>RCMZ01000192.1_pt1 | contig 76356 bp, 57 predicted proteins | sample 2041141 | NCBI WGS metagenome assembly RCMZ01 (sample SAMN09708263, study PRJNA481090) | Wastewater metagenome, whole genome shotgun sequencing project. | biome: sewage; isolation source: Davis station wastewater (DW) | place: Antarctica: Davis Station | collected 2010-03-01 | reverse complement strand
ACGTAAGTGAACTGCTGATAAACACCGTCAACCGCATGGAGCCAAAGTTGCTGATAGGCTTTGACCAAAATGGTGCATGACTGGTTGTCCCTTTTACATCTGGGGGCACGCTGACATTGAGTCATCGGTGAATAGGCAGGGCCTAACCCATCCTTGTGACGGTTATGGAACTCGGTAAGCCCGTATTTTCGCCATTGGCCTGTATGGCAAGGCAGGTCGACCGTGAGGAAGACTGTTGAAAATGCGGGTAGAGGATGTCGGAAAAAGCGAACGCCTCCCTGTAATGGGGTTGGATAAGGGCTCTGCCCTGACTGGAAACGGTGCTGACTTCCGACTGGTCTTTGATCGCGAGAAGGCTTGTAAAGCCATCAAGAACAGACGTTTGTCGGTTTGACCGGCTGCGTCTAACTCATAGAAATCCCTTGCGGGGCGGTGTACTCACTCCCCCACAAGGGCGACGTGCGTCCGCTGCCCTCTGGGGAAATCTTCTCTGGAGGAAAAGCAAGATGAGTGCGTCTGAAATAGAAGTACCTGCGTCCTCCCATCTGGCCACCAGTTGGCATTCGATAGACTGGGAAACAGGTCATCGACAGGTGCGAGGGCTACAGGTACGGATCGCGAAGGCAGCTAAGAATCAGCAATGGCGGCAGGTGAAAACCTTGCAGCGTATGCTGGTTCGCTCGTTTGCAGCCAAGGTGTTGGCGGTTAAACGGGTCACTGAAAACCGGGGTCGCAGGACTCCCGGCGTCGATGGGGAAACCTGGAGCACGCCTGAAAGCAAATGGAAGGCAGTTTTTCGGTTAGAGCGCAGGGGCTACAAGCCCCGGCCACTGCGGCGGATTTACATTCCCAAAGCAAATGGCCAGCGTAGACCGCTGGGTATTCCGACGATGCTGGATCGAGCGATGCAGGCGTTATACCTGCTGGCACTTGAACCGGTGTCTGAGACCACAGCCGACCGAAACTCCTATGGCTTTCGCCCTCACCGTTCCACGGCAGATGCAATCGAGCAATTGTTCGTCAATCTCGGTCGCAAGCATTCTGCGCAGTGGGTCATGGAGGGCGATATAAAGGGATGTTTCGACAACATCAGTCACGACTGGCTGATCACTAACGTCCCGATGGACAAAGTGGTTCTAAGGAAATGGCTGAAAGTGGGATATATGGAATCCGGTCGATTGAATCCGACGGGGGCGGGAACTCCGCAAGGAGGCATCATCTCGCCCGTATTGGCCAACTTGGCCCTTGATGGACTGGAAAAGGAGCTTGAATCTCGATTCGGGCAGCGCAACACCAAAGCCAGCTACAAGACCAAGGTCAATTATGTGCGGTACGCAGATGATTTCGTCATCACTGGCATCTCGAAAGAGCTGCTGGAAAACGAGGTAAGACCCGTTGTTGAAGCCTTTATGGCCAAGCGTGGGTTGAGCCTTGCGGTGGAGAAAACGCTGTTCACGCATGTGGCGGACGGGTTCGATTTCCTCGGTCAGAACGTTCGCAAGTACGGTGACAAGCTGCTGATAAAGCCAGGTCACAAGAACGTGAAAGCATTGCTGGCCAAGGTTAAGGCGTTGGTTGAGGCGAACAAAGCGGTACCGGCCAGTCTGTTGATCAAGCAGCTCAACCCGGTTATCCGGGGTTGGGCCAATTATCATCGGCCGATTGTCGCTAAGCAGACCTTTAACTATGTGGATTACAGGATCTGGAAATTGCTATGGCGATGGTGCAGGCGGCGACATTTGAATCGCTGCAAACGCTGGGTCAAGGAAAAGTACTTCAAGCGTGTGGGAACACGCAGCTGGGTATTTTCCGGGCTACACCCCAGCGGCAAACTGCTCTACTTGTTGTACGCCAGCGATACGCCGATCAAGCGGCACACCAAAATCAAGGCCGAGGCTAACCCATACGCCCCAGAGGACGAGATGTACTTCGAGCAACGGCTGGAATATGCGTGGCGAAGTTCGGATGAGGGGAAACGGAAAACGCTGAGGCTCTGGATTGCCCAGAACAAGCGCTGCCCGTTGTGCAAGCAACTAATAACGTTCGATACGGGGTGGAACATTCACCACATCGTCGAGCGGCACAAGGGCGGTGGCGACGAGCTGGAAAACGTGGAGTTGCTGCACCCCAATTGTCATCGGCAGCTACATGCGCAACTTATTCGGTGATGCTTTATTGCTACCACCATATGTTGTGCTTCAGTGAATTGGTTCTTGGTGCATGTTGTGTTTATGGTCTTTGCTTGCTAGTCTCCGAGGACATTCTCAATATGTCGAGGTGTCCTATGTCAGGTAAGAACCAGCACGTTGTAAAGAGGGATGATGGTTGGGCAGTACGTGGTGAGGGGAATTCGAAAGATACCTCGCATCACAGAACCCAGCAGGAAGCCGCTGAAGCAGCACGCAGCATTGCTCAGAACCAAAAGAGTGAAGTTCTAATCCATGGTCAGGATGGAAAGATCCGCGCCCGGGACTCCTACGGCAACGATCCATATCCACCCAAGGGTTAGGAGCGAGCTCACTGCTGGCTCTCCCATGCGGGCTTACAAAGGCTTGAGCTGTATGCGGGGAAACTCGCACGTACAGTTCTTAGGGGAGGGGCGGCCAGCAATGGCCGCTTCTTACCCGACACCCAGCTTCACCCCGCACGACAAAACCCCGCCGGCCTCAAGCCGGCGGGGTTTTTTATGGCCTGCACAATCGTGTGCAAGCTCGTGGCAGCAAACCTGTTCTAGCCCTCAACAGGTAGACCTTTAGTGTTGGTCGACGCACTCGCTCCTTCAACCGCCGAGGCCGGCCGATACAGAACGTAGTAATACGACCCCAGGCAAATCAGCCAACAGAAAATCGCCGTCCACAGGTTGTGGGAGAAGAAGTGCGCGCCTTGCATCATGCGTCCCACAGAAAACACCGTGCCCAGGGTGAAAGCAAAGGCCAGTGCATAACGGGCCACACGTGGGCGGCGGTCGCGCAAAACAAAAAACAGCGCAAACAGGGTGAAGCCGGTTGCCGCATGGCCGCCAGGCCAGCAGCGCCCGGGTTTGTCGGTGGCCGGGCGTGGGCTAAGTAGCTCGCTGTAGGTTTCCTTGCCGCCAAACTCTTTCAGGCTCCAGGGGCATTGCACGGCGGTCACGGCTTTTATCGGCGTGACGAAGGATGTGGCCAGGGCCAGCGATAGCACCAGGCAACCCAATTCCCGTTTGAATGGCTTGAGCCGGGCGACAAAAAACGAGGCGATCAGGCCCAGGATGGCAAACACCGAAAAGGCGATGACCAATTGCTTGGCGCGGTCATGGAGGATGTTTTCGAGGAAGTAGCTGTGCTTGCCGATGAATTCGCCACTGGTCGAATCGTAGAAGTACGACGCCAGTGCCATGTCCAGGGAGGTCAACTCCAGCAGGACCAGGGCCAGCGCCACAACGGCGGGAACGCCCAGGCAAACCCAGAGGTTCAGGGGGCGTGAAACGGGGCGTGCAAGGCTGGCTGACATGGGGGTCCTTGGCAAAGGGAGAGTGCTAGCCTGCGGACTCTGCGCTGCGCCCCGTCGCCAAGGTGTGAACCGGGGGTGAAAAACTCGTCAATCCCAGCGCTTTGCACAAGCCCTAGCCGGCGATGGCACTTGGCTTTAAGCTGCGCGAGCCAAACGGCCGTTACCCTGGACGCGGAGAGTGCCCATGCGAATTCTATTGGTTGAAGATAACCGCGATATTCTGGCCAACCTGGCCGACTATCTGGGCCTTAAGGGCTACACCGTCGATTGCGCCCAGGACGGCCTCTCGGGCCTGCACTTGGCCGCCACTGAACACTATGACCTGATCGTGCTCGACATCATGCTGCCCGGTATCGACGGCTACACCCTGTGCAAACGCCTGCGCGAAGACGCGCGCCGTGACACACCGGTCATCATGCTCACCGCTCGCGATCAATTGGACGACCGCCTCCAGGGTTTCAAGTCCGGGGCGGACGACTACCTGGTCAAACCCTTTGCCCTGTCGGAACTGGCGGCGCGGGTCGAGGCCGTCATGCGCCGGGCCCAGGGTGGCGGCCGCCGGGCCTTGCAGGTGGGCGACCTGAACTACGACCTCGACACCCTGGAAGTGACCCGCGAAGGGCGCTTGCTCAAGCTCAACCCCGTCGGCCTGAAACTGCTGGCGGTGCTAATGCAAAAAAGCCCCCACGTGCTGCGCCGCGAAATCCTCGAGGAAGCCCTGTGGGGCGACGATTGCCCCGACAGCGACAGCTTGCGCAGCCACGTTCACCAATTGCGCCAGGTGATCGACAAACCGTTCGCTAAACCCTTGCTGCAAACCGTTCACGGCGTGGGCTACCGCTTGGCCGAAGGTCGCGATGGAGTTTAGGCAGAGCCTTGCCCAACGGATCATCATCGCCTTTGCCTTGATGAGCGCGTTGGTGGCGGGGGCGTTTGCCATGGGCATCGTGGCGACGGTGCACCTGGTCGAAGAAAAACTCATCTCTGCCGGCCTGGGCGGTGACCTGCAACGCCTGTTGCTGATGGACAACATGGAAGACTGGCGCCATCGCCCGGAACCGGACCAGTTGTTCTACTTCAGCGGCGGGCGCGGGGACTTCGCGCTGCCCAAGGACCTGCGGCACTTGACTCCGGGCTTCCACGAAGTATTCCGCGAGCAGTTGTCCTACCACGCCATTGCCGAAGTGGTGGACGGGCGCCGCTATGTCCTGCTGCAAGACCAAAGCGATTTCGAGGAACGCGAGCGGGTGCTGTTCGCCGTGGTGTTGGTGGGCTTTGTCCTGAGCCTGGCGCTGGCGGTGTTCCTGGGTTGGGTGCTGGCGCGCAAAGTGATGGCGCCGGTGGTGCGCCTGGCCCGCCAGGTGCGCCATCGCGACCAATTGCTGGGCCTGGCACCGCCGCTGGCGCCGGACTATGCGGCCGATGAAGTCGGTGAACTGGCGGTGGCTTTTGACGCCACCCTGGGCCGCTTGCGCCAGGCGCTGGACCGCGAGCGCCTGTTCACCAGCGACGTCAGCCACGAACTGCGAACACCGCTGATGGTGCTCGCCAGCTCCTGTGAACTGCTCCTGGAAAACCCCGGCCTCGACCCGCGCGGGCGCGCCCAGGTCGAGCGCATCGCCCGCGCCTGTGAAGAAATGCGCGAGCTGGTGCAAACCTTCCTGATGCTCGCCCGTGCCCAGCATGAAGACGCCAGCATGTCGCCGAGACTGACCCTGGGCCAAGTGGCCGAAGGCCTGATCGCCCTCTGGCGCGAGCCGATCGAAGCCAAGGGGCTGCGGCTCATCTACGACAGCGGCCACCCGCTGGACACGCGCTACAACGCCACATTGCTGCATGCGGTGATGGGCAATTTACTGCGCAACGCTTTGCACTACACCGACCAGGGCTTTATTCGCCTGACCCTGGAGCCCAGCGGTTTCGTGGTTGAGGACAGCGGCGTGGGCATTCCTGAAGAAAAACGCGAAGCCATGTTCGAGCCCTTCGTGCGCGGCCCCGATAAGCGTGGCGATGGTTTGGGCCTGGGCCTGTCGCTGGTGCAGCGGATCTGCGAGAACCAGGGCTGGACCGTCAGCCTCAGTACCATGGAGCCCAACGGTTGCCGGTTCCGGGTGGAGTTGGCGCCGGTTCTGGAGTGAGTGATCGAGGCTGAGAGGGTGTGCGTAAAATCTTGAAATACAACCCTCGTGGACCGGACGAAGTTTTCACAAAGGGATGACCTGACACCAACATTCCGACGCCTAAGGTGACGCCATCGACTCTGGAGACCCCGACGATGGCTACCCCGATCAAACTGGAATTTTCCAACAAGTACACCCCAAAGCACGCCCAGGAGTACCTGCAAAAGCATCAGGACGGCTTGGCCCGCAAACTTTCCCACCTGCGTGATGAGCAACTGGCCCGCAAGGCCCTGGCCCTGGCCGGGGAGCCCGGCTTGGTGCTCGACTTGCCCTGCGGCGCCGGGCGTTTCTGGCCGTTGCTGGCGGAAAAAACCAACCGCGTGATTATCGGCGCCGATAATTCGCCCGCTATGCTCGATGTCGCCATGGGCTCGCAACCGGCCGATGTGGTGAAACGGGTACAACCCTTGCACACGTCTGCGTTCGACATCGACTTACCTGATAACGCCGTCGATAGCATTTTCTGCATGCGCTTGCTGCACCACATCGGTGACGCCGCTCACCGCATCGCTCTATTGCGCGAGTTCCAGCGCGTCAGCCGCGACAGTGTGATCGTCTCGCTGTGGGTCGATGGCAACTTCAAGGCCTGGAAACGCAAGCGTCTGGAGCAAAAGCGCCAGGAAAAAGGTGGGCAGGGCGGTTACCAAAATAGATTTGTGTTACCTGTTGTTACTGTTGAAGATGAGTTCCGCCAGGCTGGCTTCCGCATTCAGGAACACCTGGATTTCATACCGTTGTATGCCATGTGGCGGGTTTACGTACTACGCAAGGAGTAGCAGATGGCCGTTGACTATGTGTCGCCGGTGGGCCACCAGGATGTGGACCGGTTCGAGCATTTCTGGAATCAGCGCGGGGAGTGGGTCGAAGAGCCTAATGAGCGCCGTGGCGGGCAAAGTGGCGTGCAGCGCATTGTCAGCGCGCACGGCCGCTTGCTCTACGCCAAGCGTCAGGTCGGCCACTTGTACCGCAGTTGGCTGTACCCCTTTGGCCGGCCCACCGTGATGCGCGAACGCGACGCCCTTAATGGTTTGCGGATGTTGGATGTAGGCGTGCCGGAGCTTGTGTTCTGCGGCGCGCAGCAGGATCAGCACCATCAGTGGCAAGGTTTGCTGGTCACGGCAGCGCTGGAAGGTTACGTGGATATCGAGCAGTGGTACGCCGCCGGCGAGCGCGAGCGGCATGGCGAGGAAGTGCACGAACGCCTGCTCAAGCAACTGGCCGGGAACCTGGCGCGCATGCACAACGGCCGCTGGCAGCATGGCTGCCTGTACGCCAAGCATATTTTTGTGCGGGTGGTGGACGAGCAGGTGGACGTGGCCCTGCTGGACCTGGAAAAAGCCCGCCAGCGCCTGAACCGCACCCGTGCCGCGCGGCACGACATGCAGCAGTTACGCCGCCATTCGTCGTGGAGCGGGGCGGACTGGCAGAAGCTCAGCTACTTTTACGAGGCGGCGTTTGGCAGCGCTATCAAGGGTTTAACCTAATGAAGTTAGAAATTGCACGAGGTTTGTTCCTGGCAGGAGCCTTGGCAGTTGCAACCTGGGCGGTGGCGGCGTGGGAACAGCCGCGGATGCAGGTGCTCAGCGCGGCCAATGGCGATGCCCTGTGCACCCAGCCGCGGGTGGCCAAGGCCTCAATGGCCAACGAGCCCGACCACGACCTGCTGCTGTTCATGTTCGGCATGGCCCAGGGCATGCGACCGCAGAGTTGAGCTGTTAGGCACTGAAAAAAGACCTCGCCGATGCGAGGTCTTTTTATGCCTGCCGGTTCAGGCCTTTGCCTTGTCCGGCGCGGCCAGCAGGGTGTAGACGCACGGCAGCACGAACAGGGTGAACAGGGTGCCGATGGACATGCCGGTGGCGATCACGGTGCCGATATCGAAGCGGCTGACCGCCCCCGCGCCGCTGGCCAGAATCAGAGGCACCATGCCGAACACCATGGCCGCTGTGGTCATCAGCACCGGGCGCAGGCGAATGGCCGCCGCTTCTTCCACCGCCTCGCGGGCGCTCAGGCCTTTGTCGCGGCGTAGCTGGTTGGCGAACTCGACGATCAGGATGCCGTGCTTGCTAATCAGCCCAATCAACGTCACCAGGCCGACCTGGGTGTAGATGTTCAGGCTCGACCAGCCGAGAAACAGCGGAATCAACGCACCGCAGATCGACAGCGGCACCGTCACCAGAATCACCAACGGGTCGCGAAAGCTCTCGAACTGCGCCGCCAGCACCAGAAAAATGATCGCCAGGGCCAGGGCGAAGGTCACCCACAGGGCGCTGCCTTCCTGGACGAATTGCCGCGAAGCGCCGCCGTAGTCGAAGGCGTAGCCGGGGCCGGCTTCTTCCTGGGCGATCTGGCGCACGGTGTCGATGGCCTCGCCCATGCTCACCAGGGGGAAACCGGAAATCTTCGCCGCGTTCAATTGCTGGAACTGGTTCAACTGCCGAGGGCGGGCGCGGTCGCTGACGCTAATCAGGGTGGACAGCGGCAGTAACTGGCCCTGGGCGTTCTTCACGTAGTAGGTGTTCAGCCAATCGGGGTTGTCGCGGTAGGCCCGCTCGACCTGGGCGATCACCTTGTAGCTGCGGCCCTCGATGGTGAACCGGTTGATTTCGGCTTCGCCCAGCAGGGTCGCCAGGGTGCCGCCCAGGTCCTGCATGGACACGCCCATCTGCGCCGCCTTGGCGCGGTCGATATCCACCACCACTTCCGGTTTGTCGAAGGCCAGGTCGATGTCCATGAAGGCGAACTTGCCCGACTCCAGCGCACGTTTTTTCACCCGGTCGGCGATTTGCAGCAGGGAGGCGTAGTCGTTGGCCGAGTTGATGATGAACTCGAACGGCAGGCCTTCGCCGGTGCCGGGCAGGGACGGCAGGTTAAAGCCGAAGATCTGTAGCCCCGTGATGGCGGCGAGTTTGCCCTGCACCTCGGGCAGGATCTGCATTTGCGTGCGGTCCCGTTCGTTCCAGGGCTTGAGCAGGAAACCGCCGATGCCCGATTGCACGCCGTTGTAGCCGTTGATCTGGAACGAGGAGTAGTACTCGGGGAACGCTTTGAAGATCGTGATGAATTCGTCGGTGTAGGTGTTGAGGTAGTCGAGGTTAGTGGGCTGTGGCGCGTTGGCCATCATGAAAATGATGCCCTGGTCTTCGTCTGGCGCCAGTTCCGTCTTGGTGAACTTGAGCAGCACCGGGATCAGGCACAGCACCACCACGGCGAACACCAGCACCACCGGCCGGGTGTTCAGTGTGCCGTGGAGCAGGCTTTGGTAGCGGCGCTTGAGGCCGTCGAAGATCAGGTCCAGGCGATGGGCCAGCCCAGACGGGTTCTCATCGTGGCGCAGGAGCAGGGCGCACATCATCGGCGAGAGGGTCAGGGCGACGATGCCGGAAATCACCACCGCCCCGGCCAGGGTCAGGGCGAACTCCTTGAACAACGCACCGGTCAGGCCTTCGAGGAAACCGATGGGGGCGTACACCGCCGCCAGGGTGATGGTCATCGATACCACCGGCATGGCGATTTCCCGGGCACCTTCGAGGGCGGCGTCCCGCGGCGTCTTGCCCTCTTCGATATGGCGGTGGATGTTCTCCACGACCACGATGGCGTCGTCCACCACCAGGCCGATGGCCAGCACCATGGCCAGCAGCGTCAGCAGGTTGATCGAGTAGCCCATCAACTGCATGAAGAACATCACGCCGATCATCGACAGCGGGATGGTAATCACCGGGATCACCACCGAACGCAGGGCGCCGAGAAACAGGAACACCACGACAATGACAATCAGCACCGCCTCGAACAGGGTCTTGACCACCTCGTCGATGGAGGCCTGGATAAACAGCGTCGCGTCGTAGGCTATTTCCGACTTGAGGTTGGGCGGTAGCTGGGCTTCCAGCTCGGGCATGATCTTGCGCACTTCCTTGATGACGTCCAACGGGTTGGCGCCAGGCGTGGCCTTGATGCCGATGTACACCGACGGCGTGCCGCCGAAGGAGCTGATGGAGTCGTAGTTTTCGGCACCCATTTCTACCCGCGCCACGTCGCGCAGCAGCACGCGGCTGTCGCCGTCGATCTTCACCGGGATCGCGGCAAAGGCTTCGGCGGACTTGAGTTCGGTGTTGGCGTTGATGCTGGTCACCGTGTACTCGCCCTTCACCTCGCCCGCGGCGGAAAGGAAGTTGTATTGGCGCACGGCGTTGGTCACGTCGGCGGCGCTCAGGCCGAAACCGGCGAGCTTGACCGGGTCCAGCCACAGGCGCATGGCAAACACCTGGTTGCCGAGGATTTCAGCCTCGGCCATGCCCGGCAGGGTGGCGAGCTTGGGCTGGATGACCCGCGACAGGTAGTCGGTGATCTGCGGGTTGCTCAGTTCCTGGCTGAAATAGCTGATGTACATCAGCGCCGAGGCGTCGGCGGCCTCTTTGCTCAGCACCGGGTCTTCGGCGTCCTGGGGCAGCTTGTTCTTGACTTCGTTGGCCTTGGCCAGCAGCTCGGTGAACAGGCGATCGCTGTTGGCGCCGATGCGCGCGTAGATGGAAATCACCGAGAAGTTCTGGCGGCTGACCGAGGTCATGTAGTCAATGCCTTCGGCGCTGGCCAGGCTTTGCTGCATCGGCTGGGTGATGTAACCCTGGATGGTTTCGGCGTTGGCCCCGGGGTAGGCGGTGGTCACCGTGATAAGGGCGTTTTCCATTTGCGGGTACTGGCGCAGCGGCAACTTGCTGAAGGCCTGGAACCCCAGCAGCACAATCAGCAGGCTGACCACGGTGGCGAGCACCGGGCGGCGGATGAACGGGTCGGTAAAGGCCATGGGGGTTCCTTGAATCAGTCGGCGCGCGGCTGGCTGCTCTGTTCGTCAGGCAAGGTCTTGTCGGCACTGATGGCAAGGGTGGCGTTGTTGTCGAGCTTGATCTGCCCGGCGCTGACCACTTGTTCACCGCTTTTGAGGCCCTTGCTGATGAGCACCAGGCCATCACGGCGCTCGCCGGTCTCAATGAAACGCCGCTCGGCGATCAATACCGGTTGGCCGTTGGCGTCTTTTTCCACCTGGCCATCGGCGTTCTTTTTTTGCGCCACCACAAACAGCGAGTTGCCGTACAGGGTGTAGGTGATCGCGCTTTCCGGCACGACGATGGCGGGCTGTGGGTCGGGAAGCAGCACCTGGAGGCTGGCGAACATGCCGGGCAGCAACTGGCCGTCCGGGTTGGCCAGGGTGGCGCGTACCAACACATTGCGCGTGCTGTCCTCGACCTTGGGGTTGATGGCGCTGACCTGGGCAGTGAAGTCCTGTTGCGGGTAGGCCGAGACTTTAAGCTGCACCGATTGGCCCACGGTCAGTTTCGGCACCCATTGCTCGGGCACGTAGAAGTCGACATAGAGGCTGCTCAGGTCTTGCAGGGTGGCGATCACCGTGCCGCTGGCCAGGTAGTCGCCCACGTCCACCTGGCGAATGCCGATGGTGCCGCTGAACGGCGCGAGGATGCGCTTCTTGGCCAGGGACGCCTTGAGTTGGTTGACCGTGGCCTTGTGCTTTTGCAACTGCGCCGAGAGGCGGTCGAACTCGCCCTTGGAAATCGCCTGGCTGCCCACCAGTTGGCTGCCGCGGCCGTAGTCAAGTTTGGCCAGGCCCAGGTCGGCCTCGGCGGTTTCCAGCAGGGCGGCTTCCACGGCGCTGTCCAGTTGTACGATGGGTTGGCCGGCCTTGACCTTCTGCCCGGACTTGAACTGCACCTCTTGTACGGTGCCGGCGATCTCCAGGCTCAGGTTCACCCCTTGCAGGGCCTTGAGGCTGCCCACCGTCGGCAAACGACCCTGCCACGGCTGTTCGCGGGCCGTGGCCACCGCCACGCTGATGGGCGGCGGCGGCGCGGAAAACGCCTGGATCTGCTGATAAATCGAGAACGCCTTGTAGCCCGCCAGCAACAGGACGATCAGCAGGACAAGGCCCAACATGATAAGCATGCGGCGGCGCAGCATATTCCGGTTCCTTGGAGGGCGTTTGGCGAAATTGTCTGACAATCAGCGTGGCAGATTACTCCCGTTGCCGGGGAGATGACCAGATGTGTTCCGGCCATCACCCGCCGTGCATCCATGGGTACGCGGTTTGCCGGCGATGGCGATCTTGTGACCGTCATCGCGAGCCAGCTCTGCTCCTACAGGTAGGGGCAGTGGCCGTGGCGTTTCAGGCCATCAGGTGCAAGTGGTTGTCCCACAACCCGGCGGGCAGTTCCAGGGGCTGGGCCACCAGGTTGGGCTGGCGGCAGTCGTAGAAGCGGCAGCGGCCCTGGCCCGAGGTGACGACAAAGCCATCGGCCACCGCACCCACGCCGGCACAGTCGGGCAGGGGCGCGTCGAGGCGCACCTGGGCGGTGTCCAGATCCCAGATAAAGAAGCGGTTGCCCCGTGGCGCCGTCAGGGCCATCAGGCGCAGCTCGCTGTGCACGGCGACGCTGGCGGTGTAGTGCCCCATGGCCTGCAACTGTTCATCGGCCACCGGGAAGGGCACGAATGCCAGGCCGGGGCGCTTGATCGCCAGCAACTCGGAGCGCTCGTGGGATGGCCCCATGAACTGCTGCCCGGCGACGATGGTGCCGTCGCTGGCGATACCCAGGTGGCGCACGCTGTTCATCGGCTGGGCGAGGGTTTCCTTGCTCAGCAGGGTGCCGTCGCGCTGCATCAGCACCAGGCTGGGTTCCATGGCGTCGAGGTTCATCTCGACTCGGCTCTCGGCCTCGGTGCGGATGCCGCCGTTGGCCACCACCAGGGTTTCGCCGTCGGGCAGCCACGACACCTGGTGCGGGCCGATGCCGTGGGTGGAGATTTCGCCGCTGTGCACCAGGCGTTCACCCTCGAAGCGGTATACGCCGAGCAGGCCGCGCCCGGGGGCGGTGGTGTCGTTTTCCGTGGCGTAGAGCCACTGGCCGTCCTTGTGGATGACCGCGTGGCCATAAAAGTGCCGGTTCGGCTGCGAGGCGAGGGTTTGCAGCAGGGTGCCGTCGCGCAGGTCGATCAGGTAGCTTTCGGTGCCGGGGCGCCGCGCCACGAACAGCGCGATGGGCAGCGTGGGGTGGTTGATGATGTCGTGGCAGCGCTGGGTGACGCGGGTGGCGAACACCCGGGTGCCGTCCAGCCGATAGCCGACGGCGTAGTGCGCGCCGTCGCCGTCATCGCGCGCCGAGAGCAGCAGCGGGCTGCGGCCCTGGCGCTTGAACAGAGTCCAGCCACCCAGGGTCACCGCGCCGAGCAGCGCGCTGCCCAAGGCTAAAGCCTGACGTCGCAACATGGCACTTACCCTCATCAGTCACCGTCGTTGGCGTTGAAGCCCAGTTGAATGCCCAGCGCTTTGGCCAGTTCGCCTTCGTGCAGGCGATGGACCACGTTGAGGCTGTCGTAGAGGTCGTTGAGCTGCTGGCGGCCGGCATCGTCGCCGAGCATTTCGGTCAGCGAACGCTGGCTGCTGGCGAACAATGTCAGGGAGGCGGCGTAGGCGGCGTCGATCTTGTCGGCCAAGGCCTTCTGCTCGGCCGGCAACAGGCCGCGCAGGCCTTTGTTGTCCACCCCGGCCCACACGGTCTGGGCGGCGCTGAGGCTGGCTTCCAAGCCTTGCAGCGACGACTGGCTGCGCCACGCATCGGCCTGGAACGGCTGCGGGATGCCCTTGGTCTGGCGGCCCATGGGCGTGCCGAGTTTTTTCTTCAGGGTGTCCAGGGCGGTGACCTGGACGCGCAGCAGGTCGGCGATGGCTTCGTGGGAGTCGGCGTAGCGCTGGTTGGGGAACTTGCTCATCTGCGCGAGCATGCCGTCAGTGGTGTTCCAACCGGCGAGGATCTCTTCGGCCAGTTGCTTCTGGCGCTCGCCAATGGCCATCAGCAGCGGGCAGTAGCGCTCTTTTTGCGCGGCGTCGGCGAGGTCAACCTTGGCGTCGAACAGGATGTACTCGTAGGCCGACAGGCCTTGCACCACCACGCTGGATTTGCTCAGCGCCGCGGCATCGATCTGCGGCTGGGCGCTGACCAGTTGCTCGACCTGGCGGCCCACCAGGTTCTTTTTGTCTGGCCAGAACTGCACCTGCCAGGCGCGGTTGCCCTCGGCCAGTGGGCCGATCAGCAGCGGTTGCAACTGGGCCCAGGCTTTTTGCGCGTGGAGGAAATCGGCGCGGGCGGTGTCCAGGCTTGCGTTACCTTGGCAGTAGGCCAGGGCACTGGTAGCCAGTTGCCGGTCGGCGTCGACCCAGCGGCTGTAGGTCGGCAGGATCACCTGTTTGGCGATGGCCGCCGAGGTCACTGCTTGCGGGTCTTGGGGCGAGCACGCGCCGAGGGCGAGGGCGGCAAGGCTGGTGAACAACAACTTGGGACGGAACATGTCGGGCTCCCTTTGGGTGGGCAAGGCGTTTAAAGAGAATTCAGGAAGGCCAGCAACGCGGCGCGCTGCTCGGCATTAAAAGTCAAAACCTGTTGTTGTGCAGCCTGGGCCTCGCCGCCATGCCAAAGCACGGCTTCGAGCAGGTTGCGGGCGCGGCCGTCATGCAAAAACTGGGTGTGGCCGCTGACGGCCTCGGTCAAGCCGATGCCCCACAACGGCGGCGTGCGCCAGTCGCGGCCACCGGCGGTGAATTCTGTGCGGTTGTCGGCCAGGCCTTCGCCCATGTCGTGCAACAGCAGGTCGCTGTAGGGGCGGATCACCTGGTTGGCCAATTCGGGTTCGGCCGCGTTGGCTGCGGTGGTGTACTGCGGTGTGTGGCAAGACTGGCAACCGGCCTGGTAGAACAGGTTCTTGCCGGCCAGCACCTGCGGCGCCTCGACGTCGCGGCGCGCCGGCACCGCGAGGTTGCGGGCGTAGAACAGCACCAGGCGCAGGATGTTGTCGCTGACCTCCGGCTCGTCGTCGGGGCCATTGCCATTGGGCGCCTGTTTGCAGGCCACTTGGGTGTCGGTGCAGTCATCGACGGTTCTCAGGGAGGTGGTCAGGCCCATATCACCCGAAAACGCGTGAACGTTTTGTTGATTGAGGTTCGGCTGCCCGGCCTTCCAGCCAAATCGCCCGAGCACGGTTTTTTCCTGGGCGTCGTCCCACACGTAGTTAGGCCGCCCAGCGATGCCCTTGGCGTCGCGAGCCTGGGCCTGGGCGTTGGCCAGAATATCGGCCTCGGGGATGGCTTCGAGCAGGCCCAGGCCGATCATCGGCGGGGCGATGCGCGCGGAGAACCGCGTGTCCGGGTGCATCGGCCCGTAGCCCAGTTGGCTGATGGTGAGCCGGGGCTTGCGCAACTGCACCTCGGTGCCGTCCTTGAAGCGCACGCTCAGCGGTTCGTAGTCCACCCGCACCTTGCCTTCGGGGGTGACACCGGGTATCGCCATGTCCTGGAACTGGCCGCCGTACACCGGCTCGGGCACTACGCCCAGTTGCTCGATGACCTTGGCGTAGGCCGGATCGTTGGGGATCGACAGGCGCACCAGCATCGACACCGCGTTGCTCGCGCTTGGCGTGGGCGGGTGGCCGCGGCCGTCCTTGATGTGGCAGTTCTGGCAGGCGTTGGTGTTGAACAGCGGCCCCAGGCCATCGCGGGCGGTGGTGGTGGACGGGGCGATCACCCAGGGGTTGCGGAAAAAACTGTTGCCCACACTGAAGTCCAGGCGCCGGGTGGGCGACAGGTTGGCTGACGGCAGGGAGAAGGCGTTCTGGTCGCGCTTGTTCACCGTGGTCGCGCCGCCGGAGCGGGCCTCGCCAGGTTCGGCCTGGGTAAAGCGCGGGGCGTCATCGCAGGCACTCAAGCCCAGGGCCAACAGCAGAGTGGACAAGCGAAGCGGCAGCGAAGGCATCGGGTTTCCTGGGGGACGAGCCAAAAAGAAGGCGCAAAGTCTAACAGGGCGGGGGGATTTGAATAAGAGGAATTATCGTTTGCTTGACCCACAGCAGGGTTCTGCACGTGGGGGCATTCATGTGGGCGTGGGGCGGTTCGCGATGGCGGTGTGTCAGCGCCCAATAGGCGCTGGCTGTGAAACCGCTATCGCGGGCAGGCCCGCTCCCACAGCGGTGGGTGTTGACTGAGGGGGGTTAGCCCCTCAGTGGTGCAGGCGCGATCAGAATTCGTGATCGGCGTTGTCTGGGTTCAGGTCGGTGATGCCCAGTTTGCCGGCGGCCTGTTCGATCGAACCGGTCTGCTTGACCAGGGCGGCGATGGCGTCGCGCACGATCTGGTTGCCCGCAGTGTTGCCGGCGCCGATCAGTTGGTCGTAGTGCTCACCCTTGTTGGCGTGGTCGACGATCACTTGCATCTTCGCTTCGGTCGCTTCTAGGTCGGCCTTGAGGGCGCTGTCGGCGGCCGGGTCGGCCTTGGCCACCAGGGACGAGAGGCTGGCGCCGCTCATTTTGGTGCCGTCGGTGCGGGTGTACTCGCCCAGGTAGACGTTGCGGATGCCCTTGGCGTCGAAGAACTGCGAGTTGTGGGTGTTGTCGCTGAAGCAGTCGTGTTCGTCTTCCGGCGAGTTGGCTTCCAGGGACACCTTCATGCGTTCGCCCGCCAGTTCACCCAGCGACAGGCTGCCCATGCCGAACAGCATCTTGCGCAGGCCGGTGCCCACCGGTTCGGCTTGCAGGGTGGCGCGGTAGTTGTCGGCCACGTTGGGCTTCCAGTTGCCGACCATTTCTTCCAGGTCGCTGACCAGCAGTTGGGTCACGGCTTTGAGGTAGGCGCGGCGGCGCTCGTTGTGGCCACCGGTGGCGCCGGCGCCTTCGAGGTAGTCAGTGGCTGGGCGGTTGCCGGCGCCCGGGCCGGTGCCGTTGAGGTCCTGGCCCCAGAGCAGGAATTCGATGGCGTGGTAGCCGGTGGCGACGTTGGCTTCGGAACCGCCCAGCTCATTGAGGCTGGCCAGTTTCTCGGCGGTGATGTCCTTGACGTCGATCTTGTCTTCGCCGACCTGAATCTCGGTGTTGGCGATGATGTTGGCAGTGGCGCCGGGGTTGCCCAGGGCGTGCTCGTAGCTCTTGTCGACGTAGTCGATCAGGCCTTCGTCCAGGGGCCAGGCGTTAACTTGGCCTTCCCAGTCGTCGATGATGGTGTTGCCGAAGCGGAACACTTCGCTTTGCAGGTACGGTACGCGGGCCGCAACCCAGGCAGCCTTGGCGGCGCTCAGGGTGTCGGCGTCGGGCTTGGCCAGGAAGGCGTCGATGGCGGTTTGCAGGGTCTTGGCGGTGGACGCCGAGTCGCTGTAGACGGCGTAGACGATGTCGGCGTAGTGGGCGACAACGGCCTTGGCGGCGGCTTCGTCAACCGTGCCGGCGCTAGCGGCAGCAGGGGCGGCGGGCGCGGTGGCGGCGGGCGTCGGGGCTTGCGGCGCGCCAGGCTTGTCTTTGCCTTCGCCGCAACCGGCGAGGGAAATAGCGATGGCCAACAGACTGGCGGTAGCCAGAGGCATACGAATCATGGCGAACATCCTGCTTTTAAGAGAGGGGGCTGGCGCGGTGCGCGCGCGAAACTGCGACATAATGCAAATCTTTCGCATTATGTGTAAAGGGCCACTGTTGCAAATAGTTTTCCCCTGTGGGAGTGGGCTTTGCCCGCGAAGGCGGCCTGCCAGCCGCTGCAGAGGTAGCGAATGTACTGGTCCCATCGCGGGCAGGCCCGCTCCCACAGGGTGGGCGCGGTTACAGGATCGCTGCGTTGCTGCGCTGCGCCTGCTTGAGGTAGGCGACCAGTTCCCGGGCCGGCAGGGGTTTGCTGTAGTGGTAGCCCTGGCCCTCGTGGCAGCCCTCGGAAATGATGTACGCCTCCTGCTCGGCGGTTTCCACGCCTTCGGCAATCACCTGCATGCCCAGGCTTTTGCCCAGTTGGATGATGGCCCGCACGATGGTGGCATCGTCGTCGTCATCGAGCAGGTCCTGGACGAAGCTCTTGTCGATCTTGATCTTGTCCAGCGGCAGGCTCTTGAGGTAGCTCAGGGACGAGTAGCCGGTGCCGAAGTCGTCGATGGCGATCAACGCCCCGGAGCGGCGCAGGCTCAGCAGGTGCTGGGCGGCGGTGCTGATGTCTTCCATCAGGCCGGTTTCGGTGACTTCCAACTCCAGGCTGCGCGGCGGCAAGCGGTATATCTGCAGCAGGTTGTTGACCACCCGCGGCAGCTCGGCGTGGTGCAGTTGCACCGTGGACAGGTTGACCGCCATGCGCAGGTCGGCGAACCCCTGGTCGTGCCATTCGCGCAGTTGGCGGCAGGCCTGGTCGAGCACCCATTCGCCGATGGCGATGATGGTGCCGTTCTGCTCGGCCAAGGGGATGAACAGGTCCGGCGGGACCAAACCGTGTTCCGGGTGCTGCCAACGGATCAGCGCCTCGACCCCCACCACGCGGTGGTCGCGGTAGCTGATCTGCGGCTGGTAAACCAGGTACAGCTGGTCGCGGGCCAGGGCCTCGCGCAGGTCTTTTTCCAGCTCGCGGCGCCGGCGCATTTCGCTATCGACGCTGGCGATGTAGAACTGATAACGGTTGCGCGAGCGGGTTTTGGCCAGGGTCATGGTCTGCTCGGCCTTTTGCAGCAGTTTCTCGGTGCTGTCGCCGTCCTCGGGGAACAGGGTGATGCCGATGGTGGCCCGCAGGCGGATTTCCTGGTGGTCGAGGGCGAAGGGCGCTTCCAGGTCATCGAGAATGCTTTGTGCCAGCTCGGCGGCTTCGTAGGGTTGTTCGATATCGGCCTGGACCAGGGCGAACTGATCGCCACCCAAGCGCGCGAGCGCGCCGAGGCGGCCGCTGTGGGCCCGCAGGCGATCGGCCAGGGCCAGCAGCAATTGGTCGCCGGCCTGGTAGCTGAACTGCTCGTTGATGCTCTTGAAGTCGTCCAGGCCCACGCAAATCACCGCCACGCGGCGTTGCAGGCGCCCGGCGTCAACCAGGATCTTGTCCAGTTGCTGCTGCAACTGCTGGCGGTTGGGCAGGCCGGTGAGGAAGTCGTACTGGGCCATGCGCAGCAGGCTGTTTTCTGCTTCGTGGCGCAGATGGGTGTTGCGCTCGATGGATTCGAGCAACTGGTTGGCGGTGTTGATCCACATCCCCAGTTCGTTCTTTTCATGGCCCTTGAGCTGCGGGATTTTGTGCTCGCTGGGGCGGTCGGGGTTGATGGTGGTCAGGTGTTCGATGATGCGCGACAGCGGCTTGGTCAGCAGCCAGTGGTAGACCAGGTACAGCACCAGCCCCATGGCCAGGGCGCGCAACACGCCGGAGATAAAAATGATGACCGAACTGATGATGAAACTCTGGCCATAGGTGGCGGTGTCGAGGGTGATGCTCAGGTCGCCGTAATACTCGCTGTAGGGCCCGCGGCCCACCAGTTGGGTGGTGAAGGTGCGCTCCTGGCCCAGGATCAGGTCGGTCAGCCAGCGGCTGGGGGACTGCTGCAACTCGCGGCTTTTTTGCGCCAGCATGGTTTCGTTGGGATGGCCGATGGAGGCCATACGCACCGCGTCGTCTTGGAACAGCCCTTCGATCACCTGCATGCCCATTTCCCGGTCCAGGCTATAGACAGCCTGGGTCGAAGGGTCGCGGAACATATCGAGGATACGCTGGGCGTCGTTGGCGACTGCCTGGCGGGTTTTGTAGGCATCGAACACGATTTGCGCGCAACTCAGGACCACGCCGACGGTCAACGCCGACAACAGCACCACCCGGAGCAGCTTCACCGACAAGCTGTTTTTGAGTTCCAGCTTCAAAGGGTAATTCCTTGTTCCGTGCGGATAGCGTCAAGATGCCATGAGTATTGGCAATCCCGTGGTGGCAGTCAAAGGGACATTCAAGCCTGAGGTGTTTTGTCCGTCGTGTGCCCGGGGTGCAGTCGGACGCTGATGACTGTGGCGGTCGTGGCCCGGCACGACTTGAGACACCCCTGCCGATTTCCCTGGGGGTTGATGTTAGCGTGCCATGACGCGCAGGCAAGGCGCAATTGGTAGGCCGGCCTGGGTTCAGTGGGGCGCAAAATGCAAAAAACCCGGCAATGCCGGGTTTTTTGTACTGCAAGCGAGCTTAAGCGGTGATTGCCTTCGAACTGCTCAGCCACGAACTTCCAGTTGACCAGGTTCCAGAACGCTTCCACATACTTTGGACGCACGTTGCGGTAGTCGATGTAGTAGGCGTGTTCCCAGACGTCGCAGGTCAGCAGCGGGGTGTCGCCGCTGGTCAGCGGGTTGCCGGCGCCGATGGTGCTGGCCAGGGCCAGAGAACCGTCAGCCTTTTTCACCAGCCAGCCCCAGCCGGAGCCGAAGGTGCCGACGGAAGTCTTGGTGAACTCTTCCTTGAACTTGTCGAACGAGCCGAAGGCAGCGTTGATGGCTTCAGCCAGCGCGCCAGTCGGTTGACCGCCGGCGTTTGGCGCCAGGCAGTTCCAGTAGAAGGTGTGGTTCCACACTTGGGCTGCGTTGTTGAAGATGCCGCCCGAGGAAGTCTTGACGATTTCTTCCAGGGTCTTGCCTTCGAACTCGGTGCCTGGCACCAGGTTGTTCAGGTTCACGACGTAGGTGTTGTGGTGCTTGTCGTGGTGGAATTCCAGGGTTTCCTTGGAAATGTGCGGCTGCAGGGCATCGTGTGCGTAGGGCAGCGGCGGCAATTCGAAAGCCATGTTGATTCTCCTAATCAGGTCTGTTGCGGTGAGCGCAAGGCCGATCACGGGCGGCCAAACAAGCGCCGTGGAGTTTGTACTCTTTGCGGCGCAGGGGCTGGATCATAGCACCGGGGGGGCGGCATAACCACGCAACAACTGTGTGGGATAGAGGTTCCAGAGCGTTTGGGAATAAGTCATGCGGCGCTTATCAGCTGGTACGCCACGCCGAACATCATCGCCGCCACCAGCAGGTCGAGGATGCGCCAGGTGGCCGGGCGCGCCAGCCATGGGGCCAGCCATGCCGCGCCCAGGGCCAGGGCGGAAAACCACAGGAACGAGGCACTGGCGGCGCCCGCCACATAGGCGCCGGGTTCGGTCTGCTGGGCGCCGAGGGAACCGATCAGCAGCACCGTGTCGAGGTAGACGTGGGGGTTGAGCAGGGTCACCGCCAGGGCACTGAGCATCACCGCGCGCAGCGAGCGCACCTTCTGCCCTTCGCCCTGGCCCAGACTTTGCCGCGAGCAGGCGCGGCGCAGCGCCAGGGTGCCGTACCACAACAGGAACGCCGCCCCGCCCCAGCGTGCCACCGCCAGCAGTATGGGGTTGTGTGCCAGCACCGTGGCCAGGCCGAACACCCCGGCGGCCACCAGCAACGCATCGCACACCACGCACAACGCGGCCACCGGCAGGTGATGTTCGCGGCGCAGGCTTTGCGCCAGAACAAAGGCGTTCTGCGTACCAATGGCCATGATGAGCCCTAGCGCGACCAACAATCCGTTCACATAGCTTTGCCACATAAGGTTTACTCCGCGCCCGCCGCCAGTTGCTCAAGCACCGTCATGGCGCGCTCGGCATCGGCCTGGCCGACGAACAGATGGTCATGGAAGTACCCGGCGATCACATTGCAACTGATCCCGGCGCGGCCCAGCGCACTGGCGAACGCGGCGGTCAGGCCGACAGCGGCGAGGGCCGAGTGCACGTTGAGGGTGATCCACGCAGCTACATAGTCGAAGTTGAACCCGGCGCGCACGGCCTGGCGCCGCTCCAGAATCACCGTCAGGCCTTCGCGCTCGCGAAAACTGCCGATCACTTCGCAAGCCTGGGGCAGTTGGCCATCGCGGATGGTGCAGAACACGTACTCGCCGTCGTTCAGGTGTGGGCTCATGCTGCGCAGCAGCGTGTCGAGGGCGGTTTCGCCGGCCATGGGAAGTGTCCTTGAAGATTGAGGTCGATATGCCGCGCGCGCCTTGGCGAGCAGGCTTGGGGCATTGCGCAGCATCGGATGGCTCGCATTCTGCGGTGCAGGCCTGTATAAGAAAAACCAATATTGCTGATCGCCCATTAGGAAAACTGATGTTCGACTACAAATTGCTATCGGCCCTCGCCGCCGTGGTCGAACAGGCCGGGTTTGAGCGCGCGGCGCAGGTGCTGGGCTTGTCCCAATCGGCCATTTCCCAGCGCATCAAACTGCTGGAGGCGCGCATCGGCCAACCGGTGTTGGTACGGGCCACGCCGCCGGCGCCGACGGAAATCGGCCGGCGCCTGCTCAACCACGTGCAGCAGGTGCGTTTGCTCGAACGCGACCTGCAAACCCTGGTGCCGGCCCTGGATGAAGAAGGCTTGCCGGAACGGCTGCGCATCGCCCTCAACGCCGACAGCCTGGCGACCTGGTGGGCTGAGGCGGTGGGGGATTTCTGCGCCGAGCAGCACCTGTTGCTGGACTTGATCGTGGAAGACCAAACCGTGGGCCTCAAACGCATGCGCGCCGGCGAAGTGGCCGCGTGCGTGTGCGCCAGCGAGCGCCCGGTGGCCGGTGCGCGCAGCGTGCTGCTGGGGGCAATGCGCTACCGGGCCCTGGCCAGCCCGGCGTTTGTCGCCCGGCACTTCCCCCAAGGGGTGAAGGCCGAGCAACTGGCCCGCACCCCGGCGCTGGTGTTCGGCCCGGATGACTTTCTCCAGCATCGTTTTCTGGCGTCAGTGGGCGTCACAGGCGGTTTCGAGCACCATTTGTGCCCGTCCTCCGAAGGCTTTATCCGCCTCGCCGAAGCGGGCCTGGGCTGGGGCCTGGTGCCCGAGTTGCAGGTGCGCGAGCAACTGGCCCGGGGCGTGCTGGTGGAACTGCTGCCAGATAAGCCCATCGACGTGCCGCTGTACTGGCATCATTGGCGCAATGGCGGCCAACTGCTGGGCCTGCTCACCGAACACCTCGTACGCTCAACCAAACAATGGCTGGTGGCTTGAACACCCATGCCAGCGTCAACAACAACCCAGTAGTAGCTGCAAGCTCAAAGCTAAAGCCAAGGCTTGAGGCTTGAGGCTTGAGGCTTACAGCTCAAAGCTTGCAGCTGCTTTTTAAGGAATATGAATGAAAATTCTGGTCACCGGCGCAAGCGGCTTTATTGGCGGGCGTTTTTCCCGTTTTGCCCTGGAGCAGGGCCTACAGGTGCGGGTCAACGGGCGTCGGGCCGAAGCGGTCGAGCATTTGGTGCGCCGTGGTGCCGAGTTCGTCCAGGGCGATTTGAGCGATGGCTTGTGGGTGCGCGAGTTGTGCCGCGACGTCGATGCGGTGGTGCATTGCGCCGGTGCGGTGGGGCTGTGGGGGCGTTATCAGGACTTTCACGACGGCAACGTGCTGCTGACCGAAAACGTCGTCGAGGCGTGCCTCAAGCAAAATGTGCGGCGCCTGGTGCACCTGTCTTCGCCCTCGATGTACTTCGACGGCCGCGATCACTTGGGCCTGACCGAAGAGCAAGTGCCCAAGCGCTTTAGCCACCCCTACGCGGCCACCAAGTACCTGGCCGAGCAGAAAGTCTTCGGCGCCCAGGAGTTCGGCCTTGAAGTGCTGGCCCTGCGCCCACGCTTTGTCACCGGCGCCGGCGACATGAGCATCTTCCCGCGCCTGCTCAAGATGCAGCGCAAGGGGCGCCTGGCGATTGTCGGCAACGGCTTGAACAAGGTGGACTTCACCAGCGTGCAAAACCTTAACGAGGCCTTGCTCGCCAGCCTGCTGGCCAACGGCTCGGCCCTGGGCAAGGCGTACAACATCAGCAACGGCGCGCCGGTGCCGCTGTGGGATGTAGTCAACTACGTGATGCGCCAGATGCAGGTGCCCCAGGTCACCCGTTACCGTTCCTACGGCCTGGCCTACAGCGCTGCGGCGCTCAACGAAGGGCTGTGCAAACTCTGGCCCGGGCGCCCCGAGCCGACGCTGTCGCGCCTGGGCATACAGGTGATGAACAAGAACTTCACCCTGGACATCAGCCGCGCCCGGCATTACCTGGGTTATGAGCCGAGCGTCAGCCTGTGGTCGGCCCTTGATGAGTTTTGCGCCTGGTGGCAAGCCCAGCACCCTGCCTGAAAACCGCCGCGCCCGCTCAACGGGGCGGCTTAGGGGTTTATACTCGCGCCATTCATTCCGGCCGCTCACAAAGGTTGCCCCATGCGTAACGATGCACACGACGACTTCGATGACGTTCCGAGCCTGCGGGCCGACCCCCTCGATGACGACTTCGCCCCCAACCCCGCCGCCCGCGAACGCACCAGCGTGCACTCGCGGCCCGTACCGGCGGCCAAGGTCAAGGTGCCGAGTACCGGGCCGCTGTGGGCGTTGGTCGGCGCGCTGTTCTTCGCCTTTGTCGGCCTGGCCTGGTGGAGCTTCCAGCAAATCTCGCTGATGGAGCAGCAACTGGTGGCAACCCAGGAAAGCTTTGCGCGCATCAGCGAAGAAGCGGCAGGGCGCTTGCAGGCGATCTCCGGCAAGGTGGTGGCCAGTGAGTCGAACGTCAACAGCGGCAGCGAAGCGCTGAAACTGCAAATCAAGCAACTGGAAAGCAAGTTGCTGGAGCAGAACAACCAGTTGCTCGAACAGAACAAGCAACAACAAGGCGTGGCGGGGCAGGCCACCGACCTGGACAAACGCCTGGCGCAGATCAGCAGCCAAGCCAACACCCACGCCACTGAATTGCAAACCGCCACCAGCCAGTTGCAGGCGCAGGTCAAGGCCCTGGGCACCGAACTGGCCGCCCTCAAGAGCGCCCAACCGGACACCAGCAAGGTCGATGCCCAGCTCAAGAGCCTGGGTGGTGAGATCGCCGCGCTGAAAAAACAGGGCAACCCGAGCGCGGCCATCGAACGCCTTGAACAAGACCTGCTGGTGCTCAAAAGCGAGCAGGACAACCGCCCGGCCAGCCCGGCAGGTGGAGCCAGTACGGCGGAGTTCGACGCCTTTCGCGGCCAGGTCACCCGCAACATCAACACCTTGCAAAGCCAGATCCAGAACCTGCAACAACAGATCAGCGCCCGCCGCTGACCTCTGGCCCACCCGGGCGGCGATGCCGCCCCGACCCTACAAAACCTGAATACCCTCCCATAGCCGCCAACCCGTCTACGCTGTTCACACGTCAACAGGAGCGAGGAATGGGCAATGAAGTACCTGCACAAAATGGCATGGTTGGGCTGTTTGCTGATGTTGCCGCTGGCGCCGGCCCACGCGGCCGATGATGGCCAAGCCGCGCGGGCCTTGCTGGAAAAGGCCCTGGCCTACTACCACGACAACGGCGACAAGGCCTTCGCCGCCTTCAGCCGTCAGGGTGAGTTCGTCGACAAGGACCGCTACGTATTTGTGGTCGACACCAAGGGCACGATGCTCGCCAGCGGCGGGCCGTCGTCGGCGCTGATCGGCCGCGATGTCAGCGAAGTGCTCGGCCCAGACCTGCAAAAAACCTTCAAGGACGCCCTGAAAATCCCCGAGGGCAATGGCATCCAGCAAGCCGAATACCGCTGGCGCAACTGGGCCGACGGCAAGGTCGAGCGCAAGCATGTGTACTACCAGCGCATCGGCCAGCGCATTCTTGCCGTCGGCTACTACCTGCCACGGGCTTCGGCCGAACAGGCCAAGGCGCTGCTCGACAAGGCCGCCGCCGACCTGGCCAAGGACGAAAAGGGCACGCTGGCGGCCATCAACACCCTCAAGGGCGGTTACCTGGAAGATGACCTCTATGTTTTCGTCGTCGACCTCGACACCCGCCGCTACGTGGCCCACGGCACCCAACTGCGGCTTATCAACACCGACTTTGGCAAGGTCGTAGACCCCGAGGGCAAACCCGTGGGCGAGCCGATCCTGGCGTTGATCGCGGGGCAGGATGAGGGCGAATACCAATACCGCTGGAAAAACCCGGTCACCGCCAAGGTGGAAAATAAACACGCCTACCTGAAAAAGGTCGGGCACTTCCTGGTGGCGGTGGGGTACTACAGCCCTTGAGGTCACCCACCAAGCGCTGTACCTGACAAAGCCGCCCCACGGGCGGCTTTGTTCATGGGGCCGTCAGACGTTGCCTTGAGAAAAGGCTGAACTGGCGCCCAATGCTTGCATTTTGGCCATGGCTCCCCTTCAAATGCAGGAGCAATGATGGGTAACCCGCTCAGCGGTATGTAAACCGCTCCACTCCCAGAGGCCTGGATGCAGTTATGAACAAGCCTGCCCTACCTTCCATCCCAGTGTTCACGCTCTATGGCGAAAGCCTCGGCTGGCCGACCCCGGACCTGCTGCACTGTGAAACCATCTCCCACCGCAGCCGCGAGCACCAATGGGAAATCAAACCCCATCGCCACGCCGACCTGTGCCAGTTGTTGTTTGTGCACAAGGGCCAGGCGCAGATCGAGGTCGACGGCCAGCACTGGCAGGTGGACGAGGCGGCGATCCAGATCCTGCCACCGCAGAGCGTGCACGGTTTTCGTTTCAGCGAAGAGGTCCAGGGTTATGTGCTGACCCTGGCCGCGCCCTTGCTCGCCCATTTGCAGGCGCAACTGGGCCAGGCCCTGGGCACCCTGACCGTGGCCGAAAGCTACCCGGTGGGCGCCGACGGCGATTACCTCGAAGGGTTGTTTGGCGCCTTGCAGCGTGAGTACGTCGGCCATCAACCGGCGCGGGACATGCTCATGCATTCACTGCTCAGCGTGATCGTGGTGTGGCTGGGGCGCCAGGTGCAGCAGCGGCGCCAGAGCGAACAACGCCCGCAACGGGCGCGCGAGTACCTCAACGGCTACCTGCAACTGGTCGAAACCCACTACCGCGAGCATGTCAAAGTCGAAGACCTGGCCCATCAACTGGGCATCTCGGTGTCGCACCTCAACGGCACTTGCCGCGAACTGGCGGGGCAACCGGCGTTGCAGATCATGCACGAGCGCCAGTTGCTCGAAGCCAAGCGCCTGCTGACCTACACCAGCATGACGATCTACGAAATGTCCGAAGCCCTGGGTTTTTCCGACCCGACCAACTTCACCCGCCTGTTCCGCCGGCGCGTGGGCATCTCGCCCAAGGCTTTTCGCGACCGCCTCAAAGCCGGCCCGCGCGGCTGACTACCTCAGCGCATTGAGGGTTGCGGTGTGTGGGATGCAATGCTCGGCACCGCAACTGGCGGCAATGCGCGGCTCCTGGCGTGCCTGCTCGACGCGATAGGCCGCGGCGCCGTACAGCGCCAGGGTGAACGTGCAGGTGACAAAAATGGCGAAGAATCTTCTTGTTTTGATGTTCATGGCAGCGACCTCTGAACGAATACCCGGGGGGTACTGGTTTGAGCATAGGCCAGCCGTGGGTAGATGCCATGAGATTGCTATCGAGGTATTCAGGCCGCTGATGGGCCTGTTGTTTCTGTAGCAAGCGGGCAAGCCCGCTTGCTACAGGCCCACGTCCCAAATCGGTTCCTGGGGAAAGCGCAGCACCAGAAAATCCAGCACGCTGCGCAGCGCCGCCGGCATGTGTTTGCGCGAGGCGTAGACCGCGTAGATGTTCATCTGCCGCGGTTCGGCTTGCGGGAGCAGGCGGATCAGTTCGCCGCTGTGCACATGCACGCCGGCCTGATAGCTGGGCAGCATCGCAATGCCGGCGCCGGCCAGGGTGGCGCGTAACAGGGTGCTGGCCTCGTTGGCGCTGATGTTGCCCTGTACCGGCACCGACAGCGGTTCGCCGCCCTGCTCGAAGTGCCACAGGCTCTTGCCGAAGTAGGAATGGGTCAGGCAATTGTGCTGGCTCAGGTCCTCGACCCGCCGGGGCGCCGGGTGTTCGCGCAGGTACGCCGGGGCGGCGCACACCAGCGAGCGGCACACCGTCAGGCGCCGGGCGATGAGGTTGGGGTCCAGGTCGTTGCTGGTGCGGATCGCCAGGTCGATGCGCTCGTCCACCAGGTTCACCGTACGGTCGAGCATTTGCAGGTCGATGCTCACCCCGGGGTAGCGCTTGACGTACTCGGCCATGGCGTCGGCCAGTTGCGCCTGGCCGAACGAGGTGCTCACGCTTATACGCAGCAGGCCGCGGGGCGCGTCATCCGGCTCGCTGACGGCGGCTTGCATGTCGGCGCTCAATTCCAGCATCTGCCGGCAGCGCGGCAGGATTTCACTGCCGGCGGCGGTCAGGCTCAACTTGCGCGTGGTGCGGTGCATCAGGCGCGCACCGACCCAATCTTCCAGTTCCGCCAGATACCGCGACACCACCGGCCGCGACAGGTCCAGGTGCTCGGCGGCGGCCGACTGGCTGCCCAGGTCCACCACCGTGACAAACACCCGCATTGCGTGAAGACGATCCATGATTTGCCCGCTTTCAGAAACAAACTATGTTCGAGCATCGCATTTTTCAGTGCCAATGACCTCACTAAGCTGCACCGATGCCATTCCCGGCCACCGCCTTCTGGAGCACTGCCATGATCGGATTTTCCACCCTCAAGCGCCTGTTACTGGCCACCGCCGCCCTCGGTTTTGCCGCCCACGCCGCCGCCAGCGAACCGGCCCTGAAGCTGGACGTGTACAACCCCGGCGAGGCGGCGATCTTCCCGGTCAGTTCGGTGCTGGTCAGCGGCCAGAAGGACGCCATCCTGGTCGATGCCCAGTTCGGCAAGGCCCAGGCCCAAGCCGTGGTCGACAAGATCCGCGCCAGCGGCAAGCACCTGACCACCATCTACATCAGCCACGGCGACCCGGATTACTACTTCGGCCTGGACACCCTGGTCGCCGCGTTCCCCGACGCCAACGTACTGGCCTCTGCGCCGACCGTGGCCCACATCAAGGCCACCGTGGCCGGCAAACTGGCCTTCTGGGGGCCGCAGATGGGCGCCGACGTGCCGCACAAAACCATCGTGCCCCAGGTGCTTGAAGGCAACAGCCTGACGCTCGAAGGCCAGTCGTTGCAGGTCATTGGCCTGGACGGCCAGCAGCCGGACCGCAGTTTTGTGTGGATCCCCTCGATCAAAGCCGTGGTCGGTGGGGTGGTGGTGGCCGAGAACATTCATGTGTGGATGGCCGACACCCAGAGCGCCCAGTCCCGCGCCGATTGGCTGGCGACCCTGCAACGCATCGAAAGCCTGCAACCGGCTACGGTGATTGCCGGTCACTATTTGGGCCAGGGCAGCCGTTCATTGGCGGCGGTGCGCTTCACTAGCGACTACATTCAAGCGTTCGACCAAGAGGCCGCCAAGGCCAAGGACGCCGCGCAACTGATTGCAGCAATGAAAAAACGCTACCCCGACCTGGGCGATGACAGCTCCCTGGAGCTGAGTGCCAAGGTCGCCAAGGGCGAAATGAAGTGGTGAAGCGAGTCCAACCAACGGAGAACGTCATGAGCACAATCGCAATTATCGGGGCCACCGGCCGCGCCGGCAGCCAATTGCTGGAAGAGGCCTTGCGCCGGGGCCATAGCGTCACGGCCATCGCCCGCAATACCGCCAGCCTTGGCCAGCGCCCCGGGGTGGTGGCCAAGGAGGTCGACGTACTGGACGCCAACGCCCTGCAAGCGGCCCTCGCCGGGCACGATGCGGTCATCAGCGCCGCACACTTTGCCACCATCCCTGCCAGTGCCATCCTCGGCCCGGTCAAACAGGCTGGGGTCAAGCGCCTGCTGGTGGTGGGTGGCGCCGGCTCATTGTTGCTGCCCGGCGGTGGCAAAGTCATCGACAGCCCCGGTTTCCCCGAGGAGTACCGCGCCGAGGCCAGCGCTGGCGGCGTCTACCTCGACACGCTGCGCCAGGAGAGGGACTTGGACTGGACCTTCCTTTCGCCCTCGGCGGAGTTCGTCGAAGGCGACCGCACCGGTAAATTCCGCCTGGGCCAGGATGAGTTGCTGATCGACGCCCAGGGCCGCAGTTGGATCACGTTCGCCGACTTTGCCATCGCAATGATCGACGAACTGGAAAACCCCCAGCATTCGCGGCAGCGATTTACGGTGGGGTATTGAGCCCCTGAGCCGGTAGCTTTCATGTGGGCGTGAGCCTGCTTGCGATAGCGGTGGTTCAGGCACATCGCTCTCGCGAGCAGGCTCGCTCCCACAGCGGTTCACGCTTACACAAAGTCCTCAGGAGCGCAGCCGCGCCAGATCCCGCAACGGGGGAGCGCCGAACAGGCGGCTGTATTCGCGGCTGAATTGCGAAGGGCTTTCATACCCCACCCGGTAACCCGCCGCCGAGGCGTCCAGGCCTTCGGCCAGCATCAGGCGGCGGGCTTCCTGTAGGCGTAATTGCTTCTGGTACTGCAACGGGCTCATGGCCGTCATGGCCTTGAAACGGTGGTGCAGGGTCGACACGCTCAGGTTCACCGTGCGCGCCAGGTCGTCGATGCGCAGCGCTTGCTGATAGTTGCCGTTAAGCCATTTGATCGCCTGGCCGATGCGGTGGCTCTGGCTATTGGCGCTGGCGATTTCATACAGGCGATAACCCTGGGGGCTGCGCAACAGGCGATAGAGAATTTCGCGCTGCACCAGGGGCGCGAGCATGGCCACGTCCTTGGGCGTGTCCAGCAGGCGTGCCAGGCGCAGCACCGCGTCCAGCATCGCCGGGTCCAGGGGTTCCACGTACAACCCGCGGCCCGTGGGCCGGGCGGGCACGCCCAAGGGGCCGGCGTCGGCGATCAATGCGGTGATTTGTGCCGGGTCGATGTCCAGGCGCAAAGCCAGGATCGGCTCCTCGCTAGTGACATTGACCACCCGCCCGCTCAGGGGCATCGACACCGAGACCACCAGGTAATTGAGCGGGTCGTAGTTGAACAACTCGTCGGCCAGGCGCACTTCCTTGCGGCCCTGGGCGATGACGCACAGCGCCGGTTGCGCCAGCACCGGGGCGAACTCATGGCAATGGCTGTGGCGCGACATGAACAGCGAACCGATGGCCGTGGCGTAGGTGCCGTCCTGGGCGGTGTTGCGGGCGATCAGCGCGGCCAGCTCGGCGCGCTGTTTTTCCCGGTCGGCGTCCAGCGGGGCCGGGGGGTTCTGGGGCGACAGCATGGCGGGCATCCTCGGCAGCGATCGGGGGAAACCCGCACAGCTTATGTTTGTGCAAGGCCAGCGGGTAGACCATTGCTGCACAAAAGTTGCCTGATCCTGCCGGGTTATCCGCCTATCGCCGCCGTCCAGCGCCCGCCAACGGCAAAACTTGCTTGAAACCGCGACCCTCGCGGCCTTCGAAGGCCGACCGCCGGCACCGGCACGAAAAAACGCCCGGCGCAGGATCGTGCAATAAACCGGCAGAAATCGACTAACGGCCCTGGCCCGCGCCCCTTAACCTTTGATCCTGCCGTCACCCGGCTCCGGGTGGCGCATCGACACCTGCGGAGGATCTCCCATGACCATGCCTTTACCCGTCAGCCACATGGCCCTGGTGCGTGCCCGCGCCGGGCGCTCGATGGACCTGGGCGCGCGCCTGAGCAGCCTGATCGAACCCACCCTCGGTGCCCCTGGTTGCCTGCACTTTGCCTTGCAGCATTCGCTGTGCGACCCGGACCTGTGGCAGGTCTGCGGGTTTTGGCGCGACGCGCAGGCCATGACCGCCCACTTCAACTCGCCCGCCCTGAACGTGTTCGCCCAACTGGTGCAGGACGGCGTGGTCGAGCGCCTGGATTTCCACACCTTCAGCGAAGTGTCCCGCCCACAGGACATGCAGCGCCTGGCCGGTTGAGCCGCTAGAATGGCCGCTTTTCATTTGCCCAGGAGCAGTGACATGGCACGTAGAGAGTTCGCACAATTCGAGGCCGTTTCGGCCGCTGTGCGGGGGGAGGAGGGCTACCACGCCGCCATCGCGGTCAAGGGCCTGGGCGCTTCGGGTGCGCCGCGTTTCCATAAGGTGCTGGCCGAGCAGACGTTCAACACCGCCCTGGCCGCCGACGAAGCCGCCGAGCAGTCATTGGCGTTGCTGGGCGATGTCGACGACGAAGGCGAACTGGTCTGGCGCGCTATTTGACCGCGCCGGGTCGGTACATCTTGAACAGGGCCTCGGGGCCTACCTGGAAGTAATCCGCCGGGCCGCCGCCGCGCAGAATCGGCTCGGCGGCGGCGGTGTCGTAGACGCCGTCCTTGAGCAACCACTTGGCGATATGCACCGCCACCACTTCGCCCAGCACCAACCAACTCGGCACCAGCGCCTGGTCGGCCCGTTGCAGTTGAATGATCTGGGTGACCTTGCATTCAAACGCCACCGGGCTCTCGCCCACCCGCGGCACCGCGATCACCTTCGACGCCACCGGCGTCAACCCCGCCAACGCGAACTCATCCACCTCGGCCGGCACGCTGGCGCAGCTCTGGTTCATCTGTTCGGCCAACGGCCGCGTGGCCAGGTTCCAGACGAACTCGCCGGTCTGCTCGATGTTGTTGAGGCTGTCTTTGCGCCCGACGCTGGAGAACCCGATGATCGGCGGAATGTAGTTGAAGGCGTTGAAAAAACTGTAGGGCGCCAGGTTCAGGCGGCCGTCGCGGTCCTGGGAAGAAATCCAGCCAATGGGCCGCGGGCCGACGATGGCATTGAACGGGTCGTGGGGCAGGCCGTGGCCGTGGGCGGGTTCGTAGAAATGGATGTCGTCCGGCATGGGCGGGTTCCTGCTGGGTGGCTCGGGGAGGCGCCATAGTGCTATCGGGGGCGGTGCAATTCCATGGGGAACATGGAATTTTCATACATCGGCCACCTATTTTTCACAGCGCCCACTTCAGTCTGCGCCCTAGCTCGACACCTTTGCGGTGAACACGCTGCCGCAGATCACCCTAGTGTTCTGGATCATGAAGAACAGCGCCACGACCCTGGGCGACTTCCTGACCCAACCCCATGAAAAGGGTGGGCTGGATTTCGGCACCATCGGTTCGTCGGCGGTATTGGCGTTGGTGCTGGTGGCGATGATCGCCGGGGCGTCGTATGCGCAGCGCCGCTATGGGCGCCCGGTGGCGCCTGAGTTGAGCTGAAATCGGTTAACCGTGGGTGTAGCAAGCGGGCTTGTGTGGGAGCGGGCTCGCCCGCGATGGCGATGGCACATTCACAGTGAATGCCGGCAGTTAAACCGCCCTCGCGGGCGGGCCCGCTCCCACAACAAACCCATGGCTACAACAGGTCAGTCTGTCTCGATCCGCGAGTGGGTGCGGGTGTCTTTCATCGTGGCGTAGACCATCAGGGAGATGGCGATGCACCCGGTCACGTACCAGTAGTAGCCGGTTTCCATGCCTACGCTCTTGAACCACAGGGCGATGTATTCAGCGGTGCCGCCGAAGATCGACACGGTCAGCGCATACGGCAGGCCCACGCCCAGGGCGCGGATTTCGGTGGGGAACAGCTCGGCCTTGACCACGGCGTTGATCGAGGTGTAGCCGCTGACAATAATCAGCGCCGCCATAATCAGGAAGAACGCGCCCCACCAGGTCTGGATGGTGTGCAGGGTGGTGAGGATCGGCACGGTGAACAGGGTGCCGAGCACGCCGAAGGCGATCAGGATCGGGCGCCGGCCCACTTTGTCCGAGAGCCCGCCGATGATCGGTTGCAGGCACATGAACAGGAACAGCGTCGCTGCCGAAATGGTGGTGGAGTCGGAGATGCTCATGCCCACCGTGTTCACCAGGTACTTCTGCATGTAGGTGGTGTAGGTGTAGAACGCCAGGGTGCCGCCCATGGTCAGGCCGACCACGGTCATCAGTTCCTTGGGATGGCGCAGCAAGGTGCGCATGGAGCTTTCCTTGGCTTTTTTCTTCTTGGTGAACGACTCGGTTTCTTCCATGCCACGGCGCAGGTACAAGGCCACTACCGCGCACAGCGCGCCGATGGCGAACGGAATGCGCCAGCCCCATGCGTACAGTTCTTCGGTGGTCAGCACTTGCTGCAACACGATCAGCACGCCCAGCGCGATGAGCTGGCCGGAGATCAGGGTCACGTACTGGAAGCTGGAGAAGAAGCCGCGACGTTCCTTGGTCGCCATTTCGCTCAGGTAAGTGGCCGAGGTGCCGTACTCGCCGCCCACGGACAAGCCTTGCAGCAGCCGCGCGAACACCAGCAAGATCGGCGCGCCGACGCCAATGGTCTCGTAGCCGGGGGCCAGGGCAATAATCAGCGAGCCGAAGCACATCAGCAGCACGGAGGCCATCAGCGCCGATTTACGGCCCACACGGTCGGCGTACAGGCCCATCAGCCAGCCGCCGATGGGGCGCATCAAAAAGCCCACGGCGAAAATCGCGGCGGTGTTGAGCAACTGCGCGGTGGTGTCGCCCTTGGGGAAGAAGGTCTTGGCGAAGTACAGCGAGAACGCGGCGTAAACGTACCAGTCGTACCACTCGACCATGTTGCCCACCGAGCCACTGAAAATCGACTTGATGCGGCTGGAGGTGGTTCTTTCTTTTGCGGGCGCAGCGGTCGCCCCGCCAGGCAGGGTATTGGAGTTATCCATTGAAGGATCCTTCATCGTCATTGTTGTTGTGGAGCGCGTCGAAGCGCAGCCTGGCAGGGCTATAGCAGAACCCGTGCCAGCAACCGAAGGCCCGGGCTAGAGGGGTTTGACAGGTTTTGTGAGCGGTAAACCGCTGACGGTGGGAGATGGATGAGCGGAAAACCGCCTATGCCGAACGGGTGACAGGCCGATGTTGGAGGGGGCAAGCCTTTGTGGGAGCGGGCCTGCCCGCGATGGCGGCAACCGGGGCAATGAAGAGGTTGGCTATTAGGGCCCTATCGCGGGCAGGCCCGCTCCCACAGTTGAACTGGGGTGTGGGTGGGATTTTCATTTTCCTCTGTGGGAGCGAGCCTGCTCGTGATGGCGGTGACGAATGGCAGGGGTAAGACAGTTGCCCCACAGCGGCCCGATCTTTTTACGCAGGCTATGGCCCTAGAAACATCTCCCGGGTCAGCCCGTGGCGTTGCATTTTTTCGTTGAAGGTACGCCGGGGCAGTTGCAGTTCGGCGAGGACGGCTTTGATGTCGCCGTGATGGCGGGTCAGGGCGGCGCGCAGGCATTGGGCCTCGAAGGCTTCCTGGCGGGCGGCGAGGGATTGATTGGGCTGCGGCTCGTCCTCGGCCGGGGCTTGCAGGCCCAGCACCTGGCGCTCGGCGACGTTGGCCAGTTCGCGCACGTTGCCCGGCCAGTCGTGGCTGAGCAGGCGGCTCAGTTGCGCGCCGCTGCTAGGGGCGGCGTTGCGGCCCAGGCGTTGGGCGGCGGCGTGGAGGAAGTGCTCGTAGAGCAGGGGAATGTCTTCGCGGCGCTCGCGCAGGGGCGGCAGGCGCAGTTCGGCAATGTTCAGGCGATAGGCCAGGTCTTGGCGAAAGCGCCCCGCGCGGGCCTCATCCAACAGGTCCGGTTTGGTCGCGGTGATGATGCGCAAGTCCACGCTGATGCTCTGGTTCGCGCCCAGGCGTTCAAGCTTGTGTTCCTGCAACACCCGCAGCAATTTCACTTGCTGGGCCAAGGGCATGCTCTCGATTTCATCGAGAAACAGCGTGCCGCCGTCGGCGTACTCGAGCTTGCCGATGCGCTTGCCCTGGGCGCCGGTGAAGGCGCCGCTTTCATGGCCGAACAGCTCGGCCTCGAACAGGTGTTCGGGGATCGCCGCGCAGTTGAGCGCCACGAAGGGTTTGTCGGCGCGCGGGCCGAAATCGTGCAGGCAACGGGCGATCAGTTCCTTGCCGCTGCCGGTTTCGCCACGGATCAGCACATTCACCGGCAGCGCCGCCAAGTCCAGCACCTGGCGGCGCAGGGTCTGCATGCTTTGCGACACACCCAGCAGGCGCGCATCCAGGCGTGCACGGTGGTCGGCCTGGGTGTGCAGGCTGCGGTTTTCCAGCACCAGGGCGCGTTTGTCCAAGGCGCGGCGCAGGCTGGCCAGCAGGGTTTCGGGGCTGAAGGGTTTTTCCAAAAAGTCGTAGGCGCCGTCGCGCATGGCCTCCACTGCCATCGGCACGTCGCCGTGGCCGGTAAGCAGGATCAGCGGCAGGTCCGGGTCCAGGGCGCGCACCTGCTCCAGTAACTCCAGGCCGCTCATGCCGGGCATGCGCACATCGCTGAGGATCACCCCGGGAAAATTCCGCGGCAGTTGTTCAAGGCATGCCTGCGCACGGGCAAAGCACTGCACCGCGAACCCCGAAAGCCCCAGCCATTGCTCCACGGCGTCGCGGATACTGGCCTCGTCATCCACCACCATCACGGCGTTCAACATGGCGCGCTCACTTCAAGGGCAATCGGCAGGGTCAGGGTGAACAGCGCACCGCCCGGAATGTTGGCCACGCTCAAGCGCCCACCGTGTTCATGGACAATGGCGAACGACACCGCCAGCCCCAGGCCCAAGCCATCACCTACCGGTTTGGTGGTGAAGAAGGGGTCGAAGACGTTGTTCAGGTTCTCGCTGGCGATGCCACCGCCGCTGTCGGCCACGGTCAGGCGCCACAGGTGCTGGTCGGCTTCGATGCGGATTTCCAGGTGTTTGAGGGGTTTGTCGGCCATGGCGTCGAGGGCGTTGCGCAGCAGGTTGATAAGCACTTGTTCGAGGCGGATTGCATCGCCCTGGACCCACGCTGGGCGGGCCAGGTGCAACGTGGTGCTGATCTGTTCATCACGCAGGCGCGCTTCGAGCAGGTGCAGGGACTGGTCCACCACCGCGGCCAGGTCGAGGCGTTCGCGCAGGCCGCTGGGGCTTTTGCGGGCGAAGGTCTTGAGGTGGCCGGTGAGCGCGGCCATGCGGGTGAGCATGGCGTCCAGCGGCCCCAGGGCTTTATGGGCGTCATCGACGCGGCCGTGGTCCAGCAGCAGGCGCAGGGTGGCCAGTTGGGTGCGTTGGGCGGTCAGCGGTTGGTTGATTTCGTGGGCCAGGGCGGCGGACATCTGCCCCAGGGCCGCCAGTTTGGCCGATTGCACCAGGCCATCCTGGGCGGTGCGCAGGTCGCGGGTGCGTTCTTCGACCAGTTTCTCCAGCTCTTCGCGGCTGCGTTGGCGCAGGCGGGCCAGGCGCCAGCGCTGGTTGAGGAACAGCAACAGGAACACCAGGGCCAGCCACGCCCCGGCGGCGGCGAGCCCGGCGTTGCGGCTGTCTTCCAGGGCGGCTTGCGGTTTGCGCAACAGGTGCAGGGTCCAACCCTCGGCGGTCAGCGGCAAGGATTCCCACAGGTAATCCTGCTCGCCGTCCGGGCCATCGACCCGCGCCAGGTAGCTGTTGTCGTCAAAACGTCGCACCGCTTGGTAGGCCAGGGGCGTGAGGGGTTGTTTGTCGTATTGGCGGGTGGCTTGCAGCTCGGCGCGGTCGGCGTCCGACAGGGGTTGCAGGTAGCGGTAGCGCCAGCCGGGCTGGTTGGCGATAAATACGATGCCGCGTGCGTCGCTGACCAACAGGGTGTCGCTGCCCTGGCGCCATTCGCGTTCCAGCTCGGGGAATTCGAGTTTCACCACCATGGCCCCGAGAAACTCACCGGCGCCGTTGTGCACCGCGCTGGCAAGGAAGTAGCCGGGAATGCCGCTGGTCACGCCCACCGCGTAGAAACGCCCGGTGCCCTGGCTGCGGGTTTGCATGAAGTAGGGGCGAAAGCCGTAGTTGTGGCCCACGTAGCTGCTGGGCAGGCGCCAGTTGCTGGCGGCCACGGCCAGGCCGGTGCGGTCCAGCAGTTCCAGGGTCGAGGACTGCGCCGCGCCGTTGATTTTTTCCAGTTTGCGGTTCAGGGCGCCTTGCTGTTCGGTGCCCAGCGGGCCGTCGAGGGCGGCGATCAGTTCCGGGTCCAGGGCCAGCACGGCGGGCAGGGCGCGGTAGCGTTCGATCAGGGTGTGCAGCGAGTTAGCGTACAGGGCCAGTTGTTCATTGGCCCGGGCGGCGTCCTCCACCAGCGCCTGGCGCTCGGCGTGGCGCATGGCAAACCCGGCCGCGAGGGCGGCGCCGGCAAGAATCAGCAAGGTGTAGAGCGTCAGGCGCAAGGGGCGAGAGGTCAGGTTCATGCTGTCGGAAATAGGCAGGAATGGGGGCGGGCACCATACCATGGCGGCCCGCGTGCTTCATTGATCCGGCGACGTTGCGTGGTGATCGGGCGCTCTGGCGGATGAGTGAACTCAAGTGGGTGGACGCAACACATCTATCGCCCGCCCTATTGACACAATGGGCCTGGCGAACGTTATCAAGTCGTCATGGCTCAGGTGCGCCTCATGCATTCGGTTGGCCCCTCCGGTCTGGTTGTAGGGGCTGAAGTCAGGTGTTTGGTCGAGATGTTTGAGCAGCGGTTCGTTGTTCAACACCATGTTTTCAAGCAAGGACACGCCGCGTACATCGGTGGCGTCAATTTCATACAGGTAGTACTGGGTGGGGTCGTAAGCCGCGTACTCCAAAACCCCCGTCAGGGATTCGGCCACTATCAAGGCATCGCCGCCGATCATTTTGGGGATGGCGGTAAATTCGTCCGAGGGCTTGAAGCCCTCGCGCGCCACTTCGGCGGGGGTGCGCCGATCCGCCCGGTAGACCTTGCCGCCAAAGTTGCCGCGGGCCAGCAGGTTCCTGTTGTTCAGGCTGTATTGGAACTGAGGCGTGTGAGTGTTTAAACGCTCTAAAAGGCTGTGTTGCTCGGCGGTCGGTGGCGGCGGGTTCAGGCTTTCGGGGGTTGCCGGGTTACTGGTGTCGGAGGGGGGCGGCGAGCCTTGGCTTTGCAGGGACGCCGGCGAGTCCTGGGTCTGCATCGCCTCCTCGTCATCGCTGTGTTCCGAGGCCGGGGAGGCGATGGGGGGCAAGCCATATTGGTAGCGCAGGCTTTGTTCGTGTTCGACGAACTCGTCCAGTACCCGATCCAGCGCCGGATCATCGTCCTGCCACATACGCCCATCGGGGTCGGTGCGGCTGATGGGGTTGCTGCCACAGAAGCCGTAGAGGTTCAGCCCATCCACCGCCCCCGCCGGGTCGGCGCTGGCCCAGCGCTGCAACCACGGCGCGTAGTAGCGGGCGCCGTAGTAATAGAGGCCGCTGCTGTCGCGCTCCTTGCCTGAGTAGCGCACCGTTTTGTACTCGGCCTCTACCTGGGAGCGGGCCGCTTGCCACGCGGTGCCGCCGAACGGGTAGTAGCCCTCGCGGCTTATCACGTGGGCCTGTTGGTCGAGTTCGGTGTCCAGGGAACCTAAGGGGTCGGTCAGGCTGTAGCGCAGTTGATCGGCGTCGATGCCGTCGGGTTTGCCCGCCGCCCAGTGCAGGCAGCGCACATGGATGTGGCCTGCTTGCAGGGTGACCACGTGCAGCACCTGCTGCTCGCCGTCCACCGTGCGCACTTCTAGGCCCGTCAGGTAGCGCACTTCGCGGATGTGTTCGACCGCCGCGGCCCTGGCCCGTTGCCAGGTGCGCAGGCGTTGGCCGGTGCTGTCGTAGACGTAGCACTCGCGATCATCGTCGCCGTGGGCGCGGGACACTTGGGTCAAGCCTTGTAACTGGTTGCGCACGGTCCAGGCCAGGGCCTGCCCGCCCGGTTGCAGGGTGAGCAGGTTGCCAGCGGCGTCGTAGGTCATCTCCAACTCAGCGCCCTGGCCTTTTTGCCAGCCCAGGCAGCGGTTGCTCTGGTCGTGCGGGCGCATGTGCACGGTGTGGGACCGGCCGGGCAGGGCGCTGACGTGGGTGAGGCGGGTCAGGTTATTGCCGTTGTCGTACGCGAACGTTTGCGTGTAGCCGCCCAGGCGCGTGAGGTCGATGGGGCTTATCAATGGCGGCAACTGCGGCTGGGTGCTGGCGCCGGGGCCCTCCAGGCCGGTGGCGCTGGCCAAGCGATAGAGGCTGTCGTAGGTGAAGGCGCGGCTGCCGTCCAGGCGTTGGTTGGCGGCGTAGCGGATGGCTTGGGTGTGGTCGGTGAGGGCGATAACGTTGCCGACCGGGTCGTAGGCCTGGCTCAGGTGTTGAAACACCGTGCTGCCCTTGAACGCCTTGAGTTGCCTGAGGCGGCCATCGGCCGGGTCGAAATCGGTGACGCTGACCACGCCGTTCCCCGCCACTTGCGCCTGGATCTGGCCATCGGCGTTGTACTCGATGCCTTCCACCAGGGTTTGCACGGTGGCTGCACCGTGCAGTTGCAAGGCCAGGCGCTTGGGGCGGCCATCGAGGCCGTAGGTCAAGTGCTGGCGATGGTTGCGGGCGTCGGTTTGCTCCAGCGGGACGCCGCTGGCGTTGTAGCGCCATTGGGTCAGCCAGGTGTCGGGTTCCAGCAACGCTTCCTGGCCGGCGGCGGTGGGTGGCCAGTCGGGCATGTCCAGGCCCTTGAGAAAGCGTCGGCCCTGGCGTAGGGGCGCGCCATTGACGGCGTACTCATCCATGCTCAGGCGCCCGGCGCTGTCGTGCTCGGCTACCAGGCGCCCGCATTGGTTGTGCTGGGCGTAGGCCGCCGAGCCGTCGCCATAGGTCAAGCGCTGCACGGTTTGGGCGGGGCCGGCGCGGGCCTGTTCGACAATGGCGGTGGGCCGCAGCAGAGGGTCGAATGTACTGCGCTGGTGGCTGCCACGTTGGTCCCAACGTTGCAACGCCTGCCCGGCCACACCCGGCAGGTCGATGCGCCAGCCGCTGTCGACGCTGATACTGCACAACACCGCCCCACCCAGGCTGTACAGGTTGTTCAGGTTGGCTTGTGGCCCGTTGTGGCGTGGGTCGTATTGCGCCACCACGTGTGCGGCGGCGTCATGGTGCTGGCGGCTGACTTGGGCTTGCGGTGCATCGGCCGCGGTGGCGCGCAGGTACTGCACCTGGCGCACCACCAGGCCCCGGCCGTCAATCGCGGCCAGGGTCGGGGTGTGGTGATGCACGCCGGGGTTCATGCCTTGGCGTCCTTGGCCTTGCGTGCCATGACGTCTTCATAGGTGTCGTTTTTGTCTTCGGCAATGGTGTACCAACCCAGGTAGGTTTGGCGGTCTTCTAGGTCGTCCTTGGCGGCGACGGTGCGTACCAGGCGCCCAGGTGCGTCGTAGTAGAGCCGGTCGCAGTAGCCGTGCTGGCGAAAGGATTGGTCGTTGATGTAGCGCGTCTGGTCGGCGAAGTACGGGCGATAGACCCGTACTGTCACGCCCTTGTTGTTGTATTCGACCCGTTCGCTGACTCGCCAGCGCCGTGCGGCCTGCTGTTGCACGGGTTTGCCGTCGGCGCCCAGTTTCAGCGCGCCGTTTTCGTCTACCACGTAGGCCAGGCCCGGCTCGACTTCCTGTTTGGTTTGCAGGGTGCGGGCAAAGCCGTCGAAGCAGGCGATAGCGATGCGTACCTGGGCCTCGGGGTCGCCGGGGTAGCGGTCGGCTTGCAGGGTGGCGACGTGCACTGGCTCACGCTGGGCAGCGTCGAGTTGCTGTTGCAGGATCACTTCGTTGGGCGAAGGGTTTTGCAACCCCAGCAGATGCTGGCGGGCACGGTCGCACAGGTGCCCGCTGGGCAGGATGAAGCCTTCGGCCCTGGCCCAGGTGCGCCACGCCTCGGGCGGCGGTGAGGCCTGCGAGATCCGGCCCATCCAACTGAATGGGTCGGAAAATATCGCAGTGGCGTACTCGCCGATCGCGGCCACCGGGTTGGCAATGGCGGTTGCCGGGCTGCGGTCGGCGGGGGGCACGTAATCGGCTAGGGGCTTGAAGCCCACTGGCAGGCCCAGTTCGGTGCCATGGAAGCTGCTGACCTGCATCTCGCCCAGGGCGTTGTAGCGCGCCTCCTGGATATTTTCGTTGGGGTCTTGGATGCGCCCGGGCAGGAAGGTGCGGTAGTCGATGTCCAGCACCTGCGTGACGCAGCCATCGGGTAATTGCACGGCCGTTTGCAGGCACCAGTAGGGGTCGTGGGTGACCTGGGTGATGCCGTGGCTGAGGGTCTGTTGCACGTGGGTGATGCTGTAGAAATCCTCCAGCTTGGCGTAGGTGGCAAAGCCCTGGCGCACCGACCACAGGTTGGTCTTGTTGTCTTCTTCCTGGTCGTACGGCAGGAACAGCTTCATCGGCTGGTAGCCGACCTCGGGTTCGAGCAGACGCGCCTTGAGGTCGAAATTCGGGTCGATGTCTTTGACCCGGTCATAGGCGCTCAGCGCGGTGGCATCGAGTTCGGCGTGCTCTTCGTAGTCGGGCAGGGCCTCGAAGGTGGCCGCGCCCACGGGCAGGGTAATGCCGCTGTCCGGGTGTTTGTAGCGCTGCAGGCTGAGGCCGGTGAGCACGGCTTGTTGCGCCCAGGGGCCGCCGTCCTGGCTCAGTTCGAGGAATTTTTCGTGGCACAGGTCATTGGCGTGCAGGTCGGTTTTGGCCAGCACCAAGGCATTGCTGCGCGAACGGTACGCCAGGCCCAGGCGCCAGGCTTGTGGGTCGTTTTGGTGGATGAACCCGACCTTGGCCTGGGTCAGGTACCAGGCCTGCTGGGCCTCGTCGTGGGTATCGCTCCACCAGGTGTTTTGGTAGGGGTCGCTGAAGGGCGGCGCGTCGCTGCGGGTTTTACGTCGCGGGCAGTAGACCACCCAGCCGTGGGTCAGGGTGCCGTAGTCGTCCCACTCCAGGTTGATGCTGTGCTGGCACAGCGGGTCATCGGCGACGGATTGTTCGTAGTGCAGGCTGCGCGACTCCAGCGTCAGTGGTTGCACCACGGCGTAGGGCTGGTGCTGCCCCGCCGGGCGCAAGAGGCGCACCAGGTAGCGGTGCTGCTGCACGCCGTAGGGCACGGCGGGAGCGTCAGCGTTGTAGATTTCGCTGCGCAGCACCGAGCCGCTCAGGGCCCGGGCGACTTCCCGGGCCAGGGTGTCGTCGATGGGGTCGAGCCCTTCGCTGGCATGGTCGCGGCTGTGGTAGCGCTGCACCAGAGTCGGGCGCAGCGCCGCGGCGCCAGGGTCGCCGGCGTAGCCGTCGCTGGGCGGCATGTCCACGGCCCGGCCGGTGTGGAACCAGGTTTTGCTCAGCACGGGGGCGGTAAAACCGTCTTCCAGGCGTTGGGCCGGGGCGCCTTCGGTATCGGTTTGCAGCAGCAGGCCGAAGCCGCGGAACTCACGCTCGTGGCGGTCGTAATAGCCCTGGCGGTAACTGAAGTGCTGGCTCAGTTGCTGGCCGCTGATTTCATCCAGTTGGGTCTGCTGGCTGACCAGGTGCAGGGCGAAGGGCAGTTCGCATACAGGCTCTTGCTGGGCGGCGCGCAACTGGGCTTTTTCGTCGAGCCATTCCTGGGCCGAACTGCGATAGCTCACGCCGTTGCGGGCGCCCATGTTGTTGTTGGCGCGGCTGAGCAGGTAGGGCTTGGCCTGGACGAAGTCATAGCGCCAGTGCCGCGGCGACATGTGCGGTACGCTCAGCACCAGGCTGGAACAGCCCAGGCCTTGCAGGTCGGCGAAGCTGACTTCGCACAAACGGTCGTAGCGCACACCCTCGGGCCAGGGTTGGGTCTGGGGCGTGTCGGGGTAGCCGTTGCCGGCGTGGTTCATGAACACCTCAAAGCCATCGCTCTTGAGGTAAATCAGGTCGGCGGCGCCGGAGCCATCGAGGTCGGCCAGGCGCACCTGCGCCGCCTCGAATTCTTCGTAGGCAAACGGCAAGGTACTCAGTACAAAACCTTTGCCGAAGCGCCCGTGGCCCAGGTTGGGCCAGCATTTGACCTCGTTGTGGCGGATGCGCACCAAGTGTTGTTGGCCGCTGCCCAGCACATCGCTGAAGGCCACCAGTTCCGTGGGGGACGGGCTGAGCAGCGGGAGGGCATCGTCGTCGTCCCGGCGGGGCACATCCACACCCCGAGCAAAGCCATCCTCGCGGCGGCTGGCGTAGAGGCGCACGCTGCGGCTGCCGATCAGGGTCAGGTCCGTGAGGCCATCACCCACCAGGTCGGCCAGTTGGGCCTGGGGGTGGAAAAACTCCGTGGGAAAGGCGTTGAAGGGCACGAATTGGGACCAGGTGCGGTCCGGGTTGAGGGTGAAAAAACCACTCATGCCGGGCATCGCCACGACCCAGTCGAGCTTGCCGTCGCCGGTCATGTCGCTCAGGGATTGGCGCACCGCTTTGCTGCTGTCGGCCGCGGGCAAGTGGGGCAGCAATTTCCATTCGTCATAGCGCACTTGATCGCCGCCGTCCGGGCCGCGCTGGGGTTCGCGGTAGTACCAGGCCTGGTCGATGCGGTACAGCACACCGGGCAGGCCTTCGCCGTAAAGGTCCACCAGTTGATAGGCCTGGCCGTCATTCAAACCGGGCATCGACGGGAATGGCGTATAGCCCTGGCGGTCGGCCACCAGGGCAAAGGGGTTGTAGCCGTATTCCATGGGCGGGCGGTTCTCTACCTGGCCTCGGCCGTCATAGGCTTGCAGGTGGGCGGCCGTGAGGTGGTTGTAGCCCAGCGCGTCGCTGCGGTGTTCCAGCAGCAGGCGTTGTACCAGCACCGGGTGCTGCCCCAATTCGGGGAACTGGTGGAACAGCAGCACCTGCCGGCACAGGCGCCGCGTGCCCAGTTCAAAACCGTAGGCGTAGTTCCAGAACGGGTCGCTGCGCACCTTCCAGGGCCCGAACACATCGCCTTCAAGCCCATAGGGCGGGCCATAGGCGGGTTTTTCCGTCAGCCCGGCGCTGCGCTCGCCGTAGTCGAACAGCAGGTGGAAATGCCAGCGCACGGTTCTCCAGCCGTCGGTGCTCCATGAGTAGAGGTCGGCGCTGGCGACCTCGTTGCCGTAGCACACCCGTTTGAGATAGCGCTGGGCGCGGTGGTCGCGAAACTGCGGGCCAACCGGCGCTTCGGTTTCGGCCAGGTACTCATACACCACATGCTCACCCCGGCTGTTGAGGCTTTCGTCCAGCAGCCACACGCCGACCCGTTCGTGGGCGTTGGGGTCGGCGCGGCGTGAGGCGAGGGTCTTGCCGTACAAGTGCAGGCTGCCATCGGCACCATGCAGCAGCCAGAACCCGGCTGCGTCGGCGTTGGTGGCCCAGTGCTCGATCAGGGTGAAAGCGCCTTCGACTCGTGGGTGGTAACGCACCACCCGGTGTTCGCCCACCGTGACGCCGCGATACTCGGACACCGTGCGGGCCACGGGTTGGCCATCAGTTTCATTGCGCTCGGGCATCCACACGTCGCCGTCGGGGCCGACCGCCAGGTCGCTGCCGTCATAGCGCGGCACGCCTTTGGTGGTGCGCAGGGTGATGGCGTTGGAGCTCATCCGCCAGCCGATGCCGAACGGGCTGTTACCCACGTCGCTGCTGTAGCCTAGGCCCAGGTTCGGCACCAGGCTGCGGTTGGGCGCCCCGGAAATCGGCAGCGGCAGCTCCAGCGACGCCGCGCCGCTGGTGCCCACCGCCCCCCAGCCCTTGCCGATGCTTTGAATCGCCCCGCCGCCCTTGGGCAGGGCGGGGGCGTTGACTTCCAGCGCAGAGGTAGTGGGTTCGTTCATCACTGGCCTCCGCGGCGGCTGGTGTAGCTGAACTTGACGATGATGTCAGTCAGGGATTCGAGCATGGCTTTTTGCGTGCCGCCGTGGCCGGGGAACGTCAACTGCCACTTGGACACGGCGCCGGTGTACTCGAAGGGCAGGTACTGCTCGTCCTGAAAGTTGAGGCTGAACATCCCCGAATCGTCGATGCCGCTAGACAGCGCGATCTGTTGGCTGGCGCGCAGGTTTTCCTTGGCCACCGTGCCGGCTGCGTCCATCTGCACCGTGCTGTAGGTCTGGGCCAGGGTCGCCCGTACATCTTCGTAGGGCCCCAGCAGCACCGGCAGGAATACGCTGATGGTCTTGATCCGGCGCAGGTAGTGGCCGGGGTAGTCGGCCTCGAACATTTTCTGGGTCAGTTCGAATTCACAGCTGCCGGTACTGAGCAGATCCGCGAGGATGTCCGCCCAGGGCTTGTTGATCGTCGAATTGCTGTCCTTGTCCTTGAGTTGGCGCAGGGACACGGTTTTGCGGATCTCCAGGTCGCGCTCGTTGCTCAGCAAGCGGCGGGTGTTGAGCTCCAGCAAGCCGAGCTTGAGGCTTTCACCCGCGCCCAGGCCGCGGTAGCTGGCGTTCCAGGCCGAAGCATTGAACACGGAAGGGCGCCGGTAGTCAGCCTGCTCGTAGCGCCACGCTGCCTCCGTGGCCTGGCACAACGACTGGGCAAAATTGAACGCCTGGCCGTACAACCGGGTGAACTGGTTGTTGAGCCAGTCGTAGGTCTGGCTTTTGCCAAAGCGCTTGTTGCCGAGCAGGTAGTCGTGGGTGGCCTTGGCCTGTTCCAGGCTGGTCTGGGCCATACGCAGTTGCAAGCGGGTGGCTTTTTTCTGCTCCTGGAAGGCGTCGAGTTGGGCCTGTACCTGGGCGGCTTCCAGGGTGGCCTGGTCGAGGGCTTGTTGCCATTCCTGGGCGCGGCGATCGAATTGGGCTTTGTACGAGAGCGTGTCAGCCGTGTCGCTCGCCACCATCGCAGTGCTGCTAGTGAGGAGGGCGGCCGCTCTCGCAGCTGCTTCGCTACGACTACCTCCGGCAGCCACGCCAAAAATGTTAGGCAGCAGCTTCAGGAGTTCCCCTCCCGACTCTATTGTCATGGCAGTAATCCTTGCGACCCGAGAGGACAGGGAGGAGGCGCCGGCCGATATCTCTTCAGGGAACATGGTCAAATTTTGGTAGTAGCCAACCCGCTGCTGGATGATGTTCTGACTCGCCTTCAACGCCAGCTCGTTCTTGTTATCGGTTTCCCCAGCCTGCACCTGAATATCCACGGCGATTTTCGCCAGGTTCCACGCCTGTTGCTGTTGCAGCTCCAGGTACTCGGCCTGTTCCTTGCGCTCGATCAGCGACAGCAGGGTGGCGCCGAACTGGATCACCACCTCTACCGCGTTCATGCAATGGGCGTAGAGGAAGTTGAAGCGCGTGGGCGCGATGCTCGGGTTCAGGTATTGGTTGAGCGCCGCGCCCGAGAGCCCTGCGGCGCGGGCAGCGAGCAGGGCGCGCGGGTCCAGGGGCGGGGCGAACAGCGGCAGGTGCAGGGCGTTGCCGGCCATGTCCAGGTTATGGCGCAGGTTGTACAGACGGCTTTCGGCCAGGTCCCAGCGCTGCACCAGTTCAGGGTTGAAGGGCAGGCGCAGGTAGGGGTTGTCCACCGTGGGCAGCGACGGGTCGTCGGCCCAGGGGCGCAGGCACAGCTGCGGCACCACTTGCGGGTGCGGCCCGCCAAACTGGGGCCGGGGGTTTTCCAGCAGGTATTGCTCACGCATCAGCAAGCGCTGCTCGAAGTTGCGCAGCTCGGGGTTGGTGGCATCGCTTAGCGCCTTGAGTTTGATAGGGGCCCAGGTGTCCACCGTTTGCACATCCGGGCGCGGCCCCAGCAGGTCCAGCACCTGTACGTAGCCGAGCTTGGCCACCACCAGGGCATCGGGGGTCAACTGGCGGTAGGCGCTGTCGGCGCGGCTGAGGAGGATATCCAGGTATTGCAGATACAAGGCCTTGCGCAGGTGCACCGGGTGGCTGAGGCCGATTTGGTGCGGGTCGTTGGGCGCTCGGGTGGCGTGGCTCACGTCTTCTTCGGTATCCACCAGATGGGGCACCAGCGGCACGGCATTCCAGAACGGCGGATGGCCGCTCTCGCCCTGTTGGCGCATGGGGTCGAAGAGGTAGGCCAACCAGTGCAGCGCCTCGTCGAACTGTTCTTCCTTGTTCAAGCGATAGGCCACCAGCCAGGGCAGGTACAGGAACAACTCCAGGAAATACAGATAGTAGGCCCCGGCGAAATCCATCAGATCGTCACCGCTCAAATGTTCAATGGGTGGTTCTTTAAGGTGCTGGGTTTCCCAGGACAGTAGGCTGTCCATGCCTTCCTCCGCGCGCTGGATCAGGCTGCGGGCGAAGGTGGTGTTCATCCGGATGGGTTGGCGATAGTCCGTTTCACTACCGTCGGAAAACTCGATGCTTGAGCCGAAGAAGTCGATGGACTCGGCGTCGCCCAGTGTCGTACTGGGGTTATGCAAAATCATCGGGGCGATTTGCTCGGGGGTCTCGGAACTTTCGCTCCAACCCATTTCGACTATTTTGAATGCACTGCCCAGATAGATAGGACCCCCCAAATAATAGGCGCTGTAGACGGCGATACCATGAATCAACCGAATCGAGTTATGCCCGTCTGGCCAGTCAACAGGCCAATCTTCCGGTAATAGCGTATCGCGGTTAATTGGGAATGACAGAGAGAGGGCGTCGTTCTTTTCTATGGTCTGGCTAATAGTGGATCTGGCTAGTTGACGTAGGTCGTTGAAGTTTTCTGGAATGTCAGAGGGTTTGAGTGGGTGCAGAATTAGATGGCTATATAGAAGCGGCCCTGTTATCTCGACTGTGGTGCGGCTGATTTTTATCTCATTTATATTGTTTTTATAAAGCTTGGTAATTTTGCTTATGTTTGTGTTTTGAGGATTTTTTAGAATAAATTCGAGGGTTTTTCTCGAAATTGAAGTTTTTATTAGTGCGGTGCTTTGTCCGGAGTTAATAGGGGGGATCATAAATGAATTTATATTGTTCTGGGTAACTATGAGTTGGCTGAACGGTTTGTCCAACTTGTCAAATGTATAGAGTACAGGGGGCGTCTGATTGTAAAAGTCCGTGTTCAATGCGGTGATTGTTGACCCTGGCAGCAGGGTGATCCATTCATTCGCGTTATCGTTGGAGGCAACAATAAGGTCGAATTTGACAAGTTCTCGGAACTCGTCAAAAAGCGTGATGGTAAGTGTCGTGTGGCTGGTGATGTTGTCGGTTACTCGCGATGTTACTTGGATGGTCGAACTTTCCGGGTCATAGCGAATATCATTGGTAGTGAGGCTGGCTATCGTCGACTGCAAACCTTCGTAGTTCCATAACGCTTCAGGCGTCGTCGGTACGGGCGGTAAAGTAATAGTGCCGAACTGTTGTTTTCCATGGGGCAGCCAATACTGGAAGCGGCTGGCGCCATTTTCGTCGTGTGCAAATAAGTGGCCTACCCTGCGTACGTGGGCTTCGTCATCTTGTATTGGAATGGAACTTTGAATGACAGGGGGTGGGTTTACATAACCCTCAAAAGGGAATAGGGGCGTGAGGGTGAAGTTTTTGTCGATGCGTAATGTTCTAAGGAATGTATAAGAATCCTTAGTGCCATTGTCGGCATTGCCATGGTGATAACCATAATAGAGCGCAAGAAATAGCGTTTCCGGGGACGTTGTATTGTCGTACACCGCGATGGTGTCGGTTGCTTGTTCTACCAAGTGGGGGTCCAGTTTGGGGTCGAACATGTCTTTGGAAGTGCCGTACTCTTCAATATAAGTACGGGGTGTGCTCCAAGTGTTGTCGTATTTTTTATAGGAGCCATACAGCCGAAACAGTGGGCTGGCGGGGGTGGTTTCCCGCACTTGTGCATTGGGTGCTGCCGGGCGGGGGTCTTCAAAGGTCACATCGGCCCAGAAGATGAACAAGCGGTTGTTGAACCATACCGGGCGCACGCTGTGGGTGATGGCATGTTCGCCGATGGGCACGTTGGCCTTGTTCCAGTCCGACCAGGCCGCAGGCAGGGGTTTGTCGTACTTGGGCGCAGGTTGGTCGGGGGAAAGGGCGGGGGCCTTCTGCGGGCGTTGGCTCATGTCCAGGGAGCGCCAGTAAAACTGGTTTTCCGCCGGCGACTTGGCGACAAAGTAGTAGGGGCTGTTGGCAAAATCCTGGCCGTCGATATAGCCATTGAGGCATTTGAGGTTGGCGATTTCCTCGAAGCGCGCCAGGTACGCCAGCACGGCGGCTTGTACGGTGTCTGGCTGGATCTGGGCCTGGTTGATGTCGTTTTCCAGTTGCTTGAAGTTTTCGGTGCGGGTCTGGCGCAGGGTCGGGTCCAGGTAGATGGACGGGAAGTAGTGCAGTTGCTGGTTGGCGGCCCACAGCGGGTATTGATACATCTCTTCGCGCCAGCGCTCCAACTGCTCGGGGGTGAGGCTATTGGAGGCGTAGCCGGGTTCCATGTTCATCAACATGCCGTGGATGTATTGCTGCAGGCTGGCGATGGCGCAGGCCACGGGGCTGGTAGGCACGTCCTGGCTGACCAGCACGTCGAGCAGCAGGTACTCGTAGAGATCGTTGGCGGTTTCGATGCGGTGGTTCAGTTGCAGCTCGATCAAGGTGGGGTCGGCGGGCACCACTTCGTGCAGGTACATTGCCACCAGGGCATCGCGCAGGGATTCGTTGAGCTGTTTTTCAATAGAGGCGGTCATGACTCACTCCTTGACTGTCAGGGTGCCCGGCTGGGGCGCAGAGGCCGCGGCAATCACGGCCTGGCCGACCTTTTTCCAGTCCGTGAAGGCGCTTTGGGGCGTCAGCGCGGTGGCGGCGAGCAAGCCACTGGTGGACAGGCCGCTGGCCAGGCAAGTGGCTTGGCAGCGGCGCACCCAGTCCACGTCGGCCATGGACGTGGCGTGTTTGGACGCCAGCAGGTCGGTCAGTTGTGCGACTTCCTGCTCGTTCCAGGCCAAGAGGTAGGCCAGGGCGGCATTGGCGTTTTCGGCGACGTTGGCCCGTAGTTGCTTGTTTTTCAGTTCGGCTGCGGGCGGGTTGGCCAGCACGAAATAGCTGAGCAAGGTGGCTTCGGGCAGAGGCTGGGAGCGCTGCCAGTGGCCGAAGCGTTCCAGCAGGTAGAGTTCGGCCAGGGCCGGTTTTTGCGTGGCCGGTGGGTTGTAGCCCGAGGCGCCGAGCCAGGTGGGGTGAAGCAGGAACAGGCGCAGGGTGCTCTGGCTGATTTGCAATGCCAGTGCCGCTTCGCCATGGCGCGCGACTCGCGAGTACAGGAAGTTCAAACTGCCGTCGTTGAACAGCGCCGCGAGCAGCAGGTCGTAGACCGAGTCCTTAGCCCAGGCCAGTACGGGAGGGGTCAATTGCTTGGGCAAGGCCAGGGTTTCCTGCAGGAGCCCTTCGATCAACTGCTGCTGCCGGTCGTGTGCGGCGATCACCAGCCCCTTGAGGGTTTGCACCGCTTGGGCCTTGACCGCATCGGCCAGGGTGAGCCGGCCGACCACGGTGACCAGCGCGGTTTCGAAGTGTTCCGGTACATCGCTGGCCAAGGGCAGCGCTAGGAACAGGCCTTTACGGTCGATCAAGGGTTTTTTCGCCGCGCCGCCTTTTTCGTCCAGCAGCACGTTGAACCAGTTGATGGCAGGCGTGCCGGCGCCGTCTTCCTTGGCGGGCAACGCTAGGGTCGCCAGTTCCTGCGGGGTCAGCACCGCTTGGGCGGCGGCGTCGTGCAGTTGTAGCAGGCGTTGGGCCAGTTCTTGGGAGATAGGCGTCTTGTCGCGGTCCAGGCCCAGCAAGTGGCGCAGCCGCGGCACGCTGAGGTCGATTTCTCGCAGCCAGCCCAAGGCCCAGTCCATTTGCAGCAGCACGTCGAGGATATCGGTGCTGCCTGCCGTGGCCTGGTCCGCCAGGGTGCCGCGGCTCAGGTGGCTGCGGTACGCATCGCCACCCAGCACCTGGGCCAGGCCCAGGGTGTCGGCCGGCGACAGGCTGAACATCTGGCCGATTCGCGCCTGGCGGTACAGCGACGACACGGTGGTGAGGTCGCGCGTGAGCGCCTTGAAGTCGGCTAGGGTTTGGCGGGCCAGCAACAGCAACGAGTCTTCGGCCGGTTGCAGGCCGAGCCCGGCGGCGAGTTGCAGCAGGGTTTTCTGTGCGGCGGGGGTGGCATCCAGGGCGAATGGGGTCTGGTCCAGCACCAGCGGTGTATCGAATACCTGCAAGCGGTTGAATACCTGGTCGAACAGCGGCAAGCGATCGTCCGTGTTGTAGGGCGTCAGGTCATGCAGGAATGCGGCGAATTCCTCGGGCGCCAGTTTGGGGTAGCGGCGGCTCAGGTACTGATACAGGCCTAGGGCTCGCAGGGTGTTGGCGGTCAGTTGCAGGCCCAGGTTCAACGGGCTTTCGGCGCGGATGGCGCTGATAAGCAGGGTGTCCAGCTCGGTGAAAGGGATTTGCGTCCAGCGTTGCAGGCGGATCATGCGTTGCATGCGGTCCAGGCGATCGGGTGAGGTCTTGGTGATGCGCCAGCCGTTGTGATCGCCCACCTCGTAGGGCACCAGGGCCATGGCGTTGTCGTACTGGTCGTTCTGGATGGAAGTGGCATCCGGCGTGGTGGCGGTGTCGTAGTTGCCCGAGCCGGCGCCGTTGACGTAGCAGGCGCCGTAGTGGGACGAATGGGGGAAGCCTCTTGAGTAGCCAGCCCCCGGGCTGGCGGGGTTTTTGCTGGGGACGTTGGCGGACAAGCGCGGGAAATGCCGGCGCTGGGCCAAAAGCCGTTCCAACTGTTCGGAATTAAGGGCTGTGCGGTGCATGAACTCGTTTGCGTCGGTCAGCGAAGGCGCGGTGATCGAGAGTTCGCTGGCGCCATAGTGCGTGGCGAAAAATGCCTGCTCTTGTGCGTTGAGGCTCAAGTGATCGTCCAGGGTCAGGGTGAAGCTATGTTGTGCGACCCTCGCCCCTGCACGATCTACTTGTACCTGGAACGACACGCGATAGCCGTCAGCGATGTTGGGCTCAAGGGCTGTTTTCAGCAGGATGCTCATGTTCGCCGGTTTGCTAGATGCCGGGTGTGTCTGATTCAGCACATACCCGCCCGTTGAACCGATGCGGTTCGAATTCAGAAAGAACTCCACCGGTTTGTCGGGGTTTGTCGCGCTGTTGAATGTGAGAGGCACGGTGGTGTTTCCACTGCCGGAGCCTGGTGCATCGGCCTGTGGCGTGACCACGCCGACCCCAGGTTGATCCTTGGGCAACAAAAAAGACGTGTTCTTGTTGGTATGTATGGCCGAAAACTCGGGCGCGGGGCTCGCCCATGGCTGCCCGGCTGCGAAGTCGTTGAGGGCCAGGTAGAACGTGGTAAACGGCGCCTCCTGGGTCAGTAACTGCTGCTGCTCCGGCCCCAGCCCCGACATCAGTTGCTGGGCGATGGCGCTGTCTTGCTGCACACGGCCGTAGGCGTCGCTGGCGGTGGTGCTCAGGGGCAGCTTGAGGCTGATGCGCAGGTTCAGTTCGCCCAGCCTGGGCTTGCTTCCCGTCAGGCCCTGGACGCATTGCTGGTGGTGCAGGTTGTAAGGGAACTCAAAGGGGTAGCGGCGGCTGGCGAGCACTTCATAGAGGTCTTTGTTCTTGTCCGGGGTGCTGGCCAGGTGGGCATTGATGGTTTTGCCCAGGATGTCGTTGACGATGTCGAGCATGGGCAGCGGGGTGAAGGTGCTGTCCTGGTCGATCAGCAAGTCCTTGAGGTCGGGGCGGCGTTTGTCCAGCAGCGCGCGGGGTGGCAGGTCGGGGTCCAGGGGGGTGGCCTCCAGTTCGCCGGCAAAGTTGTACAGGCGGCTCAGGTAGGCCACCGGCGAGTCGATGGCGGCGATGGCGCCGACGGAGCAGAAGTCGTCCCAGTTCTCTTTGAACAGGTTTTGGTACGAGGCGCCGATGCTCACCAGCGAACGCACGCCCGTGCGCTGCCCGGCGCTGGACCCTTGCCCTGATGAGGTTTGGTGTTCGCGGTACTGGCGGGCGATCTGCACCGCATACGACATGGCATTGTCGTAGGCCTGCCCGGCGTCGGCGTCACTGTATTGACTCAGCTGCGCGGCAAACACCTGGCGCGACAAGCGGATGATGTCGAACACCGAGGTCAATCCCATCTTCTTCATCGCCACCTTGAAGCTGTGCCGGCCGCTTTTGGCGCGAGTGCTGTCGTCGACGAGGGCTGGGAGTGAAGGGGGATTTTTCTCGTCCATGAAGCGCTCCTACCTTTGAAGGGGGCAGGCGACGGCATGCCCGGCAGGGTTCACGGTAACGAGTTGTGCTAAGGCTGTGACCTGTCAGATCTGACAGTTTTGTGGGGTTTTTTAGACCGAATGGGGTTTAGTGGCGGGTTGTTTATTGCCGATTGAACTGCGTGCCAGCGAGGCAAAAAAAAGGCGAGCGGGTTACCCCGTTCGCCTTTTCATTGACCCGTGGGCGAGGTGCTTAGTGCACTTCTACCGCCAGGCTTTCACTGATTTTCTGTTGCCAGATGGCCGGGCCGGTGATGTGCACCGACTCGCCCTTGCTGTCCACGGCCACAGTGACCGGCATGTCCTTGACGTCGAACTCGTAGATCGCCTCCATGCCCAGCTCGGCGAACGCGACCACGCGGGATTTCTTGATGGCTTGCGCCACCAGGTAGGCCGCGCCACCCACGGCCATCAGGTACACGGCCTTGTGGTCCTTGATCGCCTCGATGGCGGTCGGGCCGCGCTCGGACTTGCCGATCATGCCCAACAGGCCGGTTTGTTCGAGGATCTGGCGGGTGAATTTGTCCATCCGCGTGGCGGTGGTCGGGCCGGCCGGGCCAACCACTTCTTCGCGCACCGGGTCGACCGGGCCGACGTAGTAGATGAAGCGGCCCTTGAGGTCCACCGGCAGGGTTTCACCCTTGTTCAGCATCTCGACCATGCGCTTGTGCGCGGCGTCGCGGCCGGTGAGCATCTTGCCGTTGAGCAATACGGTTTCGCCCGGCTTCCAGCTCTGCACGTCCTCTGGGGTGAGGGTGTCGAGGTTGACGCGGCGCGCCGATGGACCGGCCTCCCAGACGATCTCGGGGTAGGCTTCCAGGGGCGGCGCCTCCAGGGCGGCCGGGCCGGAACCGTCGAGCACGAAGTGGGCGTGACGGGTGGCGGCGCAGTTAGGGATCATGCACACCGGCAGGGACGCGGCGTGGGTCGGGTAGTCCATGATCTTCACGTCGAGCACGGTGGTCAGGCCACCCAGGCCTTGGGCGCCGATGCCCAGTCGGTTGACCTTCTCGAACAGCTCCAGGCGCATTTCTTCGATGCGGTTGGACGGGCCACGCTTAATCAGCTCGTGGATGTCGATGGACTCCATCAACACCTGCTTGGCCATCACTGCGGCTTTTTCGGCGGTGCCGCCGATGCCGATGCCCAGCATGCCCGGCGGGCACCAGCCGGCGCCCATGGTCGGCACGGTCTTGAGTACCCAGTCGACGATCGAGTCGGACGGGTTGAGCATGGCCATCTTCGATTTGTTCTCGGAGCCGCCGCCCTTGGCTGCCACGTCCACTTCCACGGTGTTACCCGGGACGATGGAGTAGTGGATGACCGCCGGGGTGTTGTCCTTGGTGTTTTTGCGGGCACCGGCCGGGTCGGCCAGGATGGAGGCGCGCAGGACGTTCTCCGGCAGGTTGTAGGCGCGGCGCACGCCTTCGTTAATCATGTCGTCCAGGCCCATGGTGGCGCCGTCCCAACGCACGTCCATGCCCACGCGCACGAACACGGTGACGATACCGGTGTCCTGGCAGATCGGGCGGTGGCCGGTGGCGCACATACGCGAGTTAATCAGGATCTGGGCCATGGAATCGCGCGCGGCGGGCGACTCTTCGCGCAGGTAGGCCTCGTGCATGGCCTGGATGAAATCCACGGGGTGGTAGTAGGAAATGAACTGTAGGGCGTCGGCAACGCTCTGGATCAGGTCGTCTTGCTTAATCACGGTCATGAGTCGCGCTCCTCTATAAAGACGGGAACATTTAATAAGGTGGGGCCGGTTGGGTGGCGCTGGTCGCCGACCCCACCTTTGAAGCCACGCCGCTGTGGCAGGCGCGACGCTAAAAAGGCGCGGCAGTATACCCCGCCCCGTGCCCGGGCACACCCGCGGGGCGATAGACCATGGTCGCGGGCGTAGCGGCTGCGTGGTAGCGGTGGTGTGGGTGGGAGTTTCTTTTTCCTCTGTGGGAGCGAGCCTGCTCGCGAGGGAGGCACTCAGTGGCGGTGACGAATAAGGGTAAGACAGTTGCTCCCACAGCGCAGGGATGGGCCCACAGCCGTCGCGCTAAAAATTGAATAGTCATTTGTGGGCCGCATCTCTAAAGTGGCGCATGGCTTGTAGGGTAGGAAACCCGTTCAGCATCCTTTCGCACGGTGAGTCAAAGATTGACCCATAACGTCATCCAAAGCCTGTTGCTCAAGCGTTTCACCCTCGCGGCGGGCACCTATGGGCTGGCATTGCTCCTGCTCTGGCTGGCGTTGCTCAGCGGCCATTTCAAAGCATCCGTGTTCGGCGCCGCCCTGGGCAGCGGCTTGGTGGTGCTCAGCCAGGGCGTATTGCTGGCGCTGTTTCTGACCGGGCGCAACCTGCGCCTGCGCGACCCCAGCCTGACCGAAGTGCAGATTCTGCTGGGCCTGGCCTGGCAAACCTGGCTGATCGCCCACCTGGACAGTGCCCGCGGCGCTTTTTTGGTGTTCTACGTACTGATCCTGCTGTTTGGCCTCTTTCACCTGTCGCGCAAGGCCTTTGTGCGTTGCGCGGCGCTGGTGTTCGTCAGTTTTAGCGCCGTTAACCTGTGGGAGGGCTACCAGTTCCAGCTCCAAGACCCACTGCTCGCCGCGCTCCAGGTGTGCGTGCTGTTTGTCGTGTTGGCCTGGCTGTGCCTGTACGCCAGCTATGTGCAGGCCTCACGGGCGCGCATGCGCCAGCGCCGGTTTGCCCTACAAGCCCACCAGGACACCCTGCGCGGCATGATGCGCCAGCTTGAAGACCTGGTGGCCACCGACGAACTGACCGGGCTGTTCAACCGCCGCCACTTCCTGCGCCTGGCCTCCCGCGAGCTGCACACCCTGAGCCACGGCCAGGTGCATGGCCTGGCGCTGATCGACCTGGACCACTTCAAACGCATCAACGACGTCCACGGCCATGCCGCCGGCGATCAGGTGCTGCAAGCCTTCGCCGCCGTGGCCGGGGCCTGCCTGCGCGAGGGCGACGTACTGGCCCGTTATGGCGGCGAAGAATTCGTCCTGCTGTTACCCGCTTGCGATGCGCAGCGCCTGACCGCGTGCTGCGAACGCCTGCGCATCGCCTTTACCGACGTGCAATTGATCGGCCTGCATATTCACGACCTCAGCCTGTCGGCCGGCATGACGCTGCTGGAATTGGGCGACGACCTCGACGACGCCCTGCACCGCGCCGACCAGGCCCTGTACCGGGCCAAGCGCGACGGGCGTAACCGTTGCGCGGCGGCCTGGGAGAGCGTCGATGCCTGAGCTGCGCGTGGGCGAGCGGCGCTGGAGCGTGGCGCCGGGCAGCAACCTACTCGACGCCCTCAACAGCGCCGGGGTGAACGTGCCTTATAGCTGCCGCGCCGGCAGTTGCCACGCCTGCCTGGTGCAGTGCGTGGGCGAGGTCAACGACCGCCGCCCCGACGCCTTGAGCCCCGAGCAGCGCCAGCAGGGCTGGCGCCTGGCCTGCCAGTGCGCAGTGTTGGGCGACCTTCACGTCAGCGCCTTCGACCCGCTCAAGGACGGCTTGCCCGCGCGGGTCGAGGCCCTCGATTGGCTCAGCGCCCATGTGTTGCGCCTGCGCCTGCGCCCCGAGCGGCCCTTGCGCTACCGTGCCGGCCAGCACCTGGTGCTATGGGCCGGGCAGGTGGCGCGGCCTTATTCCCTGGCCAGCCTGCCGGGCGAAGATGACTTTCTGGAGTTTCACCTCGATTGCCACTTACCCGGGCAATTTTGCGATGCCGCCCGGCGTTTGCAGGTGGGCGAGCCGATTCGGCTGGGTGAACTACGCGGCGGCGCGTTGCACTACGACCCCGACTGGCAGGCCCGGCCCCTGTGGCTGCTGGCAGCGGGCACCGGGCTGGCGCCGCTGTTCGGTGTGCTGCGCGAGGCCTTGCGCCACGACCACCAGGGGCCGATCCGCGTTATTCACCTGGCCCATGATGAGCAGGAGCACTACCTGGCCAAGCCCCTGGCGGCATTGGCGGCCCATCACGCCCACCTGACGATCGACCTGCTCACCGCCGCCCAGGCGCCTGCGGCCCTGAGCCAACTGCGCGTGCCCTCGCGCCAGACCCAGGCCCTGCTGTGCGGCGCCCCCGACAGCGTCGAAGCCTTCGCCAAACGCCTGTACCTGGCCGGGCTGCCGCGCAACCAACTGCTGGCGGATGTGTTCTTGCCCCACGGGTAGGTACGCCAGGGCAGGCCCCATCGCGAGTGGGCTCGCTCCCACAGGAATGTCGACGACCCGTTGTGGGAGCGAGCCTGCTGTGCGATGGCGGTGGCTCAGGCAATGCGCATGCCCATGCAAAAAGCCCCGGCACTTGCATGCCGGGGCTTTTGGGGTGTTGCGGGGCTGGGCTTAGACCATTTTGTCGCCAACGTGCAGGATCTTCATGCCGTTGGTGCCGCCAATGGTGTGGTAGCTGTCGCCCTTGGTCAGGATCACCCAGTCGCCTTTTGCCACGACGCCCAGCTTGAGCAGCTCGTCGATGGCCGCTTGGCTCACTTGCTCGGGCGGCAGCGAGGCCGGGTCGAACGGTACGGTGTACACGCCGCGGAACATCGCCGCGCGGGCCTGGGTTTCACGGTGCGGGGAGAACGCGTAGATCGGCACCGACGAACGGATGCGCGACATGATGAGCGGCGTGTAGCCACTTTCGGTCAGGGCGATGATCGCCTTCACGCCCGGGAAGTGGTTGGCGGTGTACATCGCCGCCAGCGCGATGCTCTGGTCGCAGGTCTCGAACACCTGGCCGATGCGGTGGCTGGAGGTTTTGCTGGTGGGGTGCTTTTCCGCGCCCACGCAAATGCGCGCCATGGCTTGTACCGCTTCGAGCGGGTAGAGGCCGGCGGCGCTTTCGGCCGAGAGCATCACGGCGTCGGTGTAGTCGAGCACGTCGGACACTTCGGCGCGGGTCGGCATCGGGTTCTGGATCATCGACTCCATCATCTGGGTCGCCACGATCACCGCTTTATTGTGGCGGCGGGCGTGCAGGATGATTTTCTTCTGGATACCCACCAGCTCGGCGTCGCCGATTTCCACGCCCAGGTCGCCACGGGCCACCATGACCGCGTCGGAGGCCTTGATGAGGCCGTCCAGGGTTTCATCGTTGGCCACCGCTTCGGCGCGTTCGATCTTGGCCACCAGCCAGGCTGTGCCGCCGGCTTCGTCGCGCAGTTGGCGGGCGTATTCCATGTCGGCTGCATCGCGCGGGAACGACACCGCCAGGTAGTCCACTTCCATCTCGGCGGCGAGCTTGATGTCGGCCTTGTCTTTTTCGGTCAGGGCCGGGGCGGTCAGGCCGCCACCGCGACGGTTGATGCCTTTGTGGTCCGACAGCGGGCCGCCGATGGTCACGGTGCAGTGCAGCTCGGTGGCCGTGGCGGTATCGACGCGCATCACCACGCGGCCGTCGTCGAGCAGCAACTCATCGCCTACGCCGCAGTCCTTGACCAGGTCCGGGTAGTCGATGCCGACCACTTGCTGGTTGCCTTCGGTCAGCGGGTGGCTGGTGGAGAAGGTGAACAGGTCACCGATTTTCAGCTCGATTTTCTTGTTGGCGAACTTGGCGATGCGGATTTTCGGGCCTTGCAGGTCACCCAGCAGGGCGACGAAGCGGCCGTGCTTGGCGGCCAGTTCACGCACCAGGCGCGCGCGGGCCTTGTGCTCGTCGGGCGTGCCGTGGGAGAAGTTCAGCCGGGCAACGTCCAGGCCTGCCAGGATCAGTTGTTCGAGCACTTCTGGCGAGTTACTGGCAGGGCCAAGGGTGGCGACGATTTTGGTACGACGAACAGACATGCACAGACTCCTGAGTTCAAGGGCCCGGCAAGGCTACTCCGCTGCAAAGCTGTAGTCATTGTTCGCATGCACTACCTTATGGCTTTGATGCCGAACTGAAGAAATCCGCCAAGGGGCCGATACAGGCCACAAGACAGGAGAACCTTTTATGCGATTCGTGCTTATTGCCGCCCTGGCCCTCAGCGTTGTGGGCTGCACCCGTTGGTCGATGGACCACCATTTGAACAGCGCCTACCGCGCCTACGAGCGTGGTAACTGCGACCAGGTGATGTTGGAGTTGTCCAAGGTCGAGCGCGAAAGCCGTACCCGCCGCTACGTGCAGCCGGAAGTGTCGCTGCTGCGCGGCCAATGCCTGGAACGCCAGAAACTGTTCGTCGACGCCGTGCAGACCTACCAGTTCATCATCAGCCAGTACCCGGCCAGCGAATACGCCTACCGCGCCCGTGCGCGCCTGGAGACATTGCAAAGCCTGGGCCACTACCCGACCCGCAGCGCGGCGGCCGTTCGCCCGACTGCCTTTTGATGCTGAGCATCATTTAATAGCTGGCCGTCAGCCAGCTTTGCGCTAGTCTTCGATATCAGGGTGTTTAGAGTGTCAACCCTAAAACCCGATCCTACTTGGGAGCGGCAGCAGTCAGCGCAGGGCCCTGGGCCGCGGGCGCACCACGACCGAGGAGAGCACGCCGGCCAGCACGGGCGCGTTCCGAAGCATTAGTGTGGCCATGCTTAATGGCCTTTGTAGGGCGAGCCTGCGTATGTTCACTAACCGCCGGATTGAGCGGCATCAACTGCCGTATTTCCTCAAGGTTTTCAACAGCATCACCGACAAACCCATTGGCTACCTGGGCAACGTCTCCGAAGACGGCCTGATGCTCATCAGCCAGATCCCCATCATGACCGACGCCGACTTCTCCCTGCGCCTCAAGGTTCCTGACAGCGAAGGCGCGCTCCAGGTCATCGATCTTCAGGCCCGCTGCCAGTGGAGCCATGAAGACGCCACGCCAATGCACTACGACGCCGGTTTTGTGGTGCTCAACGCCGCCCCCGAGTACCTGCAACTGGTGCGGGCCCTGCGTTGCTACTTCAGCTTTCGCTCCTTGTCGGAATCGGCCTAGGGGCCCTTCAGTGCCGCTTGCCCGCTGGCGGCAGGGCCAGCGCGGTTAGGAGCCCAGCGCGGGTTCCTGGTCCAGGGCTTTCTCCAGCAACAACCCGCCCAACTCCATCAGGCTGTAGATCGCCAGTGCCAGGTTGCGCTGGCGCCCGTCCAGGTCGTCGGACAAATCCAGGGTCAGGGCGCTGGCCGAGGTCAGGGTTTCAAAGGCATGGGCCAGTAAGGCCTGGGGGTTGATATCCGCCGCTACCGCAAACAGTTTCGCCCCCGCAGGGCGGCGTGGCGTGTCGGTGGGCGTTAGCAGGTAATAGTCCAACGCCCGGTTGGCGGCGTCGTGCAGTTTGTGCGGGTGCAGGTCGTCGTAGGGCGAGACTTCGGGGGGGGCTGGGGGTGATCTTGAACATGCTTTCGATTCCTTGAGTGGGCTGCCACCGCTTCGCTACTAAACGAAGGGTGGCGGCTGTACGCAGGTTAGTAGACCGGGGAATCGAAGAAGCCGGCGCGCCGAAGCGCCCTGCGCACAGCCACCATCAAGTACAGGCGTAATGCCTGATTGCTTGCAGGTGTTGAGTGTCTTCAATTACCAAGGGCTACTAAACCCGGCCGCTGATGGGCAGCGACAGGGGCGAACATTAGCCACGACAACCCAGGCACTCAAGCGAGCGGATTCTGGGGGATCTGTAGGTTCTGGCGCAAGGTGGCGTAGGCGGTGTAGGTGTTGAGGCGGGGCTAATAGGGCAGCACACGGACGGGGCGCGGGCGCTATGCCGTTGGTCGGAACTGTCAGATCTTACAGGTAGTTGAGAGGTTGATGAGGTGTTAGAGCTATACAGCAACTTCTATCGATTTGATTGGGTGCGCAGTTATGAATACTGAAAATAATATTCCGACTACTCCATTGGCAGTTCCCCAAGATGTATTCCCCCAATCAAATGCCACGTTGCCTTCGTATTTTAATGTTAAAGCTAGGGCGGAATCGTTAAGTGCCCACAGATGGGAGCTGGAATTTTTTGATTTGCAAGATTCGGTGCGTTTTATATTCGATTCAGCATCACCCTGGCTGTCGGCTTGGATAGAAGTCCCACCAGGAGAATATGATTATTTCAGGATTCGTTACTTTGCGTCGGCGGGCGCCAGTGACTGGGCGTATATGAGAAATATTAAAATAATTATAGATAAGCCGAGTGTCATGTTTCCCGAGGAGAATGAAGTACTTGAAGTGGGGACTATTTTTTATGGGTATGCCTATCCAGGCTCAAGAATTTCGGTAAGTATGCCTGGAGGCGGAGAAGTTGCAAGTGCTAGGACTAACGATGAGGGGGCATGGGATTCAACGCCACTGCCTGCGCAGTATGGCCCCGGGTCACATGAACTTCATGTGGCGGCTATCTATAATGGTCAAATTTCGGCGTGGGTATTTAGAAAGTTCAAACTCAGGCCGCCAAGGCTGACCATTTTGGATTTCTCATCAGATGTTTATCCAGATCAGACTCTGGTGGTTTCCGGAGTCTACCAAGGTTTGGCAACGGTGAAAATTTTTGATGGTAATAATCGTGAGGTGCCTGGAAGTATTACAGGGACCGGGGCTTTTCGCACATTTACGCCGAATATTCCGTGGGCACTCGGTAGTCACTCAGTCAAGGCGGTGCAAATTATCGCCAACCTGGAATCCACCCCAAGTAATATCAAGGCGTTCTGGGTGCGTATTCCTAAACCTCATATTTTTTCTCCCGCAGAAGAGGGCACGGTTAATCTTCTACCGGTTTTCTCAGGGAACAACGGTTGGGCTGGACTTGGCTCAAGAGTTTCAGTTCAACAGGAGGGCGGACATGAATGGGCGAATGCTGTGCCGCTTTCATCAGGCAATTGGATGACGCAGCCGTTACCCGCGGATTTTATAGCGGGTACCCACACTCTCTATGTCCGTATTGATAAAGGGGCAGAGCATTCGGATTATGTCGTTCGCACCTTTCATATCAGGCCGCCAAGACTCGTTTTATCTACGCCCGAATGTTCGTGTCTGCCTGGGCTTACCCTTAATCTGACAGGGCTTTATTTGGACGGTAATGATCTAACCCTGGCAGTGTTTGATAATTACGGAAAAGAAATACCGGGTTCTTTTTCTGGAGGTGGCACAACCAGGATATTTACGCCTGCTGTACCGTGGCCGATAGGTGAAAATATCGTTTACGCGACTCAAGTTTCGGGCGGGGTGAGTTCATTGCCCAGTGACCCGATTACTTTTTTTATCATTATTCCTTCACCTGAAGTATTAACGCCTGGGGAGGAGGGGATAGTCGATCTCGGCTCGATTTTCTCCGGGCGCAATGCGTATGTGGCGGCGATGTCGAGAGTGTCGATCAGAAATTCCACCAACCATGTTGAACAAGCCTGGGCTACACCATTGGTAGACGGTCGCTGGACTTCGACACCACTCTCATTGGCATCGAATCCTGGCCAATACATCGTTTATGTGGTGGTGGAAGTCGGTACGCAAAGCTCAGCAAAGGTCTTTCGCCGTTTTAGTGTCAGGCCACCTAAACCAGTAATCATTGCCCCCAGTGCTCCTGTGTTTCCCGAGCAAACACTGGTCATTACAGGCGTGTATACAGGCCAGGTTTCATTAAAGGTATTTACCAGCGCTGGTATTGAAATACTCGGAAGTTTTACAGGGGCTTCAGGAAGCAGGACTTTTACGCCGAGCACCGCTTGGTTGCCCGGTAGCAATGCGGTCAAGGTTGTACAGAGTGTTGCGGGAGTGGAATCACTGCCCAGCGATGTTCGCACGTTCATTGTCAGTATTGCGGCGCCGGAAATTCTCGAACCCCTAGAAGATGGAGTAGTTGATATTGGTTCATCGTTTTCCGGGCGAAAGGGCTATGCAGGTGTCGGTTCAAAGGTGACATTGCAAGAGTCTGGCGGTTATGAGTGGGCGACCGCTGAAGCGGCTCTCGATGGAAGTTGGACTTCAACGCCGTTACCCTCGAGCTTAGTTCCTGGGAGCTACACGCTGTATGTGCGTGTAGATAAAGCAGGCATGCCTAGTTCTGCGTATGTTGCTAGGTCTTTCAGAATACGCCCGCCAAAGTTGACGATCACTGCGTTAGAAAGTGTAATTTTGCCAGACTCGTCACTTCAGGTGGCGGGGGTTTTTGCTGGCTCGACAGAGCTAAAAGTCCTCAAGGAGCAAGATGTTGTTGTACCAGGCGATTTTTTGGGAAGTGGAGCAGTTCGAACATTTAAGCCGGAGCTACCTTGGGCTCAAGGTGAAAATAGAGTTCAGGCGGTACAGGTTTCTGGTGGAGTGGAATCACTGGCAAGTGACGAGTGTGTCTTTCAGGTAGATGGCAGAACACCAGTTATCCAAGTGCCAGCAGAAAATGAAGTTGTTGATATGGAATCTCCCGTTTCCGGTACTGACGGGGTGCCAGGGTACAAGGTTGTTCTCTACCTGGAAGGAAATCCTGATCAATGGCGCAACACAACAGCCGATCAGTGGGGCGGCTGGGAGATACCCAGTTTAAGGTTGGGTGCCGGCGAGTTTGGTATAAGTGTTCGTAATATTTTGGGTGATCTGGAACTGCCTTTGAGCCCGGTTCGGTATTTCAAGTTTAGACCGTTGGTTCCGCAGATTACTTTCCCCGAGCAAGGCGCTGGAGTTGAGTTGGGTGCAGCTGTGGCCGGAGTCAGGGGGCATCCTGGAGGTAAGGTTGCTGTTAAGGATGCGCGTAATAATCTGACCTTGAGAGAGGCCGTGGTGAACCAGGATGGAACGTGGAGCACTTCATCATTGAATTTCGATGCAGGTGAGTATGAAGTTCAGGCACTTAGTATTTACAACGGCATTGAGTCCGCGCTGAGCAATTCACTTGGATTTTCAATAAAGCCTGCTGCACCTAACATTATTGCGCCGACTGGCGATGTTACTCCCGACGTGATTTTGGAGATCTCCGGGGTGCATGCTTTTGCTTCAAGGCTGGAGATGTTCGATAGTGAAAATGTACCTGTACCAGGCGTTTTTACTGTAGAGGGGGCAATAAGGAAGTTTACTCCTTTAACCCCATGGGCTGAGGGCGAGCATAGGGTCAAGGTTGTTCAAGTTGTCAATACGGTCACCTCGGATCCAAGTGAATTGTGTACTTTTTTAGTGAAGGCAAAAATTAGCCCCCCCGTGATTGTTTTTCCTGTGAGGGGGGGTGAGTCATCTTCCAGCCCGGAAATTAAAGGCAGTCACGCGCATCCGTATGCCGATGTTCACGTGCGCCATGTTGAAACTAAGGACCAACTGTTCCACGGCCCGGCCGACGCGGATGGCAACTGGTCATTTGTGGTTACGGACCATTTCCCTCTGGGCCATCACGCTCTGGAGACCATGCAACTGGACCGTGGCAGTACTTCCGAGTGGAGCGCGCCGCACCCCTTCGAGGTGGTTCGCACTGCGGTTGGGCTGCCTGATATCAATCGGCCAAGGCCCAATCAGAACATTTACCCTGTGTTTGTCCAAGGTAGAGGTACGCCTCAGGCAACGGTGAACTTGCGACTCAAGCAGGCGGGTGTCCTCGTGGCCAGCTCAAGCGTGCGTGTATCGACTTCACAAAGCTGGAGTTGGGCTCCTGGAGCTGGATTGCTGCCGGGCAGCTACACGGTCGAGGGCCAACAGGTCTATGGCGCGAATGAATCAGGATGGACGGTACCTGCGGTGTCTTTCAACTTGGTGGCCCCCACGATCCGGTTTGCCGAGGCCGCCCCGGTGATCGGGCATCCGGTAGTGGAAAACGGCGAGTGGGTGTTACTGCGTACCCGGGTCGTGGATACCCTTACGTCGCAGCCGGTGGTTGGGCAGCCAGTGGACTGGCGCGAGGACAACGACCAGCCTCTTGGTACGACGGTGACTGACCAGGATGGTTGGGCCAGTTATCGTTATGTGCCGGTGAATGCCGAGTCGCATTGGGTGGTGGCGACTATCACCCACCCGGATAATCCGTTGACAAGGTTTGTTCAGCCATTTGAGATCCATCCGGATCAACGTAATCCCTGGTTACGTGAGTTCACCCCGTACCTCAACGATGAGCCCGTGGACTTTGCGGCGGAGGGCGTCGTGTTGCGTTCGGGCAGGTCCTATCAACTGAAACTTGTGGTGCGCCCAGGCAGCCCACTGATCGAGCAGACCACCGTGGCCCTGGAGGACGAGCAGAATGCCGAGCTCCTGGGCATCGAGGCGTCGCCGGCCCTAGGCAGTGAGCTGTTAATCACAGCGCAGCCGTTGGTATGGTCGGTTGCGGTCGAGGGGGTGGAAAGCGGCTATTTCGGCTTGAAAATAAGCTCTCCAAAACTGCCGGACTGGGTGCTGCCTGGGCGCGTTATCGGGACGAACCTGGCGGGTGATGTGGCGTTGGTGTTGGATGAGGTGATCGCCCTGAAGTTCGGCAGTACGGGTTACCCCTGCCATGGCGTCGAGCACCGGTTGATGCTGCACCCTACAACGGGCAGCGCCTTGCTGGGCCAGACGGTGATACTCCACTGGTCGGGTGAAAGTGAGCAAGCGCTGGGGATTGCCTTGCTGCCGCGCCCCGGCCAGGCATTTGTGTTGGGCGAGGAGGGCATAACCTGGCAGTTGGACTGTCGCAACAGCATTAAAGACGGGGTGTTTTCATTGCGCCTGGAGGTGCCGCAGTTGGGTATCAGCTCGGCCGAGCTACAAATGGAGCTGGGGCATAACAAGGTCTACGTCAGCAAGCACACTGGGCCGACTCAGGTTAATCCGCCTTGGGGCTATTGGGTGATTGGCATTGAGGTCAGATCATTCTTTACCAAGCAGTTGGCGGCGGGGGCTCGGATTAAAGTTACGCGTGAGGGGCAGCCACCCACCTACGAGCGTGCGAATGCTCAAGGGCAGGTTTCGGTCAGCTACCCGCAGGGGGCATGGGCGTCTCTGTCGCCCGATAACAGATACGACGGTAAGTACGAGGAGCCATAGCGGCCCATCCGTTTTTTCCACACCAGGTGACGTGCCAGCCTGAGGGCTGGCCGCCACCCCCCACGAGCGCCTAGACTTTGCCGGTCTTTTGCACAGGAACGCGCCCGTGACTTCGATTTTTTGGTACGACTACGAAACCACCGGCATCAACCCCCCTTGTGACCGCCCGCTGCAAGTAGCGGGCATTCGCACCGATGCCCAGCTCAATGAAATCGGCGCGCCGGTCAACCTCTATTGCCGCCCCAGTGCCGACATCCTGCCGCACCCGATGGCCAGCCTGATTACCGGCATCACCCCCCAGCGCTTGGCCGAGCAGGGCCTGGATGAGGCGGATTTCATCACCCGCGTACACGCCGAACTGGCAACGCCCGGCACCTGTGGTGCGGGCTACAACACCCTGCGTTTCGACGATGAGGTGACGCGCTACAGCCTGTACCGCAATTTCTTCGACCCCTACGCGCGGGAATGGCAGGGCGGCAATAGCCGTTGGGACTTGATCGACGTGGTGCGTACCGCCTATGCCCTGCGCCCACAGGGTATCGAGTGGCCTCAGGAGGACGGCCAGGTGACCCTCAAGCTCGAACGCCTGACGGCCGCCAATGGCATCGACCATGGCCAGGCCCACGATGCCCTGTCGGATGTACGCGCTACCATCGCCCTGGCCCGGCTGATCCGCGACAAGCAACCGCGCCTGTATGAGTGGCTGTTCCAGCTGCGCAGCAAGCACAAGGTTATGGAGCAGATCACCCTGTTGGAGCCGATGGTGCATATCTCCGGGCGGTTTTCGGCGGCGCGCCATTATGTGGGCGTGGTCCTGCCCCTGGCCTGGCACCCGCGTAACCGCAACGCGCTGATTGTCTGCGACCTGCACCTGGACCCCCAGGGTTTGCTGGAGCTGGATGCCGAGACCTTGCGCCAGCGCCTCTACACCCGCCGCGAGGATCTGGCCGAAGGCGAGTTGCCGGTGCCGTTGAAGCTGATTCACATCAACCGCTGCCCGGTGGTGGCACCGCTGAGTGTAGTGCGCGGTGACGATCAACAGCGCCTGCAACTGGACATGGCGCTTTATCAGGCCCGGGCGCAACAGCTAAGTGCGGCGCAAGAACAGTGGCTAGATAAACTCCAGGCCATTTATGCCCACGAGGATTTCACCCCCAGCGAGGACCCGGAACAACAGTTGTATGACGGTTTCCTGGGGGACCGTGATCGGCGTTTATGTGAGCAAGTGCGCACCGCCGACCCCGCGCTATTAGGCAAACAACAATGGCCGTTCGATGATGAGCGTTTGCCAGAATTATTATTCCGCTACCGGGCGCGTAACTTTCCCCAAACCCTCAATGATGAGGAGCAAGAGCGTTGGCGAATATTCTGTCAGCAGCGTTTGTCAGTCCCGCAGATGGGCGCGCCCAATACCTTGCAGGCCTTTAACGACGCTACCTTGCAATGCCTGGAAACTGCCACGCCGGCGCAATGCCAGGTGCTGGAACAATGGCAGGCATATGCCCGCGCATTGGGTGAGGCTTTTAATCTTTGAACCCTGCGCACTAAATCGCAGGCATAAAAAAACGCCAGTCACCTGGCGTTTTTTATCGTCGCAGAGCACCTGCGCCGGGGGTGTGGCTTAGCCCAGCAGGGTAGCCCAACCTTCTACAACATCACCGCCCCACTTGGCTTTCCACTCTTTCAGAGTCTTGTGGTTGCCACCTTTGGTTTCAATGACTTCGCCATTGTGCGGGTTTTTATATTGTTTAACCTTGCGCGCACGTTTGGTGCCGGTAGTTTTCACGGCGCCGCGTGGGGTCTTGGCGGTTTTGGATTCTGGGTCCAGCAGCGCAATGATGTCGCGCAGGGATTTGGAGTATTCGCCCATCAGGGTGCGCAATTTGCCTTCAAATTCCAGCTCGGTTTGCAGTTTGTCGTCTTGGGACAGATTCTTCAAACGGGCCTGCAGCTCTTTGATGGCTTCTTCGGTGGCGCGATATTCGTTAATCAGGGACATGAGGATTACCTTATGTTGGGCGCTGGATGATAAGTGCGGTGGCGCAATAATAGTCAGGCAGTTTGACCAAGTAAACATTTAACCGGGTTTTTATTTAATTTAATTAGATCGCTTAGTCAAAACTGCGCTAATGCCAGAGTTAAGTAGCAGGCCCGGCTGTTGCCAATAGCGCAGGCAACCGCACGGGCCCCTCTGCCTGGCCGCACCTGCCCCAGGCTGGTCGGGGGCGACGATTGGCCCGCGAAGAAGAGCTGTCATCAATACTGCAGTTTTGCCGCGCAATCGCTAGAATGGCGGCCTTTGCGAAGTTCTGGAGTCTCCCCCTAATGCGCACTTTTCGTCTGGTGATTGCTTGCCCGGACCGCGTCGGCATCGTTGCTAAAGTCAGTAACTTTCTGGCGTCCCATAACGGTTGGATCACTGAAGCGAGCCATCACTCGGACAACCTCAGCGGTTGGTTCTTCATGCGTCACGAGATTCGTGCCGACTCCTTGCCCTTCGGTATCGAGGCCTTGCGCGAGGAATTCGCGCCCATCGCCCAAGAGTTCTCGATGAACTGGCGCATCACCGACACCGCGCAGAAAAAACGCGTGGTGCTGATGGCCAGCCGTGAGTCCCATTGCCTGGCGGACTTGCTGCACCGCTGGCACAGCGATGAACTCGATTGCGAGATTTCCTGCGTGATCTCCAACCACAATGACCTGCGCAGCATGGTCGAGTGGCACGGCATCCCGTACTACCACGTGCCGGTCGACCCGCAGAACAAACAGCCGGCGTTCGCCGAAGTCTCGCGCCTGGTCAAACAGCACGAGGCCGAAGTGGTGGTACTGGCACGCTACATGCAAATCCTGCCGCCGGATCTGTGCAGCGAGTACGCCCACAAAGTCATCAACATCCATCACAGCTTTCTGCCCTCGTTCGTCGGCGCCAAGCCGTACCACCAGGCTTCGATGCGCGGCGTGAAGTTGATTGGTGCCACGTGCCATTACGTCACCGAAGAGCTGGACGCCGGGCCGATCATCGAGCAGGACGTGGTGCGCGTGAGCCACAGCGACAGCATCGAGGACATGGTGCGTTTTGGCCGTGACGTCGAGAAGATGGTGCTGGCCCGAGGCCTGCGTTATCACCTGGAAGACCGCGTGTTGGTGCACGGCAACAAGACCGTGGTGTTCTGATACCCACCCTGGAGGTGTTTGCGATGGCCGACCCGCTGGACAAAGCCACCTCCCAGGCCCCGGCGACCCTGGGCGAGGGTTGCCTGAGCCGTTACGACCCCGACGACCTGAGCCCGGAGGATGGCACCGAGTTTCCCGGTGCCGCCGAACTCTGGGACCAGCTCAAGCCCGACGCCGAGGCCCCTGCCTCCTGAGCCGCCAGCCACCCGGCCTTGGTCATGGGCCGGCGACCTTCTTCCAGCAATTGCCCCAGGGTGTCGAGCCAATAGCGGCGCGACCGCCCGTGGCGCATGTCCACCGGGTGCAGCCCCAGGCGAATCACCGGCTCCTGGCGCCAGCGCTGGCGCCGTTGTTCGCACACCCAGTGCGAAACGCTTCGGCGCCAGGCACTGCGGGCACTCCACACCAGCCCCGGGGCGGCCACGGCGGTGAAATCCGGTAAGCGGTACAGGTGCTGCATGTCGCTGGTGTAGCGCAGCGGTAATCGTCGCAACGCCTGGCGCGTGCCTGCGCTCATCAACCACGCCGGGGCGACGAAGCCCTGCACCGGCCAGCGGTAGCGCTCGAACAGCTCCAGGCCACGGTGCAGGCGCGTCAGGGCCGCGGCCTCGGATAACCGATAAAACTCGCCTTCGTGGGTATACACCCGGCGCATGAACCAATCCCGTGGACCGCTTGGCGGCGGGCCGTCGTCGGCGTGGAAGTAGCCATGCAGGGCCAGTTCGTCGCCGCGCGCCAGGCGTTGCTCGAGCAGGCTGCGCAACGCGGGGTGGGCGTCGAGGGGCGCGCGGTGGTGAAAGTGCGGCACCACCAGCCAGGTCATGGGGATGTTGCCCAGGGCATCGACGGCTTGCACCAGGGGTTGGTAGTCGGCCCAGGTGTGTGGCGCCACATCGTGCAGCACCAGCAACAGGCTGCGTTCAGCCATGGGCGCGCAGCGGGGCCTGGCCGGCGACTACGGCCCGGTAGTGGTGCAGCAGGCTATCGACCACCCTGTCCCAGGAGTATTGCTGTTCGACGTGGCGCAGCGCCTGCCGCCCCAGCCGTTTAGGGTCGTGGCGCAGCAGTTCGGCCACGGCGCTGGCCATGGCTCGCGGGTCGCCGGGGGCGCAGAGCAGGCCGCACTCGGGGGTGACGATTTCGCTGAACGCCCCGGCCGCCACCGCAACCACCGGCAGGCCGCAGGCCATGGCTTCGAGCAGCACCAGGCCGAAGGTTTCCTGGTCGCCGGCATGCAGCAGCGCATCGGCGCTGGCCATCAGGCGTGCCACTTGGGCGGCGGGGCAGAATTGATCGACCACGGTGACGTTGTCCGGCACCGCCGTGGGCATGGATGAGCCCACCAGCAGCAGGTGATAGCGCTCCCCCAGGTGCTGCATGCAACGCAGTAACACCGGCAGGTTTTTCTCCTTGGCGCCGCGCCCGGCGAAAATCAACAGGTGGGTGTCGGCGGCGATGCCCAACTCGGCCCGCAGGCCCGGGTCGCGGGCGGCGGGGGTGAAGGTGTGCAGATCCACGCCCAGGGGTTGGACGTGGACGTTGCGCACCCGTAAGCGCATGAGTTTGTCGGCGATCACCTGGCTGGGGGCCAGCACCCGGTCGAAATGGCCGTAGAGCCTGCGCACGTAGGCTTCGACATTGGGCGTGCACCAGGTGCCCATGCGGTTACTGGCCAACAGGGGCAGGTCGGAGTGGTAGAAACCGATGACCGGCACGTCCCACTGGCGCCGCGCGTCGAGGGCCGCCCATGCGGTCAGGTAGGGGTCGCCGACTTCAATCAGGTCGGGCTGCAAACGGCGCAACGCCTTGCACCACGGCGCCAGGCGCACCGGGAAGCGGTAGCCCTTGCCGAAGGGCACGGCTGGGCTGGCGACGGTGTGGACGCCATCGTGCTCGCCACTGCGCGCGCCGGGTATCAGCAGGCTGTGGCGAATGCCTGGGTGAGTGCCCAGGCGATGGTGCTTGGCATCCAGGTAAGTGCGCACGCCGCCGCTGGCCGGGGCGTAGAACATGGTGATGTCGGCGATGTGCACGGTGCGTATCCCTCCCGTCGAGCCTGATGTTCAGGGTTGACCTTGATGAAGGATAGTTGTTCGGTTGGATGTAGGCGGTGAGCGCCCCTGACGTAGGCAAAGGCCTGGTCAGGGGGCTTGAGGGGCGTCAGGTCAGATGCGGAAGCTGCCGACCAGGTGCTTGAGGCGGGCGGCTTGCTGTTCCAGGTCGGAACAGGCGCGCAGGGTGGCTTGCAGGTTTTCCACGCCCTCTTGGTTGAGGGTGTTGATTTCGGTGATATCGACGTTGATCGACTCGACCACGGCGGTTTGCTCTTCGGTGGCGGTGGCCACCGATTGGTTCATGCCGTCGATCTCGCCGATGCGCTGGGTCACGCTGGTGAGGCGTTCGCCGGCCTGGTTGGCGATTTCCACGCTGTCCTGGCTGTGGCGCTGGCTTTCACTCATGGTGCTGACCGACTCGCGGGCGCCCACTTGCAGCTCTTCGATCATGGTTTGCACCTGTTGCGCCGACTCCTGAGTGCGGTGCGCCAGGTTACGCACTTCGTCGGCCACCACCGCGAACCCGCGCCCGGCCTCACCGGCCCGTGCCGCCTCGATAGCGGCGTTGAGCGCCAGCAGGTTGGTCTGCTGGGAAATGCTGGTGATGACTTCCAGGATCTGCCCGATGTTTACGGTTTTGCTGTTAAGCGACTCGATATTGCTGCTGGAGGCGCTGAGCATCACCGACAACTGGTTCATCGCCGCGATGCTGCGGTCTACCACCTGCTGGCCATCGGTGGCCAGGCTGCGTGCCTCGCTGGAGTGTTGGGAGGCGAGGGCAGCGTTCTGGGCGATTTCCTGGGCGGCGGCGCCCAATTGATTGATGGCGGCCGCGACGCTGCTGGTGCGCGAAGACTGCTGGTCGGAGTTGAACATCGACGAGTTGGAGGCACTGACTACCCGCAACACCACCTCGTTGACGTGCTCGGTGGCCGAGGACACTTCGCGGATAGACGTATGAATACGCTGCACGAAGTGGTTGAACGCGGTGCCCAGGGTGCCGAATTCGTCGTGGCTGTGGATGTTCAGGCGGCGGGTCAGGTCGCCTTCACCGTCGGCAATGTCCTGCATGGCGCGGGTCATCACGTGCAGCGGTTGCAGCAGAATGCGGATCAGCATGCCCAGCAGGGCGATGATGATGACCACTGCGATCACCGTGGCAATGATGGCCGAGGTGCGGAACTTGCTGAGCATGGCGAAGGCTTTGCCTTTGTCCACGGACAGGCCGATGTACCAGTTGACCGAGGGCAGGCCCTTGATCGGGGTGAACGAGACGATGCGCGTGACGCCGTCGAGTTCCACTTCGCTGAAGCCGCCGCCGATACGCGGCGCGTTGTGGGGGAACACGTCGCTCAGGCTTTTCATCACCAGGGCTTTATTGGGGTGGACGAGGATCTTGCCGTCGCTGCTGACCAAAAAGGCGTAGCCCATACCGCCAAAATCCAGGGCGTTAATGGTCTCGACCAGGGTTTGCAGGCTCAGGTCGCCGCCGACCACACCCACGCTTTGCCCGGCCTTTTTCGAGGCGCTGGCCACCGAAATAATCAACTGCTGGGTGGCGGCATCGATATAGGGTTCGGTCAGTGTGGAGCCGCTGCTGGCCTCGGCACCTTTGTACCAGGGGCGCACACGGGGGTCGAAACCGTCGGGCATCTTCGCATCGGGGCGGATGGTGAAGCTGCCGCTGGCATCGCCCAGGTAGGACGCCATGAAGGTGGACGACAGGGCTTTTTGTTCCAGCAGGCTAGCAACGGCGGCAGGCTCGGGGTTGATGGCAATGTTCTGGGCCAGGTTTTCCACCAGCAGGATGCGCCCGCTCAACCAGGTCTGGATGTTGCCGGCGGTGACCTCGCCCATTTCGTGCAGATAGTCATCCAGGTCGCTGCGGATCGCGTTGCGCTGTAAATAGTCGTTGTACAGCGTAAAGGAGGCGAAGGCAGCAATGACGATGAGGGCGGCGGCAAGCAGGATTTTATGGCTGAAACGCAGATTTTTGTTCATCACTTGGGGTGTCCGCTAAGGTCTTAATGTCCGGGGCGTGCAATGGCAAAAGCACGCAAAATGGCCAGCATTGAAAATAAGCTGATACTTCCACCGCTCCTTAGGGAATTATCTGACGTTAATTTCAGTCTTTTCCGGTCTCTCGCTACTCTCTATCGACCGTTCAGAGCCAAAGCTTAACCATGGGTGACAAAATGCCTGATTCATCGCAACTCGTTATCGGTGCCGACCTCACAGGGCAGCCCATTGCCCAGGCCATGCGCTTGGCCAATCGCCACGGGCTGATCGCGGGGGCGACCGGCACCGGCAAGACCGTGACCCTGCAACGCCTGGCCGAAGCCTTCAGCGACGCGGGCGTGGCGGTGTTCGCCGCCGACATCAAGGGCGACCTGTGCGGCCTCGGCGCCGCCGGCAACCCCCAGGGCAAAGTGGCCGAGCGCATCGCCGGCATGCCGTGGCTCAACCACGCGCCGGCGGCCTACCCGGTGACCCTGTGGGACATCCACGGCAAGAGCGGTCATCCGTTGCGCACCACCTTGAGTGAAATGGGCCCATTGCTGCTGGGCAGCCTGCTGGAACTGACTGACAGCCAGCAGTCGGCGCTCTACGCCGCGTTCAAGGTGGCGGACCGCGAAGGCCTGTTGTTGCTGGACCTCAAGGACCTCAAGGCGCTGCTCAACCATTTGCGCGATAACCCGCAGTTGCTGGGCGACGACAGTGCATTGATGACCACCGGCTCCAGCCAGGCACTGATGCGCCGTTTATCGAGCCTGGAACAGCAGGGCGCCGAGGCGTTGTTCGGCGAACCGGCGCTGCAACTGCAAGACATCCTCGCGCCGGCCAGCGACGGCCGCGGGCGCATTCATTTGCTCGATGCCAGCCGCTTGGTGCACGAAGCGCCGAAGGTTTACGCGACCTTCCTGCTGTGGCTGCTGGCGGAGCTGTTCGAGCAATTGCCCGAACGCGGCGACAGCGAAAAGCCGTTGCTGGCGCTGTTTTTCGACGAGGCGCACTTGCTGTTCGCCGGCACCCCCAAAGCCTTGCAGGAGCGCTTGGAGCAAGTGGTGCGGCTGATCCGTTCCAAGGGTGTGGGGGTGTACTTCGTCACCCAGTCGCCGGGCGACCTGCCCGATGACGTGTTGGCGCAGTTGGGTTTGCGCATCCAGCACGGCTTGCGTGCCTTCACCGCCAAGGAGCAGAAGTCCCTGCGGGCGGTGGCCGAAGGCTTCAGGCCCAACCCGGCGTTCGATGCTTTGGCAGTGCTGACCGAGTTGGGCACCGGCGAGGCGCTGGTGGGCACCCTGCAAGAAAAGGGCACGCCGGGGATGGTCCAGCGAGTGTTGGTGGCGCCGCCGCAGTCGCGCATCGGGCCGTTGACCGAGGCCGAGCGCGGCGCCTTGATCGCCGCCTCGCCGTTGCAGGGGCGCTACGACAAACCCATCGACCGCGAGTCGGCCTATGAAGTGTTGATGAACCGCAAGGGCCTGGGGCCGCAAGAGGACGCGGCGCCCGGTACGGCTGACGCCGCGCAGCCGAGTTTTGTCGACCGTGCCGGGGAGTTCTTGGGTACGCCGACCGGGCGGGCGCTCAAATCCATGGTGGGGCAGATGGCCAACCAGATGGGCCGCCAATTGGTGCGCGGCTTGATGGGGTCGCTGCTGGGCGGGAGCAAGCGCAAGTAAAGAGGGGCGACACGCGAGCAGGCCCGCCGCCCTTACACCTTGGGTTTGGCGTGGGCTGCCAGCCGCTCCAGCGCGGCGCGCAGGTTCGGGTCGCTGATGCCATCGGCCGTGGCCTGGATGGTCTCGGCTGCGGCGCAGGACAAATCCAGGGTGTGGCCGGCAGCGCCTTGCTGCACGGTGGGCGGCTGCACCTTGAACAGAATGCGCGTCAGGCTGGCGAACTCATCGAAGGCCAGCAATTGGCGCTGCAAGCGTTTTTGCTGGTAGCGCAACCGGGTGGCCCAATGCCCGTCGGTGACGATCAACAGCAGGCTGCCTTCGCGCCAGGACGCCACGTGGCAATGCTCGCGGGCGGCCGGTTGCAATTGGCTTTCCACCAGGCGCTGCAAATGGGCCAGGCGTTGGGCGTGGTTGAAAATGGCTTTTAATGGCTTGGCTTCACGCAGCAGGACGGCGGGTGCCCGGGCGGTGAGGGGGCGAAATGCCATGACTGGACACCTGGAGTAACAGAGCGGCCATGGTAGCAGAAACAGCCTGTGGCACCCTGGCCCATTGCGCGGGGCAAGCTTTGCCCATTAAATCAATGACTAACTAATGCCCCGCGCGGGTTGAAGTTAAACAAAACGCCCTTATTTTAAGTGAGCCCCGTCACAGCGCTGTGCCAGCATCGTGGAATAACGCCACTTTCCTCACCACCGTTTCCGGGTAGAATGCTCGTTCGCGCGGCCATGAGGGCTGCTCGGGCGACTCACGGGGCCGCCCTCCATCCCTATGTGTGGAAGAACCTGCCGATATGTTTGCGCCTTTGTTAAAGAAACTTTTTGGAAGCAAGAATGAGCGTGAAGTCAAACGCATGCTCAAAACGGTGCAGCTGGTCAATGCCTTCGAAGAGCAGATGGTCGCTCTCTCGGACGAGCAATTGCGCGCCAAGACCGAAGAGTTCAAGGCCCGCATAGCCAAAGGTGAGACCCTCGACAAGCTCCTTCCCGAAGCTTTCGCGGTTGCCCGTGAAGCGGGCAAGCGGGTCATGGGCATGCGCCACTTCGATGTCCAGTTGATCGGCGGCATGACCTTGCACGAAGGCATGATCGCGGAAATGCGCACCGGTGAAGGCAAGACGCTCGTCGCCACCCTTGGCGTGTACCTCAACGCTCTGTCCGGCAAGGGCGTGCACGTGGTGACGGTGAACGATTACCTGGCCCGCCGTGACGCCAACTGGATGCGCCCGCTCTATGAGTTCCTCGGCCTGACGGTCGGCGTGGTCACGCCGTTCCAGCCGCCGGAAGAAAAGCGCGCGGCCTACGCCGCCGACATCACCTACGGCACCAACAACGAATTCGGTTTCGACTACCTGCGCGACAACATGGCGTTCAGCATGGAAGAAAA
>RCMZ01000143.1_pt1 | contig 77104 bp, 72 predicted proteins | sample 2041141 | NCBI WGS metagenome assembly RCMZ01 (sample SAMN09708263, study PRJNA481090) | Wastewater metagenome, whole genome shotgun sequencing project. | biome: sewage; isolation source: Davis station wastewater (DW) | place: Antarctica: Davis Station | collected 2010-03-01 | reverse complement strand
AAAACAGGGGCATGTAGTATAACTACAAGAACACTACAGCCCAGTATTTGCCGATCATAACCGAGTCCAGCCCTGTGAACCTTTTGCAGCACATCGCCCAATCCCGTCACCTGTTGCGTAAGTCGGAAATCAAGGTCGCCGACCACCTCTTGCTCGACCCTGCGGCGGTGATGCACAGCTCCATGGCTGACCTGGCCCACGACGTTGGCATCAGCGAGCCGACCATCGTGCGCTTCTGCCGCGCCATCGGCTGCAGCGGCTTTCAGGACTTAAAGCTCAAGCTGGCGCAGAGTCTGGCTGCCGGCGCCAGCTTCGGCCAGTTTTCGATCACCGAGACCGATTCGGTGGCGGACTTCAGCCTGAAGATTTTCGACACCACCCTGCACACCTTGATGGAGGTGCGCGAGCGCCTCGACCCGGCTGCCTTGCAGGCGGCGATCGACGCCATGGCGCAAGCTCAGCGTGTGGAGTTTTACGGCTTTGGCGCCTCGGGTGCGGTGGCTGCGGATGCTCAGCACAAGTTCTTCCGCCTGTTGCTGACCGCAGCGGCGTACTCCGACCCGCACATGCAGGCGATGTCGGCCGTCACGCTGAAACCGACCGATGTGGCGATTTGTATCTCGCAGTCGGGGCGCTCCAAGGATTTGCTGATCACCGCCAATCTGGTGCGTGAAAGCGGCGCCACCCTGATTACCCTGTGCCCGAGCCAGACACCGTTGGCCGAATTGGCCAGCGTTAATCTGGCTATCGACGTGCAGGAAGACACCGACATCTACACGCCGCTGACCTCGCGCATTGCCCACTTGGTGGTCATCGACGTGCTGGCCATGGGCGTGGCCATGGCACGTGGTCCGGATTTGGTTAATCACCTAAAAAGCGTTAAGCGCAGCTTACGCAGCCTGCGGTTGTCGCCCAAGTCGGTAAAAGCGCTGGACGACTGAGTCACGCTAGGTTCATCGCGCTGCCGCCAAACTGTCATCTCTATCGCTGATGCTGGTGCTCCCCGCCTCAGCCTTGAGAGAGATGCCATGCAGTCAATTACTGAAGAAGTCGCCTCAGCCAGCCCTGCCCGCAAGCGTCGTGATCAGGAAGATCGCAAGCGCATGGAGTACCGCCGGGCGATCGAGGACTTTTCTGCTGCGCGGCGTTTACAGCTGGAAATCCACGATTATCCCGACCTGATCGCCGCCAACTACCTGCTGGTATCCGCGCTGCATCGGCGCGCTTAGCCGTCGCGTTAATGTGGTGTTGGGCAATAGCCGCTAAAGGTTTGGCCTAGCGCGCTGATCTGCGTACGTTCGCTGCGGATGTAGTCGAGAAACGCCTGGGCTACCGGTGACAGGCGTTTACCGCGCGCATGCACCACGCACCAGCTGCGATACAACGGCAACTCCTCGACGGGCAGCTCCAGCAAGCGGCCGTTGGCCAGCTCTTGGGTCACGCTATGGCGCGGCAACAGGGCCAAGCCTAGGCCGGCGACCACACCTTCACGCACTGCCTCCAGAGAGGCAATCTCGTGCTTCTGCGCGAAGTGCACACGCTTCTGCTGGAAGTATTCTTCGCAAGCCTTGCGCGTGCCCGAGCCCGCTTCGCGCACCAGCAACGGGTAAGGTTCGAGGTCGCGCAGATTCAGCTTACTGGCTTTGCCTAACGGATGTCCGGGCGGCGCTACCGCGACGATTGGGTAGTTAAGGAAGGGTAGGAACTCCAGCGCCATGTCGGGTGGTACCAACGACATGATCACAAGGTCATCGCGATTTTCAGCCAGACGCTTAATCACATGCGCGCGATTAACCACGGTCAGGTGCAGGTCGATATCTGGTTGCTGCTGCTTGAAGGCGGCGAACAAGTGCGGCACGAAGTACTTGGCGCTGGACTCTACCGCCAGAGTCAGCTGGCCTTGCAGCGAGCCCTGCAGGTCGGTGAGCTGCATATCAAGGCTTTCCAAGCGCTGGAAGATGTCCGTGCTGGCACGCTTGAGCGCTTCGGCGGCGTCGGTCAGGTAGAGCTTCTTGCCGATGTATTCAAACAACGGTTGCCCGACTAACTCTTCCAGCTGGCGAATCTGCAGGCTGACTGCCGGCTGGGTCAGGGCCATGTCCTCGGCCGCGCGGCTGTAGGAGCGGTTATCGCAGACCGCGCGGAACACCTGAATCTGCCGTAGGGTCAGGCGCATCAAGGATTTACGCATGCGTTGGGTCTCGTTTAGCGACGGCTGGAAAGGTCTTGGATGCCGATCGATTCGGCGACTATAAGTTTTTTCTGATGACTAACCCAATAATTATTGATTTGGGTTTATTCCTCTACGCGACTAGGGTAAACGTGCGACTGGACCAACAGGTCCGGTCAGGTGCTGACCGCCCAGCCGGTTTGCCCGTTTATTGTCCGAGGAACAGACTCGTGATCAAGAAGATTCTGATCGCCAACCGTGGCGAGATTGCTGTCCGTATCGTGCGCGCCTGCGCCGAGATGGGCGTTCGTTCGGTGGCGGTGTATGCCGAAGCCGACCGCCATGCGCTGCATGTGAAGCGTGCCGATGAGGCCCACTGCATTGGTGAAGAGCCGCTGGCCGGCTACCTGAACCCACGCAAATTGGTCAATTTAGCGGTGGAAACCGGCTGTGATGCGCTGCATCCGGGCTATGGTTTTCTCTCGGAAAATGCCGAGCTGGCGGATATTTGCGTCGAGCGCGGGATCAAGTTTATCGGCCCATCGGCGCAAGTGATCCGCCGCATGGGCGACAAAACCGAAGCGCGGCGCAGCATGATTGCTGCCGGTGTGCCCTGCACCCCAGGCACCGAGGGCAACGTGGCGGACATCGCCGAAGCCCTGCGCGAAGGTGATCGCATCGGTTACCCGGTAATGCTCAAGGCCACCAATGGCGGCGGCGGGCGCGGCATTCGCCGCTGTAACAGCCGCGACGAATTGGAGCAGGCCTACCCACGGGTCATCTCCGAAGCAACCAAAGCCTTCGGCCGCGCCGAAGTGTTTTTGGAAAAATGCATCGTTAATCCCAAGCACATCGAGGCGCAGATTCTCGGTGACAGCTTCGGCAATGTGGTGCATTTGTTTGAGCGCGATTGCTCGATCCAACGCCGTAACCAGAAGCTCATTGAGATCGCTCCCAGCCCGCAGCTGACCCCAGAACAGCGCGCCTATATCGGCGACCTCGCGGTGCGCGCGGCCAAGGCCGTGGGCTACGAGAACGCCGGCACCGTGGAGTTTTTGCTCGCTGAAGACGGCGAGTTGTACTTTATGGAGATGAACACGCGGGTGCAGGTGGAGCACACCATCAGCGAGGAAATCACCGGTATCGACATCGTCCGCGAGCAGATCCGCATTGCCTCCGGTCTAGAGCTGTCGGTTAAGCAAGAAGACATCCAGTATCGCGGCTTCGCGTTGCAGTTCCGCATCAATGCCGAAGACCCGAAGAACAACTTCCTGCCGTCGTTCGGCAAGATCACCCGTTACTACGCCCCCGGCGGTCCTGGCGTACGCACCGACACGGCGATTTACACCGGTTACACCATCCCGCCGTATTACGACTCGATGTGCTTAAAGCTGGTGGTTTGGGCCCTGACGTGGGAAGAGGCGCTGGACCGTGGCCTGCGCGCCCTCGATGACATGCGCGTGCAAGGGGTGAAAACCACGGCGGCGTATTACCAGGAGATTTTGCGCAATCCGGAGTTTCGCAGCGGCCAGTTCAACACCAGTTTTGTTGAATCGCACCCGGAGCTGACCGAGTACTCGATCAAGCAGAACCCATCGCACCTGGCCCTGGCGATTGCCACGGCTATCGCCGCCCACGCCGGCCTGTAAGGGGAACCCCATTATGAGTAAGAAGATTTTTGTTACCGATACCATCCTGCGTGACGCCCACCAGTCGCTGATCGCCACGCGCATGCGTACCGAAGACATGCTGCCGATCTGCCCCAAGCTTGATCAGGTCGGCTACTGGTCGCTGGAAGTCTGGGGCGGCGCGACCTTTGACGCCTGCGTGCGCTTCTTGAAGGAAGACCCGTGGCAGCGTCTGCGCCAGCTCAAGGCCGCCTTGCCCAATACCCGTTTGCAGATGCTGCTGCGCGGGCAGAACCTGCTCGGCTATCGCCACTACAGCGATGACGTGGTGCGTGCGTTTGTCGCCAAGGCGGCGGTGAATGGCATCGACGTATTCCGTATTTTCGACGCGATGAACGACGTGCGTAACCTGCGCGTCTCCATCGAGGCCGTCAAAGCCGCCGGCAAACATGCCCAAGGCACGCTGTGCTACACCACCAGCCCAGTGCACACGGTTAAAGCCTTTGTTGAGCAAGCCAAGCAAATGGAAGCCATGGGTTGCGACTCAGTGGCGATCAAAGACATGGCCGGCTTGCTAACCCCGTACGCCACCGGCGAGCTGGTCAAGGCGCTGAAAGCCGAGCAGTCGCTGCCGATCTTTATCCACAGCCACGACACCGCAGGCCTGGCCTCAATGTGCCAGATGAAGGCGATCGAAAACGGCGCCAGCCATATCGACACCGCCATCTCCAGCTTCGCCTGGGGCACCAGCCACCCTGGCACCGAGTCGATGGTCGCGGCCCTGCGCGGCAGCGAATACGACACCGGCCTGAACTTGGAGCTGCTGCAAGAGATCGGCCTGTACTTCTATGCGGTGCGTAAGAAGTACCACCAGTTCGAGAGCGAATTTACCGCCGTCGACACCCGCGTGCAGGTTAATCAGGTGCCCGGCGGGATGATGTCCAACCTGGCCAACCAGCTCAAAGAGCAGGGCGCCCTCAGCCGCATCAACGAAGTGTTCGCTGAAATTCCGCGGGTGCGTGAAGACCTCGGTTTCCCGCCGCTGGTGACCCCAACCTCGCAAATCGTCGGCAGTCAGGCGGTGTTCAACGTGCTGGCCGGCGAGCGCTACAAGACCATCACCAACGAAGTGAAGCTGTACCTGCAAGGCCGCTACGGCCGCGCGGCAGGCACCATCAACGAGCAACTGCGCAAGCAGGCGATCGGCAACGAGGACGTGATCGACGTGCGCCCGGCGGACCTGATCAAACCGGAAATGAACAAGCTGCGCGAAGAAATCGGCAGCCTGGCTAAATCCGAAGAAGACGTGCTGACCTACGCCATGTTCCCGGACATCGGCCGTAAGTTTCTGGAAGAGCGTGCCGCCGGCACCTTGACCCCAGAAGCCCTGCTGCCGACCCCGGAATTTGGCGGCCTGTGCCCAGTGCCGGGTGAAGGCGTGCCGACCGAGTTCATCATCGACGTGCACGGCGAAACCTACCGGGTGGACATCACCGGCGTCGGGGTAAAAACCGACGGCAAGCGGCACTTCTACATGTCGCTCGACGGCATGCCGGAAGAAGTGGTGTTCGAGCCGCTCAACCAGTTCGTCACGGGCGCCGCCAATAAGCGCAAGCAGGCCAGCGCGCCGGGTGACGTGAGCACCACCATGCCGGGCAACATTGTCGACGTGCTGGTCAAGGAAGGTGATGTGGTCAAGGCAGGCCAGCCGCTGCTGGTCACCGAGGCGATGAAGATGGAAACCGAAGTGCCGTCGCCGCTGGCCGGCAAGGTCAAGGCCGTGCATGTGGCCAAGGGCGACCGGGTGAACCCGGGTGAGGTCCTCATCGTGATTGAGGGCTGATCCGGAGGCTGGGTGATGTCCGGAGCCCGCGAGGGTTCTGGATATGATTTGCAAGCATTGCGATGTGACGCCAGGGAGCGGCAGCAGCATCTTCCCGTTGTGCATCGTGAAGCCATTTTCCACCCTCCGGCTGGCGGAGAGTATGTATTGGCAACCGCCGCTGCACGACGCCTGGGTCGAACCGACCCGGGTCGCCGCCCCTGCCTCATGAGGGCAGGGTTTTCTTTCTTTGTGGCGTGCGATGGGCCTTGGTCCAGCGGTGCTGTTCTCATCTTCGGTTTGCTGGCCGGACTGGTGAAAAGCGAACTGAAACTGCCCCGGCACTCTATGAAACCCTGTCGATCATCCTGCTGCTGGCCATCGGTCTGCTGCGGCCGGAACGCTTCTGACCCTGCTCTGCTATTCTGAGCCCAGGAGGCAGCGCCGCTGCTTGAGAGAGGTTCGGGATGGCACAGCGCGGTTGGTTGGCGTTACTCGCAGGGCTGTTGCTGCAGGGCGTGCAGGCGGCCGAACCCTTGCGCGTGCTGACCGAGCATGCGCCGCCTGGCGAATACCTGGCGGCCGATGGTCGCGTCACCGGCCCCACCGCTGAGATGGTCCGCGAGCTGCTGCAGCGAGCCGGCGAGTCGGCCGAGATTGAGCTGCTGCCGTGGATGCGCGCCTATCAGATCACCAGCAGCGCCACGGCGCCCGTTGCCCTGTTCGAGACATCGCGTACCCCCGAGCGGGAGGCGCAGTTCAAGTGGGTAGGTCCGATCAAGCGTATTCGCTGGGGACTCTACGATCGTGCAGAAAGGGCCAGGCCATTGGCTGATCTGGAGCAGGCCCGGCAGGCCACATCAATCTGTACCTACATTGGCGATGGCAAGGGCGACCTGCTGGCGCAGCGCGGCTTCAGCAACCTGTTTCGTCCGGTCAAGTCGCAGCAGTGCTTCGATATGCTGCGCCTGGGCCGCGATACGCTGTGGCTGTCCAGTGACATCGAAATGGAAAATATCCGCAGCGGCACTGGCCTGCAATTGCAGCAGGTACTGGCCATCGACAGCTTGGATCTCTATATCGCCTTTTCCCTGGCCACGCCCGACGCCACCGTCCGACACTGGCAAGCCACGCTGGACGCCATGAAGCGTGAAGGTAGCCTGGCGCGCCATTACCGGGGCACTTACGCCGACAGCCTGATCGAGGAAATCAGCCAGGTACCGGTCGCGCCCTGATTAAAGATTTTCTCAATAGCCCTGATTTAATCGATTGCTTTGCTCAATAGGTGGCGCCTGGCCGATGCTTGCCCCGTGATTGTTATTGCTCGGGGGAACTCAGATGAAAACCGTGGCCCAGATGCTCCATGCCAAGTCCAGCCAGGACGTCCACACCATCACGCCGGAAGCTACCGTGTTCGATGCGCTGTGGTTGATGGCCGAGTGCAATGTCGGTGCCCTGCCGGTGTGCGATGAGCAGGGCCGGCTGGTCGGCATCTTCAGCGAGCGCGACTATGCGCGCAAAGGCGTACTGCTGGGACGATCCTCGATCGGCACCCAGGTCCGTGAGGTGATGAGCACGCCGGTGCTGACCGTGGTGGCCCGGCAGGGTATCCGCGAGTGCATGGAGCTTATGACCGAGCACCATCTGCGGCATTTGCCGGTGGTGGAGGGGCAGTGCCTGGTCGGCCTGCTGTCGATTGGTGACCTGATCAAGGTCACCCTCGCCGAGCAGGATGGCCTGATTCATTCGCTGGAACAGTACATCCGCGGCGCGGCCTGAGGTTCAGCAGCGGGGCCTGTTGCGGCCCCGATGTGATGGCAGGATCAGGTCCCGGTGTGCACGGCTGTCCACAGGCGGCTACGGATGCGCTCGTGCAGCACGTACCGCGCCTCGGCGGTCTGCACGGCGCCTGTCAGGGCCCGGCCGCAAAGGGTGGTGGCGAGCAGTTTTTTCATCTTGTTGTTCTCCGGTGGGCCGATGGGGCCGCTCTTGGTCCATCGGTGCGAGCGGGAGAACGATAGGGAAGGCCAAGAAGGGATAATTCCGGTCATTGTTGGCCGGCAATCCCCCTCTCGGGAGTGAATTCCGGCCCGGTGCGTGCGGTGTGTGATGACTGGTCGGTTAGGCTCGTCTACCTGATCCCGGGTATGGAGTACCGTGCATGCAAGCGCTGTTGAACGAGATTCTCGCCGAGGTTCGCCCGCTGATCGGCCAGGGCAGAGTGGCCGATTACATCCCAGCACTGGCGGCGGTTGACGGTCAGCAATTGGGTATCGCCTTGTACGGCGTGGATGGCCAGTTGTTTACCGCCGGCGATGCCACCAAGGCCTTCTCGATCCAGAGTATTTCCAAGGTCTTCAGCCTGGTGCAGGCCATTCAGCATTCGGGTGAAGATATCTGGCAGCGCCTGGGCCATGAACCGTCCGGCCAGCCGTTTAACTCCTTGGTGCAGCTGGAGTTCGAGCAGGGCCGGCCGCGCAACCCGTTTATCAATGCCGGCGCCTTGGTGATTTGTGACATCAATTACTCACGCTTTGCCGCGCCCGCCGTATCGATGCGTGATTTTGTCCGGCGCCTGTCGGGTAACCCGCTGATCAGTGTGGATGGCAAAGTGGCCGACTCGGAGTATCAGCACCGGGCGCGCAACGCGGCGGCGGCTTATTTGATGCAGGCCTACGGCAATTTTCATAACGATGTGGATGCGGTGCTGCGCAGTTACTTTCACCACTGCGCGCTGGCCATGAACTGCGTAGACCTAGCCCGTGCCTTTAGCTTTTTAGCGGATAAAGGTCTGTGCAAGCACAGTGGCGCGCAGGTGTTGAGCGCCCGGCAGACCCAGCAGGTGAATGCGATTATGGCCACCAGCGGCCTGTACGACGAGGCCGGCAATTTTGCTTACCGGGTGGGCTTGCCGGGCAAGAGTGGGGTCGGTGGTGGCATCGTGGCGGTTATGCCTGGGCGTTTTAGCGTGTGCGTGTGGTCGCCGGAGCTTAACGCTGCCGGCAACTCGCTGGTTGGGATGGCGGTGCTGGAGAAGCTCAGCGAACGCATTGGCGGCTCGGTGTTTGCGCCGTTGCAAGGCTGAGCCGCACCGCGCGTTAGTCGGCCAACTCACCACATAGGTCGAGGGCGAATAGACGTTCGACCTCGGCCGTCGGCAGCCCGGCACCAAGCAGGCTGAACAGCTTACCCAGCGCCGCCTCGCGGCTCATGCCACCACCGCTGACTAGGCCGACGCTGGCCAACTGGCTGCTGGCGGCATACACGCCGAACTCAACATGGCCTTGCGGGCATTGGCTGATGGCTGCCAGCACCACGCCGCGCGCATGGGCTTGCTCAAGTGCCGCGAGCAGTTCGGCATTGTCGGCCGGGCCGGTGCCGCTGCCGTAGCATTCCAGCAGCAGCGCCTCGACACCGCTGTCGAGGACTGCCCGTAGTTGCGCGGCGCCTAAACCGGGAAACAACGGTTGCACGGCTAGGCTGACCGGGCGGCGTGGTTGCCGATAGTGCAGCGCCGCCGGCAGCTCGGCCAGGCGCTCACCGTGGCGCGGCCGTGGACTTTCAGCAAAGGCCGCGAAGGCTTCGCTTTGCAGTTTGCTGGCGCGTGCGCCGTGCAGCAGGCTGCCGTTGAAATACAGATGCACCCCAGGCGCTACGCCCGAAGTGAGCAGTGCCAGCGCACCAAATAAATTCGGCCAAGCATCACCGTTGGCGACGCCGGCCGGCTGCATGGAGCCGGTCAAAATCACCGGTACCGGCAAGCCCAGCAGCAAAAAGCTCAAGGCCGCCGCGCTGTAGGCCAGGGTGTCGGTGCCGTGTAGCAGCAGCACCGCATCACAACCTTGTTGATCTACGCCGGCGACAATCGCGTCGCGCATGCTCAGCCAGTTGGCTTGGGTCATGTTGGCACTGTCCAGCGGCGGCAGCAGCTCTTGGAACAGCCAGTCGGGCGCTGGGCGTTCGGGATGAGCAGCTTGCTCGGCGCGCAGCCGGGCTTCAAAACCGGACGCCGGAATCAATCCGCTTGCGCTCATTTGCATGCCGATCGTGCCGCCGGTATAGAGCAGCAGCAATTTTCTGCAACGCATGGCATTCACCTTGTTCAGACAAAAAAACAGGGGCCTGTAGGCCCCCTGTTTGTTACCACTAAGCCACGGCTTACGGCTTGTTTGGCCAGGCCTTCGGGTCGAGGTCGAGGTCGGCAAACACCTTTGGATCAAAGGTTGGCGACTCTACGCCAGCCTTGATCTGGCTGTCGTAGTCGCGCATCAAGCGCAGGCCAATTTTGAACAGCAGTGCCAAGGCTATCAGGTTGGCAATCGCCAGCAGGCCCATGGTCACGTCGGCAAAGGCGAACACTGTACCGAGGTCTTGCAGCGAACCCCAGAATACCAAGCCGATCACCAGCACGCGGTAGATCTGTACCGGCCAGCGCTTGGTGGTGAAGAAGCCCAGGGCGTTTTCGCCGAGGTAGTAGTTGTAGATCAGGGTGGTGAACACGAATAGCAGCAAGGCTACAGTGACAAACACCCGGCCCCATTCGCCCACCACGCTAGCTACTGCAGTTTGCGTCAGCACCACGCCGGCCATTTCGGTGCCGGGCTGGTACACGCCAGACAGCAGGATGATCAGCGCGGTGCAGCTGCACAGAATCATGGTGTCGATAAACACGCTCAGCGACTGCACGATGCCCTGCGCAACCGGGTGCTTAACCTCAGCCACGGCGGCCACGTTCGGGGCGCTACCCAAACCGGCTTCGTTAGAGAACAGGCCGCGCTTCACGCCCATGATGATCGCTGCGCCCAAGCCGCCGGCAAAGGCTGGCTCCAGACCGAAGGCGCTCTTGACGATCAGCATCAAGGTGGCCGGGATAGCCTCAACGTTGCTGCCGATCACGAACAGCGCCATGGCGATGTAAGAGAACGCCATGATTGGCACCAGCACGTCAGCAAACTTGGCGATGCGCTTGATGCCGCCGAAGATGATCAGACCAATAACCACCATCAGCACGATGCCGCTGATGTGGGTCGGCAGGCCGAAGGTGTCATGCATCGAGCTGGCCACGGTGAACGACTGCACCGCGTTGAAGCCGAAGCCGAAGGTCACCAACAACAGCAGCGATACCACGATGCCCAACCAACGCTGGCCGAGGCCGTGCTGGATGTAGAACGCAGGGCCGCCGCGATAGGTGCCGTCGTCTTCAGCGCGCTTGTACAGCTGCGCCAGCGAACATTCGAAGTAGCTGGTGGCCATGCCGACCAATGCCACCACCCACATCCAGAAAATCGCGCCGGGGCCGCCGAGCATGATGGCCACCGAGACGCCGGCGATGTTGCCGGCACCGACGCGGCCGGCAACCGACAGCATCAACGCCTGGAACGAACTGAGATGGCCCGGCTGGCGCTGAAAGGCCTCACCGAAGATGCGAAACATGCTGCTGAAATAGCGGAACTGGACAAAGCGCGAAGCGATGGTGAAGTACAAGCCCAGACCGATCAGCATCACGATCAGTAGCTTGCTCCAAATAAGGTCGTTAATAAGATCGAGCATGATGGGGTCGTCTCTCTTGTTGTTCTGGATGGGCGAAGCCGCGCCAGCGTGCGGTCCCGAATAATTCGCTAAGGGGGCGCGCTGTGCAATTTCGCGGGTCGCGGCGACTTGGCGCGAGTTGATGCTAGAATCGCGTCACTCGCACCATCAGGAACCCCGTCATGGCAGAGCCGCTCGGCGCCAACCTCAAACTGCTGTGCAGCCACTACCGCTCGATTGCCGAGGTGTGCCGCAAGCTGGCCATCAATCGTGGCCAGTTCAATAAATACCTCAGCGGTCAGAGCCGGCCGACGGCCTACAACCTCAAACGCATCGGCGATTTCTTTGGCGTTGAAGCCTATGAGCTGAGCCTGCCGAGCGAGCAGTTCGCCAGCTTGATCGGCGCGCGGGTCAGTGCGCCGCTGGCGCGCGACCTTGGCGACCCCCTGTTGGAGATGCTGCAACCGTTGCGTCAGTTGTCCAGCAGCCTGACGCGCTACTGCGGTTACTACTTCGAATACGCCAACTGCATGTCGGTGCCGGGGCAGATTTTGTTGTCGCTGGTGCATCTGCGTGAGGAGCGCGGTAGTTATTTGTTCGAGCGCCAAGAGCGCCAGGAGCCGGCCAGTGGTGTGACGGGCGGCGGTGCCGGCAAGGCCGAAGATTGGGTGCGTTGTCGTTACCTCGGCACCGCATTCAACCTGCAGGACCGTTTGTTTCTCATCGACTATGAGTCGTTGACCGGCAATGAGATGAGCCAGACCGTGCTGATCCCCAGCTTCAAGAGCCGTATCGGCCGCCTGAATGGCTTAAAAACCGGCGTCTCCAGCGGCGATCTGCGCACCCCTGCCTGCACCCGGGTGGTCTGGGATTACCTCGGCACCGACATCAACCGGATCAATGCCTATCGCCAAGTGATGCTCTACAGCCCAGACGATCCACGCATCGACGCCGACATTCGGCAGCGGCTGGCCGGTGCGCGGATTCGCGATGGCTTGTTTGAGATTGATTAGTCAGCGCTGAAAACCCTTGGCGAGGCTGCCGCTGCGTTCATCTACCTTGACTAAGCGCCGCGTAGATTCGAAGGGCGCTTCTTGAGCCACAGCTGACAGCCTTGGCAGGCAACAACTGGCCTGTCGACTTCAATCGATAATTCCCACGCTCCAGCGTTTTGATCGTTCCCACGCCGGAGCGTGGGAACGATCAGATAAGCGTTTCAGTCACTGACGGCCCGGAAGCTGCGCAGGTTATGCGCGCTCAGCCTGATATGCTCTGATCTTCATTTCGTTGATGAGGCTGGGCGCCTACGATGAGTTTTATGCCGAGCTGTGACCACAGAGAAGACGCCATCAGATGTCTCGCTGAAATATATGCGGTTTCCACTGAGAAAATCGACAGAGTTCTTCGAACTCCGGAAGTGCTAAAAATCGCAGAGGTGTATTCTCAAATTGATTCGCCGTGGTTCCACTTTGTTGTATGTCACCTGCTGAAAGCTTCCCCTCGTGCCGACGTTACCCACGCTTGTTACTACCATTCGACGAGCTACGGTGGCTGCCCTTCATGGTTTGATGAAGGACTGCTTGGCTCGTCGCAAGGTGTGGAGCGCTTTCTAGACAAAATCACCGAATGGCTTCCTCCTGAGAAGCAACTGGTTGCAAAGCAGACGGCTAAGGGAATAGTGAAGCTTCGCAGCGAGTACGAAGGTTCCACGGCAGAGGTGTGTGGTCCCTACGCATGGAACACCTTCACTGCTGCCAGCTCTAGCCCAAGCGGAGTTGGCTATCGGGTTCCAGAGGCGATCCAGGATCTTTGGTCTTCTAGCTTTTGTGGGAGCGGAGGGTTGGTCGACCTGAGGGGAATCATCGAAGAACGGCTGAAACCCGTCGTAGTCAAGTTCAAAGGAAAAATTTCGAACATCGATGACTACTGCGCAACGCTCTGGGCCTATTTACTATCAGATGACGGTGAGTGCCACCTTGCTCATACCTTCACGGGTAATGGGCTAGCTATACCTAAAGAGGACATCGTTGCGCTGATGGACGTCCCGTAATACACGGCTTGGGCGAAAAGGCCGACTGTCCAGCGCGGACGCCGGGGAAACCGTTGGCTATCCATGGGAGTTCTGAGTACCCGTTGAATTGATCGTTCCTACGCTCCGGCGTGGGAACGCGTTAAGACGCTCTGCGTCTGCTCTGCAAGGTGGACGCGGAGCGTCCAGCCAAGATTCCCACGCTGGAGCGTGGGAATTATCGATTGAGGTCGACAGGTCGCCTGTTAGTTGCCGGTCTTCACATTGCTCCACGTCCGGGTGCGAATGCGTTCGGTCTTCAGCGGCAGCGGTTGCAGCACGTAGAGGGTCTTTTGTGCGGCTTCGGTCGGGGTCAGGTTGGGGTTGTCACGAATTTCCGGCTGTACCAGCGCCATGCCGTCTTTGTTCGGGTTTGGGTAGCCGAGAAAGTCGCTGATCGGTGCGATCACCTTGGGGTCGAGCAGGTTGTTGAGAAACTCGTGGGCCTCGTCGACGTTCTTGGCGCTGGCCGGAATGGCGAACGAGTCGAACCACAGTGGCGCGCCTTCTTTCGGCAGGCGCCAGTCGATCACCACACCGTTGCCGGCTTCTTTGGCGCGGTTAGCAAACTGATAGAAGCTGCCCGAATAACCGATGGCCACGCAGATGTCGCCGTTGGCGATGTCGGTCATGTATTTGGCCGAGTTGAAGTAGGCGATATATGGGCGGACTTTCAGCAGCAGCTCCCCGGCTTTTTTGTAGTCCTCGGGGTTTTTGCTGTAGGGGTCTAGGCCTAGGTAGTGCAGGGCAATGGGCAGAATTTCGCCCGGTGAGTCGAGCATCGCCACGCCGCATTGCTTGAGTTTGCTGATGTTTTCTTCTTTGAAGATCAGGTCCCAGCTGTCGACCGGCGCGTTCTCACCGAGCACGGCCTTGACCTTGGCCGGGTTGAAGCCGATCAGCACGGTGCCGTACATATAGGGCACGGCGTACTGGTTGCCCGGATCGTTAGCGGACATCAGCTTGAGCAGGCCGGGGTTGAGGTGTTGCCAGTTGGGCAGCTTGCTCTTGTCCAGCTTCTGGAATACGCCAGCCTTGATTTCGTTTTCGAGGAAGGTATTGGTCGGCACCACTAGGTCGTAACCGGAGTTGCCGGTGAGCAGCTTGGCCTCCAGCGACTCGTTGGTGTCGAACAGGTCCCAGGTCAGCTTGATCCCGCTGTTTTTGGCAAAGTCTTTGGGTACTGACGGCAAGATGTAGTCCGCCCAGTTGTACACCCGTAGCTCGCGTTGTTTAGTCGCCTCTTCTGCCTGTACCGCGCCGGCCAGCATGCTCAGGCTGCAGAATGTGGTGCCGAGTAGTTGTTGGAGTTTGTTCATTTTTATTCTCCTGAAACAGGGCCTTAGGCGCCCTGAAAACCTTCGAGTACGTTGACCGCGTTGATGCCGATTTCCGCGACGGCGTAACCGCCTTCCATGACGAACAGCGTGGGCTTGCCGAGTGCGGCGATGCGTTGGCCCATCCGTAGATAGTCTGGACTGTCGAGCTTGAACTGCGAGATCGGGTCATTCATGTAGGTGTCGACGCCGAGCGACACCACGATCACTTCAGCACCGTAGTCGCTAATGCGCTGGCACGCTGCCTCCAGCGCCGCGCCCCACACGTCCCAAGCGCTGCCGGCAGCCAGCGGTAGGTTGAAGTTATAGCCTGCGCCTGCGCCTTCGCCGATTTCGTCGGCATACCCGAGAAAGTGCGGGTACTCAAAGCTTGGACTGCCGTGGATATTGGCCACCAGCACATCGTCACGGTCGTAGAAAATCGATTGGGTGCCGTTGCCGTGGTGATAGTCGACGTCGAGAATCGCTACGCGCTTGGCGCCTTGGTCGAGAAACGCCTGGGCACTGATGGCGGCGTTGTTCAGGTAGCAATAGCCACCCATAACGTCGCTGCTGGCGTGGTGACCCGGTGGGCGGCACAGGGCGAAGGCGCTGTGCAGTCCCTGTGCCAGCTGTTGCTGAGCACTGAGGGCGACTTGCGCCGAGGTATACACCGCCTGCCAGGTGCCGGCAGTGATCGGTGCAAAGCTGTCGAAGCTGTGGAAGCCGTACTGACCGTACAAGTCATCCGGGCGCTTGGCGCGCATATGCCGGGCCGGCCATACGCCGGGCAAAAAGTCCGCGCTATTACCCTGCGCGGCCCAGCCGGCCCAGGCGTTCTGCAGAAAATGCAGGTAATCGCCGGTGTGGATGCGGGCAATCGGCGCCAGGCCGAAATCCAACGGTGCACGCACCTCACCCAGCGCCTGCTCGCGCACGCGGGCCAGCACATGGTCGGCACGTGCCGGCATTTCAAAACAGGGTTGCAGTTCGCCGCCGACCATTTCGCCTTGGGCGTGGTGCAAGCGGTGGTCGTCGCTGTAGAAGGTGAGCATCTTATTATTCTCTCGCCAGGGGACTGCCCGCATTGTTGGCAGGTTGGCAGCGGGCGGGGAACGACCGGGGTGGCCAAGAGGGGATCGATGTGGCCAATATCCGCCAATCGCCTTATCTCGAACTGCAGGTAAACCACCGCGGCGACTTGAGGCGGCTTAACTGCGAAAGCGACTCGGCGACATGCCGCTCCAGCGCTGGAACGCGTGGCGGAAGCTGGCGGTTTCGCTGTAGCCCATCAGCTCGGCGATCTGCTGGATCGGCAGTTGCTGCTCCAGCAGTTGCCGCGCGCGTTCGAAGCGCAGTGCATCCAGTAGTTTTTGGTAGCTGCTGCCCGCATGACTGAGGTGCCGACGCAGACTGCGTGGTGAGCAGTTCAGCCGATGTGCCAGCTGTTCCAGCCCCGGCGGATTAGCCAGCTCGGCACTGAGCAGCTGACGACAGCGGGTGATCAACCCCTGGCGCTGAACAAATTCGCTGTTGAGTTGATTGCAGCGTTCACGCATCTCGTTGTGGGTCACCGGATCGGCCAGCGGTAGGCGCTGCTGCAGCCAGCTGGCGGCAAAGCCGAAGGCATTGCTGCTGGCCATAAACTGCTGCGGGCAGGCAAAACTGGCGTGGTACTCGTCGAGGTATTCGGGCGCCGCATGCTGCATGCGCAGGCCCTGCAGTGGCAGCGGCTGGCCGAGCAGGTCATCGCACACCAACTTGAGCGAGCTGAGGCAGAACTCGGCATTGAAGGTCGCCAGCTCTGGCACATCCAGATAACCCCCAGCCTGCAGCCACACCGTATCGCCTTCCTGCTGCAGGCTCAGCTCAAAGTAGGTGCCGAGCAGCGCGGGGTATTGCAGCGCCAGTTGCAGGGCGTCACCGAGGGTGGCGCTGGACAGCAGGGTGTAGCCGAACAAGCCATACGACGACACGTGCATGCGCCGGCCAAGCAGGAGGCCAAGCGCTTGGCAGCGTGCGCGTGCATTGGCGCACACGCGCATTTCTTGGGCGGTGGTGATGCGCATGCTGGGGTGCTGGAGGTCTGCCAGGCGAATACCGCTGCCGGCCAGCAGACTCTGGGTGCAGTCGTCACTGTCGCTGCCGAGCAGCTGCAGGATCAGCGCGACGGAGTGCAGGGTAGTTAGTTGCGTATGCAGCATAAGAAAAGCAGCAGCCAAAGGTATCGGTAGGCCAGCATCGCCGCGCGCCGCCGGCCTGTCCAGTCGTGTGGGTGCCGGTTTGGTTTTGCGCGGGTATGCGTGGCCGCGCCACGCTACTGCAGGGCGTATTTCTTAACCTTGTCGAACAGCGTGGTTTTGGCCATGCCCAGCGCTTGCGCGGCTTGGCTGAGGTTGCCTGCGTGGCGGTTCAGGGTGTCGACCAGCAGGCTGCGCTCGAAGGCTTCTACCGCATCGGCAAAGCTGGGGCTGCTGTCGCCGCTCAGTTCGCTGCCTTTGAATACCGGCAGGCCAAGGGCGAAACGCTCAGCAACATTGCGCAACTCACGCACGTTGCCCGGCCAATCGTGGGCCATTAAGCGCGTCAGGGTCTGGCGGTCGAGCGCAGGCGCGGCGCGGTCAAAGCGCAGGGCCGCCAGTTGCAGAAAATGCTCGAACAGCAAAGCAATGTCCTCGCGCCGTTCGCGCAGCGGCGGCAGGCTCAGGGTCACCACATTCAGCCGGTAGTAAAGGTCGCTGCGAAACTGTCCGGCTTTGCTCTGGTGCTCCAAGTCCGCTTTGGTCGCTGCGATAATCCGACAGTCCACCGTGACGCTGTGGTTCGAGCCGAGCCGCTCTAGGCTGTGCTCCTGCAGCACACGCAGCAGTTTGATTTGCAGGTTCAGCGGCATGCTCTCAACTTCATCGAGAAACAGGCTGCCGCCATCGGCGTGCTCGATCTTGCCGATCCGCCGCTTGCCGGCACCGGTAAAGGCGTGGGCCTCGTGGCCGAAGATCTCGCTTTCGAACAGGTTTTCCGGCAAGCCGCCGCAGTTGAGCGCCACAAACGGCTTGGACTGGCGCCGGCTGAAGTCGTGCAGGCAGCGGGCGACCAGCTCTTTGCCGGTGCCGGTTTCGCCTTCAATCAGCACGTTAGCGCCGGTATCGGCGACATTGGCGATCAATTCGCGCAATTTTTGCATGGCTGGCGAGTGGCCGATCAGCCGTTGTTCGAGCGCTAAGCGACCGGCCAGTTGCCGCCGCAGGGCGCAGATTTCCCGCGCCATAGCCCGTTGGGCTAAGGCGCGGCGGCAGGCGTCGACCAAGCGTTCGGGGGAAAACGGCTTCTCGATAAAGTCATAGGCGCCGTCGCGCATGGCATTTACTGCCATGTTGATATCGCCGTGGCCGGTGATCAGCAGCACCGGCAAGCTGGCGTCACGCTGCTTGAGCTGGCTCAGCAGTTGCAGGCCGTCGATGCCGGGCAGGCGAATGTCGCTGATAACGATGCCAGCGAAGTCGTCATCAATCTGCGCAAGGGCCTCCTCGGCACTGCCGACGCCGATGCTGGGAATGTCTTCCAGGGCCAGGGCTTGCTGGCAACCGAGCAGGACGTGGGGATCGTCTTCGACGATCAGAACGCTCAGCGTCTCATGCATGGGGGAGTTGCTCCTGGCGGATAGCGGCTTTTGGCAGGTTGAGTTCGAAGGCGGTGCCGCCGCTTTGCGGGTGTTGCACGGTCAGGCTACCACCGGCAGCGGCAGCCAGGCTGGCAGACAGCATCAGGCCCAGGCCCAGGCCTTTTTCGCCGGGCTTGGTGGTGAAGAACGGCTCAAACAGATGCACGCGCACATCCGCTGCGATACCCGGGCCGTTGTCGCGCACCGTCAGCAGGTAGCGCTCGCCGTCGTCGCGGCCGGTCAGCCACAGTTGCCGGTCGGTCTGTTCGTCCATGGCGTCGAGGGCGTTGGCGATCAGGTTGACCAGAATCTGCTCCAAGCGCGTCTGCTCAATCGCCAAGCGAAAGTCCTCGGGGCCATGCGCATAGTCGCGGTGCAGTTGCAGCGCGGCATAGCCGGGATGGCCTTGCAGCAGCAGGAGCGCGGCGTCCACCGCCTGCGGCAAGCTGGCCTCACCGTGGTCGCCACCCCGGCGCGCAAAGGCGCGCAGGCTGGCAGTGATTTTGCCCATGCGGTCGACCAGCTCACCGATGGTCTGCAGGTTGCTGCTGGCCACATCCAGCGCGCCGCGTTGCAGGAAGCGCACGGTGTTGCCAGACAAGGTGCGCAGCGCCGCCAGCGGCTGATTGAGCTCGTGGGCGATGCTGGTGGACATCTGCCCGATCACTGCCAGCTTGCCGGCCTGCACCAGTTCATCTTGCGCTTGGCGTAGGGTGGTTTCGGCCTGTTGGCGTTCGCGTACTTCGGCTTGCAGGCGCTGGTTGCTGGCCTGCAAGTCAGCGGTGCGCTCAGTGATGCGCTGTTCCAGTTCGTTGTTGGCTTGCTCCAGTGCTTCGCGGGCGGCCAGGCGGGTGGCGATGACCTTGCGCCGCTCGTTCCAGGCGATCAGCAGAATGGTCAGCAAGGCGAAGCCGACCGCCGCCAGCATGCCGTGGATCAGCGCCTCACGGTGCAGGTCCTGCATGGGCGTAAGCAGGCTGAAGTTCCACGTGGTGTCGCCCAGTTGCCGGGTTTGCGTCAGGTAGCGCACCGGCTCGTTGCTTGCACCGCTGACGGCCGGGAAGGTCAGGGTCTCGACATGCTCCGCCAGCCGTTCACGCGACAGCGGTTGCCATTCATTCAGCGCCCACCAGTGGTATTGCAGGCTGCGCGCCAGGCGTTCCTTGTCGGTGGCGCTGAGTGGGCGCACGGCTTTGAGGCGCAGCAGCGGGTCACTGGAGAGAATGATGATGCTGTTTTCGTCGCTGACGAAGGCTTGCAGGCGGGCTTTTTCCCAGCGCTCTTCGAGGGCTTCGAGGCGCACTTTAACCACTGCCACGCCGATGATTTCACCGCCGCTGACCAAGCCGTGCGCGAGGTAGTAGCCGGGCTCGCCGGTGATGCTGTCCATGCCGTAGTAACGTCCGGGGCGACCTTGCATGGCGTCTTGGAAATAAGCGCGAAACGATAAATCTTCGCCTTGGTAGCTGTCGATGTCTTGCCAGTTGCTGGTGGCGAGTACGCGGCCGCTGGTGTCGAGCAGGTAAATCGCGCGGCTGCCGCTGCGGCTGTTCAGGCCTTTTAGATACGCGTTGACCAGATCGCGGCGGTACGGCGTCGGGTCGAGCAGCAGGCGGGTAACGTTGTTTTCTAGCTCTAGCAGGCTGGGCAGGTAGGTGTAGCGGCTGATCTCACTTTCTACCCCGCGGGCATGCAGCTCAAGTTGGCGTTCGCCATTCTCGATCAGTGCACGGGTGCCGGCGCCGGCGCTGACCAAATAGCAGCCGTAGCCAAAGCCTAAGGTCAGCAGAATTAAGAGCAGTGGCAACCACAGGTTGCGTAGACGATTGGGTTTCACGGTTAGCAATGGCGGCACGAGCGTCTGAGGGTTGCGGCATTGCATCACAGTCACCAAAGCCGGGCCAGCCTCTCAAGAGAGCGGCTGGCAGGCTGGTTGAGGCAGGCGCCGCGGGTTGCCCCACGGCGTGAATGCAGGTGCCTCATGCCGAGGCACCGATAGGTTACGGCTTAACCACCATGCCGACGCCGCGGCTGCGCGGGTCAGAGGCGGTTTCCAGGGTTTTGCCATCAACGCGAATGGCTTGGATGTCGCCCATTTTCCAGCCCTGATCTTCCAAGATGTAACCCATGGCCTTCAGCTCGTCAGCCACTTTGCCGGTGAGCGGCGCGTAGTCGTCGAAGTAGATGGTGTCTTTAGGCAGCAACTGGTGATGCACGCGCTGTGCGGCCACGGCCTGTTGCAACGGCATGTGGAAGTCATACACGTTGTTCAGCACCTGAAAGATCGAGGTGAAGATCCGCGAGCCGCCGGGTGTGCCGAGCACCATGCTGACCTTGCCGTCACGGGTGACGATGCTTGGGCTCATCGAGGACAGCATGCGCTTGCCCGGTTCGATGGCGTTAGCATCACTGCCGACGACGCCAAAGGCGTTGGCGACGCCCGGTTTGGCGCTGAAGTCGTCCATCTCGTCGTTGAGCAGGAAGCCTGCACCTTTGACCACTACGCCGCTGCCGTAGTCCCAGTTGAGGGTGTAGGTGTTGCTCACGGCGTTGCCATCGATGTCGACGATGGAGAAGTGCGTGGTCTGATGTGGCTCCAAGCCCGGACGGACTTTTTCAGTCGGCGAAATGGCGCTTGGATTAACTTCCGCCGCGCGTTTTTTTAGGTAGTCGGCGTTGGTCAGTTGGGCCACCGGCACCTTGGAGAAGTCCGGGTCGCCGAGGTAGTCGGCACGGTCAGCGAACACGCGTTTTTCGATTTCTGCCAGCAGGTGAATGTAGCGAGCGGAGTTCAGCTCAACGCCTTTAAAGTCGGCGGCGCGTTGCTCTTTAATGCCAATCAACTGGGCCAGCGCGATACCGCCGGAGCTTGGCAGTGGTGCGGTGTAGAGGGTATTGCCCTGCCAGTCGACACGCATCGGCTCGCGCCATTTAACGCTGTATTCGTTTAGGTCTTGCTGGGTGATCAGGCCGCCGTCGTGCTTCATTTGTGCGATCAGCAGCTTGGCCGTTTCACCCTTGTAGAACTCGTCTGAGCCCTTGGCGGCGATGCGCTCAAGGGTCTTGGCCATCTCTGGCTGTTTGAAAATTTCACCCTGCTTCATGCTGCCGAAGTAGTCGCTAAAGTTGGTCTGCCCGTTGAACAGGGCGATGGCATCTTCGCGGTACTGGAACTGCTGCTCAGCCACCTTAAAGCCGGTTTGTGCATAGCCAATGGCCGGGGTTAACAGCTCGCTCCACGGCAGTTTGCCGAAGCGTTTATGCGCCTCCCACAAGCCCATCACCGTACCGGGCACGCCGGCAGCCTTGGCGCCAACCAGGCTGAGGTTCTCGATCACCTCGCCTTTTTCGTTCAGGTACATGCCTTTGCTGGCAGCCTTAGGCGCAATTTCTCGGTAGTCGAGAAAGTACGGCTTGCCGTCCATGTACAGGGTCATAAAGCCGCCGCCGCCGATGTTGCCGGCCTCGGGGTAAGTGACCGCCAAGGTGAACGCCGTGGCAATCGCCGCATCCACGGCGTTGCCGCCGGCTTTGAGCACTTGCGCGGCCACTTTGGCGCTGTATTGGTCCGGTGCGGCGACTGCGCCGCCGTCTAGGCTGGCGGCAAATACGCTGCTGCTGGCCGCGGCGATGGCAACGCTGAGGGTCAGCGTGGTGAAGTGAAACAAGCGCATGGTGAGTCCTCTATTGTTGTTGTGATGGAGCGTTAATGGCCCAGCGCCAAGGCGCCGGACGGGTGTCATCAGTGCTGCAGAATCTTCGCCAGGAAATGCTGCGCGCGCTCGGAGCGAGCGCTAACGTCACCAAAAAATTCTTCTTTGGGGCAGTCTTCAACGATCTGTCCGGCGTCCATGAAAATCACCCGGTCGGCGACCTTACGGGCGAAGCCCATTTCGTGGGTCACGCACATCATGGTCATGCCTTCGTGGGCCAGTTGCACCATCACGTCGAGCACCTCGTTGACCATCTCCGGGTCGAGCGCTGAGGTCGGTTCGTCAAACAGCATCACCACCGGGTCCATCGCCAGCGCCCGGGCAATCGCTACGCGTTGCTGCTGGCCGCCAGAGAGCTGACCGGGGTGCTTGTGTGCATGCGCTGAGAGGCCGACGCGTTCGAGCAGAGCCAGGCCTTTTGCGGTGGCTTCGGCCTTGCTGCGACCGAGCACTTTGATCTGCGCGATGGTCAGGTTTTCAGTGATGGTCAGGTGCGGGAACAGCTCAAAATGCTGGAACACCATGCCGACCCGCGAGCGCAGTTTGGGCAGGTTGGTTTGCGGGTCGGCGATCGAGGTGGAGTCGACCACGATGTCGCCTTTCTGGAACGGTTCCAGCGCATTGACGCACTTAATCAGGGTGGACTTACCCGAGCCTGATGGGCCGCAGACCACCACCACTTCGCCTTTTTTCACCTGGGTGCTGCAGTCGGTGAGCACCTGGAAGTTGGCGTACCACTTGCTGACGTTTTTGATCGAAATCATACGGCTAACCTTTTTTGCAGATGCTTGACCAGCAACGAGGCACCGAAGCTGATGATGAAATACACCAGCCCGGCGAAAATCAGGAACTCATGGGGTTGGCCGATGATGTCGCCACGCGAGCGGGCGGCGTTGAGAAAGTCCATCAGGCCGACGGTGTAAACCAGCGAGGTGTCCTGGAACAAAATGATGCTTTGCTGCAGCAACAACGGGGTCATTTTGCGGAAGGCTTGCGGCAGGATAATCAGGCGCATGCTCTGCCCGTAGTTCATGCCCAATGCCTGCGCTGCGCCCATTTGACCGCGCGGGATGGCCTGAATACCGGCCCGCACGATCTCGCAGTAGTACGCCGCTTCGAACATCACAAAGGCCACCAGACAGGCGCCAAAGGCCCCGACCGGAGTGTCTTCGCCAGTGATCCAACGCAGGATGAACGGCACCGCAAAGTAGAACCAAGTGATTACCAGCAGCAGCGGAATCGAGCGGAAGTAGTTGACGTAGACCGCCGCAACGCTGGACAGCAGCTTAATGTGCGACAGGCGCATCAGCGCCAGTAGGGTGCCCAGCAGCACGCCGCCGAGTACGCCCATGAGCATCAGCTGCAGAGTCATTAACAGGCCTTTCCACAGGCCGGGCAGGGCTGGAATGATTGCACTGAAATCCATTATTTGCCCCCCACGCTGATCAAACCAGGCACGGCGACTTTCTTCTCGATCACGCGCATCAGCAGCATCAGGCTCATGTTCAAGGTGAAGTAGATCAGCGTGGCCAAGGTGAAGGCCTCAAACAGGTTCGCGCTGAACTCGGCGGCTTGTTTGGTCTGTGCCAGCAGCTCCATCAGGCCGATCAAGGACGCCACTGAGGAGTTCTTGAAGATGTTGAGAAACTCGCTGGTGAGCGGCGGAATGATGATCCGATAAGCCTGCGGCAGCAGCACATAGGCGTACACCTGTGGCAGCTTGAAGCCCATGGCGTAGGCAGCCGCCAGTTGGCCCGGCGGCAGCGCCTGAATGCCGGTGCGCACCTGCTCGCAAACCCGTGCGGCGGTGAACAGGCCCAGGCACACCACCACACTCAGGTACGCCGAGGTCGCGGGGTTGAGGTCTTGTTTAAACCACATCTCCAGCGGTTCGGGCAGCAGGTCTGGGACCAGGAAATACCAGAGAAACAACTGCACCAGCAGCGGTACGTTGCGAAATAGCTCCACATAGGCGGTGGCGAGGCCCGCGACCCAGCGGTTGGGCATCGTGCGCATCACGCCGAGCAGCGAGCCGAGTGTCAGGGCGATGATCCAGCCGACGATGGCAATGGCGATGGTCCAGCCCAGACCGGTGACAAACCAGTCCAGGTAGATCTCGCTGCCGATTCCGGTGGACTTGAAGAAAATGCCCCAGTCCCAGTTGTAATTCATGCGGGGTTGCCCCTTGTGTGAGGGTACGATCTGCTGCGCGTCGGCCCTGCTGCGTTGAAAACAGGCTCGGAATGCTCATGTGCAACAGCACACTCCGCTTCCTCGCCTGTTTTCGCCTTGCATGGCTCTAGCTCGCGAGATCTTGAATACGTTTACGAAGGGCGACAGATGCCCGTGTCCGCATGGGCTAATTGTCTTGGCTTCGTCAGAAATTAGGTCGGGGAAGCCGTTGGCTCCCCCGCAGTTCCCCCGCCGTCACGCCTCGTGAGCGTGACAACGCACCGCCGTTAAATCTGTTCGGCAGACTTGTCGGTAGGGTTAGCGATGAGCTTTTTCAGCTCATTGCTCATCGGGAAATTCAGGTTGAGGTTCTTCGGCGGAATCGGCTGCATAAACCAGCGGTCATAAATGCCGTTGATCTCGCCCGACTTGAAGGTCGCGCTGATGGCGTCATCGACCACCTGCTTAAAGCCCGCGTCACCCTTGCGCACCATGCAGCCGTAGATCTCGAACGATTGCGGCGTGCCGACCACGGCCCAGTCAGCCGGTTGCTTGGCCTTGGCCATTTCACCGTAGAGCAGCGCGTCGTCCATCATAAAGGCCACCGCGCGGCCGGATTCGAGCATCAGGAAGGACTCGCCATGGTCCTTGGCCGAGATGATGTTCATGCCCATCTTCTGCTCGGCGTTCATGATTTTCAGCAGACGCTCAGACGTGGTACCGGCAGTAGTCACCACGTTTTTGCCTTTAAGGTCGGCAAAATCGTTAACCCCGGAGGTCTTCTTGGCCAGCAGACGGGTGCCGACTTCGAAAATACCGACAGAGAAGTCCACCTGTTGCTGGCGTTCGATATTGTTGGTGGTGGAGCCGCACTCCAGATCAACCGTGCCGTTCTGCACCAGCGGAATACGCGTCTGCGAGGTTACTAAGTTGTAGCGCACCTTGAGGTCTGGCAGGTCCAGTTGCTGCTTGAGCGCTTCGACCACTTTCAGCTGCAGGTCATGGGAATAGCCCACGGGCTGCTCGGGGTTGTCGCCGAAATAGGAGAACGGGATGGAGGCATCGCGGTGGCCCAAGGTGATGGTGCCGGACTCTTTGACCTTCTTCAGCGTGCCGGTCAGCTCTGTGGCGAAAACCGGGCTGGCGATCAGGGCGGCGGCGATGGCCGCACTCAATACACGGGGGACAATACGCATGAATCAGTTCCTCAATGTTGTTTTTATGAGCGGCTAGGCCGCTGATTTGGAAGATCTATCGCATTCCTGTCAGTAGCAATAGCAGGATGTATGCCAGCCTGTTGTAGGCTTTTATCTTTATCTAAGCTATTGAAAATAATCGATAAAATTCAGCAAGTGGCGAATTGAATAAGCCCAGCTGTTCGGCTGGACGATTATTCAGGTGCGGCGCATTCGGAAAACCGAACGACATGCACCACGCGCTGGCAGAGATGAGGGTAGACCATGTGCGGTTGGCTTGAGTCTGTGTGGCGGCTCTGCGGTTTATCCTTACGCCGCCACTTATGCCGAGATAAAAAAAGGGATGACCGTAGTCATCCCTGAAGGAGAAGAGGCGTGGGAGCCTCCCTATCGCAATGAGGTGTCGCGCGCAGGTTATTTCTGCGGCTTTTTCTGCGGCTGCTGCAACTTCTTTACGCTGCTGGGCAAGCTGTCGCTGGAAAAAATTTGAATGTCAGGCCATAGGCGACGCGGTGGGTGAATCGCCAGAAAGCCAGGTGTGGTTACTTGATGGTGCATGTCTTCTCTCCTGGCTTAAGGCTGCAGTGGAACCAGACGTGGGGCGATCATGTTTTCTGGGCGCAGGATGTCGGCCAAGGTGGCGTCGTCCAGCAGCTTCTCTTCACGCACCAGCTCCAGTACACCGCGGCCGCTTTCCAAGGCGATCTTGGCGATGCGGGTGGCGTTTTCGTAGCCGATGTAGGGGTTCAGTGCAGTGATCAGGCCGATCGATTGCTCGACCAGATAACGGCAGTGATCTTCGTTGGCACTGATGCCGTCGATGCAATGCTCGCGCAGCATGTCCATGGCACGGGTCAGCAGGCGGATCGAGTCGAGAATCTTGTAGGCGATCAGCGGCTCCATCACGTTCAGCTGGAGCTGGCCGGCTTCGGCGGCCATGGTCAGTGCCATGTCGTTACCGATCACGGTGAACGCCACTTGGTTGACCGCTTCCGGAATTACCGGGTTGACCTTGCCAGGCATGATCGAGCTGCCTGGCTGACGCGCTGGCAGGTTGATTTCATTGATGCCGGTGCGTGGGCCGCTGGACAGCAGGCGCAAGTCGTTGCAGATCTTCGACAGCTTGACCGCGGTGCGCTTGAGCATGCCGGAGAACAGCACGAAAGCACCCATGTCTGAGGTGGCTTCGATCAGGTCAGCGGCAGCGACGACTGGATGGCCGCTGATGATGGCCAGACGTTCAACTGCGCGCTTCTGGTAGCCAGGGTCAGCGTTGATGCCCGTGCCGATCGCGGTGCCGCCGAGGTTTACTTCGGAGAGCAAATCCGGGGCCATGCGCTTGAGGTGTTGCAGGTCTTCGCCGAGGGTCACGGCAAAGGCGCGGAATTCTTGCCCGAGGGTCATCGGCACGGCGTCTTGCAGCTGGGTGCGGCCCATCTTCAGAACGTGGTTGAACTCCAGGCCCTTGGCCGCAAACGACTGAATCAGTTTGTCGAGTGCAGTGAGCAGGTAGTCGTGACCCAACAGCAGGCCGACGCGGATAGCGGTCGGGTAGGCGTCGTTGGTCGACTGCGCCATGTTCACGTCGTTGTTCGGGTGCAGGTATTGGTATTCGCCTTTTTCATGACCCATGGCTTCGAGGGCGATGTTCGCGATCACCTCGTTAGCGTTCATGTTGGTCGAGGTGCCGGCGCCGCCTTGAATCATGTCGACCACGAACTGCTCGTGGAACTCGCCTTGAATAATGCGTGCACACGCGGTGCTGATGGCGGTGTGCTTGGCCGCAGACAGGTGGCCCAGGTCACGGTTGGCGTCAGCGGCGGCCTGCTTGACCATGGCTAAGCCAATGACCAACTTCGGGTAGTGCGCGAGTGGTACACCAGAGAGTCTAAAATTCTGCACAGCACGTAGGGTCTGAATGCCGTAGTAGGCTTCAGCAGGAACTTCCAGAGTGCCGAGCAGGTCTTTTTCGATACGCGTGGATGCAACAGCAGACATGATGAGTGTGACTCTTTGGTAATACGGCAAACGCCGCGATGACCATAGAATAGGAGCTGTAGCCGATTATTAGCCAATGCCGTTACTTGCTGGGGTATGCATAATCGGCATAATGTCGCCGAGTGCTGTTGATTATGTCGCTTGTGCATAATTTCAAACGAATGGCGGGGGTGTTCTCGATGAATCTGGAAACCAAATGGCTCGACGATTTTGTCGCTTTGGCCGCCACGCACAGCTTTTCTCAGGCGGCGGCGAAGCGTTTCGTCACTCAGCCAGCATTCAGTCGGCGCATCCGCAGCTTAGAAGCGGCGTTGGGGCTGGTGCTGGTTAATCGCAGCCACACGCCCATCGAGTTGACCGAGGCCGGCCAGCTGTTTTTGGTCACCGCACGCAATCTCAGCGAGCAGCTCAGCGAAGTGGTGCGCCATCTGCACAACATTGAAGGCCAGCAAGGTGAGGTGCTGCAAATTGCCGCCGCGCACTCGCTGACCTTGGGGTTTTTCTCCGAGTGGATCGCACGCCTGCGCCGTGAAGGCTTGCCGCTGAGCACTCGGCTGGTGGCGAGCAACGTGGGTGAGGCGGTGCATGCCCTGCGCGAAGGCGCCTGCGATTTGATCCTGGCCTATTACGACCCGGATGCGGCGTTGCAACTGACCAGTGAAATCTTCCCCTCGTTGCATTTAGGCAACACCGAAATGTTGCCGGTGTGCGCAGTGGACGAACACGGTGCGCCGCTGTTTGAGTTGGACAGCGGGCAAAGCGTGCCGCTGCTGGCCTACAGCGCCGGGGCTTTTCTTGGCCGCTCGGTGAATGCGCTGATCCGTCAGCGGGCGCTGCGCGCCACCACGGTGTACGAAACGGCGATGGCCGACAGCCTGAAGAGCATGGCGCTGCAGGGTTTGGGCGTGGCCTGGGTGCCACGCCTGTCGGTGACCGCTGAGCTGGCGCGGGGTGAGTTGGTGGTGTGTGGCGAGGATCATTGGCAGGTGCCACTGGAGATCCGTCTGTACCGCAGCGCCTTGCAACGCAAGGCCGCGGTGCGCTTGCTGTGGCGCAAGTTAGAGTCGGGCATGGGCATTGAGGACTGATTGGCACGCCTGACACGCAGCCGGTAATGAGCTGCATGCCGCTTGGGCGCGCACTGATATGATCCGCGCCATTACTCGGTCCAGGCAGGTTGTTCGCCGTGGGCGGTTATTGTTTGCGGAGCAGCGGCAGTGTTAGCGAATTCTCAAGTCGGGTTGCGCCAATGGATTTGGCGCGCCTTTGCGCAAAGCGCCCTGATCCCCCTGTTGCTGGTGGAAACGGTGCTGATCGCCGTGTACCTGTTGAGCAATAGCTCGATCCGTGAAACCCAGATCGATTACCTGCGCGACGCCGCCATGACCGAGCTGAAGTTTGCCGCGGCCCTCGAAGGGCGGGTGGTGGACGAGCAGCTGACGAAAGTCGGTGGGCTGACGGCGCTGTATCGCGGCCTCACGGCTCAAGCCCTGCAGCAGCCAGCGCCGGCAGCGGCACAAAATCTAGCCCTGAGCGCCGATGGCGTGCACTACAGCGTGCGCGACGAAGGCGGCGCAGCGGTGTTTTATCCCAACAGCACGGTGCCGGCCAAGCATGACTTGGACAAGGTCGCGCGCCTGACCCGCCTCGACCCGCTGATGGTGCAAATCAAAACCCACACGCCGCTGGTCGCCGCGCTGTACTTCAACAGCTGGGACAGCCTCAACCATATTTACCCGTGGTTCCGCACCCCGGACCGCTATGCCCATGACATGGTGATCCCGAACTACAACTTTTATTACCTCGCGGATGCCAAGCACAACCCGCAGCGCAAAGTGGTGTGGACTGACGTCTACCTCGACCCGGCCGGGCAGGGCTGGATGGCCTCGGCTATTGCCCCGGTGTATCGCGATGATTTCCTCGAGGGCGTAGTCGGCATCGACATCACCGTGGACGGCATCCTCAAACAGATTGGCCAGTTACAGGTGCCGTGGAACGGCTACGCCATGTTGGTCAGCAAGGACCTCAATATCATGGCCCTGCCCGAGGCGGGCGAAGCGGACTTCGGCCTCGACGAACTGACCCAGCACACCTACGACGAGGCCATTCGCCGTGAGCTGTTTAAGCCTGAGGACTTCAACCTGCGCCAGCGCGCAGAAACCCAGGGGTTGGCGCAGCGCTTAGCGACCGAAGCGGCCGGTATCGAGCGCGTCCAGTTCGGCGGTCAGGTGCATTTGGTGGCTTGGGTCAGCATCGCGCAAACCGGCTGGCACCTGTTGACGGTGGTGGCCGAGGAGGATGTGTTCGCCCAAACCAACAGCCTGGCTCAGCGCTACAAAGAAATCGGCTACCTGCTGATTGTTGGCTTGCTGCTGTTCTATGCCGTGTTTTTCAGCGTCATGTGGCTGCGCACCAAACGGTTGAGTGATCAGCTGCGCGAGCCGATTACCGGCATCTCGCACATGCTGCGTGAGATTGGTCGCGGCAACCGGCGTCCGCAGCGGGTGTTGTCGAACATCGACGAGCTGGATGAGATGGCTGGCCACGCCGTCGAGTTGGGTATCCAGCTGGAGCACAGTGAGGCGCAGCATTCGAGCGCGCAGCAGCGTCTGGAGTTGGTGCTGGAAAGTGCCACCGAAAGCCTGTGGGAGTTCAATATCGATAGTGGGCAGGTCAGCTTGCGTGGCCGGTTTGCCGAGCGCTTTGGCTTGCCAGGCTGCGAAATCAGCGGCGAAGTGTTTATGCAGCGTGTGCATCCTGATGACCAGGCGCACATGGCACCCACGCAACAGTTGCTTGATGACGGCGGCGCCGATGAATATGAGGCCGAGTTTCGCTTCGCCGACAGTGCAGGCCGCTACCACTGGCTACTCAGCCGTGGCCGGATACTGGAGCGTGATCCGCACAGCAGGCGTGCGCTGGTGCTGGCGGGTACCCATGTGGATATCGACACCCTGAAGCAGACCGAGGCCGATTTGCGCCAAGCGCACCTAGAGACCCAGGCGGCCAGTCAGGCCAAGTCGCGGTTTATCTCCAGCATCTCTCACGAGTTGCGCACGCCGCTAAATGCCATTTATGGCTTCGCTCAATTACTGCGTCTTGAGCATCCGCTTGAGGGTGGCGGTACTGAGGCGCGTTATCTGGATGAAATCATGCTCGCCAGCACCCACCTCAACCAGTTGGTCGGCGACATTCTTGATTGGTCCAGCGTGCAGGCGGAGAAACCGCCGCTCGAACTGCAGCCTGTGGATGTTATCCAGCTGATGGGCGAGTGCGCCGATATGGTCCGAGTTGAAGTGCGCAGCCATGGCCTGCAACTTAATCTCGACTTGCCCGAGCAGGCGCTGCGGGTGCCTGCCGATCCTCGCCGGCTGCGCCAAGTGCTGATTAACCTGTTGTCCAACGCGATCAAATACAACAGCGCCAATGGGCAAATTACCCTCGGCTATCAGGTGCTCGGTGAGCGTATTCGCTTGCTGGTGGAAGACACCGGCCTAGGCATCAGCACCGAGTTACAAGCCCAGCTATTTGAACCCTTCCAGCGTCTAGGTCGGGAGAATACGGCGATTCAAGGCACCGGTATCGGCCTGTCGCTGTGCCGCGAGTTCGCCAGCCTGATGCACGGGCAGATGGGCGTACACAGCGAGCCAGGTGTCGGCAGCTGTTTCTGGATTGAGCTGCCGCTGCTGGTGCCCGGCAATCTAGATGTTATCTCTGCCTAAGCGCCTATATAGGGTGTGGCGCAGCTAATTTCTGGTTTCCCAAATAGGCTGCGCCAAGGTTCTGCTCGCGGCTAACCGTTGCTGTGGTTGAGGCGTTAGCGCCGCGCCAGTGGCTCAGGCCTTGCGCATGCGCAGCAAGCGCTCGGCGCCGTCTTCGGCGATTTGGTAGGTGCCAGTGCGCTGGCGGCTGTCCTTCATTTCATGTTTGCCACCAACGCGCTCGGCACCGTCTTCGGCGATCTGGTAGATGCCGGTGCGCTGGCCGCTGTCCTTCATTTCGTGTTTACCACCAACGCGCTCGGCGCCATTTTCGGCCAGTGGCTGTGCGGGGGCGATTTGCGGCGCTTCGGTCTGGCTTTGGTGCAGCTCACCGAGTAGCGGTTGAGGTTGGCTCTCTGGCAGGGCAAAGGCGTTAAAGGTCAGGCTGGCCAGGATCAGGCTGGCGAAGGCTTGGCTTTTCATGGGGCGGCTCCTTGTGGGGGCTGAGTAGGTGTGGCGCCCATTTTAGTGAGACTAATTCGATTAAAAAGTGCATCTCCCTGATGGTAATAATCAGCAGAATTGATGATTAGCGGGATCACACGATGCTGTCAGTGCAATTACGCCCGCAATATGGTTTAACCGCTGCGTCGTGACGGTTAGTGCAGGGCATTTGTGCGGCATTTAAGGGGCTTTTGCATCGGGCCGGGTGGCCATGATGCGTAACATAAGAGGGAAGAATCAGGTGAATCCACTAACCAATGTGAAATCTATTGGCGTCGTGTTGGTGGCTATAGTGCTGCTGATTACGCTGTCCGGCTCTTGGTACACGGTGAACGAAACCGAACGCGGTGTGTTGCTGCGCAACGGTGCTCTGGTGGGTGTGGTTGAGCCGGGCCTGTCGTTCAAGATTCCGTTTATCGAGAGCGTGAAATTCATCTCGGTGCAGAGCAATGCCACCACCTATCAAGGCTTGCAGGCCTACAGCAAGGACCAGCAAACCGCGACCCTGAATGTATCGGTATCCTGGCACGTGGTGCCGGCGGAAGTCGGCAAGGTGTATACCCAGTACCAAGACCTCGACGGCTTGGTTTCGCGCTTGATCAGCCGTCAGGTGCCGACCCAGGTCGAAAATGTATTCGGTCAGTACAACGCGGTCAGCTCGGTGCAGAACCGCGGCAAGTTTGTTGCCGACGTCAGCAAAGCCATCAAAGACTCGATTGCCGGGCCGGTGGTAATTGATGGCGTGCAGGTGGAAAACATCGATTTTTCTGACGACTACGAACGCTCCATTGCCCTGCGCATGAAGGCCGAGGTTGAAGTGAAAACCCGCGAGCAGATGCTCGCCACCGAGCAGGTAGAAGCACAGATCGTCGTTACCCGCGCCCAGGCTGAGGCCGATTCTAGGGTCGCTCAAGCCAAAGCCGACGCTGAGGCCACCCGCTTGCGCGGTAATGCCGAAGCCGATGCGATCAAGGCCAAGACCTTGGCCCTGAGCATGCTGATCGAACTGACCAAGGCCGAGCGCTGGGACGGCAAGTTGCCCACCACCGTGCTGCCCAACGGCACCTTGCCGTTTATCGACGCCAGCAAGTAAACCGCACGCCTGCGGCGGGCATCGTTGCCGCGCGCTAGCTGCCTCTGGACCAGTGGTCATCACGGGGGCGCGACAGGCGCGGCTTTTCGGTATACTGCCCGGTCTTAAAAACCAGCCCCAGGCTGGTTTGATCTGCACATGACAAGCCACGCACACTGCGTGGCTTGTTAGTTTTTGTCGCGCCAGTTGGCGCACTGAGATGAGGCAAGACGATGAGCGCACTGGTTGGCGTGATCATGGGTTCCAAAACTGATTGGAGCACCCTCAGCCACACCGTGGAGATGCTCGATAAGCTCGGCATCCCCAACGAAGTCAAAGTGGTGTCCGCCCACCGTACCCCGGACCTGCTCTTTCAGTACGCTGAGCAGGCCGAGGCGCGCGGTATTCAGGTGATCATCGCCGGTGCCGGCGGCGCGGCGCACTTGCCGGGCATGTGTGCGGCCAAAACCCACCTGCCAGTGCTCGGCGTGCCGGTGCAATCGTCGATGCTGTCTGGGGTCGACTCGTTGCTGTCGATCGTGCAGATGCCCGCCGGTATTCCGGTCGCCACCCTGGCCATCGGCAAGGCCGGTGCGGTCAACGCGGCGTTGCTGGCCGCCAGTATTCTCGGTCACCAACACCCGCAGTTTCATGTCGCGCTCAAGCAGTTCCGCCAAGAGCAGACAGACGCGGTGCTAGAAAACTCAGATCCACGCGAGGCGTAAGCAGATGAAAATCGGTGTAATCGGTGGTGGCCAGCTGGGCCGCATGTTGGCGTTGGCAGGCACTCCGCTGGGGATGAATTTTGCCTTCCTCGACCCGGCACCGGATGCGTGTGCGCAGGCGTTGGGCGAGCACATTCGTGCCGATTACGGCGATCTTGATCATCTGCGTCAGTTGGCCGATGAAGTCGATCTGGTCACCTTCGAGTTCGAAAGCGTGCCGGCCGAGACCGTGGCCTTTTTGTCGCAGTTCGTGCCGGTGTACCCGAGCGCCGAAGCCCTGCGCATCGCCCGCGACCGCTGGTTTGAGAAGTCGCTATTCAAGGACTTGGGTATTCCGACCCCGGACTTTGCTGACATCCAGTCGCAGGCCGATCTCGATGCGGCCGTGGCCAGCATTGGTCTGCCCGCCGTGATGAAAACCCGCACCTTGGGCTATGACGGCAAGGGCCAAAAAGTCCTGCGCAAGGCTGCCGATGTGACTGGCGCATTTGCCGAGCTAGGCAGCGTACCGTGCATCCTCGAAGGCTTTGTGCCGTTCAGCGGCGAGGTGTCGTTGATTGCCGTGCGCGCCCGCGATGGCGAAACCCGTTTCTATCCGCTGGTGCACAACACCCACGTTAATGGGGTGCTCAACCTGTCGATCGCCAGTACCCAGCATCCGCTGCAAAAACTGGCCGAAGACTACGTGGGCCGCGTGCTCAAAGCGCTGGATTACGTCGGTGTGCTGGCCTTTGAGTTCTTTGAAGTGGACGGCGGCCTGAAAGCCAACGAGATCGCGCCACGCGTGCACAACTCTGGGCACTGGACCATCGAAGGCGCTGAGTGCAGCCAGTTCGAGAACCACCTGCGTGCCGTTGCCGGCTTGCCGTTGGGCTCGACGCGTAAGATCGGCGAAAGCGCCATGCTCAACTTTATCGGCACAGTGCCTGCGGTGGATAAAGTCGTAGCGATTGATGACTGTCACCTGCATCACTACGGCAAGGCCTTCAAGGCCGGGCGCAAGGTCGGTCACGCCACCCTGCGCAGCGCCGACCGCGCCACTCTCGACCGGCAGATTACCGCCGTCGAATCGCTGATTGATCAGGCCTAAGCCGCCCGCTGCCCCGACCGCCTAGCGGTGCGGGGCAGGGTCGCCGCGCGGTGCAACTAGCTGCCAGCGGCTGAGTCATAGCTGTCTCCCTAGCCTGTCGGATGATCTTGCGATGCGCGCCTTACTGCTCTGTGTGGTTTTGTTGGTGAGTGCCACGGCCCGTGCCGAACTGGCGGAAACCGATTGGTTGCAATTGCTGCCGGCGAGTGATCGTCAGGCGTTGGAAGACATGCCAGAAATCAGCCACGACACGGCCGAAGGCGATGGTGTGTTTACCAATAAGGGTGGTTTGAAGCAGACCGACAAAAATTTGCCAGCGGTGATGTATTCGAGCAAAACCGTCGCTGGCATGAATGGCAAGACCATTCGCATCGGCGGCTATCCGGTGCCGTTGGAAAACAATGCCAAGGGCGCCAGTACCTTGTTCTTTCTGGTGCCTTACCCTGGCGCCTGTATCCATGTGCCGCCACCGCCGCCCAATCAGCTGATTCTGGTGCGCTACCCCAAGGGCATTGTTCTCGACGATATCTACGCGCCAATCTGGGTCAGTGGTCCGCTCAAGGTCGAGACGGTCAGCAATGACTTGGCCGATGCCGCCTATGCGCTGGATGCCAGCGCGGTGCGCTTGGTTGAAGAGAGCGACCTGTAGGATTACTCCCCGCCGAGCTTAAAGCGGCTCGCTGCTCAAGCTAAGGTCCAGGCTGTGGCTCGCGCCCGGTGCCAATTGCACGCAGTCGTCCCAGACGTTGGCGGTTTCGATGCAGAGCATGCGCTGCCAGGCGTCGTCGGCGAAATCGCTAAGGCGCTGCGCCTTGTCCACCCACGGGTTCCACAGCACCGCCGAGGCTGAGCTGTGACTGTGCAGGTTGATGCGCCGCTGCCAGCCAGGGTCAATCAGGCTCAGACGTGGCGGCAGGCCCAAGTAAATGCGGTCGGTTTCGCCGTTAAAGCCAAGGGCGCCAACTTGTTCGCGTAGCTGCCAATCGTCGAGGGTTTCGATGTAGCGGCAGCCGGCCAGACCTTCGACTTCTACCTGGCGAATATCACTGACGGCAAAGTAGCTGTGCAGCGCCTGACAGAAGGTCAGTGCTTGGCTGCCGCGGTTGTGGCTGCGCAGGTGGATATGCAGCTGCTGGTCGAGGCGAATCTCTAGGCTGACTGAGAGTTCGGCCGGCCACGCCGGGTTGTTCGCATCTGGGCGTGGGCCGTTGAAGGTCAGGCGGATGCCGTCGGGCGCCACATGGCTGTCAATCAGCTGCCAGTCGAGGCTGCGCACGCCACCATGAAAAGCCGCGCTGTCGAGGTCAGGCGCCAGCGCCTGCACCGCCGGCGGGTTGCGTTTGAGGTCGCCAAACCACGGCCAGCAGACCGGCACGCCGCCGCGCACGCCCTGGCCGTGGCGGTAAGCGGCCTGTTCGCTGAGCCAGATCAAGGGCGGTTGTCCGGCGCGCCGGTAACTTAGGACCTGCGCCCCTTGCTGGCTGATCAGCAGCTCGCCATCGCCATGGCGCACACGCCAGCAGGCCAGTTCGCCGAGGTGCAAGGTTTCAATCGATAGGGTAGAGGCTAAGGTAGGCATTACGGCGTTCCTAAATCGGTTGCGCTATTTGACCGCAGTCGCGGGTAAAGACCAAGGCACGCGGATGCGCTGAGACGAATTGAGTGGAGTGTTGTTATGAGTCAACTTGCCGCGCCGGCCTCCGACTGGCGCAGTACGGATGTGCTGATTGCCATCGGCAGCTGTGTCGGACTGCTCTTGCACCTGTTGCTGCGCTTTGTGTGGACGCCTGCCGGTGGCTGGCTGGGCCAGCCGTGGGCGCTCTGGCCGCTGTTTATCGTGCTAGTGCTCGGCGGCTTGCCGCTGTTGTGGACGATTGGCGTACGCCTGTTACAGCGTGAATTAAGCGCTGACCTGTTGGCCGCCATCGCCATCGTCACCGGCGTGTGGTTGCAGGAATATCTGGCCGCCAGTCTGGTGGTGCTGATGTTGGCCGGCGGTCAGGCACTGGAGGCCTATGCCGTGCGCAGCGCGTCGTTTGCCCTGCAAGCGCTGGCCTCGCGTCTACCGGCGCTGGCCCATTGTCGGCGTGATGGCGAGTGGCTCGATTTGCCCTTGGCTGAGCTGCTGGTGGGTGATGAGCTGCGGGTGTTGCCCCATGAGGCGTGCCCGGTGGACGGCGTGGTGCTGGAAGGGCGTTCGAGCATGGACGAGTCCTACCTGACCGGTGAGCCTTATAAATTGCCCAAGGCGCCGGGTTCGACGGTGCTGTCGGGTGCGATCAACGGCGATGGCGCGCTGATCGTGCGCGCCGAGCAGCGCGCGGTGGACTCGCGTTACGCCAAGATCATGCAGGTGATGCGCAACGCCGAGCAGCGCCGGCCTAAGCTGCGGCGCCTTGGTGATCAGCTGGGCGCGCTGTATACGCCGTTGGCGTTGTTGATTGCCGGTTTGGCCTGGGGAATCAGCGGCGATGCGGTGCGCTTTCTCGCGGTATTGGTGGTGGCCACGCCATGCCCGCTGCTGATCGGTATCCCAGTCAGCATTATCAGCTCGGTGTCGCTGGCGGCGCGTCGCGGCATTATCATCAAAGACCCGGCGGTGCTGGAGCTGATCGACACCTGTGAGGTGGCGATTTTCGACAAAACCGGCACCCTGACCTGTGGCGAGCCGAGCTTGAGCGAAGTATTGCCGGCCCCAGGCTTTACCGAGGCGCAGGTGTTGCAGGCATTGGCGAGTCTGGAGCGTTATTCGCGCCACCCGCTGGCGACGGCCGCACTGCAGGCGGCAGAAGCACACGGTTTGCCGTTACGCGAGGTCAGCGCCGTTAGCGAGCGACCGGGTGAGGGTTTGAGCGGCGAGATCGACGGCCAACAGGTGCAGGTCACCAGCCGCAAAAAGCTGCTGGCGCAGCTACCGACAATCAATGACCAGCTGCCGCCCATGGCCGGTGGCTTGGAATGCGTGGTGCTGTTGGCGGGCGTGTATGCCGGGGTCTGCCGCTTTCGTGATGAGCCGCGCCCAGAAGGCCCGTCGTTTATTCGCCACCTGATGCCGCTGCATGGGTTTCAGCGGGTATTGCTGGTGTCTGGCGACCGCGAGAGCGAGGTGCGTTATCTGGCCGATAAAGTCGGCATCCAGGAAATTTATGCCAGCCAGAGCCCCGAACAAAAACTCGCGCTGGTGCGCGCCGAAACGCAGCGCGCCAATACGGTGTTTATGGGCGATGGCATCAACGATGCCCCAGCGTTAACGGCCGCTACCGTCGGCATTGCCTTCGGTCAGGCCAGTGATGTGACCGCTGAAGCAGCTGGCGCGGTGATTCTCGACAGCTCGCTGCAGCAGGTCGATGAGCTGCTGCATATCGGCCGGCGCATGCGCCGTATCGCCTTGCAAAGTGCGGTCGGCGGCATGCTCTTGAGCGTGTTGGGCATGCTGCTGGCGGCTGCCGGCTATCTACCGCCGGTGGCCGGGGCGTTGGCCCAGGAGGCGATTGACGTACTGGCGGTGCTCAATGCTTTGCGCGCGGCGATACCGCCGCGAGATTTGAGCGACTGCTGAGCGTAAGCGGCGGGTTAACCGCGGCGCGGTGGCACCGGACGGGTGCGGCCGCTGCCGTCGATGGCGACGAACACCAGCACCGCCTCAGTGACTTTGCGCCAGTCACCGGACAGCGGGTCGTCGCTCCACACCTCGATCATCATCTGAATCGAGCTGCGGCCTACATCCAGCGCTTGGGTGTAGAACGACAGCTGCGCGCCCACGGCCACTGGCACCAGAAAAGCCATACGGTCGATGGCCACGGTCGCCACCCGGCCACCGGCAATCTTGCTGGCCATGGCGGTGCCGGCGAGGTCCATTTGCGCGACCAACCAGCCGCCAAAAATATCGCCAAAGCCATTGGTTTCCCGCGGCAATGCGGTGATTTGCAGCGCGAGGTCGCCCTGCGGAATAGGATCGTCTTGTTCGAGTTCGAGCATGCCTGAGGGCCTCTTGCCCTGAATTTTTATTAAATGGCACGAATAAAGCTGAAATGGAGTCATCAAGCGGTTTCGCTGCGGCAGTATATCGAGGCTTGCGCTGGGCGACGATGGTGGCATTCAGGAATTGACCCGCGAGTCTGTTGCCCGCTGTGTCAGGCCGCTGATCTATTTGCTATCGTGCCGCCGCCGAGTAAGCCCCAATAAGAAGCCTCCGACGAGAAGCCCATGCCCGCCGCCCAAGCCCTGCAAGCCCCAGCCTCACGCCCGTTGAACCGCAGCGATTACAAAACCTTGTCGCTGTCAGCCCTTGGTGGCGCGTTGGAATTTTACGATTTTATTATTTTCGTGTTCTTCGCCGCGGTGGTTGGCAAGTTGTTCTTCCCGGCGGACATGCCGGAATGGCTGCGCCAGCTACAGACCTTTGGCATTTTCGCTGCCGGCTACTTGGCGCGGCCGTTGGGCGGCATCGTTATGGCGCATTTCGGCGACCTGCTCGGGCGCAAGAAAATGTTCACCCTGAGCATTTTTATGATGGCGGTGCCGACCCTGCTGATGGGCCTGCTGCCGACTTACGTGCAGATCGGTATCTGGGCGCCAATCGCACTATTGCTGCTGCGGGTAATTCAGGGCGCCGCGATTGGCGGTGAGGTGCCGGGCGCCTGGGTGTTTGTTGCCGAGCATGTGCCCGCGCGGCGCGTTGGCTTGGCCTGCGGCACCCTGACCAGCGGCCTGACCATCGGCATTCTGCTCGGTTCGCTGGTGGCTACTGCGATTAATCGTCTGTACAGCCCCGAGGAGCTGCTGGATTACGCCTGGCGCGTGCCGTTTCTGCTCGGCGGCGTGTTTGGCTTGTTGGCGGTGTATTTGCGCCGCTGGCTGCATGAGACGCCGGTGTTTGCCGAGCTGCAATTGCGCAAGGCGCTGGCCGCTGAGCTGCCACTGAAAACCGTGCTGCGCGAGCACCGCAGCGCGGTCATCCTGTCGATGCTGCTGACCTGGCTGTTGTCCGCCGGCGTGGTGGTGCTGATTTTGATGACGCCCAGCGTGCTGCAGACCGCTTACGGCTTTGCCCCGGCGCAGACCCTGCAAGCCAATAGTCTGGCCATTGTGTTTCTCAGTTGTGGCTGCATTTTCGCCGGCATGCTGGCGGACCGCTTTGGCGCCGGGCGCATTCTGATTCTCGGCAGTCTGCTACTGGCCGCCCTGACCTGGACTTTTTACAGCAGCCTCAACGCGCACCCGGACTGGCTGCTGCCGCTGTATGCGCTGACCGGCTTAGGCGTCGGCATGATCGGCGTGGTGCCGTATGTGCTGGTGAATGCTTTCCCGCCGGCGGTGCGTTTCAGCGGCCTGTCGTTTTCCTACAACTTGGCCTACGCGATCTTCGGTGGCTTAACGCCGATGGCGGTGGCCTTCCTGCTCAAGTACAGCGCCATGGGCCCAGCCTATTACGTGATCGCCTTGTGCGGCCTGGGCCTGTTGATTGGTGGGTACCTGTTCCGCCAGCGCCGCTAACACGCCGTGCTGTTTAGGGTTTGGCGCTGACGCGCCAGATCTTGTTGCCTACATCGTCAGTCACCAGCAGCGCGCCCTGTTGGTCGAGCGCCACGTCCACCGGGCGACCCTGAGCCTGACCTTTGGCGTTGAGGAAGTCGCTCAGCACATCGACCGGTAAGCCGTCCGGCTGGCCATTTTTAAACGGCACGAAAATCACCTTATAGCCGCTGGCCGGGTTACGGTTCCACGAGCCGTGTTGGCCGACGAACAGGCCATCCTGCAGGCCCGGCAATTGGCTGCCCTGGCCAAAAGCGATACCCAGTGAGGCGGTGTGCGGGCCGAGGGCGTAGTCGGGCTTGAGCGCACTGGCGACCAATTCGGGCTTTTGCGGCTGCACGCGCACGTCGACATGCTGGCCGTAGTAGCTGTAAGGCCAGCCATAAAAAGCGCCATCTTTGACCGAGGTGATGTAATCCGGCACCAGATCACTGCCCAGCTCATCGCGCTCATTAACGGCCGTCCATAACGCCCCGCTGTGTGGCTCCCAAGCCAAGCCGTTGGGGTTGCGCAGGCCCGTGGCGAATAAGCGCTTGACCCCGCTGGCGCGTTCGATCTGCCAGATCGCCGCGCGACCTTGCTCCATCTCCAGGCCATTTTCGCCGACGTTACTGTTGGAGCCGACGGTGACATACAGCTGCTTGCCGTCCGCGCTGGCGATCACGTTTTTGGTCCAGTGATGGTTGATCCCGGACGGCAGCTCGGTGACCACGCTGGGCGCTGCGTTGATCTGGGTTTGCCCGCTGATATACGGGAAGCGCAGCAGGCTGTCGGCATTCGCGACGTAAAAATCATTGCCAACCAAGACCATGCCGAACGGCGAATTGAGGCGCTGTAAGAACACCGTGCGCAGGTCGACCACGCCATCGTGGTTGCTGTCGCGCAGCAAGGTGATGCGGTTGGCGCTCGGCACCCCGGCGCCGGCGCGGTCCATGATCTTGCCGGCGATCCAGTTCTTCAGGCTGAAGCTGGCGCCTGAGGGCGGCGTATTACTTTCGGCCACCAGCACATCGCCATTGGGTAGCACGTAGAGCCAGCGCGGGTGATCGAGGTTCTCGGCGAAGACGCTCACCTGGGTGCCGGCCAGCGTGGTCGGTTTAGCGCCGTCAGGCCAGCCCACGGCCGGAGCGATATTGACGGTCGGCAACAGCCCCGGATTAGGTGCGGGCAGTTGTGGGTTGGGCCCGCTGCCTTGCGACACGCTGAGGGTGGCTTGTTCGGCGCAGGCGCTGCAGGCCATAACCAGCAAGGCGAGTGGCAACAGAGGGACGGGCTTCATGGGCATTCTCCGCGCTAATTCTGGCTTGAGCGTAGGCGCTGCGCCGTGGTTAGGCTTTCATCTAACTGTAACAATCGCGTCATAGAGTGTTCACACGGCCTGCCGATACTGGCCCTCGATCTAACCCTATCCTGCTCGGAGTAAGGCATGAAACTGAAGCGTTTGATGACAGCCATGACATTTGTCGCTGCGGGCGTTGCTACCGCCAGCGCTGTAGCCAATGTTGACCCGGCGATCCCGGCTTACAACAAGACCACCGGTGTCTCGGGCAACCTGTCGAGTGTCGGTTCTGACACCTTGGCCAACCTGATGACCCTGTGGGCTGAAGACTACAAAAGGCTCTACCCGAGCGTGAATATTCAGATTCAGGCCGCCGGCTCTTCCACCGCGCCACCCGCCCTGACCGAAGGCACCTCCAACCTCGGGCCGATGAGCCGTGCGATGAAAGACGTCGAGTTGTCGGCGTTTGAAAGCAAATACGGCTACAAGCCAACCGCCGTGCCGGTAGCGGTCGATGCCTTGGCGGTATTTGTGAACAAAGACAACCCGATCAAGAGCCTGTCGATGGCTCAGGTTGATGGCATTTTCTCCGCCAACCGCCTGTGCGGTGGCTCGAACATCAAAACCTGGGGCGACGTTGGCCTGACCGGTGAGTGGGCCGATAAGCCGATTCAATTGTTCGGCCGTAACTCGGTGTCCGGCACCTACGGCTACTTCAAGGAAACCGCGCTGTGCAAAGGCGACTTCCGTGGCAACGTTAACGAGCAGCCGGGTTCCGCTTCGGTGGTGCAATCGGTCAGCCAGTCGCTGAACGGCATTGGTTACTCGGGCATCGGCTACAAAACCTCCAGCACCCGCGCCGTGCCATTGTCGAAAAAAGACGCTGGCGAGATTGAGGAAGCCAACGAAGCCAACGCCCTGAGCGGCAAGTACCCACTGGCGCGTTTCCTGTTCGTCTACGTCAACAAGGCGCCGAACAAGCCACTGGCGCCGTTGGAAGCGGAGTTCATCAAGCTGGTGCTGTCGCAACAAGGCCAGCAGGTTGTGGTTAAAGATGGCTACATCCCGCTGCCGGCTAAAGTGGTGGCCAAGGCGATGAAAGACTTGGGTCTGTAAGCAGGCCTGTTGGGCAAGGATGCCCGTTTGGGCTAGGTGCAAGCCTAGCCCACGCATTCTCTGGGCCCGCCGCGGGTGTCACTGGTCGGCGGGCTTTTTGTGTCTGTGCCCTGTCATCTTTTTGTCATAAAGGGCCGCTAGGCTCTATCTGAAAATCAGCATGAACAATCTGGCCAACTCTCCCATGACTACGAATTCTTCCGCGCGAATTGACTTCAATACGCCTGAATTGCAGCGCAAACGCCGACTGCGTGCGCTGAAAGACCAGCTGACGCGTTGGTATGTGTTTGTCGGCGGCCTTGCAGTGCTGGCCACCATTACCCTGATTTTCTTCTACCTCGCCTATGTGGTGATGCCGCTGTTCAAGGGCGCCGAACTGACGGCCAAGCCGGCCCTGAGTCCGGCCTGGCTGCAGGATGGCAGTCAGCCGCTGCTGCTGGCGGTAGAAGAGCAAAATCAAATTGGCCTGCGCATTTCCGCCGCGGGCGAGGCGCTGTTCTTTAGCGTGAAAAATGGCGCTGAACTCAAGCACAGTCTTTTACCGCTGCCAGCAGGCACGCAGATCACCACGCTGCAGCAAGGTCAGCCGGGCAGTGCCTTGGTGGTTGTCGGCTTGTCTAACGGCCAGGCGCTGGTGCTGCACCATGCCTACAAAGCGAGTTACCCGGACGGGCAAAAAGTCATCAGCCCGGAGCTGGAGTTCCCTTACGGCGTCACGCCGTTGCAACTCGACCCCGAAGGTCGGCCGCTGGAGCACATCAACCTCAGCGTGCATGACGACAGCCTGATTATCGCCGGCTCCAGTGGTGCGCAGTTGCATGTGCTGTCGTTGCTCAAAGAAGAAAATATGTTCACCGGCGAGACGGCCCTTAGCCAAGCGCAAATTGCGCTGCCGCAACTGGCCGAGCCGATCAAGGCGCTGTACATCGATGCACGGCAGAACTGGTTGTTCGTGCTTAACGGCCGCGCGCAACTGGACGTGTTCGACCTGGCCAAGCGCAGCCTCAATGGTCGTTATGAGCTGCTGCAAGACGCCAGCGCTGAAGTCACCACCAGCAGCCAGTTGCTCGGCGGCATTTCGCTGATGATCGGCGACTCCAAGGGCGGCATCAGCCAGTGGTTTATGGCCCGCGATCCAGATGACCAACAGCGCCTCAAGCATATTCGCGACTTCAAAATGGGCGACACGGCGATTCGCCAAATCGTTGCCGAAGAGCGCCGCAAGGGCTTCGTGGCGCTGGATGCGGCCGGCCAAGTGGGGGTGTTTCATAGCACCGCCGAGCGCACCTTGTTGATTGAACCGGTGAGCGCCGAGGCGAAAATTCTCGCCTTGTCACCGCGGGCTAACCGCATTCTGCTGGAAGCCGGCCCGCAACTACTCAGTTACAAACTGGACAACCCGCACCCGGAGGTTTCCTGGAGTTCGCTGTGGAGCAAAGTCTGGTACGAGAGCTACGACAAGCCTGAGTACATCTGGCAGTCGACCGCGGCTAACGCCGAGTTTGAGCCGAAGATGAGCCTCGCGCCGCTGACCTACGGCACCCTGAAAGCCGCCTTCTACGCCATGCTGCTGGCCGCACCGCTGGCGATTGCCGCGGCGATCTTTACCGCCTACTTCATGGCCCCCGGCATGCGCCGCAAGGTTAAGCCGGTGATCGAGCTGATGGAGGCGATGCCCACGGTGATTCTTGGCTTCTTTGCCGGCCTGTTTCTGGCGCCCTATGTGGAGCTGCACTTGCCGGGCATCTTCAGTCTGTTGCTGCTCACGCCGATCGGTATCCTGCTGGCCGGCTTCCTCTGGACCCGGCTGCCGGCGACCCTGCGTCAGCGCGTGCCGGATGGCTGGGAGGCGGCGATTCTGATCCCCGTGGTGCTGTTGATCGGCTGGCTGTCGCTGGGCATGAGCCCGCTGCTAGAAAGCTGGTTGTTCGGCGGCGACATGCGCCTGTGGATCGCCAACGACTTGGGCATCCACTTCGACCAGCGCAACGCCCTGATCGTCGGTCTGGCCATGGGTTTTGCGGTGATCCCAAACATCTACTCGATTGCCGAAGACGCCGTGTTCAGCGTGCCGCGCAGCTTGACCTTGGGCTCGTTGGCGCTCGGCGCGACGCCGTGGCAGACCCTTACGCGGGTGGTGATTCTGACTGCCAGCCCAGGCATTTTCTCGGCGCTGATGATCGGCATGGGCCGCGCGGTGGGCGAGACCATGATCGTGCTAATGGCCACCGGCAACACCCCAATCATGGACGCCAACATCTTCGAAGGCATGCGCACCTTGGCGGCCAACGTCGCGGTGGAAATGCCCGAGTCGGAAGTGGGCGGCTCGCACTATCGCGTGCTGTTCCTCTCGGCCTTCGTGCTGCTGAGCTTCACCTTCGTGATGAACACATTGGCCGAGCTGATTCGCCAGCGTCTGCGTAACAAATACGCGTCGCTCTAAGCGTGGAATATAGGTAGCTATCGTGAAACAGCATTCCTTGCAGAGTTGGTTTAAAAGTGGCGCTCCCGGCGTGTGGATGAGCGCCGGCGCAGTCTCGATCGCGGTCATCATGACCCTCGGTCTGCTGTTGATGATCGGCATTCGTGGCCTCGGCTACTTCTGGCCGGCTGATTTAATCCAGGCCCGTTACCAGATCCCCGGCCAAGCAGCGCACTTGCTGGTGGGCGAGTTGGTCGAGGCTGAACAAGTCAGCCGCGAGCGCCTGAAAAGCGCAGGCTTCCCGGTGACGGATGCGGGCCCGGAGTTTATGACCCGCGACCTGATCAAGGTCGGCAACCGTGAAATGTATGGCAGCGACTTCTCCTGGGTGATCGGCGACTGGCTAACTGAGCGCAGCTATCCTAAAGAGCTGGTGGCGCTGGAGCGCCGCGAGTGGGGCAACTTCTACGGCTATCTGGTCAATATTAAGCAAGACGGCGCAGTCATCGCCGAAGGGCAGGCCGCTTGGCCGCTGCTGCAGGAGCGACTGCAGCGGGTTAACCAGCTGGCCAAGCAACTTGCCAAGGTGGAGAAGCAAGACATTAGCGCCATCAACCATGGCCTTGAACGCCTGCGTCTACAAACCCGCAAGCTGGAGCTGCAAGGCCGCTTGGACGCCGCCGCGCAAGCCGATATCGACGCCGAGCGCGCCGCGTTGCAGGCCCGCTACCACGCGCTGGAAGGTGAGTTGGTTGGCCTGCATGACGCCGTCAACCGTGACAGCGTGGTGATGCGTGAAATTGGTGGCCAAGAGAAGGAAATCAGCCTGGGCAAACTGGTCAAGGCCCTGCAACCGAACAGCATGTCGGTGTTCGCCAAGCTGGGCACCTATTGCCGCAACCTGTGGTCGTTCCTCAGTGACGACCCGCGTGAAGCCAACACCGAGGGCGGCATTTTCCCGGCCATCTTCGGCACCGTGATGATGACCATGTTGATGGCCATTATCGTTACTCCGTTTGGCGTGCTGGCTGCGGTGTACCTGCGTGAGTACGCCAAGCAAAACACCCTGACGCGGATCATCCGTATTGCCGTGAACAACCTGGCCGGTGTGCCGGCGATTGTGTACGGCGTGTTCGGCCTGGGCTTCTTTGTCTATGTGCTGGGCGGCTCGCTGGACCGTTTGTTCTTCCCCGAGGCGCTGCCGGCGCCGACCTTGGGTACGCCTGGTCTGCTGTGGGCCTCGCTGACCTTGGCGATTCTTGCCGTGCCGGTGGTGATTGTGGCCACCGAGGAAGGTCTGGCACGGATTCCGCGGGCGCTGCGCGAAGGCTCGCTGGCCCTCGGCGCGACCAAGTCTGAGACGCTGTGGAAGGTGGTGTTGCCAATGGCCAGTCCGGCCATGATGACCGGCTTGATTCTCGCCGTGGCGCGCGCCGCCGGTGAAGTGGCACCGCTGATGCTGGTGGGCGTGGTTAAGTTGGCGCCGGCCTTGCCGCTGGATGGTAACTACCCGTACCTGCACCTCGACCAGAAGATCATGCACTTGGGCTTCCATATTTTCGACGTCGGCTTCCAAAGCCCCAACGTTGAAGCCGCGCGGCCGCTGGTGTACGCCACGGCGCTGTTGCTGGTGCTGGTGATTGCCCTGCTCAACGTATCCGCCGTGACCCTGCGCAACCATCTGCGTGAGAAGTACAAGGCGCTCGATCACTAATTTAACTGTCAGGCGCGGCCCCGGTCGCGCGGCATGCTCGCCACGGCGAGCGCAACCGAATCAACAGTGGAGTACGACATGCAACACCCAGCACATACCCACGGAATCAACATCGCCAGCCTTGGCCGCAGCAAACAGAGCTTGAGTCTGGCCGAGGAAGAAGTCGGCTTAGAAGTGCCAGGACTGAGCCTGTTTTACGGCGACAAGCAGGCGTTATATGACGTCAAACTGAACATCCCGAAGAAGCGCGTCACCGCGTTTATCGGCCCGTCCGGTTGTGGCAAGTCGACCCTGTTGCGCTGCTTTAACCGGATGAATGATCTGGTTGACGGCTGCCGCATCGAGGGCGAAATCAACATGGATGGCCGCAACATCTATCGCAAAGGCGAAGACGTGGCCGACCTGCGTCGCCGCGTTGGCATGGTGTTCCAGAAAGCCAACCCGTTCCCGAAAAGCATCTACGAGAACGTCGCATACGGCCTGCGTATTCAGGGCATCAAGCAGAAGCGCGTGCTCGACGAAGCCGTTGAGCAATCGCTCCGCGGCGCGGCCCTGTGGGATGAAGTCAAAGACCGCCTGAACGACTCGGCCCTCGGCATGTCCGGTGGTCAGCAGCAACGTTTGGTGATCGCCCGCACCATCGCCGTGCAGCCCGAAGTGCTGTTGCTCGACGAACCCTGCTCGGCGCTGGACCCCATCTCCACGCTCAAGGTGGAAGAGCTGATCAGCGAGCTGAAGTCCAAGTTCACCATCGTTATCGTTACTCACAACATGCAGCAGGCCGCGCGGGTTTCCGACTACACGGCGTTTATGTACATGGGTAAATTGATTGAGTATGGCGACACCGACACGCTGTTCACCAACCCTGCAAAGAAGCAGACTGAAGACTACATCACCGGTCGCTATGGCTAATCGCCTGCTCAGGTGAAATAGCGCTGGGCGGCGCCTCCTAACCCAGTGCTATGTCCCTGAAATCCGGTCAAATCGAATAATTAACAACAGTATTTTTTCGTTGCAAAGGGCTCGACCATGATCAGCAAAGACAGTCACACCCAGCATATCTCCGCCCAGTTCAATGCCGAGCTGGAAGAAGTCCGTAGCCACTTACTGGCGATGGGTGGCCTGGTCGAGAAGCAAGTGAACGATGCGGTAACCGCGCTGATTGATGCCGACTCCGGACTGGCGCAGCAAGTGCGTGAGATCGATGAGCAGATCAATCAGATGGAAACCCTGATCGACGAAGAGTGCCTGCGCATTCTCGCCCGTCGGCAGCCAGCGGCCTCTGATTTACGCCTGATTATTAGCATCTCCAAGTCGGTGATCGACCTTGAGCGCATCGGCGACGAAGCCTCGAAAATCGCCAAGCGTGCCATCGAGCTGTGCGAAGAAGGCGAAGCCCCACGCGGTTATGTTGAAGTGCGGCATATCGGCGACCAAGTGCGCAAAATGGTCCAAGAGGCATTGGACGCCTTTGCCCGCTTCGACGCCGACTTGGCCCTGTCGGTGGCCCAGTACGACAAGACCATCGACCGCGAATACAAAACCGCCCTGCGCGAGTTGGTCACTTACATGATGGAAGACCCGCGCTCAATCACTCGCGTGTTGAGCATCATCTGGGTGCTGCGTTCGTTGGAGCGAATCGGCGATCATGCGCGCAACATCGCCGAACTGGTGATCTATCTGGTGCGCGGCACCGACGTGCGCCATATCGGCCTTAAGCGCATGCAAGAAGAAGTGCAGGGCAAGCCGACGGAGTAAACCACGCGGGTTTCACTGGGCTGCACCGAAGGGGTTGGCGACTGCACATCAGTTGCCAGCCCCTTCGGCGTTTTTGCGTTGGCGTTAGCGCTACCTGCACGACTATGCTTACAGCCATTAGTCAGGGAGTGGTCAATGAGTAAAGTCAGTGTGCTGGTGGTGGATGACGCGCCGTTTATTCGCGATTTGGTGAAGAAGAGCCTGCGCAATCACTTTCCCGGCATCCATATCGAAGAAGCGGTCAACGGTCGTAAGGCTCAGCAGATGTTGGCTAAGCAGGATTTCGACCTGATTCTCTGCGACTGGGAAATGCCCGAACTGTCGGGTCTGGAGTTGCTCAGCTGGTGCCGCAGTGAAGAGCGCTTGAAGACCACGCCTTTTGTCATGGTCACCAGCCGTGGCGACAAAGAAAACGTCGTACAGGCGATCCAAGCCGGCGTGAGCGACTTTATCGGTAAGCCGTTCTCTAGTGAGCAGCTGATCACCAAGGTGCAAAAGGCCCTAAGTAAAGCCGGCAAGTTGCAAGCCCTGAGCGCCTCGGCGCCGGTGAAAAGCAGCGCCAGCAATCCCTTCGCCAACGACTCGTTGTCGGCGTTAACCGGTGGTAAACCCACCAATGTTGCCCCGGCTAAGCCTGCTGCGTCCGCGAGTGGTTCATTGGCGGCCCTGACGGGTAATAAACCGGCCGCCGCTAGCAAAGCGGCCTCACCGGCAGCCGCTAATCGTGGCCAAGGCCAGTTGCGCCTGCCGGGCGGTATGTTGCCCTGCGTGATCAAGGCTCTGAGCCTCAAGGATGCGATGGTGCTGGTTAAACGCAGCGAGCTGCTGCCGCAGATTTTAGAGAGCGCTGTGCTCGACTTGGAGCAAGGCGAGGGCGGTGAAGTGGCACGCCTGAATGGCTACCTGCATGCCATCGCCGCGTTCGAGCCCAAGCCTGACAGCGAGTGGTTGCAAGTGACCTTCCGCTTCGTCGACCGTGACCCGCAGAAGATGGATTACCTGTCGCGCTTAATCGCGCGCGGCAGCGCGCAAAAGCATTTCAGCCCCGGCGCCTGAGGTGCATTGAGTAAACGACAACGGCGCCCATGGGCGCCGTTTTTGCTGCGGATATGCTCGGTATTAGCCCGCGACTCAGCTGGCCAGCATGCGCCCGGTTTCATCCAAGTTGATGTGCCACTGCAAGGCCTCGCGCAGCAGGTGCGGGGTGTGGCCGCCCTTGGCGCAGGCGCGCTCGAAGTAGTCGTTTAGCGCGCCGCGAAAATCGGGGTGCACACAGTTATCAATGATCACCCGCGCCCGTTCGCGCGGTGCCAGGCCGCGCAGGTCGGCCAGACCGATCTCGGTTACCAAGATGTCGACATCGTGCTCGCTGTGGTCAACGTGGCTGACCATCGGCACCACACTGGAAATCGCGCCGCCTTTGGCAATCGACTTGCTGACGAAAATCGCCAAGTGCGCGTTGCGAGCAAAGTCGCCGGAGCCGCCAATGCCATTCATCATCTTGGTGCCGCCGACGTGGGTCGAGTTGACGTTGCCGTACAGGTCGAATTCCAGCGCCGTGTTGACACCGATAATGCCTAAGCGGCGCACCACTTCCGGGTGGTTGGAGATTTCCTGCGGGCGCAGAATCAGCTTGTCTTTGTACTTCTCTAGGTTGCCGAACACTCGCGCGTTGCAGCGCTCGGACAGGGTGATCGAGCAGCCTGAAGCGAAGGTCATTTTGCCGGCGTCGATTAGGTCGAAGGTCGAGTCCTGCAGCACTTCGGAGTACATGCTGAGGTTGTCGAACGGCGCATTGATCAGGCCGCCCATTACCGCGTTGGCGATGCTGCCAATCCCGGCCTGCAACGGGCCGAGGTTGCTCGGCAGACGCCCGGCTGCGACTTCTTGGGTGAAGAACGCGATCAAGTGATCGGCGATGCCTTGGGTGTCGGCATCCGGCGCGGTCACCGTGGAATACGAATCCGGCTGATTAGTGATGACGATGGCGGCGATTTTCTCCGGCGGAATCGGGATCGCCGTGCTGCCAATGCGACCATCCACAGCCACCAGCGGGATTGGCGTGCGCGTTGGCCGGTAGCTCGGAATGTAGATGTCGTGCAGGCCTTCCAGATTCGGGTTGTGGGCCATGTTGATTTCGACGATCACCTGCTCGGCAAAAATCGCAAAGCTGGCCGAGTTCCCCACCGAGGTGGTCGGCACAATATGCCCTTGCTCGGTGATCGCCACCGCTTCGATTACCGCGATATCGGGTTTTTTCAGCTGTAGATTGCGGATTTGCTCGACGGTATCGGACAGATGCTGGTCAACGAACATCACCTCACCGGCATTGATCGCGCGGCGCAGGGTGGCATCGACCTGAAACGGCATACGCCGCGCCAGCACGCCGGCTTCGGTCAATTGCTTGTCGAGGTCGTTGCCCAAGCTGGCGCCAGTCATCAGGTTGATCTGCAGCGGCCGGGTCTTGGCGCGTTCGGCCAGCGCGCGCGGCACAGCCTTAGCTTCGCCCGCGCGGGTGAAACCGCTCATGCCTACGGTCATACCATCCTTGATCAGCTCGGCGGCCTGCGCTGCATCCATCACCTTGTCCAGCAAAGAGGGCAGGCGTATACGATCGCGATACATGGGATAGCTCCGACAATGGACAAAAAACAGGTCGGCATTCTAGGCGCTGTCAGCCGCGGATCGGCTCCGACCAAGGTCGTATGGACGCACCTGCGCCGGCCTTTATGGACGAGCGGTCAGCGCGCCTGGCAATGCCGACTCCGCCACACCTCAGTGCGCCAGCACTCGCGCCGGCTGGCGGGCGCTGCTAGTCTTGCTAGCCCGACAACCCGCTGCAGGCAGTCCGAAAATTTATGCCAGGGCGTTTCTTTGCTGTATGCGTCATGTTGCTGCTGGCCAGTCAGGCCTCAGCCCTGACCATCTACAAATACACCGATGCCAATGGCGTGGTGACTTATACCGACAAGGCTGCCGCGGGTGCCCAGGTCTTCGTGTTTCGCGACCGCATGGTTGAGCGCATCCAGCAACAAGTGAAGCTGGAAACCAAAAAGCACGATGCCGGTGAGACCTTACTGGTGCGCAACGACCTGTACGCGCCGGTAGAAATCGAGCTGAGCCTAGAGCAACTGCAAAATGCCACCGGTGTGCCGGACAAGCCGATTCGTTGGGTGCTGCCGCCGCGCAGCAAAATCCGTCTGGCGACCTTGGCGCCGCTCGACCCCAGCCAGCCGATGCACTACAAGCCCAAGCTGCGCACCGCGCTTGGCGACCCGCGTCTGCTGCCCAAACCCTATGACTATCCGCTGCCGTGGCGCGGTGGGCCGTTTAAGCTGACCCAAGGCGCTAACGGCAAATACAGTCACTTCACCCCCAAAGGCCGCTACGCCATTGATATCGCCATGCCCGAAGGCACGCCGATTCTCGCCGCGCGCGCCGGCATGGTGGTGAGTGTGGAGAACCATCAGAGCGGGCGTGGCAACAACCCTTCCGGCAACTACGTGCGCATCCTGCATGACGACGGCACTATGGGCGTGTACCTGCATTTGATGCGGCAGTCGGTAACTGTGCAAGTCGGCCAGCGCGCCGAACTCGGCAGCCTGATTGCCCGCTCCGGTAACACCGGCAACAGCACCGGTGCGCACCTGCACTTTGTGGTGCAGCGCAATATCGGCTTGGCGCTGGAGTCGATTCCATTCGACTTCAACCAGCCGGTCGGCAGCCTGCCGAACTTCGCCGTGGTCGGGCAGTAAACGCCAAGCATTGCGCTTGCACCCTTAGACCTAAGCGTTGTTGGTTAAATAAACGGCCCAAGTTTAAATAGCCATGATGCCTTGGCCTGTATGGCGGCCCACAAGGTGTTGGCGCCGATCAGTGCAATGCCTAAGCCCATCGCGATGCAAATGAGCGGGTCAACCACGCCAAAAAACACCACGTAGATCCCGACAACCACTAAGAACAAACCGAATGCAGCGCAAAGCACGCGGTAAACGCGGCCAGTGTAGTAACGCTTAATATTGTGTTTGTCGGTCATGGCGTTCCTCATGCGGCAGGGCGTGCGCTGTATGAGTTGCTCGCGTGAGGCTGCCGTTTACGCGCGTATCACTGTTGCGCGGGCTTGGCGTTACGCAAGGCGCTGGTCGGGTCTGTATCTGGACCAAGCCCTTCTATTGCAGCAACCGACACCAGCGTGTTTTGGCTAAACGCAAAGGCGTATGCCGCGAGATAACCGCCAGTGCCTGCCGAGCGCGCAATGACAATAATTTCGGGTTGTTGATCGTCATTGATGTCCGCAAGGGTGACTTTTTCAACAACGCCATCGCGCGGGCTAACCAAACCGGCCACAAAGAACGTGGTGGCATCTGCCGGCTCAGCCGCTTGATAAAGGCGCACGCTAAAGCTGCCAATCGAGCGTGCTTCGAAATCACCTTCTGCAACGACCACCGTCTGCCCGCTTGGCAGCTGTAGCTTGGCCACAAAGCGCTCCTCAGCCGCCGCTGATAGCGAGGCTAAGAGGAGTAAAAGCATGCTCAGAATGCGCATTTTCATCAGTCCACTTTAAGTACTTTGGCTAAGACGATTTTCGGCCCTTTCATCTTTTTGATGATGATGCGCAGGCCTTCGACGTCGAGCACTTCTTCCTCTTCGGGCATCCGCTTGAGGCTTTCGTAGATCAGCCCGGCAAGGGTTTCAGCCTCCAGATGGTCGAGGTCCACGCCGAGCATGCGTTCGATCTTGAACAGCGGGGTGTCGCCACGCACCAGCAGTTTGCCCGGCTGGTAGGCGAGGATGCCGCGCTCGGCTTTGCGGTGCTCGTCCTGAATGTCGCCGACTAACACCTCCAGCACGTCTTCCATCGTCAGGTAGCCGATCACCTTGCCGTCGGCTTCTTCAACCAAGGCAAAGTGCACGGCGCCATGGCGGAAGCGCTCCAGCAGGCTGGACAACGCTAAGTGCTTGGACACGCGCTCAACCGGGTGCAGCAGCTCCTGCAGTTTGAACGCCGAGGGCAGCATCTCCAGCAAAGACAGCTGCAGCAGCAGGTCCTTGATGTGCAGGATGCCGATAAAGCTACCGGCCTCTTCGTCGTATACCGGGTAGCGGCTGTATTTGTGCCGGCGGAACAGGCTAAACACTTCGTCCAGTGTGGCGGTGCTGTTGAGGTAGATCAGGTCTTCACGGGAGTTGGCCCAGTCGACCACTTCCAACTCGCTCAGCTCCACGGCTGAGGCCAGTACGCGCATGTCTTGGTCGCTAGGGTCGCTGGCGCGGCTGGAGTGCAGGATCAGTTTCAGTTCGTCACGGCTGTAGTGGTGTTCGTGGTGTGGCCCCGGTTCGCCTTGGCCGGCGATACGCAGGATGCCGTTGGCGCTGGCGTTGAGCAGGTAGATAGCCGGGTACATAGCCCAGTAGAACAGATACAGCGGCGCGGCCGTCCACAGCGACAGACGCTCGGGCTGGCGAATCGCCCAAGACTTGGGGGCCAGCTCGCCGACCACAATGTGCAGGTAGGAAATAATGAAGAACGCGCTGAAAAAGGCGATGCCGTGGGCAACGGCTTCCGACTCGACGCCAATCTTGAGCAACAGCGGTTGGAGCAAGTGGGCAAAGGCCGGCTCACCGACCCAGCCGAGGCCCAGCGAGGCCAGGGTAATGCCCAACTGGCAGGCAGAGAGGTAAGCGTCGAGCTGGTTATGTACGGTGCGCAGAATGTGCCCGCGCCAGCCGTTTTGCCGGGCGATGGTTTCCACTTTGGTGGCGCGCAGCTTGACCATGGCGAACTCGGCGGCGACGAAGAAGCCGTTGAGTAAGACCAGAAACAGGGCAAAGAGAATAAGGCCGAAATCGGCGAAATAAGAGGCAGCGGTGTAACTAGGGGAAGGGTCCATAAGGGTGTTTCAACGGCTCCGGGTGGTCAGTGATTAGCGCGCAAACCTGCAGCGCCAAGCCTGCAGATTAGCGGCTGAGGCTGATTTTGCCCAGCCCCGATTGGTGCCACTAGGTTAGCGTTTGCAGCCTTGGCCGGGGGCAAAATGGCAGGTAAAGACGCTGCCTTGACCGACTACGCTGCTGATTTCTAGGCGGGCGCGATGGCGCAGGAGCACATGCTTGACGATGGCCAAGCCGAGCCCAGTACCGCCCGTGGTGGCGGCGCGGCTGGAGTCAACGCGGTAGAAACGTTCGGTCAGGCGCGGCAAATGCTTGGCCTCGATGCCCTGACCGCTGTCTTGCACGCTGAGGTGCGCGCCAGTCTCGTCGGCCCACCAGCGGATATGAATGCTGCCCTCATCCGGGGTGTATTTGATCGCATTGAAAATCAAGTTGGAGAAGGCGCTGCGCAACTCGGTTTCGCTGCCCTTGAGCTGTAAGCGGTTGTCCGCATCCAGGCTGATGCGCTGATTGCGGCTGCCGGACAAGACCTTGGCATCGGCAGTGATCGACAGCAGCAATAGGTCGACGGCGACCGGCTGGTTGTCGGAGGGGTAATCGGTCGCTTCCAGCTTGGCCAGCAACAGCAGGTCATTGAGCAGGCTTTGCATGCGCCGGTCTTGTTGCTGCATTTGCTGCAAGGCACGGCGCCAGCGCGGGTTCACCGCATCGGCGTTGTCGAGCAGGGTTTCTAGGTAACCGGCGATTACCGTCAGGGGTGTGCGCAGTTCGTGGGAGACGTTGGCGACGAAGTCTTTACGCATTTGTTCCAGCTGATGCACGCGGGTTACGTCACGCACCAGCATCAGGTGTTCGTCGTTGCCGTAGCGGGTGATCTGCAATTGCACGCGCAGGTGATCGTTGAGCGGCGACGGCAGCTCCAGCGCGTCGCTGTAATTGCCTTGCTCGAAATACTCTTTGAAGCGCGGGTGGCGCACTAGGTTAGCAATCGACTGACCGTTGTCTTGCGGTGACTTCAGGCCCAGCAGGGTTTCTGCCGCTTGGTTCCACCATTCCAAATTGCCGTCGCGGTCGAGCATGATTACCGCGTCTTTCAGGGCGGCAGTGGACTCCTGCACGCGGTCGATTACCGCTTGTAGGCGGCCGCGGGCGCGTTGGTCGCGGCGTTGCAGGCGATAGATGCTGTCGAATACTTCGCCCCACAGACCATGGCCTTCAGGCGGCGCTTCGTCGGCTTGTTGCACCTGCAGCCATTGATGCAGGCGCAGTAACTGGCGCAGGTTCCAGCCCAGATAGGCGCTCAGACCAATGACCAACGCCCAGGCGTAGTAGCCGCTGACTAGGCCGACGAACAAGCAGCCGCACACGATCAAGAGCAGGCGGCGGAGCAGGATGCTGTGCCAATTTTGATTCACGGGATGTCCATGTCCGAGGTGTTACAGCGGGCTGGTTGAGTCAGCTTTTGGTAGAAAAACGATAACCGGTGCCGCGTACGGTTTGCACCAGATTCTCGTAAGCGCTGCCCAAGGCTTTGCGCAGGCGGCGGATGTGCACGTCGACGGTGCGCTCCTCGACATACACGTTGCCGCCCCACACCTGATCAAGCAATTGGCCACGGGTGTAAGCGCGTTCTTGGTGGGTCATAAAAAACTGCAGCAGGCGGTATTCGGTTGGGCCGATCTCGGCGGGTTTGCCGTCGATAGTCACCCGGTGGCTGATCGGGTCGAGCAGCAGACCACCGATTTCGATCGGTGCGTCGTTGTCGGTGGCTCCGGCGCGGCGCAGCACGGCTTTCAGGCGTGCCACCAGTTCGCGCGGCGAAAACGGCTTGGTGATGTAATCGTCGGCACCGACTTCCAAGCCTTGGATTTTGTTGTCCTCTTCACCTTTGGCGGTGAGCATGATGATCGGAATGTCATCGGTCAGCTCGTCACGCTTGAGCCGGCGTGCCAGCTCGATGCCGCTGGTGCCGGGCAGCATCCAGTCAAGCAGGATCAAGTCGGGTTTACGGTCGACGATCATGGTGTGCGCTTGCTGAGCGTTGTCGGCTTCCATGCAGTCGTAACCGGCCATCTCCAGCGCCACGGCGATCATCTCGCGGATCGGCGCTTCGTCATCAACAATCAGAATGTTCTTGCCAACCATGCATCAAGCCTCGGGTCATAACGCTGTCATGAATTGCATTAGATAACGCAATTATTGCAGTCATGTGACAGCGCTCGACAAACCCTCAGCGGCAGCGCCGTCATTTAGCGCAGGGCGTAGTCGGCGACGATGCCGATAAAAATCGCCAGTCCGGCCCAGTGGTTGTGCAAAAACGCATTGAAGCAGGCCATCGGTTTACGGTTGCGGGTTTGCCGGAACTCCCAGACAAAGCACGCAGCGGCGGCCAGCAGGCCAAGCTGGAAGCACAGCCCTAGGTGGAACTTGCTCCCGGCCAGCAACAGGCACAACAGGGCTAAACCTTGCAGACTGGCGATGATCAGGCGGTCGGCGTCGCCGAACAGAATGGCCGTCGATTTGACCCCGATGCGCAGGTCATCTTCGCGATCGGCCATGGCGTAATAGGTGTCGTAGGCCACTGTCCACAGGAGGTTGGCGATGTACAACAGCCAAGCCTCCGGCGGCACGCTGCCAGTTTCGGCAGTAAAGGCCATCGGCATGCCCCAAGAGAACGCCGCGCCGAGCACCACCTGCGGATAGAAGGTGTAGCGCTTCATAAATGGGTAACAGGCCGCCAGCACCACGCCGCCGAACGACAGCCAGATGGTCGCTGCGTTGGTGCACAACACCAGGGCAAAGCTCACGGCCAGCAGCCCAGCGAACAGCACTAGCGCCTCACGTGGCTTGATCTTGCCACTGGCTAACGGCCGCGCTTGGGTGCGACTAACATGGCCGTCGAAGTTGCGGTCGGCGTAGTCGTTAATGACACAGCCGGCGGCGCGCATTAGCAGCACCCCCAGCACAAAAATCAGCAGGTTGCTGGCGCTGGGCACGCCCTCGGCCGCGATCCATAGCGCCCACAGGGTTGGCCATAGCAGCAGGTAGATGCCGATGGGTTTGTCCAAACGCATCAGCTGGACGAAGTCCCAGGCACGCGGGTGCAGGTGGTTGAGTGATTGCAGCAGGCGGGTGTACATCAGCACGTCTCCGGGCGGGTTGGGCGCAGTATACGGGCTGCGGCGCTGGCGCACAGGTGCGCCTCAGGCGTCGACGCTGGCCGCCTGCCACAGGCTTGGTAAGAACACTTCCGCGACCAACACGGCCAACGCGCCACGCTGGAAGCACGAGCGCCGCGCCCATAGCTGTTCGCTGCGTACCGCCGTCGGCAGCCACGCCGCCGGGTAACGGCACACATGGATAGCACCACGGCTAAAGGCCTGATCGCTGAACAACAACTCGCCGAGCGAGCGACTGCCCAGTTCGCCAAGGTTCAGGCCAGAGCCTTCTAGGGCGCTACGGGCGGCCACGCTGCGGGCAAATACCCAGGGTTGCTGGTGGCCACGCAGGTACACCTCGCGCACCCAGCCGTGGCTGCCTGCGGGCACGTTTAAGGCCTGGCACTCGTCATCGCGTAGTGTTTGCCAGCCTTCTTGCAGAGGCGTCACGCTGAACTGCTGGTCAGCCAGGCTGCTTAGGCGTTGCGTCAGAGAACCCTGATCGAACAGCCAATCGCTTAGCGTGGCAGTGGGGGTTGGCTGCAGTTGGGCGGAGCTGAGCCAGCGCGGAGGCTGGGCGAGGGCGGCGTGCGGCACGGGAGCGGGCATTGGTGGCGGCTGAGCGCGCGAGTTTAGCATGTTTGCCAGTGGTCGCCGGCGCCCCAGCCAAAGGCGGGAGCGCTCACTGGTACTTGCGCCGCGGCGCTGCACTCAGTACAAAGCGGCCTAGTCGAGTCGGAATGCTGTCCGACACTCTTTAGCGGTGATGAGGTTGCAGTAGATGAAGAAGTGGCAATGTGTGGTCTGTGGTCTGGTGTATGACGAGTCCATGGGCTGGCCAGATGACGGCATCGTCCCCGGCACCCGCTGGGAAGACGTACCCGCTGACTGGCTGTGCCCAGACTGCGGCGTCGGTAAGCTGGACTTCGAAATGATCGAAATCGGTTAATCAATGGTGGCGGAGCCTAGGCTTGGCCATTCTGCTTAACGTCGTCAGCGGCGGCCTGCGGGCCGTCGTTTTGCATCTACACCCTGCACTACCTCCGAGGAGTTTGAGATGAGCCTACCTGTGGTGATCGTCGGTACCGGCTTGGCCGGTTACAACCTGGCCAAAGAGTTTCGCAAGCTGGATACGCAAACTCCGCTGCTGCTGATTACCGCCGATGACGGGCGCTCATACTCCAAACCGATGCTGTCTACCGGCTTCGGTAAGAACAAAGATGCCGACGGCCTGTGCATGGCTGAAGTCGGCGCTATGGCCGAGCAGTTAAATGCCGAAATTCGCACCCATACGCGCATCAGCGGTATCGACGCCGGCCATCGCCAACTGTGGATCGGCGAAGAGGCGGTGCCCTATCGTGATCTGATTCTGGCGCTGGGTGCTGAAGTGATTCGTGTGCCGGTCGAGGGCGACGCGCCAGAGGCGATTTTCTCGGTTAATGACTTGCAAGATTACGCGCGCTTTCGTGCCGCAGCGGCAGGCAAACAGCGGGTACTGGTGCTGGGCGTCGGCTTGATTGGCTGCGAATTTGCTAACGATCTCAGTCTCGGCGGTTACCGCGTTGAGCTGGTCGCGCCTTGTGAGCAGGTGATGCCCGGCCTGCTGCATCCGGCGGCGGCCGCTGCCGTGCAAGCTGGCCTGGAAGGCCTCGGTGCGCGCTTCCACTTAGGCCCGGTGTTGACCCGTCTGCAGCGCAGCGGCGCAGGACTGTTGGCCCACCTCTCTGATGGCACTGAAATAGCCTGCGATCTAGTGTTGTCGGCAGTCGGTCTGCGTCCGCGCACCGATTTGGCGGCGGCCGCTGGCTTGGCGGTTAATCGCGGTGTGGTGGTTGATCGGCAGTTGCGCAGCTCCCATGCCAACATCTTTGCCCTTGGTGATTGCGCCGAGGTTGATGGTCTTAACCTGCTGTATGTGATGCCGCTAATGGCTTGTGCGCGAGCCTTGGCGCAAACCCTGAATGGCACCCCGACTGCTGTTAGCTACGGGCCAATGCCCGTTACAGTCAAGACGCCGGCGTGCCCGCTGGTGGTATCGCCAGCGCCCCATGGCACTGTTGGTGAGTGGAGCGTGGAAGGCAGCGGTGCCGACATCAAAGCGCTTTGTCACGACGCCCAAGGTGCCCTGCTGGGTTACGCCCTGACCGGTACGGCCGTGCAGGAAAAACTGGCGCTGAACCGGCAGTTGCCGGCCCTTATGGCGTAAATATCACTGCTTTTGTCGCATAAGTCTTGTTTTTGCGCGGGTCTATTGTCTGACAAGACTGGCGCGGTCGCGACCAGCATGCGATCCTCGACGGGTCTGCCGCAGTGCAGCCTAGAGCCGCCGCGGCGCCTTAGGTGCTGTGCCGAAAGAGCAGCACGGACACAACAACAATAAACCGTCGAAAAGAGGCATTTATGCGCAAACCGGAACTCGCCGCCGCCATCGCCGAGAAGGCCGATCTGACCAAGGATCAAGCCAATCGGGTACTCAACGCCGTACTGGAAGAAATTACCGGTGCCCTGAACCGCAAGGACAGTGTGACCCTGGTGGGTTTCGGTACTTTCGTGCAGCGCCATCGCGGCGCACGCACCGGGAAAAACCCGCAAACTGGCGAGCCAGTGACCATCAAAGCCAGCAACACCGTGGCATTCAAGCCAGGTAAATCGCTGAAAGACTCAGTCAACTGAGTTGCCGCGTCCGGGGTTGCTAAACCCCGGACAGCCCAGCCAAAGGCTGGCTGTAGTTCACTTCGCAAACCGCTACAATGCGCGCCGTTTGATTCCCCCTTCGAGGCCGCACGCATGAAGTTTCGTTTTCTCCTGTGGATGCTGGGCCGCCTGATGGCCAAAGCCAGCCGCACCAATCCTGAGTTCCAGCAGCAACTGGCCGGCAAAGATCTGGTGTTCCAGTTGCATACCTTGGACGGCAAAATAGCCCGTCATTTCATCGTTAAAGATCAGCGTGTCGTCAGTAAGCGCGGCGTTGCCAGCGCCCCAGCGTTCGCTTTGGGCTTCAAAGATGCGGCCTATGGCTTTGCCACCATGACCGCGAAGAACAAGCAGCTGGCTTTTATGCAGGGCATCCAGAACAAGGAAATCCAGATCCAGGGCAACCCAGCGTTGGTGATGTGGTTCCAAGGCCTGATGAAATACCTGATGCCAAAGAAGAAAAGCGCCGCGAAAAAGGCCGCCTAAGTCCCGCGCACCGCCGGCGTTGCTGGGCGGTGCGTCACTGCATGCATGGTGCGGCCGCCGTGGTGCTGGTCTGTACTCGCCGCATTCGCTAGGCTTGGCAGAGTTCTTCAGGACATTGCCGCCATGCGCTCCGCACTTTTTTTACCGTTGCTCTTGCTCACCAGCGTCGTTCACGCCGCGACCCCTACACCTGCCCCCGCTGCTTTCGCCAAGGTTTTCGAGCTGGCCGGGATTCGTCTGCTTTGTGAGCAGACGCAACCCTTGCTCCAGCGCGGTGTGCCGGCTGCGCAGCAGGCGCAACTGAGTCAGGTGTTTGCTGCCGATCAGTTGTGCGGCGCACTGGCTAAACAGCTCGCGCCTGACTTCACCGCGGCTCAGTTGCAAACGATCGAAAACATGCTGGAAAGCCCGCTGGCCCAGCAGTTCACGGCCGCTGAGCGCGCCGTGGGCGATGACGAAAAAGCTCACAACAGCTACCGCGAACAACTGGCCAGCCGGCCACCACGGGCAGAGCGCTTGGCGCTGGTGCAGCGTTTGGACAATGCTGCGCAGACCACCGCCATGGCAGCTCTGTTGCGCTACGAAGTGGGCAAGACCCAAGCCTTATTGGCGCTTAAAGCGCGCGGCGAAAGCATTGATGAGGCGACTCTGGCCAGCAAAACCCAGGCGCAAGCTGAAGCGCTGCGCCAGTCCAGTGCCCAAGGGGTGGAAGCCTTTATGTTGTTTGCTTATCGGCAGACACCGAGCGATCAGCTCGGCGAATATGCCGCGCTGTACGAACAAGCACCGCTGAACCAGCTACTCAAGGCCAGTGTGCAGGCGTTGCCTGCGGTGTTTGCTGAGCGCCGCGCGGCGCTCAAGTAAGCGCTGGTGATTGCCGGTGGCGGATATGCCCGCCACCGGCAATCATGCGGTTGTCAGTGGTTAGGGTGAAACTGCGCTGCCAGTTCGCGCAAGGCCACTTCTGCTTCCAGCACTTTGTCCAAGGCTTCCTCAGCCTTGGCCCGGCTCAAGCCTAAGCGCTCCAGCAATGCAGGGGATATCTCGCTCTGTGGGCCAGCACCGATGCCACGGCTGCGCAGCAAGCTAACGGCCAGACACACCAAATTGGCATAAGGCGCGTGGAGCCCTTCGTAATCAGGGTCGTGTTGAAAGCGCAGGGCGGTGGCCAACTCTTCAGGCATGCCCCAAAAGCGCATCAACCAAGCGCCAATCTGCTCGCGGCTAATGCCCAGCAGATGCTGCTCGATCTGCCAGTGGCTGAGGTGCTGGTTAACTTCCAGGTGCCGGCAGATCAGCGAGAAGTGCGGCGGAAAGACATGGGCCAGCACTAGATAACCGAAGTTGTGCAGCAAGCCGGCCAGGTATGTGAGCCCCGCTTCCGGACGCTGAGCGCGCGGCATGGCACGGGTCAGCCCCTCAATTACCGCCGCGGTGTAGATCGCCTGTTGCCAATAAGGCGTGGCGTGTTGCGGATGATCTTTAGGCAGGCTCAAGGTCTTGCCCAGCGCGAGCCCTAGGGCCAGGTTAATCACCAGATCGAAGCCCAGCACGCGGACGATGGCGTCTTCCACCGAGCGGATTTTGCCCGGCGCCGCGTAGTAGGGCGAGGCGGCCCAGCTGACCACTTGCGCCGCTAGAGCGGGGTCGGTTTCTACCACGCCGGTGATGTCATCAACGGTGGCGTCTGGATCGACCCGCAGCTTGATGATGCGCTGAGCGGTTTCCGGCAGCGGCGGGATTTCGATGGTTTCTTCCAGGCGTTGCTGAATGCGTCGGGCGGTAAAGGCCTGCACCGCTTGAGTGATTTCGGCCCGGTCATCGTCTGGGCGGCTGAGGTTGGGGCGGATCAGGCTCAGTGGCTCGCCAAAGTTCGCGCTGCTGGCTTTGCTCAACAAGCCTTTGAAGGCCTCGCTGGGGATTTCCAGCAGCACGCCGGCTTGGCCAGACTCGATCAGCAGCTGCGGCTCTTGCAGCAGGCGCTCTTCGTACAGGCACGGCGAGCTGGTGAGTGCCGGCAGGCCTGGCAGCACCGCCAGCTGATGTTTGCTCAGCATGCGTTGCAGGCGCTCTGGCTTGACGGCTACCAGCTTGCGTCCGGTCAGTTCGGCCAGACGGCTAAGGTCCAGCAGCTGATTCTGCGGCAGCAGCACCAGCAAGGCGCCGAGCTCATCCTCCAGCAGCACCGCTTGCACCCGTTGCGCCGGTTTCAGGCCGGGTTGCTCTTGGCGCACCTGAAAGGGCGCCGCGAGCTTTTGCAGCAGTTGCACGATCACGGCAGGCGGCTGGTCGGTGGTGTCAGGGGCGAGGGCGACTTCAGTCATATTCAGGTCCGTCTAAGAGGCGTCTGCGCTGAGTATAACCAGCGGGCTTGGGCTTGGATGAAGGATCGGCAGGTTGGCTGCGTAGCGAGTCACACTTGGCCATATTGCTGACCATGACGCAGCCAGCGTTCTAGCAGCGGGCTGACGTGTTGCGGCCACTCGGCCAGCAGGCGCAAAGCCGCGTCACGGACCGCTGGCAGTAGGTCGGCATCGCGCATCAAATCGGCCACCTTAAATTGCAGCAGGCCAGTCTGGCGGGTGCCGAGCATCTCGCCAGGGCCGCGTAATTCGAGGTCTTTTTCGGCAATCACAAAGCCATCGGTGGTTTCGCGCATGATACCCAGGCGCTGACGACCCAGTTGCGACAGTGGCGGATGATAAAGCAGCACGCAGTGGCTGGCGGCGCTGCCACGCCCGACCCGGCCGCGCAGCTGATGCAACTGGGCGAGGCCTAAGCGTTCAGGGTTTTCGATAATCATCAGGCTGGCGTTGGGCACATCGACGCCGACTTCGATCACCGTGGTGGCCACCAGCAGTTGCAGCTGGCCTTGCTTGAACATATCCATCACCGCGGCTTTTTCCGCGGGCTTCATGCGTCCGTGGATCAGCCCTACGTTTAAACCGCCGAGCGCTGCGGACAAATCCTCAAAGGTGGTTTCTGCCGCTTGGCAGGTCAGCTCTTCAGACTCTTCGATCAGGGTGCAGACCCAATAAGCTTGGCGGCCTTCGTGGCAGGCTAAACGCACTCGTTCGATCACCTCGATGCGCCGACTGTCGGCCACCAGCAGGGTGTTGACCGGTGTGCGCCCCGGCGGCAGCTCATCGAGGATCGAGGTGTCGAGGTCGGCGTAGGCGCTCATGGCTAGGGTGCGTGGGATCGGTGTGGCGGTCATGATCAGCTGGTGCGGACACAGACGGCCATCGACGCCCTTCTTGCGCAGGGCCAAACGCTGCTGCACACCGAAGCGATGCTGTTCGTCGATGATCACCAGCGCCAGACGCTTGAACTGCACCTCGTCCTGAAACAATGCATGGGTGCCGACCACCATCGGTGCGCCGCCGGCAATGTGTGCCAGTGCGCTGGCGCGCGCCTTGCCTTTGAGCTTGCCGGCCAGCCACGCGACTTCTAGGCCGAGCGGCGCCAGCCAGCGCTGGAAGGTGATGAAGTGCTGCTCGGCAAGAATCTCGGTAGGCGCCATCAGCGCCACCTGATAACCCGCTTCCAACGCCTGCAGTGCCGCCAGCGCCGCGACTACCGTTTTGCCGGCGCCGACATCGCCTTGCACCAGCCGCAGCATCGGCTCGTGCTGGCTGAGGTCGTAGGCAATCTCAGCGCCAACGCGCTGCTGCGCGCCAGTGGGAGCAAAGCCGAGGTTGGCCAAGTATTGGCTCGGCAGCCGCTCGGCCTTGGGCAAGGCCGGCGCGTGTTGGTTGCGCAGGCTGTCGCGCAGGCGCTGCATCGACAGCTGATGGGTGAGTAACTCTTCGAAGGCCAAGCGATGCTGCGCCCAATGCCGACCTTCGGCCAGCTCGTCGAGGTCGGCATCCGGTGGTGGGCGGTGCAGGTAGCGCAGAGCTTGATCGAGCGGTGCTAGCTCATGCTCGCGGGCCAGTTCAGCCGGTAACCAGTCGGGCAGGCTGTGCGGGCCGAGGCGCGCGAGCGCCTGTTCGCTGAGCTGACGTAGGCGCTGCTGGGTCAGGCCTTCGGTGGTCGGGTAGATCGGCGTTAGGGTTTGCTCTACGGCTATTGGTTCGCCGCCGGACAGGGCGCGGTATTCCGGGTGATAAATCTCCAGACCGGAGGAGCCGGGGCGTACCTCGCCGTAGCAACGCACCACGGTGCCGCGTTTGAGTCCGTCTTTCTGCGCCTGACTGAAGTGATAAAAGCGCAGAGACAAGCTGCCGCTGCCATCCTGCAGGCGCACCAACAAACTACGGCGGCGGCCCATGACCACGTCGGCGCCGGCCACGGTGCCTTCCACGACCGCATCTTGGCCGGGGCGCAGGGCGCCGATCGGCACGATGCGGGTGCGGTCTTGATAGCGCAGAGGCAGGTGGAACAGCACGTCTTGCAGGGTTTCCAGGCCGACCTTGGCGAGTTTTTCGGCCATGGCCTCGCCCACGCCCTTGAGGGCGGTAACGGCAACCGTGGCCAGCTCGCTCATGCTTGTGCCTTAGCTGTCTTGCTGCGGCGCGCGGGCCACCGAGCACAGGCGAATCGAGTCGGCCAGCACGTCAATTGCCTTGGGCCGCGGGAAGCTGGCACGCCAAGCAATCGCCACGGTGCGAAATGGCACGGGCGGCGTCAGTGGGCGCACCGCGATCACGCCCGGTGCGTAATGGTGGCTGTCCACCGCTGAGAGTGGCAGCACCGAGATGCCAAGGCCGGAGGCGACCATATGGCGGATGGTCTCCAGCGAGCTGGATTCCACCGTGGTGTGTTTGTTGATTTCGCTGCCTTTGCCCTGCGCCGGGCAAGCTTCTAGCACCTGATCGCGAAAGCAGTGGCCTTCGCCCAGCAGCAGCAGACTCTTGTCGTTGAGCAGGGCGCTGTCGATGCTGGCTTTCGCCGTCCACGGATGGTTGGCCGGCATCAGCACGCAGAACGGCTCGTCGTACAGCACCTTGGTCAGCACGTCGGCTTCTTGGAACGGCAGGGCGATAATGATCGCGTCCAGCTCGCCATTACGCAGTTTGTCGCGCAGTACGTGGGTGAAGTTTTCTTCGATATACAGCGGCATCTGCGGGGCGACCCGGTGCAGCTGAGGAATCAGGTGGGGGAACAGATAAGGGCCGACGGTGTAGATCGCACCGACCCGCAGGGGGGCGGCCAGTTGGTTTTTGCCGACCTGAGCCAGTTCGCGAATGCCCTGAGCTGACTCCAGCACCTTCTGCGCTTGCGCCACGATGCTCTCACCGACCGGGGTGGTACGCACCGCGCTTTTACTGCGCTCGAAGATCATCACGCCGAGCTCGTCTTCGAGTTTTTTGACCCCGACCGAGAGAGTCGGCTGACTGACGTGGCAGCGCTCGGCGGCGCGGCCGAAATGCTGTTCCTGGGCCAGGGTGACGATGTAGCGCAGTTCGGTCAGGGTCATAGTCATAGTCCATTGAGATGGGGCTAAGCATAGCCCCTGTCTTCAATGGAACCAACCACCTTGATAGTCGTGCTTAGCTGCGCTCTAGGTTGTAAATAAACGGCGCAACAACGTCCAGATGACCGTTGCTGAGTAATTCAGCCGGCGGCTTAGGCACTGGCGAGGCGCGGCGGATCATCGCCAGGGTGGCGCTATCTATGGCGGCGTTGCCGGAGCTTTTGGCCAGCGCCACGCTAAGTACGCGGCCTTGGCCATCCAGACTGAAGCGCACCTGGCTGGTGCCCTCGATGCCGCGCCGACGCGCGTGCTCAGGGTAACGCTTGTAGCGCGCTAGATGACGGAGTAACTGGCTCTGCCAAGACTGCTTAGCGGCTTTGCTGGCGGCGTTGTTAGCCGGCGCAAAAGAGGGCGCGGCGGGCGCGCTGGGGGCCGCAACAGGCGCCGGCTCGGCGGCTTTGGCCACGCTGGCCGGCTGTGGTTGCACGGGTGGCGTCACCTGCGGCTTGGGTGGCGTCGGTCGAGCCTTAGGCCGGGGCTTTTCCAGTACCAGCTTGGGTTTCGGTGCCACCACTGGTGGCGGTAGCGGTTCCGGCTCAGGTAGGGCGGCAGGCGCAGGTGGCGGCGGCGGGGCAACCGCCGGTAGTGGCGCCAGTTGCACCAGCAGCGCGGCGGGTGGCGGTTCCAACACCAGCGTTGCGTTATGCCAATGCAGTGCCAGCACGCCGATAGCGATATGCAGGCCGAGCACCAAGGCCAAGCTCAGGGCCCAGCGCGACAGGTGCTGACGGGGTTGGCTCATCGTGGCGCTACCGTCTCAAGGCCGACCAGACCGATTTTCAGGTAGCCGGCGGCGCGCAGCTCGTTCATTACCTCCATCAGGTCGGCATATTCAACGTGCTTGTCGGCGCGGAAGAAGATCGTGGTGTCCTTCTTCGCCTGAGTTTGCTGGTCTAAGGCCTGAGCCAATTGCGCACGCTCGATCGGTTGGTCGCCGAGGAACAGGCTGCGATCTTCCTTCACACTCAGGTACAGCGGCTTGTCCGGCCGTGGTTGCGGGGTGGCACTGGCCGCCGGCAGGTCAACTTTGACGTCGACAGTGGCCAGCGGTGCGGCAACCATAAAGATGATCAGCAGCACCAACATCACGTCGATAAACGGCGTGACGTTGATTTCGTGGTTTTCCTGAAGGTCGTCGTCACCTTCGCGCAAATGTAGGCCCATGCTGTTTTCTCAACCCACCTTGACCATATGTGGCGGGGTTTTAGCCGTTGCCACGCGCTCGCTGCCGGGTAGATCGAGGTCGCGGCTGACCAGCAGCAGTACCTGCGCCGAGGCGTCCGCCACCTGGGCTTTGTAGCCGGTGATCGAGCGGGCGAAGACGTTGTAGATGACCACCGCTGGAATCGCCGCGACCAGGCCCAAGGCCGTGGCCAGCAAGGCCTCGGCAATGCCGGGCGCAACCACTGCAAGGTTGGTGGTTTGTGATTTAGCGATGCCGATAAAGCTGTTCATGATGCCCCAAACGGTACCGAATAGGCCGACAAAGGGCGCAGTTGAACCGATGGTAGCCAGTACGCCGGTGCCTTTGCTCATCTGTCGACCACTGGCGGCGACCAAGCGCTCTAGGCGAAAGCTGACACGTTCTTTGATGCCGTCGTTACCGCGCGCCTGAGCGGACAGTTCCAGTTCGTGCTGAGCGTCTTCGATTAATGTCTGGCTTAAGCCGCCTTGGTGGGTGCGCTGCGCTTCGGCCAGTGAGCGTGCTTGTTTCAGGCTGCGCAGCTCGGTGCGCAGACGGCGTTTGGCCATCAGCAGTTCAATGCCTTTGCTCAACCAGATGGTCCAGGTCAGTACCGAGGCGAGAGCCAAACCGATGATCACGCCGCGCACGATCATGTCGGCGTTTTGGAACATGCCCCAAGGCGACATGTCGGCGGGCAATTGCAGCTCGGCTTGAGCTTCTGTTGCTTGTGAGTCAAGGCTGGCAGGGGCGCTGGCGCCGGGTGCGTCATTTAGCGGCTGCTCGACGGTGCTGCCGGCGGTTGCCGCAGCTGGCGGCGCAAGGCTTGGTTGGTCGGCAAAGCTGCTGGTCGGCAAGGCTAGGCACGTGAGCAGGGCGATGCTGGCCAGCAGGCCACGCGAGAGTAAGGCGGAGCGGATGGGCTGGAGATTCATGCAGGCCTGTCCTGTAAGAAAGGGCTGAGTAGGTTCGCCGCCAAGGTGACGGCGCTGGGCGCGGGCGCATTATTGCAAATTACTATCATTTGATAAAGGATCTCATACGCGTCACGCTCTCCGCCGTTGTCGCCATAACCACAGCCCGCCCAGCACCAGTAGCAGATGGGCCAGCGCGACGAGGCTAATGGCCGTGTCTTTAACCGGCTTGCCCGCACCGCTGAGCCATTCCCACTTGTGCAGGTAGGCAAAGCTTAAGCCTTCGCTACGGTCGCTGTCGCTGACGGCAGCCGCGAAGGCACCGTCCAGCGGGTCGATAAACACCGCGCTGTGCTGTGCATCGCCATAGCTGGCTTTAAGTACCGGCAGGCGCTTGAAGACGAAGCCGTAGTCATCGTCGAAGTTGCGTTGCAGGCTGATGCTGGTCGGCGTGCCTAGGCCCAGCGGCGCGGCGTAGGCAGCAAAGCGCTGCTCGGCGTAACGCTGCGGCGCCAATTCGTCCAATGGCTGACCATCGTTGGCAACATAACGCAGGCTCGGCTTGCCGGCGCGCACACCTTGCAGGCGCCAGACCGGCTGGCCGTCGAGTTGCAGCAGGCTAATTTTGTGCAGCACTTCGCCATCTTCCAGCCAGCTTGTTTGCGGCGCGCTGAGCAGTTCGGCGACGTTAAATTGCGCCACAAAAGGCGCGGGTGCGCTCGGCGCATTCAACTTGTGCAGCAGGTGCCAGCCACCACTGATCACGAACGCCACGCTGGTCAGGGCCAAGCCGATGCCGGCGCGCCCATGCCAGCGGCGCAAACGGGTCCGCGCTTGGCGGCGGGCAATAAAGCTGCTGACGCCCAAGGTGATTGCCGCCGCACTGCTGATCAATAGCAAGAGCATCAATGCCGGGCGCAGCGGCCCACCGATGTCCAGCCAATGAAAGCTGTGCAGCCAGAGGAACAGGCTGCTGAAGGCGGCCTTACGATCGTCCACCAGCGTGCCGAGGCGGTCTTGATACAGGTCGAGGTACAGGCGCAGACCGTCTGGCCGCTGGCTATCGACCCGCGCGGCCGGTAGCAGGCGATTGATAAAGGCGTATTCATTGCTGAAGGCGTTTAGGTCGCCGCTGTAGTGCAGCGGTTCTTGGCTGCCTAAGTAATAGGCGGCCAGTACCTCTGCGTGGCGTGCCACCAGTGGCTGCTCCAACCCGCTACGCGCATGCCAATAACGCGGCTGGCTGCCGTCAGCCAGACGTACTTGGTAGTACGGCTGGCCGTCCAGCATTAGCAGGCGCAGGGCTTGCACCTGGGTAATGGCGGCCTGTCGCAAAATTGTCGCTGGTGCTTGCAGACCGTCCAACGCCAGCGAGTTGACCGGCGGCATAAACGCCGCCGGCTTGGGTTGCAGGGTGCTCATCAGCGGATGCAGCATGCCGCTGAAGGCCCAGCTGACTACGCCGACAGCGGCCAGCAGCGCCAGACGCCGATGCCACGGCAACAGGCGCAATAGCCGCTGGCGCCAAGTCAGGCGTGGCGTGACGCGGAGAGCGGCGGTCATAGCTGCCACTCGATGCCGGTAAATACGGCGCGGCCGTCACCGGGCATAAACAGCGCTTTGTCTTGGCCTTTGGCGTTGTCGATTATGCCAGTGGTGGCCGCATAGGTTTTGTCCGACAGGTTGCGGCCTTCGATAAACACATCAAACCCGCTCGGTGACTGGTAGCCGAGCTTAACGCCCCAGATGGCATAAGGGTCGGCGTCCAAGGTGTCGGCCATGTCGACGTTGTAGGCAGTGGGCACCCACTCGGCCGTTGGCCCGGCGTAGAAGCCGTCGCGCTGCCAGAGCAGCTCGGCCTTAACGAACTGACTGGGCATGCCCGGCAATTGGTTATTACCAAAAAGAGTATCGTTGTCGAAGTGGAAGTCGTTGAGCAGGTATTGGCCGCGTAGGGTGAATTGGCCGAGGCTCAGGGTGCTGCCCAACTCGATACCTTGGTGGATGGTTTTGTCGGCACTCAGCGTACCTAGCGGGTTACCTTTGGCATCGTTAAGGCTTATCAGCTCGTCGTGCATTTCGCTGCGGTACAGCGCCAGATCGACGTCCAGTGCGTCGCGTTGCCAGCGCAGGCCAGCTTCCAAAGTATTGGCGGTTTGTGCGTCGTTAGCGCTCTTGATGATGCCGCCAGTCATTTCACCAAAGGTCGGTGGCTCGTAGCTTTGGCTGAAGTTAGCAAACAGCTGCAGTTCGTCACTGAAGTTATTCAGTACGCCGAGGCGGCCAATATGGCCCCGGTAGGTTTTGTCGAAGGAGTCGTTCTGGGCTTTGCAACTGGTGGCCATGAAGTTGTAGGTGCAGGGCAGTTGGTCATCCACCTTGCGCGTTTGTTGCAGCCAAGTAAGGCCGCCAATCAGCGACCAATCCTCGGCCAGCGGCGCGGTCAGTTCGGTGAATAAATTGAGGTTGTTGGCCGTCTGGTGCAGATCGTCGACTTGCTTACCCTTATGCCCGCCGAGGTTCTGGTAATTGCTCTGAAAGTTACGCCCCTTAACTGCTTCAACACCCGCTTGCCAGCCCCAGCCCAGCTCATTGCTCCAGCGGTGGGTCAGGCGCATGCCGAGGTCGTTGCTGTCGATGTCGAGCACCTGATAAATCGGGTGAAACAGGGTTTTTTCGCTGTAGAAGGTCGCCAGCTCAAGGCTGTGGCCGTCGTTCAACTCAAGGCTGGCGAGGTTGCCGATGCGGTTGATACGCAGGTTGCGCTGCTGGTCGCCCTTAATTGCATCGGGGTTTGCTTGACGAGCATCTTTGCGCATCTGTGATTTTTTCAAGCTGCCGGGTAATTCCGAGTCGGACTCGACGTGGGTCAGGTACAGGCGAGTCGAGAGCTGGTCATTAATTCGCCCGCCGATGTTGCTGAAGTAGCGCTGACTGCTTTGCTTGGCGTGATCACGAAAGCCGTCTTGGCTCGAATGGGTGGCACTCACGTAGGCGTCGGCCGCCCCCAACTCGCCGGCGGCGGCGACGGCTTGGCGCTGATAACCGAAGCTGCCGGTCTCGGCGCGCAGGTCGAACGGCGGCGCGCTGTGGCCGGTGGGGGCGACAAAGTTGATCGCGCCGCCGAGAGTCGCGTTGCCGTAACGCCAAGCGTTGGCGCCACGCAGCACTTCGATGTAGTCGGTGGCCAGCGGCTCGATGGCCTGGAAATCGAAGCTGCCGTCGGCCAAGTTAAGCGGTGCGCCATCTTGCATCAGCAGCAGGCCACGACCGTGATACGTGCGGTTGAGGCCCGAACCGCGAATCGCCAAGCGCGACTCATCGGCCCCAAAGCGCGGTTGCACATACACGCCGGTGGCCAGGCCTAAGGCGTCTTGCGGTGAGCCGCTGCGGCCGGTTTTGTAGCTGGCGCTTTCTACTACGCTGGCGCCGCCGGGGATCTTGGCGTATTCGGCGCGAGTTTCGGCGGCGCTTGGTGCGGTTGGATCGCTAATGGTAGCGCTGACTTCGCTAGCGTCTAGTTGCAGTGATTCGGCGTGCAGCGGGGTGCTCAAGCTGGCCGTAATGGCGAGCAGGTGCAGGTAGTGGCGATGGCGCATGGTCTTCCCCAAACAGGGTGCCGCTGGTTGCCCGCACAGACGTCGCGCGTCAGTACAGTCGGCTGTGGGCCGGGGTACAGGTTGGGCAACCAGAGGTCATTAACAATTCTTCGCGCAGGTGGCGCGCAGGGTTGGGCGTCCGACAGCCGTCGTAACGCGGGCAACAGCAGAATGGTTAAGGGGAGGCGCGGGGGTTGGCGCTGGGCCAAGTAAAGCGTGGTGCGGGCGGACCGTCGCTGGGCCGCGCAACGAAGCGCTGCGCGCTGGGCCGCAGCAACCAGCCAAGGGCAAACAGCAAGCCTAGGCTGAGGGTGATGGTGCTGCACAGCGGACAGCTGAAGGTCGCGCCGAGGATATTTTTGCTTGAGGTGTCAGAGCTGTCTGGCGTGCCAGTGTCGCCAATGCTGCAAAACAGGCCGCTAAGGCCGCTAAGTTGCAGGCCGACCATCTGCGCGTGGCTAATGCTACAGGCGAACGCGTTGAACAGGACGCACGCGTAAAGCGTCCATGCGAGCAACGAGCGGTGTTGGCGGGCCAATTTCATGGGGCAAACTCTAGCACGGCAAAAAAACATCGTGCATGGACGATTTGTCGCGCTGACACCGGCATAAGACCTGCGTTAGAGCACCGACGACTGCCTGCCGGCGCCGTCATGGCTGCGCAAAAGCCTGTGCTGGGTTAGGCTGCTGGCTTTGCCTTGGGAGCCCCTTTTATGTCGACGTCGCCTACTTTATTGATTGCCGGTTGTGGCGATGTTGGCAGCCGCCTGGCCCGGCAGATGCTCGCAGCCAACTGGACGGTGTATGGCTTGCGCCGTGATATCAGCCGCTTGCCGGTGGGTGTTAGGCCGATTGCTGCCGATTTGCACTGCGCTGACTGCCCGCCGACTTGGCCGCAAGGCGAGCTGGATTATCTGGTGTATTGCCTGGCCGCCAGCGACAGCAGTGAGGCGGGTTATCGCGCCGCCTATGTCGACGGCTTGCGCTATGTGCTGGGCTGGTTGAGCGAGCATGGCCAGCGATCTAAGCGGGTGTTGTTCGTGTCCAGTACCAGCGTGTATGGCCAGGCTACTGGCGAATGGGTGGATGAAACCTCGGCCACCGAACCCAGCGGGTTTTCCGGGCGCATCATGCTGGAGGCCGAGCAGCTATTGCTCAACTGTGGCCTGCCAGCCAGCGTGGTGCGCCTGACCGGTATCTATGGGCCGGGCCGGCAATGGCTGCTTAATCAAGTGCGTCAGGGTTATCGCGTGGTCAGTGAGCCGCCGCTGTATGGCAATCGTATTCATGCAGACGATGCCGCGGGCTTGCTGGCGTTCTTGCTGCAGGCCGATGCGCGCGGGCAGGTGCTGCAAGACTGCTATATCGGCGTCGACGATGAGCCGGCGGCCTTGCATGAGGTGGTGGCTTGGCTGCGCGAACAGTTGGCGGTTACCGAGTGGTCCGCCGAATCGACTGTGCGCCGTGCCGGTAGCAAGCGCTGCCGCAATGCCCGTGCCCGCGCGCTGGGCTGGGCGCCGCAGTACCTCAGTTACCGCCAAGGTTATGCGGCGCTGTTGGCGGCCGAAAAGCCTTAGGCAATCTTTTAAAGCGGGCCGCTAGCCCGGTAGATGCAACTGCAAGCCCTGTAACATGAACTTGGCCATCAGCCAGAGGGCGCCGGCATTCAACAGCCACAAGCCGACGCCGCCAAGGATGATCCCCAAGGCGATTTCATAGGCCAGACGGCGCTCGGGTTTGCCGCGTGGGGCGCGTTGTTGGCGTGTGTCGTATTCGTCGCGTTCGGCGCGCATGGCGTGGGTCCTGAAGCAGTTTTGGACGCTCAGCCCGCTAGATGACGGGCTGATGCAGGGTTAGTCGCGCTCTAGCAGCCAGCGTTGCGGGCCTGGATAGAGGTCGGGCATTTCGTCGCTCTGGGCTCGATTGAGGGCCTCGAAGATCTGTAACTGGTCGCCCTTGCGGGTGAAGATCCACTCATTACCCTCTTGGCCCAGTTGCAGCCACAGACTGTCGTATTCGCCGCTCATGGCCGCGCAGTCACCGGCTAGGCACAGGGCGAAGCGCTCGGCACCTGGCAGACCGTCAAGCTTGCCGTCGGCATGAAAAATCACCAGACCGCCTTCACCGGGGCCGCTGCGAATTTTCCAGTTACCGGCGAGAAAGGCGTCGTAGAGGCCGTATTCAAAACTGCTGCCGGTTGGCGCGTTGGCGTCGACCTTAACCTTGGGCCGCGCAAAGCGTTGTTCCGGCCAGGTGGCGCTGGCTTGTTGAATCAGCAGCTGGCCCTGGGGTTTGAGCACTTCGTTATTATCGCCATAAAAATTCACCTGCCAGCTGCCGTCCGCTTGCGCGCTGAGCTGCCCTTCGGCCAGTTCAAAGCCGTTGCTGAAGGTCGCTTGCTGGCGCGCGCTGTTGAGGTTCCACTCTAGGTTCGGGCCATAAGCCAGCAGCGCCTCGCGCAGGTGCTGACCTTCCACGGCGGCGTCGATAGCCGCTTGGTTGATCCACGTGCCGCTGGGGTCTTGGGGTTTGCTGGCGCAGCCGCCGAGCAAGAGCAGGCACGTCAGCAGGCAGAGAAAGGAACGCATGGGATATACCTCAAAATAAACAGGGGGCTCTCGTTACCGAGGGCCCCCTGAGCGCAGCGTATAAGTTTTACTCGATGACCAGAATCGCGTCCATTTCCACTGCCGAACCACGTGGCAAGGCTGCCACACCAATGGCGGCGCGGGCTGGATAGGGCTGCTCGAAATAGCGGCCCATCACTTCATTGACCTTGGCGAAGTGGCTGAGGTCGGTGAGGAAGATGTTCAGTTTGACGATGTCTTTGAACGTGCCGCCGGCAGCTTCGGCTACGGCCTTGAGGTTTTCGAACACCTGCACGGTCTGGGCTTCAAAGCCTTCCACCAATTCCATGGTCTTCGGATCGAGCGGGATCTGCCCGGACATGTACACGGTGTTGCCGGCCTTGATGGCTTGCGAGTAAGTGCCGATGGCGGCAGGGGCTTTGTCGCTGCTGATAACGGTCTTGCTCATAAAATGCTCCTGGTGAGGTATTGGCCGGGCTTAGGCCCAGACTCGATGTTAATAGGGTTGCGCAGATGGGACGCCGCGAGTCAGGCGTCAGGCACGCAGGCGGGTGATGCGCATCACCCCTTTAAGTGCGCGCAGCTTGCGGATTACGCGAGCTAGGTGGACGCGGTCGTGCACGCTGACCACCAACTGCACGACGCTGACGCGGCCGTCGCGTTCGTCCAGGCTGATTTTTTCAATGTTGCCGTCGGCGGCGTTGACGCTGCCGGCCAACAGAGCGATTAGGCCGCGCTGATGCTCCAGCTCGACACGCAACTCGACGTTGAATTCGCCGCTGACATCCTTGGCCCAAGACAGCTGGATGCATTTTTCTGGGTTGTGGCGGATGTCGCTGATGTTCTTACAGGTGTCTAGGTGTACCACCATGCCTTTGCCTGCAGACAAATGGCCGACGATCGGGTCGCCCGGGATCGGCGTGCAGCACTTGGCATAGCTGAGCACCAAGCCTTCGGTACCGCGGATCGCTAGCGGGCCTTCATGGTTGAGCAGTTGCTCGCCAGTGTCGGTGAGCAGGCGGCGCGCCACGACGAAGGCCATGCGATTGCCCAGGCCGATCTCTTCCAGCAAGTCCTCGGTCAACTCCATGTGGTATTCGTCGAGCACGGCCTGAATGCGCTCCACCGGCAGGTCGTCGAGGTGGGTGCCGAAACTGGCCAAGACTTTATTCAGCAGGCGTTCGCCGAGGCTGACCGATTCGGTGCGGCGCTGCAGCTTGAGGGCATGGCGAATATGCGTGCGCGCTTTACCGGTGACCACAAAATTGAGCCAGGCCGGGTTCGGTCGAGTACCAGGAGAGGTGACGATTTCCACGGTTGAGCCACTCTGCAACGGCTCTGACAACGGCGCCAGTCGGCGATTGATGCGGCAGGCGATGCAGTAGTTGCCAACATCAGTGTGCACCGCATAGGCAAAATCCACCGCCGTGGAGCCTTTCGGCAGCTCCATGATGCGGCCCTTGGGCGTGAAAACGTAGACCTCGTCAGGGAACAGGTCGATCTTCACGCTTTCAATAAATTCCAGCGAATTGCCGGCACGTTGCTGCAGTTCGAGGATGCCTTTGACCCACTGGCGCGCGCGCGCATGGCTGCCTTTGGGTTGGTCGTCCTCGGCAGATTTGTACAGCCAATGGGCGGCGATGCCGTGGTTGGCCAGCTCTTCCATCTCGCGGGTACGGATCTGGATTTCAATCGGTACACCGTGCATGCCGAACAGCGTGGTGTGCAGCGACTGGTAGCCGTTGGCCTTGGGGATGGCAATGTAGTCTTTGAAACGCCCCGGTAGCGGTTTGTACAAATTGTGCACGGCGCCGAGCACGCGATAACAGGTATCCACCTTGTCGACCACGATGCGGAAGGCGTAGACGTCCATGATCTCGTTGAATGCCCGGCGCTTGCCGCGCATCTTTTTGTAGATGCTGTAGAGATGCTTCTCGCGGCCATGCACTTCGCCCTGCATGTCCTCACGGCTCAGGCAGTGACTGATCGATTCTTCGATTTTGTTGACGATTTCTTTGCGGTTGCCGCGGGCCTTGCGCACCGCGCCACGAATGCGTTCGGAGCGCATCGGATACATGGCTCTGAAGCCGAGGTCTTCAAACTCGATGCGCATGCTGTGCATGCCCAGCCGGTTGGCGATTGGCGCGTAGATTTCCAGGGTTTCTTTGGCGATCCGCCGACTCTTCTCATGCGGCATGGAGTCGAGGGTACGCATGTTGTGCAGGCGGTCGGCCAGCTTGACCAAGATCACGCGAATATCGCGGGCCATGGCCATGGCCATTTTCTGGAAGTTTTCCGCTTGTGCTTCGGCCTTGGTCTCGAAGTTCATCTGGGTCAGTTTGCTGACCCCATCGACCAGTTCGGCGATGGTCTCGCCAAATTGCGCAGTCAGCGCTTCCTTGGCAATGCCGGTGTCTTCGATGACGTCATGCAGCATCGCAGCCATCAGGCTCTGATGGTCCATGTGCATGTCGGCGAGGATGCTGGCGACCGCCAGCGGGTGTGTTACGTAGGCTTCGCCGCTCCGTCGGCGTTGGCCGTCGTGGGCTTGTTCAGCATAGAAGTAAGCGCGGCGGACCAAGTTAACTTGGTCGCTGCTGAGGTAGGTCGAAAGTCGTTCGGCGAGGTTGTCTATACCCGACAAGGAGGATGCTCCTGCCGTGCTTTATGACTCTGTGCCGTACGACGTCGACCCACCATGGACTTACAAGGCCTCGTTGGCCTCGTCCTCGAATGGAGCGAACAGCGGTTCGTCTTCAACGATGTCGTCTTGGGCGATAACGTCGTAATCCACCAAGCCAGCAGCGATTTCGCGCAGGGCTACTACGGTGGGCTTGTCGTTTTCCCAGGCTACCTTGGGCTCTTTGCCGCCGGTGGCCAGTTGACGGGAACGCTTGGTGGCCAGCATGACCAGCTCGAAGCG
>RCMZ01000041.1_pt1 | contig 79155 bp, 72 predicted proteins | sample 2041141 | NCBI WGS metagenome assembly RCMZ01 (sample SAMN09708263, study PRJNA481090) | Wastewater metagenome, whole genome shotgun sequencing project. | biome: sewage; isolation source: Davis station wastewater (DW) | place: Antarctica: Davis Station | collected 2010-03-01 | reverse complement strand
ACTTAGTGCGCCGCCCACTCGATCTTGGAGATGTCGACACCGTCTTTGTACATATCCCACAGCGGCGACAATTCGCGCAGCTTGGTCACCGCCTCGCATACTTTCTGCGCGGCGTAATCAACTTCTTCTTCGGTGGTGAAACGGCCGAAGGTGAACCGAATCGAACTGTGTGCCAGCTCGTCGTTACGACCCAGAGCGCGCAACACATACGAAGGCTCCAAGGACGCCGAGGTGCAAGCCGAACCCGAAGACACCGCCAGATCTTTAAGCGCCATGATCAGCGACTCGCCCTCAACATAGTTAAAGCTGAGGTTGAGGTTGTGCGGCACTCGCGAGGTCAGGCTGCCGTTCAGATACAGCTCTTCGAGATTCTCGACTTGCTTGTAGAAACGATCGCGCAAGGCGCCAATACGCAGGTTTTCCTGCTGCATCTCTTCCTTAGCAATGCGGAAAGCCTCGCCCATGCCGACGATCTGGTGGGTCGCCAAGGTGCCGGAACGCATGCCGCGCTCATGACCGCCACCGTGGGTTTGCGCCTCCAGACGCACGCGCGGCTTACGCCCAACGTACAGAGCGCCAACACCTTTAGGGCCGTAGGTCTTGTGGGCTGAGAAAGACATCAAATCGACCTTCAGAGCGGCCAAATCGATCGCCACTTTGCCAGTCGACTGCGCCGCATCAACATGCAACAGCACGCCACGAGCACGGGTCAACTCACCGATAGCGGCAATGTCGTTGATCGTGCCGATCTCGTTATTCACGTGCATCACTGAGACCAAGATGGTGTCATCGCGCAGCGCGGCCTCGATCAGCGCCGGGGTGATCAGACCGTCTTCGCCCGGCTCAAGATAGGTCACTTCAAAACCTTCACGCTCCAACTGGCGCGTGGTATCGAGCACCGCTTTGTGCTCAATCTTCGAGGTAATGATGTGCTTACCCTTGCTTGCATAGAAGTGCGCAGCACCCTTGATCGCCAGGTTATTGGACTCAGTAGCACCCGAAGTCCAGACGATTTCGCGCGGATCAGCATTAACCAGATCAGCCACTTGGCGGCGACCGTTCTCTACGGCCTCTTCAGCCTTCCAGCCAAAGACGTGAGAGCGCGAGGCTGGGTTACCGAAGTTGCCATCCATCGTCAGGCATTCGCCCATCTTCTGCGCCACGCGCGAGTCAACCGGAGTGGTCGCCGAGTAGTCGAGATAAATCGGTAATTTCATAACGTTTCTCCTAATCAGGCAGGCGCCCAGCTCACTCAATGGCCGACGCGTGAATCTTGTCTGGGCGCGCAGCAGCGCTTTCACAGCGGCGCTGATCCTGGCGCAATGCGACTTCCTGAACATCGTTACGAGTGACCAGGTCAGCCAAGCTGATACCACTGAGGAACTCGTGAATTTGTTGGCTCAGATCGCACCACAAATGGTGAGTCAGGCAGGTATCGCCACCATGGCAATCACCCAAACCCTGGCAGCGCGTGGCATCTACTGACTCATTGACCGCATCAATAACCTGCGCCACCTGAATAGTCGCTTTCTCGCGGGACAACTGATAACCACCGCCCGGACCGCGCACACTGGAGACCAGATTACCGCGCCGTAGCTTGGCAAACAGTTGTTCAAGGTAAGAAAGAGAGATGCCTTGCCGCTCAGAGATATCAGCCAAAGACACTGGCCCATGCTGAGCATGAAGCGCCAAGTCGAGCATGGCGGTGACGGCGTAACGGCCTTTGGTAGTCAGGCGCATGGGGCGGATACCACGGGTTCGCTGGTTTGTGGCAATTATCCTATTCCCGAGTATTTAAGTCAACTATAAGACCTATCAATTTACTCGGGATTAGCCGCCAGCTGAGTGGCGATAATAACAAAGCCACTCCAGCAGCGCATTACACCGAAGGTGTATCACCCTGCTCTTTGACCCCGGCAAAATCCTTGCTGCACAAGGGCGGCAAGTCCTTCGCATGGTAGTCGCTACCTAGCGCTTTAAGCGCACCACACATCCCCTCAAGCCGCCCCTCAACCGCCTGCAGATGGTCAAGCAACTGACCAATGGCGCGCGCAATGGGGTCCGGCATGTCTTGAGTAACGCCGTAGGCATCGAAACCGAGCTTCTCCGCAATCGCCTGGCGCTTAGCCTCCTGCTCATCATCCAGCTTGGCGATGATGCGCCCAGGTATACCTACTGCCGTAGCGCCCGCTGGCACAGCCTTGGTGACCACCGCGTTGGAGCCAATCTTCGCGCCAGCACCGACCGTGAACGGCCCAAGCACCTTCGCGCCAGCACCCACGACCACACCATCCTCCAGCGTCGGATGGCGCTTACCCTTGTTCCAACTGGTGCCACCCAAGGTCACCCCCTGGTAGAGCGTGACGTCATTACCGATTTCAGCCGTTTCGCCGATGACGATGCCCATACCGTGGTCGATAAAAAAGCGCCGACCGATCTTCGCCCCCGGATGAATTTCAATACCGGTCAGCCAGCGCCCAAGGTTTGACAGCACGCGCGCCAACCACTTCCAGCCCGCCCCCCACAGACAATGAGCCGCGCGATGCAACCAAACAGCATGCAACCCTGGATAGCAGGTCAACACCTCAAAGGTATTGCGCGCCGCAGGGTCGCGATGGAACACGCTTTGAACATCTTCTCGCATGCGCTCGAACATCAAACATCTCTCCGCTTATGGGCTTCGCCGCGAGCTGCCTTCTGAGTTTCCGTCAGGATGCCGCGCAGGATATTCATTTCTAGCTTGCTGATATTACTGCGGCCATACAGGCGCCGCAGTCGCGACATTAAGTGCCGCGGATTAGCCGGATCATGGAAGCCAATTTGCACCAAGGTGCCTTCCAGATGCGCATAAAAAAGCTCCATCTCATCCGCTGTCACCGGCAAGCTGGTTTGCTCGCCATGGGTTTCCAGCTTGGCCATCTTGGTTGGCTGCCCCTGCGCCGCCAGCCAGGCCATACGCACTTCATAGGTCAACACCTGCACCGCTGTCGCTAGATTGAGCGAGCTGAACTGCGGATCAGAGGGAATATGCACATGAAACTGACAGCGCTGCAGTTCTTCGTTAGTCAGGCCGGCGTATTCGCGGCCAAATACCAGTGCCACCTCACCACCCTGCTCCACCTGCTGCAAACTGGTCGCGGCACACTCACGTGGATCCAGCAGCGGCCAAGGAATATGTCGATCCCGCGCACTGGTACCCAGCACCAGGCTGCAGCCGACTAACGCCTCTTCTAGGGTTTTTACTATGTGGGCGCTGTCGAGAATATCAACAGCACCAGACGCACGCGCCACTGCCTCACTACTAGGGAAGTCCTGCGGATCGACCAGCACCAACCGACTGAGACCCATATTCTTCATGGCTCGCGCCGCCCCACCGATATTGCCGGGATGACTGGTATTGACCAGTACCACGCGAATTTTTTCCAGCACAGGCAGGCCCACACACACAACAAAAGGGAGCAAATTCTACAGACCCCCACCCGGTAACGCTATGCAGGCTGTCGGCAGCTCTTTTTACCCGCAACTTTTCTGCTAGAATGCTCGGCTTTCTTTAACGACCCAGGTGAAACCTCCATGCAGCCCATGCTGAATATCGCACTGCGCGCGGCCCGCAGCGCCAGTGAATTGATTTTGCGCTCCATCGAGCGCCTGGACGTGATCTCGGTTGACGAGAAAGAAGCCAAGGATTACGTCACCGAAGTTGATCGTGCGGCTGAGCAGACCATCATCACTGCGCTGCGCAAGGCCTACCCGACCCACGGTTTTCTCGGTGAAGAAAGCGGCCTAAGTGCCGGCAGCGGCGAAGGCGCCGATTACCTGTGGATCATCGACCCAATTGATGGCACCACTAACTTTATTCGTGGCGTACCGCACTTTGCGGTCAGCATCGCCTGTAAATTCCGCGGTCGCCTTGAGCACGCAGTGATCATCGATCCGGTGCGCCAAGAAGAGTTCACCGCCAGCCGTGGCCGTGGCGCCGCGTTCAATGGCCGGCGCATGCGCGTCAGCTCACGCAAGAGCCTGGAAGGCGCCCTGCTCGGCACCGGCTTCCCGTTCCGTGATGGCCAGCTGGACAACCTCGACAATTACTTGGGCATGTTCCGCGACCTTACCGGCCAGACCGCCGGCATTCGTCGCGCCGGCGCTGCCAGCTTGGACTTAGCCTATGTCGCCGCCGGGCGCTTCGATGCGTTCTGGGAGTTCGGCTTGTCTGAATGGGACATGGCCGCTGGCGCCCTACTGATTCAAGAAGCTGGCGGCCTGGTCAGCGACTTCAGCGGCAGCCATGAGTTCTTGGAAAAAGGTCAGATCGTGGCCGGCAACACTAAGTGCTTCAAAGCCGTGCTCACCGCTATTCAGCCACACCTGTCGACCGCGCTTAAGCGCTGATCTACAGCGCAGAGCCGGCACCGCGCCGGCTCTGCGGGCTAACCACCACACTTGCCGCACCGCCGGCAACCGGGCTTAATCCAGCGATCTCGCTACGGATGCCCAGCATGACCAACCTCGCCCACGATCAACCGACCCCGCATGCCACACCGGCAGCCCTGCGCGCACTCATCGAAAGCCGCCGCGCCGTTCGGCGCTTCACCAGTGAAGCCGTGCCCGACGCCATTATCCGTGACTGCCTAGAGCTGGCAGTGCTCGCCCCTAACTCCTGCAATTTGCAGCCCTGGAGCTTTCAGGTGGTGCGCGACCCGCAACTGCTCAGCCAACTGCATCATGTGTGCATGAGCCAAAATGCAGCCAAGGCACCACTGATCATCGCCGTGCTGGCACGCCCTGATACCTGGCGCCAAGCCTGCCAGAACGTCATTGACTACTGGCCCGAGGCCGAAGTGCCGGAGCGCATTCGCCACTTCTATCGCAAGACCGCACCCTTTCAGTACAACCAAGGTCCGTTCGGCCTGCTCGGCCTCTTCAAGCGTCAATTGTTGCGCCTAGCAGCACTGCGCAAGCCACTGATGCGCAGCCCCAACAGCCAAGCGCAGATGCGCCTATGGGCAGTAAAGTCCACCGCGCTGGCCGCGGAAAACCTGATGCTGGCATTCCAGAGCCACGGCTACGCCAGCTGCCCAATGGAAGGTTTCGACGAGGTTCGCCTGCGCCAGACGCTCGATATTCCGCGTCAGGCCATCCCGATCATGCTGCTGGCCGTCGGTAAGCCTGGCGACAAAGCCATCTACAACCCGCGCCTACGCTTCCCGCTAGAACAGCATGTGAGCTGGCACTGATTGCGCCCGCGCTTTTAGGCACAAATCACCTAAATCAATAGTGCTAGGCGAGCGAGACGACCGGTCATATTCTCGCCACATGACTAACATCCGACTCGACAAACGTGACCTGATCCTCGCCAAAGGCGCGGCGGTAATGACTCGCCGGGGCTACCACGGCACTGGCGTGCAGGAAATAGTGCAAGCCGCCGGCATTCCTAAAGGCTCGTTCTATCACTACTTCGCCAGCAAGGAAGATTTTGCCCTGCAAGCGCTGGCCTTCATCTATCAGCCGCGCCTGCAGCGGTACGCCGAAGCCCTGAGCAATCCAACATTGAGCCCACGCCAACGTGTTCTCAGTTATTACGGCGAGCTGCTCGCGCACTTTCGCCAGCAAGAACGCCTGGAATACCACTGCTTTATTGGCAGCCTGAGTTTTGAGATGCGCGAACTGCTGCCTGCCATCGGCGAGCAGGTCGAGGCCATTCTGCAAGCCTCAGCCCTGACCCTGCAGCATTGCCTCGAGCAGGCGCAGCAAGCCGGCGAACTGGCGGCCGACGAAGACTGTGCCAACCTCGCCGCCTTTATTGCCAATGCCTGGCAGGGCGTACTGACGCGCCTGAAAGTGGGTAGCAAGGCCCAACCCGTCGAAGAATTTGTGCAGCGGCTTGAGCGCTTGCTCAGCGCCTAATTTTTTACCCCATTAATGAGACGACCGGTCATCTGACCGGCTTAGGAGCACGCATGACCTCCCCTGTAAAAGCCCTGTTCGAACCCTTCCGCCTGGGCAATCTTGAGCTGCCGACCCGCGTGGTCATGGCGCCTATGACTCGCTCCTTCTCGCCCGGCGGCGTGCCTAACAGCAAGGTTATCGAGTACTACCGCCGCCGCGCCGCCGCTGGCGTTGGTCTGATCATCACCGAAGGCACTACCGTCAACCACCCAGCCGCCAATGGTTACCCCAACGTGCCGCGTTTTTATAACGAAGACGCGCTAGCCGGCTGGAAGAAAGTGGTTGATGCCGTGCACGCTGAAGGCGGTCGCATCGTTCCGCAGCTCTGGCACGTCGGTAACGTGCGCAAGCTCGGCACCGAGCCGGATGGCGACGTACCGGGTTACGGCCCGATGGAAAAACTCAAAGACGGCAAAGAAGTTGTCCACGGCATGACCCAGGCTGACATCGACAACGTTATCGCTGCCTTCGCTCAAGCGGCTCGCGACGCCCAAGCCATTGGCATGGACGGGGTAGAAATTCACGGCGCGCACGGCTATCTGGTTGACCAGTTTTTCTGGGAAGGCAGCAACCAACGCACCGACGGCTACGGCGGCAGCCTGGCCAACCGCTCGCGCTTTGCCATCGAACTGATTAAGGCCGTGCGCGCCGCGGTCGGCCCAGACTTCCCGATCATTTTCCGTTTCTCGCAGTGGAAGCAGCAGGATTACACCGCACGCCTAGTGCAAACTCCTGAAGCCTTGGGTGAATTCTTGCAGCCACTGGCGGACGCTGGCGTGGATATTTTCCATTGCTCAACCCGCCGCTTCTGGGAGCCGGAGTTCGAAGGCTCCGAGCTGAATCTGGCCGGCTGGACCCGCCAGCTCACCGGCAAGCCAACCATCACAGTTGGCAGCGTCGGCCTGGATGGCGAGTTCCTGCAGTTTATGGTCAACACCGACAAAGTCGCCAAGCCGGCTGATCTCGGCGCCCTGCTGACGCGCCTGAATAATCAGGAGTTTGATCTGGTCGCCGTCGGTCGCGCCCTGCTGGTCGATCCGGAGTGGGCGGTAAAGGTCCGCGACGGTAACGAACAGGACATCCTGCCGTTCAGTCGCCAAGCGCTGATGTCGCTGGTTTAAGCGCTCGATTAGCGCTGGCGTGCGGCGCAAACCACACGCCTGCTCTAAGCCCCGCCTAGGCGGGGCTTTTTTTGCGCATGATTTTGTCGACCCCAGCCCGTAGAATCGCGTCTTTCCGTTTGCCACGAGCCTGCTATGTCGACCCATCAGTTGCGCCCTCAGGGTGACTTTCCCGTTGCCGGACTGCCCCGCCGTTTGGCGGCTATGTTTTATGACTTCCTGCTCTGCGTGGCCTTACTGATCGTGATCGCTTCGCTCTACCGCCTAGCCCTTAACGGCATTTATGGCAGCGAGCAACTTAAACAACTCTCCGACGCCGGTGCTCTAGATGGCGACCCACTGCTATCGACCTTCCTGCTGCTGGGGCTGTTTGGCTTTTTCGCCAAGTTCTGGACCCACAATGGCCAGACGCTCGGCATGCAGGTGTGGGGCATTCGCGTGCAAAATGCTGACGGCAGCGCCATCGATCTGTGGCAAGCACTGCTGCGCTTTATGATCGCCATCATCTCTTGGCTATGCTGCGGGTTGGGCTTTTGGTGGATTCTCTGGGACAAGCAAAAGCGCAGCTGGCATGACCGCTATTCGGAAAGCGTGATCGTACAACTGCCGAAAAAGCAGTAACGCCCAAGCATAAAAAAACCGGCAATTTCAGCCGGTTTTTTTATGCTTGCATAGTTGCCCGATCAGCCCGCTCGACGCAGCAGCAACAACCCGGCGATGGCGCAGATGACTGAAGGAATCAACACGGCCAAGAGCGGCGGGAAGCCGAATACCAAGCTAGAAGGGCCCAACAGGTCCTGGCCAATTTTGAATACAAAGCCGACCAGCACCCCGGTAAACACCCGCTGACCGAGCGTTACCGAGCGCAGCGGACCGAAGATAAAGGAGATAGCCATCAACACCAGCGCCGCGGTCACCAGCGGCTGCAAAACCTTGCTCCAGAACGCCAACCAGTAACGGCCATTAGCCAAGCCCTGATCGGCCAGGTAATGGATGTAATGCCACAAACCGGTGACCGACAAGGCTTCTGGCTCCAGCACCACAGTGCCGAGCAACTCTGGCTTGAGTTGCACATCCCAGCGCTGCGTCGGCTGGCTAATCACGGCCGAGGACTGTTCCTTTAACTCGGTCGTGACCACATCCTCCAACTGCCAGTGATCACTCTGAAACAAGGCCCGGCGAGCGAAGCTGGCCGACAGCAGATTGCGCTCAGTGTCGAACTGGTAGCGCGTCACCCCATACAGCACGCCATTGGGCTGCACGGCGTTGATATGAATAAATTCGCCACCCTGACGGTGCCACAAACCGCGCTTGGAGCTTTGCGCCTCGCCGCCGCCCTGGGCCATGGCCCGATTAGCCTGAGCTAGGTTCTCGCTCCACGGCGCCAGGTACTCACCAATCAACACACCGGCCAACATGATCACCAGCATGGGCTTCATCACGGCCCAAACAATCCGCCGGATAGACACCCCAGCCGCGCGCATGATAGTCAGCTCGCTGCTGCTGGCCAGATTACCCAAACCAATCAGGCAACCAATCAGCGCGGCCATCGGCAGCATTTCATAGATGCGCCGCGGAACGGTCAGCAGTACCCAGATCGCCGCTTCAAGCAAGCCGTAGGTTGGACTGATATCACTCAGCTCATCGATATAAGCGAACAGCAACGCCAGACTAACGATAATGCCCAGAACCGCAATAATGGCGAAGAACACACTGGTACCAATGTAGCGATCGAGCTTAACCATGGGTCACCTCCCGCACAGCACGACGGGAAGTCCACTTGAGCCGTAATGACTCCCAGTACAACATCAGCAGCCCAAGCATCAAGAAGACCCCATGAACCCACCACAAACCCAGCTGTGGAGGAATTTTGCCCTTGTCTAGTGCGCCACGTGACGCGATCAACAGCGCCAGATAGGTCATGTAAATCAGGATAGCCGGCAGCAATTTAAGGAAGCGACCCTGACGCGGGTTAACCCGCGACAGGGGCACGGCCAACAGCGTGACGATAAACACCAGCAGTGGAATCGACAGGCGCCATTGCAGCTCAGACTGCTCGACCCGGTCTTGGCTGCTGAACAGCTCAAGCGTTGGCACTGCCTCGCGTTCGCCAATGTCTTCTCTGACATCCGGTTTAGGCAGTAGCACGCCATAGGTGTCGTAGTGAATTTTGCGGTAATCGGCCTGACCCGGATTGCCGTCGTAGCGGTAACCGTTTTCTAGCACCAAGTAATGGCTGCCATCGGCTTGGATTTCCTGATGGCCCTTCTCCGCGACCAGCAAACTAATTGATCGCTCTTTGTCACCGGCGGCAGACAGGCGTTTATCGGAGATAAAAATGCCTGACAGCTGGCTACGATCCGCCGACAGCTTCTCGGTATAGGTCACTCGCGTGCCACTGCGAATAGCCTGAAAGCGTCCAGCATCTAGGGTATCGAACTCGGTCATGGCGGCTTGTTGATTGAGAATCTTGGCCACTTCGGTAGCGCCCTTAGGCGCCAGACTCAAGCTCAGCCACGCCACCAAACAGGCGACCCCAGCCGCTGTCACCAAGGTGTAAGCGGTCAAACGCTGCTGACTGATGCCCGCTGCCGACAACACCGTCATCTCACTGTCGAGGTACATCCGCCCGTAAGCCAGCAGTACGCCTAGAAACAGCCCCAGCGGCAGGATCAGCTCAAAAAAGCTCGGCAGTTTGTAGGCCATGATCAAAAACAGCACCGTATGGTCCAGGCGCCCTTCCGCGGCCTGCGCCAGATACTTGATGAAACGCCCGCTCATAATGATAACCAACAACACCGCACTCACGGCGCCAGAGGTCAGCAACAGCTCTCGGGACAAATAACGGAACACGATCAAAGCAGACACTCCAGGGTTGTCAGGCTTGCGCGGCTACGCTCAAACTAGCCAGACTGATGCCAATCACCCGTAGGCGATCCACCAAAAAATGGTGGTCATTATCCTGCAATCCCGACTCTTTGTCTTGGGGACACCACAGCATGCAATTTCTGGTTAAAAGCAGCCCAGTAGCAACCCTAAAAACCGCCACTCTGGTCGTCGCCGTCGGCGAAGGGCGTAAGCTCGGCGCCACCGCCACAGCACTTGATTTAGCTACTGGCGGCGCCATCAGCAGCCTGCTCAAGCGTGGCGACCTGCCCGGCAAAGTCGGGCAAAGCCTGCTGCTACACAGCCCGACCAACCTCAAGGCCGAGCGCGTATTGCTGGTCGGCTGCGGCAAAGACGCCGAACTTAGCGTCCGTCAGTTTCGCAAAATCGCCGCTGCCAGCCTCGGCGTACTCAAGGGCTTGGGCGGCAGCGATGCCACGCTGACCCTGACCGAATTGAGCGTTAAAGGCCGCGACGCCTACGGTAAAGCTCGCCTGCTGGTAGAGACCCTAGCCGACGGCGGTTATGTATTCGATCAGTTTAAGAGCCAGAAGGCCGAACCACGCGCCTTGAAAAAGATCACCCTGCTGGCCGACAAAGCTGAGCTGGCAGATACCGAGCGCGGCAGTCAGCACGCCCAAGCGATCGCCGACGGCATGGCCTTTACCCGCGACCTCGGCAACCTGCCACCGAACCTTTGCCACCCCAGCTATCTAGCGGATCAAGCCAAGGCACTGGGCAAGGCGCACAAGAACCTCAAAGTCGAGATTCTTGACGAGAAAGAGCTGAAAAAACTCGGCGCCGGCGCCTTCCTCGCCGTCGCCCAGGGCAGCGACCAGCCGCCACGGATGATCGTGATGCACTACCAAGGCGGCAAAAAAGACGCCAAGCCGGTAGTACTGGTTGGCAAGGGCATCACCTTCGACACCGGCGGCATCAGCCTCAAGCCAGGCCTGGGCATGGACGAGATGAAGTACGACATGTGCGGCGCCGCCAGCGTATTCGGCACCTTGCATGCTGTATTGGCACTGCAACTGCCAATCAACTTGGTGTGCCTGCTGGCCTGTGCCGAGAACATGCCGAGCGGCGGTGCGACACGCCCCGGCGACATCGTCACCACCATGAGCGGGCAAACCGTAGAGATCCTCAACACCGACGCCGAAGGCCGTCTGGTGCTGTGCGACACCCTGACCTATGCAGAGCGCTTCAAACCGAGTGCAGTGATCGATATCGCCACCCTCACCGGCGCCTGCATTGTTGCCCTGGGCAGCAACACCTCAGGGCTGATGGGTAACGACGACGGCTTGGTTCAACAACTGCTCGACGCCGGCGTGTATGCCGACGACCGCGCTTGGCAGCTGCCGCTGTTCGAGGAATACCAAGAGCAGCTGGACAGCCCATTTGCCGACATCGCCAACATCGGTGGGCCGAAGGCCGGCAGCATCACCGCTGGCTGCTTCCTCTCGCGCTTCGCCAAGCAATATCAGTGGGCGCACCTGGATATTGCCGGCACAGCCTGGATCAGTGGCGGTAAGGACAAAGGCGCTACCGGCCGGCCGGTGCCGCTGCTGACCCAATACCTGCTGGATCGGGTGTAAATGCGCGTAGAGTTTTATGTGCTGCCCGGCGATCAGCCGGGCGAGCGCCTGCGTGCGGCCTGCCAACTGGCGGCCAAGGGCTGGCGCCATGATTTACCAGTATTCGTGCGCGGCGCCGATGCGGCGCAGTGCGAGCAACTGGACGAACTGCTGTGGCGCTTTAAAGGTGAAACCTTTGTGCCGCACAATCTCTACGACGACGACAGCAGCGCGCCGGTATTGATTGGCCTAGACCAGCCGCCGCACGCCAGCAACGGCCTGCTGATTAATCTGCACCCGCAACTGCGCGAAGACCTGACGCCCTTCAGTCGCGTCATCGAAATCGTCAACCAGCACCCCGAGCAGCTGCAATTGGCCCGGGACAATTTCCGCCTTTACCGGCAACGGGGCTTTGCCCCGCAACGCGTTGAGCTGTGACCATGGATAGCCCGCCCAAACCTGGCAACTTACTGAATGACCTAGAGTCGATCCGTGAGTTGCTCGATCAGCAGCAACTGGAGCCGCCGCTGCTGACCGACTCAGTCGACACCAGCGCCATCCCCCTGCTCAGTGAGATCGTCCCGCCCAGCGAACTCATACCACCGCGCGCGAGCTTGGCCGCCTTACAAAACCGCACGGAGCCGGCAGCCAGCCATGTAGCGTCAACGCCTGCGCGCACGCCGGCAACGCCCGCTGCGGCCGCCCCCAGTGTTACGAGCAACGCCATTGGTGTCGCCTTGCAACAACGCCTGCATCCCAGCGCTGTTGAACTACAGCGGGTTGATCGTGAACTGCGCGCCGCCGCCCAGTTGCTGTTGCAAGATGTGATCGACGATTTCGTCCCACAAATTGAAGCTGAGCTCAAACGCCGCCTCGATGCGCGCCTTGAGCGCCTACTCAGTCAGCGCAAACCCTAAACCGATACCCAGCTACAAACGGCCCTACGCCCAGCGCGCCATCCCCGCTATACTTGCCGGCTTTTCCGTCTAGCCGTCATAAGGGTCCCGCCGCGCATGGACAAGACCTACCAGCCGCACGCCATTGAAACCGCCCTGTACCAGAACTGGGAGGCGAACAACTATTTCGCCCCGCAAGGTGCAGGCGAGCCGTACACCATCATGATCCCGCCGCCGAACGTCACCGGCAGCCTGCACATGGGTCACGGCTTCAATAACTCGATCATGGATGCGCTGATTCGTTTCCGCCGCATGCAGGGCCGCAATACCCTGTGGCAGCCAGGTACCGACCACGCGGGCATCGCCACGCAGATGGTGGTTGAGCGCCAGCTTGCTGCTGAAGGTGTCGGTCGTCACGACCTGGGTCGCGAAAAATTCCTGGAGAAAGTCTGGGAATGGAAAGAACAGTCCGGCGGCACCATCACCCGGCAGATTCGTCGCCTGGGCAGCTCGGTGGACTGGTCGCGCGAGCGCTTCACCATGGACGACGGCTTGTCCGAGTCGGTTAAAGAAGCTTTCGTGCGCCTGCACCAAGACGGCCTGATCTACCGTGGCAAGCGCCTGGTCAACTGGGACACCAAATTCCACACGGCTATTTCTGACCTCGAAGTGGAAAGCCACGACGAGAAAGGCCACCTGTGGAACCTGCGCTACCCGCTGGCCGACGGCAATAAAACCGCCGACGGCTTGGACTATCTGGTCGTCGCCACCACGCGCCCAGAAACCATGCTGGGCGACAGCGCCGTCGCGGTAAACCCGCATGACGAGCGCTACCAAGCGCTAATCGGCACCTTTATCGACCTGCCGCTGCTCGGTCGACGCATTCCGATCATTGCCGACGACTATTGCGACCCAGAATTTGGCACCGGCTGCGTGAAGATCACCCCAGCCCACGACTTCAACGACTATGAAGTCGGCAAGCGCCACAACCTGCCGCTGATCAACATCTTCGACAAAAACGCCGCAGTACTGGCACAAGCGCAGGTGTTCAATGTCGACGGCAGCGTTAACGCCGATTTCGACGGCAGCCTGCCGGCTGAATACGCCGGCCTCGACCGTTTCGTCGCGCGTAAGCAGATCGTTGCCGCCTTCGAGGCTGCTGGCCTGCTGGTGAGCATCGACGACCACGCGTTGAAAGTGCCGAAAGGCGACCGCTCCGGCACCATCATCGAGCCGTGGCTGACCGATCAGTGGTACGTCAGCACCAAGCCGCTGGCCGAAAAAGCCATCGCCGTAGTGGAAAGCGGTGAAATCCAGTTCGTGCCCAAGCAGTACGAGAACATGTACTTCAGCTGGATGCGCGACATCCAAGACTGGTGCATCAGCCGTCAGCTTTGGTGGGGCCACCGCATTCCGGCTTGGTACGACGATGCCGGCAACGTCTATGTCGGCCGTGACGAGGCAGAAGTACGCGCCAAACACAACCTCGCAGACGTCAACCTGCGCCAAGACGAAGACGTGCTCGACACGTGGTTCAGCTCTGGCCTGTGGACCTTCTCGACCCTCGGCTGGCCGCAACAGACCGAAGAGTTCAAGACCTTCCACCCCACCGACGTGTTGGTCACCGGTTTTGACATCATCTTCTTCTGGGTCGCCCGGATGATCATGCTGTCGACCCACCTGACCGGGCAGATTCCGTTCAAGACTGTCTACGTGCACGGTTTGGTGCGCGATGGCCAAGGGCAGAAGATGTCCAAGTCCAAGGGTAACGTGCTTGACCCGCTGGACATCGTCGACGGCATCACCCTCGATGCGCTGTTAGAGAAACGCACCACCGGCTTGATGCAGCCTAAGCTCGCCGAGAAAATCGCCAAGCAGACCCGCGCCGAGTTCCCTGACGGTATCGCCGCTTACGGCACCGACGCCCTGCGCTTCACCAACTTGGCGCTGGCCTCCACCGGCCGCGATATCAAGTTCGACATGGGCCGGGTCGAGGGTTACCGCAACTTCTGCAACAAGTTGTGGAACGCCGCCAACTTCGTGCTGGAAAACACCGATGACCAGGACACTGGGATCAACGGTGAAGCCGTTGAGCTGTCGCCAGTCGATCGCTGGATCATCTCGGCGCTGCAACGCACCGAACAAGACGTTACCCGCCACCTCGACGCCTTCCGCTTCGACTTGGCCGCGCAAGCTTTGTACGAGTTCATCTGGGACGAATACTGCGCGTGGTATCTGGAGCTGGTTAAGCCGGTATTGTGGGATGAAGCCGCCTCCGTCGAGCGTCAACGCGGCACCCGCCGCACGCTGATCCGCGTCCTGGAAGTGGTGCTGCGCCTGACTCACCCGTTTATGCCGTTTATCACCGAAGAGATTTGGCAGCGGATCAAGGCGCAAGCCGGCGTGGCTGGCGAGACCATCATGCTGCAGGCATGGCCGGTGGCCAATGAAAGCCGCATCGACGCCGCCGCCGAAGCGGATATCGAATGGGTTAAGCAGCTGATGCTCGGCCTACGGCAGATCCGTGGCGAGATGAAAATTTCCATGGCCAAGCGCATCGACATCATCGTGCAAAACGCGGCCGCCGAAGACCTGCGTCGCCTGGCCGACTTCGAGCCGCTGCTAAGCAAGCTGGCCAAGCTGGAATCGGTACGCGTGTTGGCCGCTGACGAAGAAGCACCGATGTCGGCCACCGCACTGGTTGGCGACATGCAGGTGTTGGTGCCGATGGCCGGATTAATCGACAAAGACGCCGAACTGGCGCGCTTGGATAAGGAAATCCAGCGCCTCAGCGGCGAAGTGCAACGCGTCGGCGGCAAGCTGAGCAATGAAGGCTTTGTCGCCAAGGCGCCAGCCGAGGTGCTCGATAAAGAGCGCGCCAAGCTGGCTGAAGCCGAACAGGCACTCAGCAAGATGGTCGAGCAGCGCGAAAAAATCGCCAAACTGTAAACCGGCCGATAAAAAAGGCCCGCGCTCGCAAGACCGCGGGCCTTTTTTTGCCTGCAACCGGTGCATCATGTTGCGCGGCAAACTGGGCGGTTATCGGTGAATTCTTTCGCCACGCCTCACGGGTCAAGGCTCTAGGGCGGGCGCTAGCCTCTTTCCGCTGACGACCCAATCAGGCATGCTCGCAGCCTGCCAATAACAACAAAGGAATCGACAATGTATGTATTGATGGCCTTGATCTTCGTCGCGGGTTACCTGTGTATCGCCCTGGAACACCCACTCAAGGTCGACAAAGCTGCCTCAGCCATTCTTACCGCCGTGCTCTGCTGGACGGTATTGGTCCTCGGCGCCGAGAGCATCCTGCCAAGCTTGGCGAGCCCCGACGAACACGCCATCACCAGTGAATTACGCCATCACCTAGGCGAAATTTCGGAGATCCTGTTCTTTCTGATGGGCGCCATGACCATTGTCGAGTTGATCGACGCCCACGACGGCTTCAAGGTCATTACCGAGCGCATTCGCACCAACAAGCGCGTGCCGCTGCTGTGGCTGATTGGCTTTATTACCTTCTTCCTCTCGGCGGCGCTGGACAACCTGACCACCACCATTGTCATGGTCTCGCTGCTGCGCAAGCTAATCAGCGACCGTCACGAGCGCTGGTTTTATGCCGGCATCGTGGTGATTGCCGCCAACGCTGGCGGGGCGTGGTCGCCCATCGGTGACGTGACCACTACCATGCTGTGGATCGGCAGCCAGATCAGCGCCAGCGGCATCATCGCTGAGCTGTTCCTACCGAGCCTGGTCTGCCTGTTGGTGCCGCTGCTGGTGCTAAGCCTAACCATGAAGGGCGAATTCGAACGGCCAGACGCGCACAGTCACGACGACGATGAGAGCGAACCGACCACACCCTTCGAGCGCAATCTGGTGTTCATCCTCGGCATTGGCTCGCTGCTATTCGTGCCGGTATTCAAGACCGTCACCCACTTGCCACCGTACATGGGCATTCTGCTCGGCCTCGGCGTGTTGTGGGTGGTCACTGAGCTGCTGCACCGTGGCAAAAATGATGCGGATCGCCATCCACTGTCGGTGGTTGGCGTGCTGCGCAAAATCGATACCACCAGCGTACTGTTCTTCCTCGGCATCCTGCTGGCGGTTTCCAGCTTGGCCACCGCTGGCCACCTGAACCAGATCGCCAACGCGCTGAAAGACAGCCTGGGCAACGTTTACGCCATCAACATCGCCATCGGCCTACTGTCCTCAGTGGTCGACAACGTGCCGCTGGTGGCCGGTGCGATGAAGATGTATCCGCTGGTCAACGCCGAAACCGTGACGGCCAGCAGCGAGGCGGTGTGGCTGAGCAATTTCGTCATGGATGGCAAGTTCTGGGAGCTACTGGCCTATTGCGCCGGCACCGGCGGCAGCTGCTTGATCATCGGCTCGGCAGCCGGAGTCGCCGCCATGGGCATGGAGAAGATCGACTTTATTTGGTACCTGAAAAAAATCAGCCTGCTCGCTCTGCTCGGCTATCTGGCCGGCGCCGCTACCTATATTGGCCTGGCAAGCCTGTGACTAGCGCGCCGATGGAAGCGAGCAAGACCCGCACCAGCTTTTACCGGCGCCTGTATGTGGCCTGGCTGATCGACAGCGGTGCGGCGTGCAACGTGCCAGCGCTGATGGCAGCCACTGGCATGCCTAGGCGCACGGCCCAAGACACCTTAGCGGCCTTGACTGAGCTGGATATTGACTGCCATTTCGAGCAAGAGGATGGCGAGCGCAACAATGCCGGCCACTACCGCATCAGGGACTGGGGGCCGCTCAACAGGGAGTGGATCGCCAGCCACCTGCCGACTATTAAAGCGGTACTCGGCTACCGCTAAACATATGCGCCGCAATTGATGCCCCCCGAATCACGCACCACCCCGCTTAAGAGTGTTTCAGCCATGCCCGATGCGCCCCGCAACACCCCAGTTGATAGCCCAGCGAGCGAGCCGAGCCTGCTGCACCCGCGCAATCGCCATCAGGGGCGTTACGACTTTCCGGCACTGATCAACAGCTGTCCGGAGTTGGGCGCTTTTGTCATCACGAACCCACACGGCAAACCCAGCATCGACTTTGCCAACCCGGCGGCGGTGCGCGTATTTAACCGCGCCTTGCTGCACAGTCTGTACGGCATCAAGCACTGGCAAATTGCCGAAGGCTATCTGTGCCCACCAATCCCCGGTCGAGCTGACTACTTGCATGGTCTGGCTGACTTACTGGCGACCGATGCCGGCGGCAACATTCCTCGCGGCAATAATGTGCGCGCCTTAGATGTCGGCGTCGGAGCCAACTGCATCTACCCCTTGCTGGGTCACAGCGATTACGCCTGGCGCTTTGTTGGCTCGGACATCGACGCCCAGGCGTTGGCCTCGGCGCAGGCGATCATCGACGCCAACCAGCTCGGCCAAGTCATTGAGCTGCGTCAGCAACTCAATCGCGGACAGATTTTCGCCGGTTTGCTGCAGACTGAGGAGCGCTTCGACCTAACCTTGTGCAATCCGCCTTTCCACGCCAGCGCAGCTGAAGCCAGCAGTGGTAGCCGGCGCAAATGGAAAAACCTCAGCAAGCTCGCCCCCGAGCGCACGCTGCCAGACCTTAACTTTGGCGGTCAGAACAACGAGCTCTGGTGCACCGGCGGCGAAGCATCGTTCGTTAAGCGCATGATCAAAGAGAGCGTTGCCATTGGCAGCCAGGTGCTGTGGTTCAGCAGCCTGATTTCCAAGGCCGGCAACTTGCCCGACCTCTACAAGCAACTGCATAAGATCGGCGCTCAGGCCGTGCACACCGTCGCTATGGCTCAAGGTAACAAGCAGAGTCGCTTCATTGCGTGGAGTTTTATGGACGACGCCCAGCGCCAGAGCTGGCATGCCCATCGGCAAGGCTAAAAAGTATTCTATGCCCAATTCAAGTCAGTCAATTTGCTGCTACTACTGCAGTGAACCTTAGCGATTGCCGAGGCGTTATCTGCCTGATTAACCGTAAGGACCTTGAATGAACTGGGTACGCCTAACCAGCCTCATTTGCCTATTACTCAGCGGCCTGGCCGCGGCCGAAACACGCCAAGAGCTAAAGATCAGCGCGGGCGAATGGCCGCCCTATCTCTCCAGCGAACTGCCGCATAACGGCGTAATTGCTCACCTGATTAGTGATGTATTGGCCGATGAAGGCTACCGCGTGAGCTTTCGCTTTCTGCCATGGCCACGGGCCTATGCCGAGGCCGCAGAGGGCCGATACGACGCCAGCGCCATATGGATGCACAAGCGTGAGCGCGAGGCTGACTTTCTCTTTAGCGCACCCATACTCAACGAGCAATTCGTGTTCTTCCACCTCAAGAGCCTGCCGTTCGACTGGCAACAGTTCTCTGACCTCAACGGCATGACCCTCGGCGGCGGGCTGGAGTACAGCTACGGCCCCGCCTTCGATGACTACCTCGCCAGCCGCCAGGCCAAAATGGAGCGCGTATCCACTGACCGGCAGAACTTCGAGAAACTCCTGAAAGAGCGCATCGTGCTTTACCCCCAGGAATTAAACGTCGGCACTGCTTCCCTGCACAGTCAGTTCAGCAGCGCCGAGATTGCCAAGATCACCCACCACCCCAAGCCACTGCTGAACAACCTCAGCTACCTGATGTTGCCGAAAAGCTTGGCCGCCAGCCCGGCACTGCTAGAGCGCTTCAATCGCCGCCTGCAGAGCTATCGCGCCAGTGGTCGCTACCAGCGCTACTTCGACGACCTGCGCAAAGGCTACTACCAGCCGCGCACCGTAGAGCAACCCATCACCGACTAGACCCAGCAAGCCTTGCAGCAGGCTCACGACTGCGCCAGAGTTCGCGCAGCCCTCTCCCCGCCTCTGAGCCCTGCCCCATGCACAACCTGAACTATCTGATCGGCATGACGGCCATCGCCGCCTTTGCCATGGCCGGCGTACTCGCTGCCGCGCGTAAAGACATGGACATCGTCAGCCTGAGCTTTCTCGGCGTAGTCACCGCCCTCGGCGGCGGCACCCTGCGTGACTTGCTGCTGAGCACCCAGGTGTTCTGGGTGCTCGACTTTAACTATGTCTGGATCGCAATTGGCGCCTCGATCTTTGCCTTTTATCTTGAGCGTCATCTGCGCGATGAAAGCGTCTGGGCACTGATTCTCTACCTGGACGCTTTCGGCATTGCCCTGTTCGGCGTGCAATCCATCGATAAAGCGTTGGCCCTGCACTTCTCCGCGCCAGTGGCCGTGGTCATGGCCACGCTCACCGGCATTGGCGGCGGCTTGGTGCGTGACGTGCTGGCACAACGGCCTAACCTGCTGCTCAGTCGCGAGATATACGCCACCACCATCATCGTTGGCAGCATTTGTTACCTCAACCTGCTGGACCTCGGCGGCAAAACCACCGTGACCACTCTGGCTGGCGTCGCCATAACCTTTATCTTCCGCGCCCTGGCTATTCACCGGCACTGGCATATGCCCAAGTGGTTAACCCTGCGCAGCAGTCTTAACGGCTAATCAAGACAAACTCCGCAAGCAGTGTTACCGAGTAACAGTACCAGCACAAAAACGCACCACAACAGTGCGCATATATTAAAAATGCCTAGCTGCGGCGAAATAGCGCATCGAAATGTAGCAAATATTTAACATTAACTGCATTTTATCGCACGCCAAGCTGGTACCATAGGTAACACGATAACCTGCTACAGGTTACCAACCTAGTTCAAAACCCTTGTCGCCGGGCTTATCCGGTAACAGTTAGCAAACCACTGGTGCTTACCATGAAACTCTTTGGCTTCTTCGCCATCTTCGGCTTCTCTTTCACGCCTCATGTGTCTGAACAAGACCTCAAGGTCCGCGACTGAGCAAACCGCTAGCACGTCGCAACAGCGACTAAAGGGGTAACTCTTGAGTCGTTTGCTTGACCGCTAAATGAAAAAGGCCCGCACAATCGTGCGGGCCTTTTTCATTTACTACTCGGGTAAAAATCAGCTCAGGGCTGCCAATCCTCTACACCGTACTTAGCTAGAATTTGCGCCAACCGGCCTGACTGACGCAGCGCAACCAGCTCGCGGTCAAATTGCTCAAGCAACTTATCAGCCCCCGGCTGCTTAGGACTAAAGCCCATATACAGTGGCACCGGCTGATTGCAGCCCACTGATACCACGCGCCCGGCATAGGCTGAGTCCAGCAGCAAAAAACTCATGACTGAGCGATCCTCGATCATGCCATCCAACCCGCCCACCATCAGCTTGCGCAAATTACGCCGTGCGGGCTCATCACCCGACTCAGCAAAATACTTTTTCTTGTTCGCTGGATCCGCTAACCACTCACCGATGCCATCGACGTATTCATAGCCTAAGGCGATACCCAGACGCTGCAGTCCCTGCAAATCGGAAGCCTTACCGTGATACTCACGTGTACTACCGGGCGCCACATATAAGCAGTCATAGGCATGGCCAACTTGCTGCTGGCTAGTCAATAACTTGCCTTCACGGACCATTTGCGCAGTGGCCGCAATCGCTGCCGTGCTGACGCCTTGGCGGGTTTGCAGAATCGCGCGCTTCCACGGTACGACCTGATAATCGATTTGATCCTGAGGAAATATGCTCGCCAACACTTCGATGATGTAACCCGGCAAAGGCGCATCGGGCTGGCAATTGAATGGACACCAGACATCCGCGACCACTTGCAGACGCTCAGCATCCGCACGCGCGGCCAGCAGCGTCAGCGCAACCGCGAACAGACATTTAACGGCGCAATGCATGCAAATAACCTCTCTGCGACGGCACCTTAACCGCATTTTTAATACGGCTATTTCAGGCCAGTCTAGACACAACAACAAAACAGCGTCAAAAAGCCGATCATCATACAAACCGCAAGCGATGCCGCAACCAAACTAGCCGCCGGCTAACTCCAAGGTCAGCGCCGCCGCACCAATGGCCTTGCAGCCAGTGGCATTCTGTCCGCTCCAGAGTGGCGAGAAATCACCGCTGCCTAAGCTCTCGGCCTTGGCCCGCAACGGCGTAATGGCCAAGGCTGCTAATGGAAACGCCGGTGTTGGGGCATTTAGCGGGCTAAGTTCGCGGATCACCCGATTAACAATGCTCCGCGCCGGGCGCCCACTAAACAGCGTGGTCAGGGCTGTATGCCCGGCAGCCGAGCTTTGCAGAGCCGCGCGGTGCACTGCACTGGTGTTCGCTTCCGGGCAGAGCAAATACGCCGTGCCCACCTGCGCACCGGCAGCGCCCAGCGCCATAACAGCCGCGACGCCTTGAGCATCGGCGATACCACCAGCAGCAATCACCGGCACGCTAACGGCCTGAACAATGCGCGGCAGCAGAGCAAACAAACCCGCTTGCTCGGTCAAATCCATCGACAGGAAATGCCCACGATGGCCGCCGGCCTCAAGACCTTGAGCGATGATCGCATCAACACCGCGCGCCTCCAGCCACAGGGCCTCAGCCACGGTGGTCGCCGACGCAATGACTTTGCTACCCCACCCTTGCACCTGCGCCAGCAACTCAGGCGATGGCAGGCCGAAGTGAAAGCTCACTACGGGTGGGCGAAACTCCGCCAACACGGCGGCAGCGGCGGCACTGAATGGCGCGCGCCCAGGGCCGGCGGGAATTTGCGCCGGATCAAGCTCCAGCTCGGTGTAATACGGTGCCAAAGCAGTGCGCCAGGCCGCCTCGCGTGCGGGATCGGGGGCGGTCTCGGTATGGCAGAAGAAGTTAACGCTGTAAGGCTTGCGGGTCTGCGTCTGTAACGCCGTCAGTTCAGCGCGCAACGCCTCAAGACTGAGCATGGCCGCGGGCAACGAGCCCAGCCCACCGACGTTACTCACCGCCATCGCCAGACGATGATCCTGCACACCGGCCATCGGCGCCTGAATAATCGGTAACTCGATGCCCAACACCTGTTGCAGTGTCATCGCCTGAACTCCTTACAAAAGCACTTTAACAGCAGAGCAAATGCAGCGCGGTCAAGGCCGCTCGCACCGAGGCAAGATAACCGCCCGCAGGAGCGGCCTAAGCCGCAAGGTTATAGCGCTGACGTTAACCCTGCGCTTACTCAGAGGCCAGCCCAACATACATGTTCTGCACGTCGTCTTGGTTGTTGAGTGCATCGAGGAAGGCTTCTACTTCTTCCAGCTGCTCGCCACTGAGGGTCATAGGATTCTTTGAGCGATAGCCCAACTGCGCCGAATTGACGCTAAAACCGAACTGCGGCAATGCTTTGCACACCGCGTCCAGATCGGTCAGCTCGGTCATAAACAGGGTGGCGCCCTCGTCGCTCGCTTCAAAATCCTGCGCCCCGGCTTCGATAGCGGCCAACTCCGGGTCGGCGTTGGCATCCACCGGGCTGGCTTCGATCATGCCCAGATGATCGAAATCCCAGGCCACCGAGCCAGTCGCGCCGAGCTGGCCCTTGCGGAACAGCACGCGAATTTCCGCCACGGTGCGGTTGGTGTTGTCAGTCAGGCACTCGATGATCACTGGCACCTGATGCGGGGCAAAGCCTTCGTAGGTCAGGCGCTCGTAGTGCACCGCATCACCAAGCAAGCCAGCACCTTTTTTGATCGCCCGATCCAAGGTATCGCGCGGCATTGAGGCTTTTTTGGCTTGCTCGACCACCAGGCGCAAACGCGGGTTCATGTCGATATCGGCACCAGCACGCGCCGCAATGGCGATTTCTTTTGCCAGCTTGCCGAAGATTTTGCCCCGTGCGTTGGCGGCGGCTTCTTTACCTTTTACTTTCCACTGAGCGCCCATGCTGACTCCTCAAAGCTGACGAGCCTGCTGTAGGACTGCAACAGACTCAAATAAAATCCGGCCATGGCCGTTATTTAACCGCGCGTTTTATACACCTACAGAAACAAAAAATCCTTAATTTGCGACGGCAAAACGCTTGTCCAGCGCGCTGTAACCGAGGCCAACACCCTTGTGTACTTTGAGCTGCACCGGAATGCGCTCCTTCAATGCCTCGACGTGACTGATCACGCCAATCATCTTGCCGCTGGCGTTCAAGGCATCCAGTGCATCCAATGCGACCTCCAGGGTTTCGCCATCTAGGGTGCCGAAGCCCTCGTCAAGAAACAGCGAGTCGATACTGGTTTTATGGCTGACCAGATCAGACAGCGCCAAGGCCAGCGCCAAGCTGACCAAAAAGCTCTCACCACCGGATAACGTCTTGCAGTCGCGCGCCACGTCGCCTTGCCAGGTATCCACCACCGCCAACTCCAGCTCACCACTGCCGCGCCGCGCCAGCTGGTAACGGCCGTGCAGGCGCTGCAGCTGCTGGTTGGCCAGATAAACCAAGTGGTCGAGCGTCAGGCCTTGGGCGAACTTGCGGTATTTGGCGCCATCCGCTGAACCGATCAGGCTGTTGAGTTGCTGCCAGAGGTCGTAGTTGGCCTGTCGAGCACTGATCTCGGCAAACAATTGCTGCTGACTGGCGCGCCGCTGTTCATCGTCCTGCAAGCGCGCACGCAGCTCGCCCTGACGCTCATTAAGAGCTTTGCTCTGCTGACTGAGGTTGAGCAACTGCTCGTCCAACTGACCGCGACCGAGCTGAGTCTGCGGCGCTGCCAACAGCTGGGCCAAAGCCTGCTCGCCAGCGGCTTTGCGCGCTTGCGCTTCGGTCAGCAGCTTATCTAGACGCGCCTTGAGTGCCTGCAACTGAGCTTGCTGTTGGTCACTGAGCAGCGCGGCGACGAACGCCGCTTCGTTGGCGAACGGGCTGAGCTGCAACGCGGCTAACCAAGCCTGCTGATGCTGCTGGTGATTGTCCTGCTCGTGACGCAGCTGCTGCTCCAGGCTATGCCGTTGGCCTTGCAGCTCGCTGACCCGCTGCTGGGCGGCCTGATACTGGGCGTCCACCTCAGCCAACGCCAGCCGGGCCAGCTGCGACTCAGTCAGCGCCGGCAGGTCGGCTTGAGCCAGCTCACTCCAGCGTTGCTGCCACTGAGTCTGCTGCCCAACCGCCGCATCCAAGGCGAACTCAAGCTCGCGCTGCTGGTCAGCCAATGCCTGCTGCTGCTTGAGCTGTTGCTGCCAAGTGAGCCAGTCCTCTTCACGCGCGGCCAGCCAGGCGTTGGCATCGGACGGCATTTCATACCCCAAAGCCGCCAGGGTTTGAGTCAGCGCCAGCACATGCTGTTGCTGCTGGCGTTGCAACTGCGCCAAACGCTCGTCGATGACCTCTAGCGCCTGCTGCTGGTTACGCTGATTTTGCTCAGCGAGAGCCTGCTGTTGCTGCAGTTGGCTATGGGACTTCTCATGCACCAGACACTGGCTGCGCGCTTGCTCCAGCGCTGCCTTGCAGCCATCAAGCTGGCTCAGTCGCTGTTCTAGGCTGGCCAGCTCACTGGCATGTTGCTGACGGGCGCTGTTTAAAGCTGCTGCATCGGCCAGCTGCAGGCTCAAAACCTGACATTGCTGCTGCCAAGATTCAGCTCGTTGCTGGCGTTCGTCTTCACATTGCTGCAGCTGCCGAGTCTGCTGCTGCACCCGTTCGGTAAGGGTGGCCAGTTCCGCCTTGAGGGTTTCGCCCTGCTCTTTTAACGCTTCCAGCGCGGTCTCTTTAGCAATCAAGGCCTGCTGCGTCGCAGATACGTCCAGCGCCTGATAGCTCGCCACCGCCGGATGCGTATGAGAGCCGCAGAGCGGGCAGGCTTGATCAGCCTGCAATTGCGCGCGGTAGTCCTCCAGCGCTTGGATGCGCTGCTCCTGCTCCAGCAGTTTTTTCTTGTCGTGCACCTGCTGGGCCAGCTCTTTGTACTGCTGGCGCAAAGCGGCTAGCGCCTGTTCTTTAGCCGCCAAGTCAGTATTTTCAACCTGCAACTGGGCCTGCAGTTGCGCTGCATGCTGGGCCAGGCGTTGGCGCAACGGTACTAACTCAGCCAAGCGTTCAAGGCCATTGCCACGGCTCAGTAACTGCTGCCATTGCTCACGCAGGGCCGCTTCATCACTGCTGCCTTGCACCGCATCCAACTGCGCCTGGGCTGCCACTTGCTGTTGTTGCGCCTGCTGCCACTGCTGCTCGGCGGTGCTTAAATCGGCCTGTTGCGCAACCAACTGCTGGGCCAAGTGTTGCAAACGCTGTTGCCCTGCCTGTTGTTGCGTGGTTTGCCCAGCGATGTCATTGGCCAGCTGCTGCAATTGCTCGAACTGACCTTGCCAAGCCCGCAACTGCTCGCCCAACTGCGCACGCTGCGGCTGCTCGGCCAGCTGCGCAGCAACCTGCGCGCGCTGCTGCTGCAACTGCTGCAACTGCGCTTGCCGTTCGCGGGCCAGATGCTGGCTCAACTGGCTGGCCTGCCACAGCTGCTGACACAGGTGCTGGCCAGCCTGCTGCTGGGCGGTAATGGTCTGCGTCAGGTTCTGTTCAACCTGAGCCTGCGCCGCCTGCGCCTGCTGCCAAGCGGCATGCTGCGGCTGCAACTTGCTCGCCGGTTCACTGGCCGCCAACCGGGCCAGTTGTGGCTCTGCGTCGGTTAAATCCAGCAGCGCTTGTTGCTCATTGTGCTGGGCCATTTGCTGCTGGTTTTGCGCCTTAGCCAGGTCTTCGCACCACTGCCGTTGTACCTGCAACTGCTGTTGTTCGCGCAGCAGTTCGGCCTCATCGGCCAACAGCTTCTGCGCTTCGGCCTCCAGCTCATGGCGCTGCTCATCGCCGAGCAACTCGACCCCGGAAGCCTTGGCGCGCAGCTGATCGAGTGCAGCCTTGACCTCGCGGGTCTGTTCGAACACCCGCTGGGAAATCTGCCCGTAAATATCGGTGCCGGTCAGCTCCTCAAGTAGCTCGGCGCGCTGGTTGGCGTTGGCTTCGAGAAAGGCCGCGAAGCCACCTTGGGCCAGCAGCATGGACTTGGTAAAGCGCTCAAAATCCAAACCCGTCAGGCTTTCGGTCAACTTGAGTTTTTCATTCAACTTGTCGGTAAGAATCTGCCCGACACCACTAACTGGGTCGATCTGCACCAGCTCAACCTTCGGTGCCTGCAGCGCCCCATCGCTTTTGCCATGGGCGCGACGCTGGCTCCAGAAGGCGCGATAGTGCTGATCTTTAACCGCAAACTCGACCTCAGCCAAGCAATCAGCGGTGTGCCGAGTTAGCAGCTCATTAGTGCTGGCCGACAGCGTGCCCATGCGCGGAGTGCGGTGATAAAGCGCCAAGCAAATGGCATCCAGCAGCGTGGTCTTGCCCGCCCCAGTCGGCCCGGTAATGGCGAACAAACCGTTGTCTTTAAACGGCTCGGCGGTGAAGTCGATCTTCCACTCGCCCTTGAGTGAATTAAGGTTTTTTAGCCGCAGGCTGAGGATTTTCATACTGCCTCCTCGCTCAGCTCAGCCACAACTTGCTGATACAGATCGCTCAGGCGCGCCTGCACGTCAGCCTCCAGCGTTTCGCTGCTAAGGCGCTGGGCAAATACATCGCTGACACTCAGCTCAGCCAGGGTTTCGCGGCTGGTGCTGGTTAAGCCTGCCACTGCCGTACCGCGCTCGCGACGGATGCGCAGCACCTCGACCGGCAAGCCTTCACACAGGGCCTGCAAGCGCGGCTGCAAATCACTCAAGTAATCATCTGCCGTCACCAGCACTTCCAGCCACACCGGGACTTGCTCCGTACCTTGCACGGCGGCCTCGGCAATCGCGGCGGGCAGTTCAGTCAGCGAGCCACGCAGCGACAGCAACGGCTGAAAGCGTGGCACCGGCAGCGCCGTGACGTGCTGCAAACCGGCGTTATTTACCTCCACCAGCAGCACTTCCTTTTGCTGCTTGGCCTCATCAAAACTCAATGGGATTGGCGAGCCGCAGTAGCGGATATGCTCAAGACCAGCGACCTTCTGCGGCCGATGGATATGCCCTAGGGCGATATAGGCGGCTGGCGGAAAAGCACTGGTGGGGAACGCCTCCAGACTGCCGACGTAAATCTCGCGCACCGACTCGCTGGCACTGGCGCCTACAGTCGTCAGGTGGCCCGTGGCGATAATCGGCAGCTGGCCACCCAAGGCATCACGCTTGGCTTCAGCCTGCGCATACAGCTGTTGATAGTGCTGCTGAATCGCGCTTTGTAGGCTCTGCTGTTTGGCCTGCGCGCTCTCGCCGGCCTGACTGAACAGCACATCGCGTGGGCGGATAAACGGGATGGCGCAGAGAATCGCACCCGCTTGGCCAGCGCGCGTATGCAGCACCAGCACCTGCTCGTCAAACTCGGCGCAAACGCTGGGAACCACGCGCGTATTGAGCTGCGCCAGCAGGGTTTTGCTCTCGCTGAGCATGGCCACCGAATCGTGATTACCACCCAGCACCAACAGCTCGGCACCGGTTTGGCGCAGCTCGACAATAAAGTGGTTGTACAGCTCGCGGGCATAGCTGGGCGGCGCGCCAGTGTCGAAAATATCGCCGGCCACCAACACGGCATCTACCGCATGCGTTTGCACCTGCTCAATCAGCCAAGCGAGAAACGCCTGATGCTCGGCCTGACGGGTCTTGCCCATAAAGTGCTGGCCCAAATGCCAGTCGGAGCTGTGCAGAATACGCATGCTTAAAACACCCAATCCTTAACCACCATATGAGTCTTAACTTTCTGCATGCCGGGGAAGTTTTCGATCTCACCACGCACTTCACTGAAGCGCAGCATCGAAGGCGCTTCGATGTACACCAGCATGTCGGTCTCGCCGCTGATTCCGCTGCAGCGGCGCACCTCTGGGTACACGCGCATCAGTTCGACATAGTGCTCGCAGCGTCCACCCTGATAGAACAGTTCCAAGTAGACTTTGATCGCGGCCTCACCCGGCACCGCTACTTGGGCGTGGTAGCCGCTGATCACGCCGCTTTGCTCCAACTGGCGAATACGCTCACTGACGGCCGAACGCGATAGGTTGATCTCGCGGGCAATCTGGCTAACGGGCAGGCGCGCATCGGCACGCAACAGGGCGAGTATCTGCTGGTCGAACTTGTCCACGCGGGGCTCTCTGGCAAAAAGCAATTTGACGGGCAATTGCGTCATATCGTCGGTAAATGCCGACACTTCGCCAGCAACCTGTAACAGGTGGGCGATTTAACATGGCGAACGAAACCGCAGAGCATACAACATGAGTCGTCTGAATCAGGAACTGGGCTTGCTACAAGGGATTGGCCTACTTAGCACTTCGCTACTCGGCACCGGGATTTTCGTTGTGCCGGCACTGGCTGCCACCACCGCTGGCGAGGCGTCTTTATGGGCCTGGATGCTGCTGATCGCGCTGGTGCTGCCGGTGGCTTTTACCTTCGCCCAATTGGGCCGCCGCTTCCCCCATGCCGGCGGCGCGCCGCACCTGATTGGCCGCGCCTTTGGTGCGCGCATGGAGCGCCTGAGCGCCCTGCTGTTCCTGGCCGTATTGCCAGTAGGTTTACCGGCGGCGCTGAATATCGCCAGCGGTTTCTGGCATGCGCTGTTTGATCTCAGTCGCACTCAAGACTTAGCCATCCAACTGGGCACATTGGCCGCCATGCTGATACTCGGTCAGCGCCCGGCCAAAGCCTCGAGCCTGATCCAAGGCGCGATTGCCGTGGCGATCATTGGCACCATCGCGCTGATCTGGTGGGTCGGCGACTTGCCCGCCAGCAGCCAACCGCTACTGCCGCCCATCAGCGGCTCTTGGCACTTACTGCCGGCCGCGCTGGGCGTGATGTTCTGGTGCTTTGTTGGCATTGAGGCGTTCACCCACATGGGCGAAGAGTTCAAAAACCCCGAACGCGACTTCCCCCTCGCCTTGCTGTTCGGCGTGCTGCTGGCGGGGCTGGTGTATTGGGCCTGTTCGGTGGCGGTGCTGAGCTTCCATGCGTACGGCGATGTGCAAACCGATGCGGCTTCGCTGCCACGACTGCTTGATCATCTATTAGGTGAGAAAGCCCGCTGGTTGGCAGCCACGGTTGGCTATCTGGCCTGCTTCGCTTCGATGAATGTGTACATGCAGGGTTTCGCCCGGCTGATTTGGAGCTTGGCCGACGAGGGCAAGCTGCCCAACAGCTTGGCTCAGCGCAACGCCCACGGCGTACCGGCCCGCGCCTTGCTGTTGGTGCTATTGAGCTGCGCCGTGTGCGCCAGCCTAGCGGTGTTGTTGAATCTGACGGTGGATGACCTGATCCGTTACGCCAACGGTAATTTTGTGCTTATTTACCTACTGAGCATGGCCGCAGGCGCTGTGCTGCTGCGCGGTATCTGGCGCTGGCTGGCCGTCTTCAGCGCACTGCTGTGCAGCAGTGTGCTGCTGATGCTGGGGATGGATGCAGGCTATGCCTTGGGCTTACTGGCGGTGCTCGGACTGCTGGATCACTGGCGCGGGCAGCGTAGCGCACGCTTGGCCAGCGCGAGCAGCTGAGTGCGGCGGTATTCCGCGAGACGTTAAGGTCAGGGCAGATAGCGCGTTACTGGGCACTTAGTTTGGTCGGTCATTCCAGCTATTCTCAAACGAGCTAATGATAAGGACCGACCATGCGCCGCATTCTCAATGACCTAAAAATCCTCATCCTCACCAACCTGTGGATCGTGCCGGTGCTGGCCGGCTTAGTTGGTGCATTGTTTTACTTCGCCGCCCCGCCGCCGCCGATGCATGCGCGCATCGCTACCGGTGCGGCCGGAGGCGGCTATTACGCTTTTGCTAAACGCCTACAAACCGAGCTGGCACTGCAGGGTTTTACCTTGGAGCTGGTGGAGAGCGACGGCTCTAAGGACAACTTAGCCAAGCTCAGCAACGGCGACGTGGAGCTGGCCCTCGTGCAGAGCGGCCAAGAACTCAGCTTGGCTGACAATGCTCGCGCCAAACTCAACGGTCTTGGGGTGATGTACCGCGAGCCGCTGTGGCTGTTCACCAGTGACAAGGCCAAATTCAAGCGCTTAAGCGATCTAATGACCCTGCGCTTGGCCATCGGCTCTGCCGACAGCGGCACTCAAGCGGTAACGGCTGCGCTGTTTGCCGCCAATCAGATTGAGCCGGCGCAGTACCCCAAACACTGGCAGTCAGTCGGCGGTAACCGTGCCGCCGATGCGTTGATCGCTGGCGAGCTGGACGCGGCTTTTTTTGTTGGCCCGGCAGAGACGCCACTGATCCAGCGTCTGGCGGCTGAACCAACGCTGCGCCTGGTCAGCCTGCGCCGCACCGAGGCTTATTTGGCGCGCCTGCCTTACCTGAGCAGCCTTGCCGTTGGCGAAGGCATGCTCGACATGGCGCATAACACCCCGGCGCGCAACATTGTCACCCTCGGCCCGGTGGCCACCTTGGTCGCCGGTGAGAAATTCCACCCGTCGCTCACCCCACTGATTCTTGAGGCGGCTAAAACGGTATTGAAAAACGGCAGCCTGCTCGACCCAGCGGGCAGCTACCCGGCCAAACCACCGCTGTCGCTGCATACCCTGAGCGAAGCCACGTATTACTACGACAAGGGCCTGCCGATCCTGCAGCGTTACCTGCCGTTTCGCATTGCCTCGCTGGCCGACCGCTACATCATCCTCGCCATCCCGCTGCTGGTGCTGCTGTTCCCACTGTTTAAGGCCATAGGGCCGATCTATCAATGGCGTATCCGCGCCCGTATTTATCGCTGGTACAAACACCTGCGCGAGATCGACCAACAGCTGTACAAAGGCAAGCTGGCCGGCGATCTAGATGTTGAGATTGCGCGCTTAGAGCGCCTGGAAGACGAACTGGCGCGGGTCGAGGTGCCACTCTCCTACTCCAGCGAGTTGTATCAGCTGCATATGCACCTGCGTTACATGATTGAGCGCCTGAATGCCTACAAGCGACGCACGACTGCCGAGCAGCAGGTCGGGTAACATGCACACTTTCCGTTCCTGCTCCCCGAGGCCGCTATGCCGATCCGCCACTGCATCGTCCACCTGATCGACAAGAAGCCCGATGGCACACCCGCGGTGCTGCATGCGCGCAGCACCGAGCTGGCCGAGTCGCAGGCCATCGAGAATATGCTGGCCGATCTCAACGACAGCTATAACGCCAAACAGGGCAAGGCCTGGGGCCTGTTCCACCCGGAATCCAGCGTTTACCCGTTTAGCGGCTGGCTGCAGAGTTACCTCGACGGCGCCCAGGATTTCACTACGTTCAGTCGCCAGGCCGTCGAGCAGCTGCAAAAGCTCATGGAGGAATCCAACCTGTCCACCGGCGGCCACGTATTGTTTGCTCACTACCAGCAAGGCATGACCGATTATCTGTCGATCGCCCTGCTGCACCACAGCGAAGGCGTGGCGGTAAACGCCGTACTCGACGTTACTCCGGCCAAGCACCTAGATCTCAGCCAGTTGCATTTGGCGGCGCGGATCAACATCTCCGAGTGGCAGAACAACGCCAACTCCAAGCAGTACATTTCCTTTATCAAGGGCAAAAACGGCAAGAAGGTTTCGGAGTACTTCCGCGACTTTATCGGCTGCCAAGAGGGCGTCGACGGCCCCGGCGAAACCCGCACCTTGCTCAAAGCCTTTAGCGACTTCGTGGAAAGCGAAGACCTGCCGGAAGAAGCTGCACGCGAGAAAACCCAAGCGCTGGTTGGCTATGCCAGCAGCCAGGCAAAAATCGGCCAGCCGGTGGGCTTGCAAGAGCTGTCCGGGCTGATCGACGAAGCGCGCCCGCAGGCGTTCTACGACCATATCCGCAACAAGGATTACGGCTTGTCGCCGGAGATTCCGGCCGACAAGCGCACCTTACAGCAGTTCCAGCGCTTTACCGGGCGTGGCGAGGGCTTGTCGATCAGCTTTGAGTCGCACCTGCTGGGCTCCAAGATCGAGTTTGATGAGGCCCGCGACATGCTCATCATCCGCCAGCTGCCAACCCAGCTGCGCGACCAGCTTAAGCGCCGTAAAGACTGATGCTCGCGCGCCTGAGTGACAGCCTCTTGGACAGCTGCCGGTGCGATCCGGCAGCGCCTTTTGCTAGCGATTCGGCGCGCGATTTTGGCCTGCACAAAGACGAAAGCCTGAGCCGCTTTGAAGCACTCAAGCATTACTTAGATGAACAACAGCAACTGCTCTGGGCCAACCGGCGCCACGCGCTGTTGCTGTGGCTGCAAGGCCCCGACTGTTCAGGCAAGGACGGCGTGATCCGCCACCTGTTTCGCGGCCTTAACCCGCAAGGTGTGGATGTCAGCAACTTCCAGCTACCCAGCCAAGCTGAACGTGAAGAAGGCTTTCTGGCGCGCTACCGGCGGCGTCTGCCAGCCGCGGGCAGCATCGGCATTTTCAATCGCAGCCCGTATGAAGGCGTGGTCGGCGACCTGCGCGACGGTTTTATCCAGCCGGCACAAAGCGCCGAGCGCTTGCAGCACATTGCCGACTTTGAAGACGAGCTGGCCGCCAACGATATTCACCTGATCAAGGTTTATCTGCAGATATCGCCTGAGGAGCAACTCAAGCGCCTGCGCAAACGCATCCTCACCCCGCATAAACACTGGAAGCTCAGCGCTGCCGACCTGCAATCCCATCGCCAATTCGCGCAGCACCAAGCGCAATGGGCCGCCACCCTAAGCGCCAGCCACCGTGCACACGCGCCTTGGTATGTACTGCCCGCCGACCACAAATGGCTGCGTAACCTGCTGCTGGCCAGCCTGCTAACCCGCCAGTTTGCAGGCCTCGAACAGCAATGGCCGACACCGCCGTTACCGTTCAGTCTGGCCGACTTGGAAGCTAACTAAATCTGTCGGCTCACGCCCCCTCTCTCATACCGACCTGAAACCTGCCCATGAATCCCGCCGCCATTAGCTTTCTGCACCAGCATCTGCTGGCCGCTCTAGCCCCTGCACCAACAGAAACCCGCCGCCTGCTGCATGGCCGTGGCCGCTGCTATCCGGGGCTGGAACACCTGACGGTTGACTGGCTACAAGGTGTGCTGTTGGTAGCACTGTTCCGCGAGCCGACGGACGAAGAGGTACTGGCACTCAAACAAATGCTGATGGCGCTGAGCCAGAGCGCGGCCTGGCAGCTCAGCCAAGCTCACAGCCTGTTGCTGCACCATCGCTACCGCCAGGAACACAGCAGTGAGTGGCTACTGGGCGAAAGCGTCGAGCAGTGTCTGATCAGCGAGAACGGCCTGCACTACCAGCTCGACCTCGGGCACAAGCAGAACAGCGGGCTGTTTCTCGACATGCGCTATGGCCGCCAGTGGGTGCAAGCGCACGCGCACAACCTGCGGGTGCTTAATTTATTCGCCTACACCTGTGGGTTTTCCGTCGCGGCCATCGCCGGCGGCGCTGAGCATGTGGTCAACCTGGACATGGCCCGCGCGGCGCTTAGTCGTGGCCGCGACAACCATCGGCTAAATCAGCACGACCTCAGTCGGGTCAGCTTCCTCGGCCATGAGCTGTTCAAGTCGTGGGGCAAGGTAAAAAAGTGCGGGCCTTACGATCTGGTGATCATCGATCCACCGACCTTCCAGAAAGGCAGCTTTGCCCTGAGCAAGGACTACCAGCGCATCCTCCGCCAGCTGCCTGAGCTGCTCACACCGCAAGGCACCGTGTTGGCCTGCGTCAACGACCCAGACATCGGCCCGGATTTTCTGATCGACAGCATGGCCCGTGAGGCTCCAGCACTGGTCTTTATTGAGCGCTTAGAAAACCCGCCTGAGTTCCCGGACATCAGCGTCGCCAGCGGCCTTAAAGCCTTAGTATTTCGTCAACACCCTACATCTATAGATAGCGCTACATGAAGGAGGTGAGTGCTGTGCGATTTTGCTGTTTAGCCCTGCTGTTACTGCTGAGTGGTTGCAGCCACGCCGCGAAAGCTGCGCCGCAAAGCGATCTCAGCGCGACCGAACTGCGCTTTGTTACCGCCAATGCCGAGTTCACGCTGCTGCATGAGATGGGCCATCTACTGATCAACGAGTTGCAGTTGCCGGTACTCGGCCGCGAAGAAGACGCCGCCGACCAGCTCGGTTTCGTCGGCTTATTTTTACTGCAAGGCAAACAACGTGACGCTAACTTCTACGCCAAACTGCTGGATGTGGCCGATTACTGGCGACTGGAATGGCAGCTGGCAAAAACGCCGGAAGAAAAGGTCCACAGCTGGGACAGTCACGGCTTGGACGCGCAACGCTTCTACAACATCGCCTGCCTGGCTTACGGCAGTGACCCAAAGAACCTCGAGTGGATCATCACCGCCACTGGCTTGCCGGACGAGCGTGCGTTTTATTGCCCCGAAGAATTTCAGCAAGTGCAGCATGCGGTGAATTGGATGAAGCAACACTTTCGCCGAGCAGACGGAGCGCCACCCGGGCAGCGCATTCAGGTGATCTACGATGAACCACCTGCGGGCCTTGAGCATGGCGCCGACATACTCGCCAAGGTACGCGCCAGCGGTGAGTTAGAAGCGGTGGCAAACAAGGCCAGCGATACCTTCGCCCTACCCCGCCCGCTAACGCTGCGCCTAACCGCCTGCGGCAGCCCGGACGCTTGGTATAACACGCAAAGAGGCGAGCTAACCCTGTGCTATGAGCGCTTAGAGCACTTCCGCAAACTGGCCGCGCAGCTGCCGAAAATCCGCCCAACACAAACGCCCTAAAGAGACTCTACCTGCCATGCGTGGCCACACAGGCGCAGGCAGTCACTAAGTCAGTGATCTAAAAGAAATGGCATAAATGGTGAGGTGCGTAACAGCCTTGGCGCCGAGTCGATCGGCTCAGTATTCGTGCCGCTCAAACACTCGAGCGCGCGTTAGACCGCGCCCTCGCTGATCAACATACCGTGGCGTACCACGCAGTGTTGGCGGCCGAGACGCAACTTGAGCGGCTCGCGCGCGGCGATGACCCAGCCCTCATCAAGCAGCTGCTCGATATGCGCACGTAATGCCGGCAGAAAACGTTGCTCTTTCATACAGAATCCTTTGCAGAGGGAGGCAAAGTAGGCCGTTGCTCTATGGTTAACAGGGCAACGCCTAATCGTTCATCCATGAAGCTGGAGCAGCATACGGGGCTGAAGCGTTTATTTGAAGCGCATCACAAAAAAAACCGGCACGTTCAATTGCCTCAAGCCTGCGCTTACAGCGCAAACGCTGCCAAGCCTAATTCAGTAAAAAACCAAACGCCCGGCGCATGGCCGGGCGTTTGGCTTACTGCGAGTGTCTAGCGCGCTTCGAGGCGAAAGCCGACGCGTGGGAAGTGCACATGCACAGTGCCAGCGCGCTCGTCTTCGCGGCGCAAGATAAGCTCTTCGCTGCCGGCAAACAGTAGCTCACCCACCACGGCATCGACGCCATAATCGGTCGCGGCGATGGCCACTTGTTGACCCAGCTGGAAGCCCGCCGGCAGCAGGCTGGCCTCGCTTGGCAAGGCCGCTGGCGTGGCATTGCGGGCGATTTCGATGGCTGCAGCGGCGTCCATTTTGCTCGCCGAGCCATGACCAAAGCCCAGCACTCGCTTGAGCCAAGCGACTACGGCCGGATAGTCCTCGACCAGCGGTGCAGTGACTGGCGTGGCCATCAGGAACCACAGCGGATGGGCCATGGCAAAGTCAGCCAAACAGGCCTCGTCAAACAGGAAGTCGCCCTGCTCACGGCTCAGTTGCTGCTGCAACCGCGCCATAAAGGTCGGCCACTGTTGCTGCGCTTGCTCCAACGGCAGGCGACTGGCACTGCCGCCGCTGAACAAACCCGCACGGTCGGCCATAAAGCCTTTGACCGCTTCTGGCGGCAGCGCCGCAAAGCGCACGGCGATTGATTCTGGCTGGAATACCAAACTCACCGCATGCTGGAACAACACCGAGTCGGCCCACTGCGCCACACTGGCAACGTTAAACTCCTGGCCTTCAGGGAACAGCGTCGGCGTAGCTTTTTGCGCTTCTAAACGCCGGGCAATCAGCGCCGTATCGCAATAGATGTCGGCGCCAACCTGCAGTACCGGGGTCTTGCGGTAGCCGCCGGTCAACGCGGTTAGATCCGGCTTAGGCATCACCGGCGGGATCAGCACCGAATGCCAAGACAGCTGTTTGAAGCCCAGCAGCAGGCGGGCCTTCTCGGCAAATGGCGAGTTCGGGTAGTGGTGCAGAATCAACTCGTGCATGGCGCGCTCCGGGCGGCGGGGAAAAATCCAGCTTACCTGTGCAACCGTTACCGGCCTAGCCAATCAGGCTGATGGCAGGCTATCAGCGGCTTGGATAGCGAGGTAACTGGCCACCAGTGTTTCTTTGGCCGACTTCTTCAATTGCTTAATGCCACGCTCTTCACGCAGAGCCGCTGGCTTGTCGGCACAGCGCTCGACATACACCAGCGCCTGGGCCGGGCTGGAGTAAAAAAAACGTGCGCCTTTGCCGCTCTGGTGCTGAGCGAAACGCCGCTGCGGGTCATCACTGATGCCACAATACAGCGCGCCATTGGCGGCGCGCACCAAGTAAACGAACCAAGGTTTAGCCGGCACAGGCTCAGCAGATGAAGGCATCAGCACGCTTCAGCTCGTAACGTCGTCGTGCCAGCGCTGCGCGGCCTGCTGATCGCTGGCGCGACCTTCTACCCAGCTGGCACCTGCGCTGCCGTTTTCCTTTTTCCAGAACGGCGCGCGCGTTTTCAGATAATCCATCACAAAGTTGCAGGCATCGAAAGCCGCCTGGCGATGGGCGCTGGCGGTGCCGACAAACACAATCGGCTCGCCCGGTTCTAGCGCCCCTACACGATGCAGAATCTCTAGACGCAGCAGCGGCCAGCGCTGCTCGGCTTCGACCACGATCTTGGCCAAGGCCTTTTCCGTCATGCCCGGATAATGTTCGAGGAACATGCCAGCCACTTCCTGCCCGGCATTAAAGTCACGCACATAGCCAACAAAGCCAACCACCGCGCCGATGCCGACATTGGCCGCGTGCAGGGCATTCACCTCTGCGCCCGGATCGAACGGCTCAGTCTGAACCCGAATAGCCATAGCGTTAACCTCCCGTCACTGTGGGGAAAAAGGCGATTTCATCACCGCTGCTGACGGCCTCATCAAGGCTGCACAATTCTTGATTACGTGCACACATCAGGTTTTGCTCAGCCAGTACCTGCCAGATACCACCACGGCTCAGTAGCAGCTGACGAATTGCATCGAGGCTGGCGAAGCTGCCACTCAACGGCTCCGCGTCGATACCCAGCACCTCACGGTAACGGGCGAAATACTGCACATGAATCATGCCTTGCACTCCTCTTGGTGTGCACCGATGGTGGCCACGTTTGCCGCCGCGCGTATCCGGCACAGGCTCGGCATCAGTGCTCAGCGCAGACCTACTGCAAAAATCAGCGCCGATTGTAAACCCGTCGGCGCCGGCTGCGCATGGGCAAACAGCGGCGGGCACTTGAGCAGCGCCCGCCGCGCATTTACATATTGGCCTCGGCGTATTCCGCTAGCAGCGAACGCGGCACCCCTTGCAGGGTGATGTGTACGCCGTGCGGGAAGTCCTTGAAGCGCTCGGTCAGGTAGGTCAAACCGGAGCTAGGCGCCGACAAGTACGGCGTATCGATCTGCGCCAAATTCCCCAGACACACCACCTTAGTCCCGGTGCCGGCACGGGTGATGATGGTTTTCATCTGATGCGGGGTGAGGTTCTGGCACTCGTCGATCAAGATCAGGCTGTGCTGGAAGCTACGCCCGCGGATGTAGTTGAGCGACTTGAACTGCAGCGGCACCTTTTGCAGGATGTAGTCAACGCTGCCCGGAGTGCTCTCGTCGTCCATATGCAGGGCTTCGAGGTTGTCGGTGATGGCGCCCAACCACGGTTCCATCTTCTCCGCCTCGGTGCCGGGCAGAAAACCAATTTCCTGATCCAGCCCCTGCACGCTGCGGGTGGCGATGATGCGCCGGTAGCGCTTGCTGACCATGGTCTGCTCGATGGCCGCGGCTAAGGCCAAGATGGTCTTGCCCGAGCCCGCCGCGCCGGTCAAATTGACCAAGTGGATGTCCGGGTCGAGCAAGGCAAACAGCGCCAGGCTCTGATAGATATCTCGTGGCCGCAGCCCCCAAGCCTCCTGATGCAACAGCGGCTCTTGATGCAGGTCGAGAATCAATAACTCATCGGCCTTAATGCCCTTAATCCAGCCGACGAAACCCTGCTCGTCGATAATAAATTCGTTGATATGCACGGCCGGCAGGTTGTCGATCATCTGCACCTGATGCCAGGTACGCCCCTGCCCTTGGCGAGTCTCGACCTTGCTGACACGGTCCCAGAATGAGCCACTGAGGGTGTGATAGCCCTTGGGCAGCAGCGCCACATCGTCCACCAACTGGTCGCTGTGGTAATCCTCGGCGGCAATCCCGCAGGCCCGTGCTTTCAGGCGCATGTTGATGTCTTTGGTCACCAGCACCACAGACACGCCTGGACGGCTGGCTTGCAGCTCGACCAACTGGTTGATGATTTTATTGTCGTTGAGGTCTTCCGGCAGCCAGGTCAGCGGCGCGGCACGCTTACTCATCAGGATCGAGAGATAACCACAGGGGCCACTCTTGTCGCGCCCGATCGGCACCCCATGCTCGACCTCTTGCGGCGTGGCACCACCGAGGATTTTGTCGATCAGGCGAATGGCTTGGCGGCACTCGGCGGCCACTCCCTGCTTGCTGGTTTTCAGCTTGTCCAACTCTTCCAGCACCGTCATCGGGATGGCGACGTGGTGCTCCTGAAAATTCAGCAAGGCATTCGGATCATGGATCAGTACGTTGGTATCGAGGGCGTACAGAGTTGGCGCGGTAGGGCTGACACGTCCGTGATTTTCCATAGTCGCTCACCTTTTCACTGGGGCCAGACGACGCAGCACCGAAGCAGCGTTGCGCCGCAAACAGAGCGTCGAACTCCCACCCAAAACGGTGGACCCGTGCAGGCCGAGCATGCTGAGGTAACGGCACCGCTGCAGTGGTAAGGCAGCGATACAGCACAACACACCACGACCGCCACCGGTGTTGCCGGGCTCGACGGTCTAGTTCAGTAGATAGCGCAAAAACCATGACAGCAACAGTACTACGCGTGTGCGGCAGCGATTATTTTATCGTCGGTCAGCTAAGGATATTGACCACGTCTTTCGCGTAAAGCGCCGCTGCAATGCGCCGTTAGCGATAATCGTGGCAGTCTTGCCAACTCACACCACTGCCCTCGGTCGCGCGCACTAACCAAGGCACGGCAATGGGCGCTTTGTTATGGATGTCATGGAATAGAATCACCCCACGGCGCCACAGCAGCATCAGCGTGAGCACCCGCTGTGCAGCGGCATCGGCGCTGACTTTATTGCTCCAGTCTTGCGAGTCGATATTCCACAGCCCTACCTGCAAAGCCTGCTGCTCAAAGAAGCCACCACTGTCGGGCAAACGCTGGCCATAGGGCGGGCGAAACCAAGCCACATAGTTGTCCGGCAGCGTTTGCTGCACCAAGGCATTGCTGCGCATCACCGAGTCTTGCCACGCGCGCCACTGCCCGTGGGATTTGTGCTCCCAGCCATGCATCCCGACACACTGGCCGGCATACACATGTTGCAGTGCTGCGGCAGAGGTTTTTTGCAAACGGGCCTGCAAACTGCTGCCGAGCACATAGAAGATGGCACTGAGTTTTTGCTCAGCCAAGGTCGCCAGCAGCCGGTCGCTGTTGCCCTTGCTAGCAGTCGGGCCGTCGTCGAAGGTCAACAGAAACTGCCGATCCGCCAGCTCATCGCCGTTATGCTCACGCGCGGAGAACAAACCGATTTCACTGCTGACGTTCGGGAACAACGCGGCAAGGCGCAGTTGCTCATTCAGATAACGGCGATGAAAGGCGGCGCTGGAGCTGGCCCAAGCTGCGAACTGCGGCGCAATCACGAGCAGGCGGGCCTGCTGACGCAGCGTATCCAGATCGGTTACCACTGGGCAAAACGCGGCAGCCTGGGTGCAGCTGACCTGCGCCAATTGGTAGTTCTGCAGCAGGCGCGTCCAAAAACGTTGGCGCACCGTTTGTAGCGACAGCAAGTTAACCTGCTTGACCGCTAACTGTTGCTTGAGAGCGGCCTCATCACTGCTTTCACTGGCCAGCAGCGCCTGGGCGAACAGTAATATTTCCGCCCGCGAGGCAGTATCAAAGGCAGCCGGGCTGTTTAACTGCGTAGGCCAACTGGCACGGTCTAACGTGGCCATAGTTGGCGGCCCAGCAGCGTGCACCGCGCTCGCCAGCAGGCTCACAACCAAGATTAAAAATCTGCCCATAGTGCGCACTCCTAAAACAACAACGCGCCTAAAAAGGCGCGCCGTATCGCGGTATTAACTGAGTAATAACTATTTGCTCAGCCGTTCAATCGCCTTGTCGTACACCGGATTAGCTTTTTGCTGCTTGGCCAGCTGGTACTGAACCAAGGCATCGCCTAATTGCCCGGCGGCTTCATAAATACGCGCGATGTTGTAGTAAGAGCTGGCTCGCACGGTAGCCGCCGTGGCGCCGCTGGCCAAGGCGATGGCCTTGCGATTAGCCCAAATGGCCTCAGCCGTGCGGCCGGCCTTTTGATACGCCAAGCCGAGGTTGCTGTGGGCCTGACCGTAAGTGTTATTGAGCTCAATCGCCTGCCGGTAGAAGTCGATTGCCTGCTCTAAATTATTGCTGTGATAGGCCGCCTCGCCCTTGAGGTTCAGCGCCTTAGCCGCACTCTGCGCCGCCGGGCTAACCGTTTGCACCTGCAGCAGCTGGGTATCGTCCTGCAGCGGTTGCAACAGGGCGCCCAAATTGTTGCTATCGACATTCACACCGGCAACGCTGTTGATGTCTTGAAACTCACCGGCGCTGGTGATGCGAAACACCGTCCACAGATTGCCCACTTGCTGCTGCGGCACATAGTAAGTGCGCACCAGCGATTGGCCGACATAGACAAACACCTTGGCTTGACTGTTGGACAGTTCAGTCGCGGTGGGATTGCCGATGTTGCTGTAGTCATGCACCGCATACACGTAAGTCTCGCCGAAGCGCTTCTTCTCGAGGGTGACGGTTTCTGGGCCAAAGCTGTCGGTGTCATCCACGTCGAGGTCGGCATTCAGGCCTTCTTTGACCTCGTAGTAAATATGATTGCCGGGGTAAACCAGGTGCGAGTCGAGGTCTTCTGGGGTTTTCCCCCATGTCAGCACCACGCGCATGCCGTCCAAGCTCTGCATCACCGGGCTAATGGCGTAAGTCAGACCTTTGCATGGGCACTTGCTGACCAAATTGGAGTAGCCGGCTTTTTTGATGATTAACAGGCTGTCAGCATCGTCAGCAAAGTCGCTGTTCAGCTCGACTTGGCCCTGGGCATTGGTACTGCCGACCACGGTTTGCGCGCCATTTTTTTGCAGCAGGACTTGGGCACCGGCAATTTTCTGGTCTTTAACCACCGCACTGAGCACTTCAATCGGTAATTGCTCGGCCTGGGCCAACAATGCCGCGCTGCTCAGTAGCAGGCTGGCGGTAACACGCAATAGCAATGCAGTCATTACAACGTCCTTGTCATCAAATCTTGGGAATTAGCGCGCCACTATAGCCGACGGCTGCTGGAGCCAATGCGAAATAGCACCTATTTCGCCGCTCCTGCACCTATGGCTAGAGTCGCCGTCAGACAACGCCTAGAATCATCGCTCGAATCAAGGAGCCGCTTTATGCTGATGGTGATTTCTCCGGCCAAGACCCTCGACTACGAGACCCCGCCGGTGACCCCGCGCTTCACCCTGCCCGCGCACCTCGACCACGCCAGTGAGTTGATCGAACAACTGCGTGAATTGAGCCCGGCAGACATCAGTACGCTGATGGACCTCTCCGACAAACTCGCCGGCCTAAACGCTGCCCGCTTCGGCAGCTGGGCGCCTGATTTCACCCCGGCCAACGCCAAACAAGCCTTGCTGGCATTCAAGGGCGACGTTTACACCGGCCTGCATGCCGACGACTTCAACGACGCCGACTTCGACTTTGCCCAGCAGCACCTGCGCATGCTCTCCGGCCTCTACGGCCTGCTGCGGCCGCTCGATTTGATGCAGCCCTACCGCCTAGAAATGGGCACTAAGCTGGCCAACCCGCGCGGCAAAAACCTCTATGAGTTTTGGGACGAGCGCATCAGCGGCTGGCTCAACGAGGCATTGACCGCCCAAGGTGATGATGTGCTGCTCAACCTCGCGTCCAACGAATACTTCAGTGCGGTCAAACGCAAAGCCTTGCACGCACGGGTGATCAACACCGAGTTCAAGGACCTGAAAAACGGCCAGTACAAGATCATCAGCTTCTACGCCAAAAAGGCCCGTGGCCTAATGGCGCGCTATGTGATCAAGGAGCGCTTGCAGGACCCAGCTGGCCTCAAGGATTTCAACGCCCAAGGCTATCGCTTCAGCAGCGAGCACTCTAAGCCCGACAGCTTGGTGTTTCTGCGCGACCACGCCGACGACTGAGCCACCTTTTCGCCCTCTCTCACAAGGACTGTTGCATGACCCAGCCTGTCGCCCTGATCACCGGTTGCTCCAGCGGTATTGGCCGCGCCCTCGCCGACGCCTTTCAGGCCGCTGGCTATTGCGTGTGGGCCGGCGCCCGTAAAGCCGACGACCTGGCCGCCCTGAGCGCTGCTGGTTTTACCGCCGTGCAACTGGACGTGAATGACGGCCAAGCGTTAGGGCAGTTGGCTGAGCGCTTAAAAGCCGAAGCTGGCGGCCTCGATGTGCTGATCAACAATGCCGGTTACGGCGCCATGGGCCCGCTGCTGGATGGTGGCGTCGAAGCCCTGCGCCGGCAGTTTGAAACCAATGTATTTGCCATTGTCGGCGTAACCCGCGCCTGCTTCCCGCTACTGCGCAAAAACCAAGGTTTGGTGGTAAACATCGGCAGCGTTTCCGGGGTGCTGGTGACGCCGTTTGCTGGCGCCTACTGCGCCAGCAAAGCGGCCGTACAAGCACTGTCCGACGCGTTACGGATGGAGTTAGCGCCCTTCGCTATCGAGGTGATGGAAGTCCAACCCGGCGCCATCGCCTCCAGCTTTGGTAGCAACGCCAGCGCCCAAGCCGAGCAGTTGCTGGACGAAGCCTCGCCATGGTGGCCGATCCGCGAGGGCATCCGCGCCCGCGCTAACGCCTCGCAAGATCGCCCGACCCCGACCCGCGAGTTCGCCCGCGACTTGCTCACCGCCGTGCAAAAACGCCGCCGTCCACACCTGCTGCGTTTGGGTAATGGTAGCCGCGCCCTGCCGTTGCTCGCCGCTCTGGTGCCCAAGGCCTGGCTGCAAGCTGGGTTGAAAAAGCGCTTTGGCCTCAACCGCAGCCTGTAGGTATCGCCATGCACCCAGCCATGCCCAATGTCGCCGTTAGTCGTCTCGCATTATCCGGCGTCGCGGCGGTGGTGCTGCTCAACCTGCTGTTGCGCACGCTGGTGCACTTGGGCGGCGTGCTGACCACCCTGCTGGTTGCCAGCATCGTCGCCTTGGGCATGGCCCGCTGGTTTGCATGGCAACAGCAGCGACCACCCACGCACCGCGAACGGCTGCGCCTGCTTGGCGTTTACGGCGGCGTGCTGGCGTTACTCTACTTGGGTTTACTCGGCTTAATGATGTTCAAAGATCAGCCCGGGCCGATGGGGCTGCTGCTGTTTGGCTTGCACTACTTTTGTTATCCGCTGCTGGCTGGATTGATGCTTGCTCGGCACACAACTCAACCCTAGGGGCCAGGGTTCTAGGCCCATAAGCAAATTCCCAAGCCAATCGGCCGCTATTTCTATATAACCCATGTAGCACTTGCTTGAGCAAACGAGTCGCGCCGAGCAGCCTCATCTATGCTGGCAAAACACTCTTACCCCTGCACGACGCCGAGTGGTATTCATGGGCACAGCCATTACCCGCCGCCATTTCAATTTAGCCCGCAGCATTCAGCTGCAAATTGGCCTAGTGATTGCTCTGGCGATCATCGCCGTGACGTGGCTGAGCTACCAAACCAGCATGCGCAGCCTGCGCCAGCAAGCACTCGAAAGTTTGCGCAGCGAGGTTTCCTCACGCACCCAGTTCGACTCCGACGCCTTTATTCAAGCCGAACAGAACACCTACCTGCTGCGCGATGAGTACCTACGCCGCCTGCAAGAAGCCGCCGAGCAAAACCCGCAAGCCGAATTCGACCACTGGTTCGTGCGCTATCCCGACGGCTTGATTCGCGTGCGTCCTGAGCTGGACGACATCAGGCGCCAGCCCAGCATGTATATCCGCGCCCAAGTGCCGTTGACCGACGATATTCGCCGCCAGGTGTTAGTCGCGTTCAATTTGTTGCGTGAATGGGGCGCCCCCATGACCATGCGTTACTACTCGACCTACATCGACCTGCCCGGGGTCGCACTGATCATGTACTCGCCCTCAGTCAACTGGGGACAGGAGTCCGACCCCACGAGTAATAACTTCGATTACCCGCCGGTGCGCAACTCAGCGCCTGACCGCAACCCCCAGCGGCTGAACAGCTGGACCGAGGTGTACTTTGATGACAAGGCCGGCATCTGGATGCTGTCCACCATCACCCCGGCCGATCAACACGGCCAGTGGTTGGGCACCGTCTCCCAAGACCTGTCCATCGAAGCGCTGGTAAAACGCACCACCGAACAAAGCAGCCCCGGCACCTACAACCTGATTATTGATAAGCAGCAGCGCCTGATCGCCCACCCTCAGTTAATGGAAAAAATCCGCACCTCGGATGGCAGCCTGCAACTGGATAAGCTCGGCGACCCACTGCTGCAAAGCTTTGCCCAGAGTGTTGCCGAGGTGCAGGAAAGGCCCAGCGTGGTGACCTCCGCCGACGGCCAATACTACTTAGGCATCGGCCGTATCGAAGGCCCAGATTGGTCGTTTGTCAGCGTTTACCCCAAAGCCCTGCTGGAAGAAAAAGCCTTTGCCTCCGCCAGCACTATTTTGCTCGCGGGCTTGATTGGCTTGGCCATTGAACTGCTGCTCTTGGCCTGGATTATTCGCCGCCAAGTGGCGCGTCCACTGGGCATGTTGCAGCGCGCAACGCAGTCACTGGCAAGCGGTGAATTGAGCCTAAAACTACCGGTCGAGCGCGCTGACGAGCTGGGCAAGCTAGCCCGCAGCTTTACTGACATGGCCGGCAAACTAAGGGCCCGCGATGAAGCCTTGAGCCAGAGGGCAACTGAGTTGGAGCATGAAGTCCAGCAGCGCCATGAGTCTGAGGAAGCTCGCCAACGGCTGGCCGATCGCCTGTCGATCGCCGCCGAAGTGGCTTACTTAGGTGTTTGGGAGTGGGACCTGAACAGCCAAAGCTCATACTGGGATGCGCAGACGTTTCGGCTGTATGGCCTGGAGCCGTTTAGCATTAAGCCCAGTAGCGAGAATTGGCTGGAACGGGTGGCCGACGAGCATCGCACGCGTTTGGTAACCGCCCTGCGCAATGGCATTGACGGCCCGCTCTCACGGCACGAAATCGAGTATCCGCTGACGTGGCCAAACGGCGAAGTGCATCACCTGTCGTGCATCTTTCATGTCAGCTTTGACCTCAACGGTAAGGCCAACCGTCTGACTGGCGTGCAGGTGGATATCACCGAGCGCAAATTAACCGAACAACACATCCTACATATGGCCACTCATGACTCACTAACCGGCTTGGCCAACCGTCGGTTGCTGACTGATCGCCTGCAACAAAAAATCCTCACCAGCGAACGGCATCCGCACATCAGCGCACTACTGTTCATCGACCTCGATCACTTCAAACAGGTCAACGACACGCTGGGCCACAGCTTGGGCGATCAGCTGCTGAAATCAGTCAGCACGATGCTGTGCAATCAAGTGCGTAAAGGCGACACCGTGGCGCGCTTGGGTGGCGATGAATTTGTCATATTGCTGCCGCGTATCTCCCACAGTGACAACGCGGTAAAGGTGGCCAAGAAAATTATCCAGTGCTTGGCTGAGGTGGTGCATGTGGAAGGCGCCAACCTGACCATTACGCCCAGCATCGGTATCGCCCTGTACCCAAATGACGGGCTCGATGCAGAAACTTTACTGCGCAATGCCGACATTGCCATGTACCGTGCCAAAGCTCAGGGGCGTAACCGCTATCAGTGTTACACCGCCGACATGGGCGAACTGGCCAGCGAGGTTCTCCGCTTGGAAATGGCCCTGCGCCAAGCCATCGAGCAGCAAGAGTTCGAGCTGTACTACCAACCCAAAGTGGCCGCTGCCAACCAAGCGATTATTGGCGCTGAAGCCTTGATTCGCTGGAATCGTCAGGGTCACGGGCAAGTGCCACCGGACAAATTCATCCCCTTTGCCGAAGAGCGCAATCTGATCCTTGGTATCGACCAATTCGTCTTGCGCCAAGCCTGCAAGCAGATGCGTGAATGGCGGGATGCCGGCGTGCCAAGCCTGCCCGTAGCAGTCAACCTGTCATCAGCGCACTTTGCCCATGAATCGTTGCTGGCCGACATACAAGCCCTGCTCGATGAGTTTGACCTGACGCCTGCGCTGCTTCAGCTAGAAGTCACCGAAGGCCTACTGCTGCAAGAGAGCAGCACCGTGCATAACAACCTCGCAGGCCTGCGGCAGATGGGCATCAAGATCAGCTTGGATGACTTCGGTACCGGCTACTCATCGCTGTCTTACCTGCACCGCTTCCCGGTGGATCAGCTGAAAATCGACCGCTCATTTATCAGCAGCCTGAGCAGCGAAGACCCCGACGCACCCTTGGTCAGCGCCATCATCAGCATTGGCCATAGCCTCAATTTGTCGGTGATTGCCGAAGGCGTGGAAACCGCCGAACAAGCGCAATTGCTGCATCGCCTCAACTGCGACGAGCTGCAAGGCTATTACTTCTCCCGGCCGCTGCCCGCCGCCGACTACGCGCGTAACCTGCTGGGCGAGTAAACGCCACGGGCGAACGAACGGTTTAAGCCTGAACCGGTTGCAGCTTGGGTTTGCGAAACACCAGCACGTTGCCGAGCATCACCAGAAATAGGCCAAGCAGCGCCGGCGGTGTCCATTGATAGCCCTCGACCACGGCAGAAATGTTCAGCGCCACCAGCGGAAACAGCACCGTGCAATAGGCCGCACGCTCAGGGCCCATACGCCCGACCAGCGTCAGGTAGGCGGTAAAACCAATCACTGAGCCGGGAATCGCCAGATACAGCAGCGAGCCGATGTAGCGGGTATTCCACTCCAGCGTCAGCGGCGTGCCGCTGAGCAGGCAATAACCAATCAACAGCAACGCACCATAGGCCATGCTCCAGGCATTGGTGCTCAGCGGTCGATAACCGGCCTTTTGTTGCAGGCTGGAAAGCAGATTACCCGCAGAAAAAAACAGCGTACCGAGCAGCGCCAAACCCAGCCCCAGCAACGTCTCGCGGCTGGCGGTATGACCGGCCAATTCGGGCCAAAACAGCAGCCCCAAACCCACTAACCCCAAGGCACCGCCGGCGAGCACATTGGCGGCGATCCGTTGGCGTAAAAACAGCCGCGCATTCAGCGCATTCCACAGCGTGGCCGTGGAAAAAACCACGGCAATCAGGCCGCTGTGGATCCACTGACTGGCGGTGTAAAAACACAGAAAATTCAGGCTAAACAAACACAAGCCTTGCGCCAGACACAGCCCCTGGGTGCGTCGATCCAGGCGCTGCAAGCCACCACTGAGCAGCAGCACGGCAAACAACACCAGTGCGGCCAGGGCAAAGCGATAGGCAATGGAGGCGGCCAACGCCACCTCGCCCAACTGCAGCTTGATGGCGATCCAGGTGGTGCCCCAGATCAGTACGGTCAACAAGTACAACGACAGATTCATCAGCCAGCTCCCAATCACGAAGCCATAGTCTGCGCCGCCCACGTTGCGCCCACTTGCACAAAGTTGCGCTTATTTACGCGCCCGCCGACTGCTGACGGGGCAAGCCAAGGGCGAATAACGCCGCCAGCACAACGAACAGCGCAGAAACCCACAAACACGCCGCAAGCCCGAACGCCTGATACACCCAACCCGACAGCAAGGTGCCCAGTAAGCGGCCGAGGGCATTGGCCATGTAATAGAAGCCCACATCCAGCGACACGCCGTCGGCCTTGGCGTAGCTGACAATCAGGTAGCTGTGCAGCGATGAGTTGACCGCAAGCAGCGCACCGAACAGCAACAGGCCAGCAATTAGCACCGACTGCGCCGGCAACGAACTGCCCAGCCCCAGGGCAATCAACACCGGTAACCCGGCCAGCAACATGGCCCAGATAAATGCCGCACGGCCATCCGGCAGCGCGCCGCTGACGTTACCGGTGATCAGCGGCGCGCAAGATTGCACCAGCCCGTAGCCGATCACCCAAATAGCCAGAAAGCCGCCGACCTGCCAGAAATCCCAGGCCAGAACGCTGGACAGGTACACCGGTAACGCGACCACAAACCACACATCCCGCGCGCCGAACAAAAATAAGCGCGCGGCCGAAAGCATATTGATTGCCCGGCTTTTGGACAGCAGGTCGCGAAACTTCGGCTTGCTCCGTGCCTTACCCAAATCTTTTTTCAGCAGCCGTAAACTGGCCAACCAAATCAGCGCCAACACGGCCGCCATCACCAGCACCGCAGCTGAAAACCCCAGCCACGCCAGCAGCCCGCCGCCGATAAAAAACCCCACGCCTTTGAGCGCGTTCTTTGAGCCGGTAAGGATCGCCACCCACTGATACAACCTGCCCTGCTGAGCATCCGGCAGCAGCAATTTGATTGAGCTTTTCGCGCTCATCTTGTTTAGGTCTTTAGCGATCCCAGACAGCGCCTGCGCCCCCATCACCCACGGGATCGTCAGCCAGGCTGCCGGCACCGTAAGCATCAGCAAGGCCCCCACCTGCAGGCCAAGGCCCAGATTCATGGTGCGATTAAGCCCCACTCGCGCGCCCAGATAACCGCCGAGCAAGTTAGTCACCACGCCAAACAGCTCATAAAACAAAAACAGCGCAGCAATCTGCAGCGGCGTGTAACCGAGCTGATGAAAGTGCAGCACCACCAACATGCGCAGGGCGCCATCGGTCAGGGTAAAGGCCCAATAGTTGCCGGTCACCAACAGGTATTGGCGCACCTCGGGAGTCAGGCGGGATAAGGCGTGCATCGCGGTAATCCTGTGGTGGCGCGCAGCTGCTCGGGTGAGTAACACCCAGCCCGGATTATCGCCGGGCTAGGTTCAGCCAGCCGAACCGACCAGCCGAGCCAGTTCAACGGTGCGGTTGGCATAGGCCCATTCGTTGTCGTACCAGGCGTAAACCTTCACTTGGGTGCCGTTGATGACCATGGTCGACAGCGCGTCAATAATCGACGAACGCGGGTCGGTACGGTAATCGATGGACACCAGCGGGCGCTCTTCATAGCCAAGAATCCCGGCTAACGGGCCAGCGGCCGCCGCCTTAAATAGCGCATTAACCTCCGCCACTGTGGTCGCGCGCTCGACTTCAAACACACAGTCGGTCAGCGAGGCATTGGCCAGCGGTACGCGCACCGCGTGGCCGTTAAGCTTGCCGCGCAGCTCAGGGAAGATCTCAGCAATGGCCGTAGCCGAACCGGTGCTGGTGGGGATCAAGCTCATGCCACTGGCCCGCGCACGGCGCAGGTCTTTGTGCGGCGTATCGAGAATGCTCTGGGTATTAGTCAGGTCGTGAATCGTGGTGATTGAGCCATGGCGAATGCCTAAGTGCTCGTGGAGCACCTTAACCACCGGCGCTAGGCAGTTAGTGGTGCACGAGGCGGCCGTAACGATGCGATGCAGCGCCGGATCAAACAGCTGTTGATTGACGCCCAGCACGATATTCAAAGCGCCCGCCTCTTTCACCGGCGCACTGACCACCACGCGCTTTACCCCCTGATCGAGATAGCCCTGCAGAGCGGCCACCGTTTTGATCTTGCCACTGGCCTCAATCACCAGCTCGCAGCCACTCCAGTCGGTGTCGGCCGTGGCTTTGTTGGCGCTGACGTTGATCGCTTTGCCGTCGATCAGCATGCACTCACCGGCGCTGCTGGCTGCATGCTGCCAACGCCCGTGTACCGAGTCGAAATTCAGCAAGTGCGCGTAGGTGGCGGCATCGGCGGCCGGGTCGTTGATCTGCACAAACTCAAATTCTGGCCAGCCCCACGCCGCACGCAAGGCCAGGCGACCTATGCGGCCAAATCCGTTGATACCCACTTTGAGGGTCATACACGACTCCTTAAATTGACGCTTGGTTAACCCGCTTGGACAGCTGCTCGGCCGACTCTTTGCGCTCGGAGTAACGGTCAACCAAGTAGTCCGTTTGCCCGCGCAGCAGCAAAGTGAACTTCATCAGCTCCTCCATCACGTCCACCACGCGGTCGTAATAAGCCGAGGGTTTCATTCGCCCGGCGTCGTCGAACTCGAGAAAAGCCTTGGCCACCGACGATTGATTGGGGATGGTGAACATGCGCATCCAGCGCCCCAACACGCGCATCTGGTTCAGCGCATTGAACGATTGCGAGCCGCCCGAGACCTGCATCAGCGCCAAGGTTTTACCCTGACTCGGACGCACTGCGCCCATGCTCAGGGGGATCCAATCAATCTGCGATTTGAACACGCCCGTCATCGCACCATGCCGTTCCGGCGAACACCACACCTGGCCCTCCGACCACAGCACCAGCTCACGCAACTCTTGCACCTTGGGGTGACTGTCGTCGGCGTCGTCCGGCTGCGGCAGGCCGCTGGGGTTGAAGATGCGCGTTTCTGCGCCCATCGCTTGCAGCAAGCGCGCGGCTTCAAAGGTCAGCAGACGACTGAACGAGCGCTCGCGATTGGAGCCATACAACAGCAGGATGCGCGGCTTATGACTGGGCTGCGGCGCGGCCAACTGCGCCGCACTCGGCAGGGCAAATAATTCAGGTTGGATATTGCTTAAATCAGCGCTCATGGTGGTTCCTTGATCCTCTGGCCGTGTTTAACAGCAACTGGCTTGGCGCAGCGGGCGCTCGCCCATGCGCTTTAAACGCGCAGCATCAGCAAGCAGCGCCAGCTCATTGCCCTGCGCTGCACAGGTCAAAATCTGCTGCGCCCACTCAGGCAACTGTGGGTGTAGGCGGTAGTAAATCCACTGGCCTTGGCGCCGATCGGCCAGCACACCGCGGCTGCGCAGCAACGCCAGATGACGAGAAGTTTTCGGCTGGCTTTCATCCAGCGCACAGGTCAACTCACACACGCACAACTCGCCCTCGCGCGCGATCAGCAGGCTGATGCGCGTGCGGGTTTCATCGGCCAAGGCCTTAAATAAATCGGTCGGGGTCATGGGCATACTCTGCACAGCAAAAATGACGAATATATGAATAATCGTATATTGACATACATCAAACGCATCACGCAGAAAAAGCTCAAACTAAGACCCAGCACACGACTCAGCGCTTGCCCGTATCTGCGCCGTTTTAATCACTGCAGCGCTAGGCCATCAGCACTGAGTTTCTCGCCGCGCATAAGGAGTCGTTAGCGTTGGAAATATTCAAATGGCTGAACGACCAGCTACTGCGCATGGACTGGCTGGCCGCGCTGGTACGCCTGCTGCTGGAAGACGGGCTGGGGCTAGACATTAGCAGCCGTGTTGGCGCCAGCCTGCATTTTTTCATCTACGACGTGATCAAGATCTTCATCCTGCTCGCGGTGCTGATTTTCAGCATCTCGTGGGTGCAGAGCTATTTTCCGCCGGAGCGCACACGCCGCCTGCTCGGTGGCATGGGCGGCTTCAAGGCGCGGCTCAGCGGCGCGTTGCTGGGCACCATTACGCCGTTTTGCTCGTGCTCGTCGATCCCGCTGTTTATCGGCTTCACCAGCGCCGGCCTGCCGCTGGGCGTGACCTTCGCCTTTTTGATCTCCTCGCCGTTGGTGGACTTGGCCTCAGTGATTTTGCTGGCGAGCATCTTCAACTGGTCGATTGCCCTCGCTTATGTATTGGTCGGCCTGATGCTGGCGGTGCTCGGCGGCAGCCTAATCGGCCGCGCGCGAATGGAGCGCTATGTCGAGGAATTCGTCATGCACAGCCCGCTGCTGGACCTGCCCACCGAGCAACTGAGCCGGCGCGAGCGCGGACAATTTGCTTGGGCGCAAGTCAGCGATATTTTCCGCCGTGTGTGGCTGTATGTGCTGATTGGTGTAGGCATCGGCGCGGCCATTCACAACTGGATTCCCGCCGTTTGGATCGAAGCCCTGCTGGGGCAAAAACACGTCTGGTCGGTGCCGCTGGCGACCGTGATCGGCGTGCCGATGTATGCCGATATTTTTGGCACCCTGCCGATTGCCGAGGCACTGGTAGCTCAAGGTGTAGGCCTGGGCACCGCGTTGGCGTTCATGATGGCCGTAACAGCGTTGTCGTTGCCGTCTTTGATCATGCTGAAAAAGGTGGTCAAAGCGCCGCTACTGGCGTTGTTCTTTACCATCGTGGTGGTCGGTATTGTGCTGATCGGTTATCTGTTCAATGCCTTTGCTTATCTGTTCATCTGACCTGTGGAGCATCCCATGATCATCAAAATTCTCGGTTCCGGCTGCAAGAAGTGCATCACCCTCGCTGACAACACCCAGACCGCGCTGAGTAACCTAGGTCTGAACGCCGAGGTGGTGAAAGTCACCGACTTTGCGGCCATCGCCGCCCACGGTGTGATGTCCACGCCAGCGCTGGCGATAGACGACAAGGTGCTGTCGGTCGGCAAGGTGCTCAGCGTGGCTGAAGTAGAGAAATTGCTGAAGGCGTAAGTCGAGCGACTTAGCCCATCCGGTCATCGGCACGCTTGTTTGGCAACTGATCCAGCTTGCTGGCAAACCAGCCGATGCGCTCGGTTTGCCGCGCATCGAAGGCCGGCACATAGGGTTTGATATCCAGCACCGGGGTGCCATCAAGCATGTCGTTGCCTTCAAAGCGCAGCGTCGAGCCCTCAATAGCAATAAGCCGTACAACGGACAGGCCAATGCGATTTGGCCGAATCGGTGAGCGCGTGGCAAACACGCCATGGGCGACGCAATCCAAAAACGGCACTACCTCAAGCGGCTCGCTGGTTGCTTGGTGCATGTGCGTGAGCAAAATCAGGTACTCGAACCCTTCCAGGTCGCGCAGACCTGACGCATAGGCGGGAAACACCTCAAGCTCAGCACACAACTGCTGCGCGCCGGCACTCTGGATGGGCACGCCAACCTTAGAGGTGAACTCACTGTGAACGATACCAATGGGCGTAACGGTAACGGCTGCCGGGGTGATCATTGGTTAGCCTCATGCATGCTGATATTAAATACGGTTGTAGCACCAGTGCTCGCCCTTGAGCTTGGGTTTATGCCTCTAGCTAGGCGCTGGCAAAATTTTCACATTGCTTTCATCCGCCCTTAACTCTGCCGGCACTAGATTTGCGCCTCAATTCTGGAGGCCTGCATGTTGAATCGCACTCAATTAACGCTGCTGGGTGGCGCAGTACTGATCGCTGCTGTTGTTTGGTTGCGGCCGGCGCCAGTAATAGCGTCGACCCCAGCGCAAGCAACCATCACTGTCAGCCAGGCCGATTGGGCGGTGCCAGTAGACAAGTCCTTCAACCTCTACCGCATGTCGCCCACGCTGTATCGCAGCGCCTTACCCGACGCGCAAAGTTTGCCTGTATTGCAGTCCCTAAAAGTGCACACGGTGCTGAGCTTTATCAAGGATGACGATGCCACTTGGCTGGGTCAGACGCCTGTACGGCGGCTCAGTATTCCTCTGCATGCCGATCGAGTAGATGACGCTGATGTCTTGCGCGTGCTGCGCACTCTGCAGGCCGCCGAGGAGCACGGGCCGGTGCTGATGCACTGCAAGCATGGCCGCGACCGTACCGGCTTGATGGCCGCGATGTATCGCACGGTGATTCAGGGCTGGAGCAAGGACGAGGCGATCAACGAGATGCGCAATGGCGGTTTCGGGGATGCCCGCGACATCACCGACGCTATTCATTACGTCGAACAGGCCGATATTGGCCGGATTCGTCAGGCCCTAGTCACGGGCGAGTGCAGCACCAAGCAGCTATCGACCTGCAAGATAACCAACTGGCTGCAAGCACAATTAGCTACTAAGGGTTAGCAGCTGCTTAGCCCTGCTTCGAGTTCACCACCTTGGTTAGCAGCTTCCAGCGCGGTGCGTTGGCGCTGTTGAGCCGGCAAGGGATGGCGCGCGCGGCGGCTGGGCCTTGTAAAATCAGCTTCAGATCGTCGCTGCCAAGTACCGACAAAAACTGCATGTCGCCGCAGCGCTCAGTTTTAAGAATTATCGTCAGCGACTTGCCATCAGCGCCAAAGGTGGTGGTAAAGGGCGCCGTCCACTTCTCGGTCTCGCCGCTGTCAAAGCGCACAAACACGCTGGCAACCCCCGTACGCCCAAGCGTCAGCCATGCGCCCTGACCTTGGGGGTCAGCCGGCTCGTTGTTGTTACAGCCACCCAACAGCAAGACCAGGATGACACTGAGAAAAACGCGCATGGCTAACTCCTTATTGGCGAATACCGCTGATTCTGCCTGCAATTGCAGCAGGGGCCGAGTGTAAAAACCACAACAGTTAACCTGCGTGACGTGTTGCTGGCGACTGCACAATCTTGCGCTTATTTAGCCGCGTCGGCTGTCAGCCGCTGCCGAGCGCGTTAGCATGGGCTGCCACAGGAGCCATAATGCCCGCGCTTAGTCACTTTCAGGTATTCAACACCCTCAGTCGCTCGCGCGCCAAGCTTGAGCGCGGCGTGGCATTAGGCGACGGCATGGCACTGGCAGTCTGGGCCAATGCCCATGACGCGACGGGCTATAGCACCCCAGGCCATCACACCATTGGTTGTTATCTGGAGGGTGGCCTTGGCACCTTTCGTCGCGACCAACCAGGCCATAAGGGCGCGCCCGACAAGCTGTGCATCTTGCCGGCCGAACATCAGTCGGCATGGGTGGTCAACGGCGAGCTGCGTTTTATCCATCTGTATTTCAATGTCGAGCAATTCGCCCTCGGCGCCGTGCGTCTGCTCGACCGCGAGCCGCGCGAAACCCATCTGCATGAACGCACCTTTATCGACGAGCCGCTGCAGACCGCACGCTTTCGCGCCCTCAGCCAGCTCGATTGGCACGAGCCGGCAGAACGCTTGCTGTGTTCCAGCTTGGCCTGCGCCATTCTCGATCACAGTCTGCTCAGCCACAGCGGCAGGCGCCAAGACTTACAGGTCAAAGGTGGATTGGCCGCGCATCAGCGCAAAGGTTTAGTGGAGTACATCGAGCAACACCTCGACCAGCCACTGAGCATTGATGAGTTGGCGCAGCGAGTAGCGCTGTCGCCCTATCACTTCGCCCGCATGTTCACCGCCAGCTTCGGCTTGCCGCCGCATCGCTACGTATGCACGCGACGCCTACAACGCGCGGCGCATCTGTTAGAGCACAGCCGCCTAGCGCTGGGCGAGATTGCCCTGGCCTGTGGTTTTGCCAGCGCCAGTCATTTTAGTAACCGCTTTCACCAAGCCTTTGGCGCCACCCCGGGGCTATATCGCCACGCATTAGCGCACTGATCACCTAATCTGCTCGCGGGTGTGCCAGAATCAACGGCTTTGCGTCGATTCGGCTTCTCGATTCGACCTATAGCCCGCGAGGCCCGCCTGATGACCCTGGATATTTTGCAATTGAACCAGGACGACTGGCGCGCCAGCATCGGCGGCGGCAACTTCGATCGCGGCGTGCGCTATGCCGCCGAAGGGCGCAGCCAGTTACTTAGCCTGCATCAACAAACCCTGATGGCCAGCTGCCAGGGCACCAGTGGCCTGGTGTATCGACAGCGTATTCAGTTGCAAGCGCAGGAATTCGGCTGGCGCATCGACGGTCATTGCGGCTGTACGGTGCGCTACAACTGTAAGCACGTGGTCGCGGCCCTGCTCACTTTGCAAGCCCAGCAGGAAGCGGGTCTGCCGCCACCGCCATTGCCCCTACTGCCGCCGCCACCGACCAAAATCGCCGTTGAGCCACAGGTAGAAGAGCGCGTAGAAGGCCTGCAGCCGATTGCCGTACTCAGCCTCGGCAGCCATGTACGCATGCACTTCGATGCACGCAAAGGGCGCATGCACGAACAAACCCAGCACCGCGCCGCACTGGCCTTCGACTATCAAGGTCAACGTACCTTTGGCAAACCCGCAAAAGACCTGCTGGTGCGTCAAAGCGCGAGCCTGACACTGCGCATCGTGCGTGATGAGGCCGCCGAAGCGATCCTGCGCAAATGTTTGAAAGAGGCCGGCCTGCAGGTATCGCTGCGCCAGAGCGAGGCGTTACCCGCCGACGCCGGCGAACCCTTCGAGTTGGACAGCGATGGCGCTTGGCTGCAGTTCTATCAGTACGGCGTGCCGCAACTGCGCGAAGCCGGCTGGCAGGTGCTGGTGCGCCCGGACTTCCAGTTCAACCTGCAAACCGTCGATAACTGGTACGCACAGATCGACGATGCGCCCGAGCACGATTGGTTCGACTTGGAGTTGGGCATCGAGCTCGACGGCCAGCGCATCAGCCTGTTGCCGATTCTGCTGCAGGCGATTCGCCGCACGCCATGGCTATTGAATGGCGACATGGTGGCCAAGCGTCCCGATACTGACCTGCTGACCATCACCCTGCCGGACAAACGTCGCGTCGGCTTGCCCTTTGACCGTCTGAAACCGCTACTGGCCACTCTTGGCGAGTTGTTCTTCCGCGACCCACTGGCCGGTAGCGAGCCGCTGCGCCTGCCCCGCGCCGATGCGGCGCGCCTGCAAACCTTGGCCCAAGGCCCGGCACTGCAATGGCACGGCGGCGAGCAACTGCGGGAGTTCGCCAGCCGCTTGCAGCAACTGCCAGAACACCGCATCAGCGCACCCAGCGGCCTGCTTGCCACCCTGCGGCCATATCAGTTGGAAGGTCTGGCGTGGATGCAGACCCTGCGCGAGCTAGGCGTCGGCGGTGTACTGGCCGACGACATGGGCTTGGGTAAGACCGTGCAGACACTGGCGCATATTCTCAGCGAGAAACACGCCGGGCGCCTCACCGCGCCAGCGCTGATCGTGATGCCCACCAGCCTGATCGCCAACTGGCAGGATGAAGCCGCGCGCTTTGCTCCCGAGCTGCGCGTGCTGGCTCTGCATGGCAGTAAGCGGCGTGCGCTGTTTAGCCAGATCGGCGCTCACGACATCATTCTCAGCACTTACGCCTTGCTGCCACGCGACCTCAGCCTGCTCAGCGCTCAGCCTTATCACCTGCTGATTCTGGATGAGGCGCAGAACATCAAGAACCCGCGCAGCAAAGCCGCCCTCGCCCTAGCGCAGATTCAGGCCAATCAGCGCCTGTGCCTGAGCGGCACGCCGCTGGAAAACCATTTGGGCGAGCTGTGGTCGCTGTTTAACTTCCTCATGCCCGGCTGGCTCGGCGACAGCAAAAGTTTCCAGCGCGACTACCGCACGCCCATCGAGAAACAGGCCAACAGCCAGCGTTTGGCCCATCTGCACGGGCGCATCAAGCCCTTCCTGCTACGTCGCACCAAGGAGCAGGTGGCCACTGAGTTACCAGCGAAAACTGAAATCACTCACTGGGTCGAACTGACCACCGCCCAGCGCGACCAATACGAAACTCTACGCCTAGCCATGGACCAAAAGGTCCGTGCAGAGATCGCTCGTCAGGGTCTGGCGCGCAGCCAGATCGTCATCCTCGAAGCCCTGCTACGCCTGCGCCAGTGCTGTTGTGACCTGCGTCTGTTGGATGATCACGCCAGCGACCTCGACAGCCGCGACTCGGGCAAGCTCGCCAGCCTGCTGGAGATGCTCGAAGAACTGACCGCTGCTGGCAGCCGCGTACTGTTGTTCTCGCAGTTCACCTCGATGTTGGCGCTGATTGAAAGCGAACTGCAGACCCGGCAGATCGGCTACGTCAAACTCACCGGCAGCACCCAAGACCGGCGCACGCCTGTGGAGCAGTTCCAGAGCGGCCAAGTACCAGTGTTTCTGATCAGTCTGAAAGCCGGCGGCGCCGGCCTCAATCTGACCGCCGCCGACACCGTGATCCACTTTGATCCGTGGTGGAATCCGGCAGTTGAGGCGCAGGCCAGCGATCGCGCCTACCGCATCGGCCAAGATAAACCCGTATTCGTCTACAAGCTGATCGCCCGCGGCAGCCTGGAAGAAAAAATCCAGCAACTGCAGCAGAACAAGGCCAACCTCGCTCGCGGCCTGCTGGACAACGAAGGGCTGGGCCAGCTGACGCTCGGCGAAGAGGAACTACAAGCCTTGTTTGCCCCGTTGAGCAAGCTATAAGCGCGGCATCACGCCGTGCTCGCGGCGGTAATCGCCCGGAGTCTTGCCGGTCCACGTCTTGAACGCCCGGCGAAAGTTCGACGGGTCACTGAAGCCGAGCAAAAAGGCGATTTCATACAGCGGCAACTGCGTGGTACTCAGGTACTGCAGCGCCAGGCGTTTGCGCACCTCATCGAGCACCTCTTGGTAGCTGGTGCCGAGATCAGCTAAGTGCCGGCGTAGGCTGCGGCCACTGGTGTGCAGCGCTCGAGCGGCGCTTGGCAGATTGGGAAAGTCGCCGGGGCGCGCCAACAGCAAACGCCGCACCCGGGTGAGCAAGCCTTCCTGCACATCGAGCGTGGACAACAACGCCTCGCATTGCTGCTCACACATCTGCACCGTGCCCGGATTGGCCAGAGCCATCGGCTGAGCGAGGTAACGCTTAGGCATACTCAGTGAATGCCACGACTGCTCGAACAATGCGGGCACGCCGAAAATCTCACGATAGCGCTCGGCATAGCTCGGCGCCGCATACGCAAACCCCACCGTCAGCCCTTGCAGGTCCGTGCCCAATAAAAACCGCGCGATGCTATACAGGCTGGCCAGCAGGCCCTCGGCGGCAAAGCGCGCCAATGGGCCCATGGGCATTGATTCAATGGCGCGCAGCTCCAAACACTCGGGGTGCTCAATCAGCTCCAGATCGAAGGCCAGACCCAGCACTCGGTAATACTTCAAGGCAAAGTGGATGGCTTGGCCGAGATTAGCGCTGGCCAACACCGCATAGCCAAGAATGCCGTGACTAGACACATTCAGTCGCTGCCCCAGCAACAGGCCCAGCGCAGGCTCTTGGCAGGCTTGCAAGGCGGCGCTAGCCAGCAGGCTGAAATCGACAAACGACACCCGCCCGTTAGGGTGCTGCAGCACCTGAGGCTTAAACTGTGCCGCCGCAAACAGCGCTTCGCGGCTGACGCCAAATGACTGCGCCAGCGCCAGCAAGGCCTCAACATAGGCCAACGGCACCAGCTCGGCGGTGAGATTGAGCGGTTGTTTCATCTTGTTATTCTTATCGGCTTTCTGGCCAGATATGACCCGAACATTGGCAGAAGATAACCTTGGCCAGCGCCGGCAACAAGCCTAGAGTAAATGCTCTAGCTTTTGTTTGCTCACAGGGAGTCACCATGGCCAGTACCACCCCGGTAGGTTTACAGATTCGTCCTCGCCATCTGGACTTTGACCTGCCCAACCCCTTGCCACGCCACTGGCATGGCGGCGATGCGTTCAAGACGCACTTATTCGATGCTATGTCGGTACTGTTCCCTGATGGCGAACGTTTCTTTATCGACTCGGTGCGCCTGTTTCGCGAGCAAATCAGTGACGCCACCCTGAATGAGCAAATCCGTGGCTTTATCGGCCAGGAAGGCCACCACAGCCGCGAGCATCTGCAGTACAGCCAGCGTTTGCGTGACTTGGGCTACGACGTTGATTACTTGGAGCGCGGGATCAAGCGGCGCCTAGCCTTTGTACAAAAACGTCTACCCGCCGCCGTGCAGCTGGCCGCCACCACCTCAGTGGAGCACCTAACCGCGATCATGGCCGATGCGGTCTTAAGCAACCCGCAATGGACCGAGGGCGCCGACCCGGCCATGGCCAAGCTGTGGCGCTGGCATGCGCTGGAAGAAACCGAACACAAGGCGGTGGCCTTTGATGTGTTTCAGCAAGTGAGCGGCAGCAAGTGGCTGTTACGGCGAGCCATGCTACAGAGCACTTTCTTCTTCACCTTCGACACTACCAAGGGACTGATGCACATGCTCAAGCGCGACGGCCTGTTGTGGAACTGGCGGGTCTGGCGCGACGGCTTGGTTTGGCTGTGGGGTAAGAACGGCATCTTCCGCAAATTAGTTGGCGCCTATGCCGACTTCTACAAAACCGGCTTCCACCCTTGGCATCACAACAACCTGCATTTGGTTGAGCAGTATCGCGACGAGTTCGATGCCCTTAGCCGCAAGGCTGCTGCAGCCTGATCATTAGTCCGTTAAAAAAGGCCCCTCGCGGGGCCTTTTTTTGTCACGCTTAATGCTCGTTCAACCCTGCAAAAAACGCCGTACATCCGCCGCGCTCTGGGCCGGAATCTCTTCCATAGGAATATGCCCAACACCTGGATACACCTTCACCTCAATACCGGGTAAATCGCGCTGCCACAGCGGCACATGCGTCGGCGAAATCCATTGATCGCGCTCGCCCCACAACAACAGAGTCGGCGCCTTAATCTGCGCGACCCGCGCCGGGGTGTTGTGTAATTCGTCGCGATTGACCTGCAGCAGCACGCGAAAAATTTGCATCATCGATTTGCGATTACCCGGCCGCCGGCTGAGGTCGTAATAACGCTCGATCACCCCAGGCTTGATCCGGCCGCGATCACCGTAAACTTCCTTGACGCCTTGAGCGATCAACGCCCGCGGCATCCACAACGGCATCAACTGCGTTGCGCCGGGTAATGCAGCGGAGGCAATCATCCACGGTACTTTGACCATCGGATACGCTGCGGGATCGATCAGCACCAGCTTGGTCACCCGCGCAGGCTTGGCCACTGCGTAGTTCCAGGCGATATAGCCGCCGAGCGAATTGCCGACGAGAGACGCTTGGCTGACGCCAAGATGGTCCAAGAGCAAGTCGAATACCTCGATCATCCGCTCAGCCGAATAGGCGCCATCGCGCGCTGGCCCGGTAAGGCCGAAACCCGGAACATCAAAACGAATCACCCGATAGTCATCTGCAAAGGCCGGCAACCAGTCATCCCAGGTATGCAATGAGGCGACAACACCGTGAATCAGCACCAATACGGGTTTGTTGCGATTGCCTTCATCACGGTAATGAACATTGAAACCGCCCAGCTCGATAAACCGCGAGCCCGTGTCCGGATGGGCGTAGCGATTCTTCAAGCCGGCCAGCGACAGCGAACCAAACCCCAGGCGCGCAACCCCAACCGCCAACGGCGGTTGCAGAGCAGTTTGAGCGTTAGACATGCAGCACCTCATCAACACTGTTGTTGTTATCCGCACTATCAGAGCATGGCAAAAGGGGCAATGCGCCCAGCCGAAGGGTGTGTAACTCAACCAGCCGAACTCGCCTCTGGGCACAGCGAGACAATCAATAAATCGCCCAAAACGGCCTTGGCTCGCTCAATGTCACCACGCTTGGCAGCACTGCCCAGCAGCTCCAGCGAAGCGGCTTCCAGCGCCCAGATAAGCGCCCGATACGTCAACGGCTCACGGGCTGAGTTTTGCTCGTGCAAACGTTCCATCAGCAGCTCGACCATCTCTAGGTGCGCTCGCTGCCGATGCGCGGCCAGTGGCGAGTCAGCCCGCAGCGCTTCCTCTTGCATCAAGCGAATGATCGGCCCAACGGCCAGGTGATAATCAAAGAACAACGCCACCATGCTACGCAGCCAGGCCGGAGAGCTGCCCGTGGCATATTGCATGTCCCGAAAGCGCGCCAGCAGTAGCGACACCGCCGTTTGGTAGATGCCTTCCAGCACCTCCATTTTGTTATTGAAGTACTTGTAGAAGGTGCGCCGCGACACCTTGGCCGCGTCGAGCAGGTCATTCACCGTGGTATCGGCCAAGCCTTTGCTGGCAAACACCGGAATCGCCGCTAATTGGATATTGGTGCGCTGCAGATGGCCAACCAACGGCCCGTCACCGCCACCACCCTGTTCACGCGCGACCGCGCCATAGCCGCCTAAATCCTCGAATACCGCGCGCACAGCGCCCGATTGCGCGCCCTCCAATTGCATCATTGCTTGCTCCCAACCAAGGCGCGGGTGACGACGGCCATCGAGCTGGTTACTCTTGGCCTCGCCCTCACCCTCCGGACTGCTGATCACTAATGAAGCTAACACGTCGCCTGCTCTGGCCGCTGGCCATCCTTTTGCTGGTTGTGACCACGCCTTTACGTGCCGCCGAGTTGTTTTACCTCGGAGAGAAAATTCCCGACGTGCAGCGACCTTGGAACAGCACTGATTACCGGCAGATGATCGCGGCGCTGGAGAAAATCGATAAAACTCAAGCCAATGCCTTACCTCGGCGCAGTGGTGAGTTTACGGGGCCGATCTACCTGCGCTTGGTCAGCGAGGAGAACTTCAAACCGCAGCTGAATATTTATGCCCCGCTGGAGCTGCGTCAGAACGAGGCCCGCGAGGTGCTGCTGCAACTTAAAGAGCTGATGCGCCTGTACTTTGATTTCAGCGCCAAACTACAGCCGTATGGTGCCGAAGCGCTGGGTTTGATGACCTATTCGATGCGCCAGCAAGCCGTGCTATTCACGCTGACGACTGAATTTTGGACCACCCTATCGCCCAATGAGCAACGTAATCCAGTGCGCCTGAAAGGCCTGCAGGAAGCCAAAGACGCGGCGGCTATGCTGACCTCCAGCGCCTTGGATTATCTGCAAATGAGCAAACAATTCAGCCGTGACGACCTGGTGTTGTACGGGGCAGAATTGGCCAAGCAACTGCCCGACTTGTTCGTCCACTTGCCCGCCAGCGCTCGTCCGCAGCTGTTGGCACGCATTGAGCAAATGGCCGGCAACCACACCTATCCACAGGTACGCAGCAGTCTCAGCGAACTGGTCCCGGTGCTGGCCATGATTCAGGCCGATGTTGACCGCCAACAGGCTCAACCACTGCGGCAGAACTCAGCACCGGCAATCCATCTGGACTTGTCACCGCCCGAATCAACTCAGTAGGCCAAGTGCCTTGGCCCGCGCCACTGCTTGGGTGCGCCGTTCGACATCAAGCTTGCTGTTGATATGCCGGGCATGGGTTTTCACTGTGTTGAGTGAGATAAACAAGCGCTCGCTGATTTCCTGATTCGAGCAGCCTTGAGCGATGAGCTGCAGCACCGCCAGTTCACGACTGCTCAGGGCCTCATTCAAACTTGCTGGCTCCGGCGCATCAATCACGCTCGCCACTGGCAACAACTGCAACAAGGCCTCGCGCTGGGCACTCTCAGGCCGCGCCAGAAGCTGTTCGCGCAGCCACTGCGGGCGCTGCTCCAACAGCTCGCGAAACGGCATCAACGCGCCGCCTACCGCGCCATCTAGGCAACGGTTCAACATCGCCAGCGCTTGCGACTCGCGCCCCTGAGCCAGCAACACCTGCAACAAGTGGACCTGGACGATAGTGCCGAGCAAGTTCGCCCCAGCCTCCTCCGCCCGCGACAGCAGCGCCCGCAAGCGCAGCTCCGCAGGCTCTAACAAGCCCTGCTGACGCTCCAGTACGGCCTGCTGCAACTCGATGTGCAATGGCAGCTGCGGATGAAACTCCGGCGCCGCAGCGCCCTGCTCGCCGCCATAGGTTTCAGCCAAACGCGTCAGCCAAGCAGGTGCCAACTCTAGCTGGCCTTGCAGCAACCACAGCTCACATTTGATCAGCGTAATCATTGCCACGTAGTAGATCGCCGGTACATCCCAAACATGCATCAAGCGCTCAGCTTCAGTCAGTTGCGCAAAAGCTTCCGCCAGCCGGCCGCTGCGACCCTCGAGACTGGCCAGCACGCAGTAACCAATCAGCAGACTGACATCGCGACAGGCGCGTGCTTCGTTAATCCCAGCCAACAGCTTCAGGCGCGCGGCCTCTGGCTGCAGCAGCAAACTGAGCAGATAACCTTCATACAACGTCAGGCGCGCCCGTACCGCATACAGGCGCGTAGTGGGTAAGTCAGCGAGTCGCTGCAACCCCAGCCGAACCTCGGTCAACGCCCGCTGCACCTCACCACGGGCCTGCAACACGCGAGCACGGTCGTAATAGGCCAGCCCTTCAAACAGCGGATTACCGATACGCTGGGCCAGATCAAGACCTTCGCGATTGAAACCACGGGCACGCCACAGATCACCGCGCACCACCGCTAAGTTGGCCAGTGTCGACAAGCACATTAATCGCAAGCCGTAATGCTCAGGCGCCAAGCTCTCCAGCGCCTCTACACTGTACTGCTCGGCCAATGCCACCTGGCCGCGCCCGCGTGCAATCACGCCGGACAACGCCAACCAGCGCGCTAAGAGGTCTTGCTGAGCACTGGCCGTGGGTGCCGGTAAAAAGCGTTCGAGCTGCGCGACCAGATCTTGCGCGGCATCCAGCTGGCAAGCCAACACCAGTGCCCAGCTGTAAATCATGATCAGCCGTGGCGTGCTGCTGAGCAGACTATCAGGCAGGTCCATCTTCCAGCGCAGCAACATGCTGACGTTTTGCTCTGCCAGTAACTGCTCCTCGGACAGCCCCTGCACTAGGCTGGCAGCCACGTCGGGTTGACCGGCAAACAAAGCTTGCTCGACCGCCTCATTCAGTAAGCCTTGGGCACTGAACCAGCGGCAAGCACGCAAATGCAGGCTGGCTTGCGGCACGCTTAGAGGCGGCCGCGCACGCAATAAATCGGAGAACAAATGGTGATAGCGGAACCAGTGTCCCTGCTCATCCAGCGGCACTAAAAACACCTGATTGCTCTGCAGATGACGCAAAATCTCCGCGCTGTCGTGACTGTCACGCAGGGCATCGCACAACTCCACACAGAAGCGCTCCATGCAGGCGGTCTCATAGAGAAATGCCTGCACCTCCGGGGTTTGCCGCTCAATCACCTCGTCCAGTAAATAGTCACGCACTAGACCCTCAGCACCATGCACACCACGCGGATGAGCACTACTCTGCCCATCGGTTTCGGTCAGCAGCCACAAGCGCAAACCAGCCACCCAACCTTCGCTGCGCAGGAGCAGATTATCGAGGCTACCTTGTGGCACATGCACATCCTGACGCTCAACCAGCTCGCGGCTTTCAGCGTCCGTCAGACGCAAGTCCTGCTCAGATAACTCAAGCAGCTGCTGCGATAAACGCAGTCGCGCCAGATGCCAATCAGGCCGCTGACGACTGGTCACCAGCAGGTGGATACCGGCGGGCAAATGATTGAGGAAGAACTGCAGGCAACGGTCCAGCACTGCGCCTTGGGCCAGATGGTAGTCATCCAGTACGACCAGCACCGGCGCACTTGGATTTAACTGTTCCGCCAGTTCGTCGAGCACACCGTCCAACCACTCTTCATAGGCAAAGGGCTGATGTCGCTGACGCGTTTTCAGCAGCCCCACAGCCTCATCACCCAGACCTGGAAAAAACTGGCGCAAACCGTCCACTAAGCGTTCAAGAAAGCGCCCAGGATCACTGTCACGACGACTCAGCCCTAGCCACAAGCTGCGCCAGTTAATCGGCAACCGCTGACAAAACTCGCTGGCCAGGGAGCTCTTACCAAAGCCGGCTGGTGCACTGAGCAGCAGCAAGCGCCCCTGCAAGCCTTGTTTCAGACGTGCACACAAACGCGGCCTAGACACATAGCTCGATGGCAGTGGCGGGCGAAAGAAACGCCCATCAACAGCATCATCCGGAGCAGTTTCGGCGGCATTGGCGTGAGAAAAATCCATCATAACGAGGTGTCGGGCCTTTAGACGGCAGCGCGGACATGCGACGCAGGGCAGCCTAGCCCCTTGCGCTATGCATTTGAAGCCCCTTTATACCAGGCAATAAAAAACCGGCCCGCAGGCCGGTTCTTAGGTGCGTAGAGCTGGGGGCTTAGCGCACGCCTTCCTGACGCAATGCTGCTGGGGTGTAATCGCTTTCCGAAGCGGTGTAGTTGAAGTCGTAGGCTTTTTTCTCCTCGTTCTTCATACCCAGCGCCAGATAACGACCAGACAGCAGGTCATACAGAGTCTCTACAGCATACCAAGGTACTTGTTTGTCGTAGTAGTACTCGGAGTGAGCTTCTGCTACGCGCCACAGGGTACCGCGACCGTCGTAGTGATCGATTTCCACCGCTTGCCAGGTGTCTTCGTCCAGGTAGAAGTCACGCTTGGCGTAGATGTGGCGCTCGCCTGGCTTCAAGGTTGCCACCACATGCCACACACGGTGTAGCTCGTAACGGGTCAGGTCTTGGTTGATGTGGCCAGCTTTGATGATTTCGTCGTACTTAAGCTTCGGCGAATCCAAACGGTAGCTGTTGTAAGGAATGTAGACTTCCTTTTTACCTTCCAGCTTCCAGTCGTAACGATCTGGCGCACCGTTGAACATGTCGAAGTTATCCGAGGTACGCAGACCATCGGAAGCAGTACCTGGGCCGTCATAAGACACCTGTGGTGCACGGCGCACACGACGCTGACCGGCGTTATACAGCCACGCCAGACGCGGCTCTTTCACTTGGTCGATGGTTTCGTGCACCAGCAACACACCACCGGCCAGGCGCGACGGCGCGGTTACACGCTGTTTGAAGTAGAACAACACGTTGCTTGGCTTGCTGGCGTCGTAGTCCTTCAGTGCAGTACGGAAGGTGAACTCATCGACGAACGAGACCATCGAGTAAGAACCATTGGCTTGCGGAGTCGCTTGGTTAACAAAACGACGAACACTGCCACCGCGGTAACGGGTGATCTGGTTCCAAATCGCCTCAACACCGTTCTGCGGAATCGGGAACGGATACGCCAGACTGAAGTTCTCCAAGCCGTTACCATTTTGAATCAGCTTGGTATTAGTGGCGTTAGCCTTGGCCGCAGCGGCAATAGCTGCCGGTACGGTCGCGGTACGGTGCGTTGTGAATACTGGAATCTTGTAGCTGGTTGGGTAGCGTTTGAACATCGCCACCTGACCAGGGGTCAGCTTGTCTTTGTACTGATCAACGTTCTGCGCAGTAATGGTGAACAGTGCCTTTTCGCTAGGGAATGGGTCAGCGAGAAACCCCCCAGCATCAACAGCGCCGGCATTTTGCGGCAAGCCGCCGGTCCACTCAGGAATGGAACCATCGGCGTTACCGGCTTTCTCAGCGCCCAGCGGCGTCAAAGTAGTGCCGAGTTTGGCAGCTTCTTCAGCGGAAACAGCCGCCATCACACTGGTAGCCAGCAGCGACAGGGCCAACACACCTGTCTGCAGCAAGTTTTTAGTTGTCATCATTTTCATATATTCCCTCAAAATTCCTATTCGCTTAGAAGTTCACGCCAACGCTGAGCGCAAGGAAGTCGCGGTCGATCGAAGTGTTGTACTTGCCGCCGAAGAAATCGGTGTAAGCCAAGCTAGCGGTATAAGTATTCTGGTATTCAGCATCTAGACCCAAGCTGACAGCCTTAGCACCTTCAGTGAACAAACCATTAGCACCATAACCATCTACGTCATGCGACCAAGCTACGTTCGGCTTGAGGTTTACGCCGGCAAAAACATCCGGATATTCCCAGATAGCACGAGCGCGATAGCCCCAAGAGGTAGCAGTGACGAATCCATCATTTTCACAGTACTTACTAACGTTTTTGGCCGTAGCACTGCCTAATGTGCCGGTGTTCAAAGCTTCACAGGTACCATTTGGCAAAGGGCCAGGTCCGAATACTGGATCGCGCCCATAACGAACATCATTTGTGCTCTCTAACCCCCCCACATGGCTGACGCCTACCTCACCAACCAAGGTCAAACGGGAAGCACCCATAACCTGATCAACAAAATGAGTGAACGTAGTCTGAAACTGCGTAATTTCTTTACGGTTGTATCCGTGTGTATCTTGGCCGGGAGTAGCCAACAATAAAGAATAATCTGAGTTCAGGGGCGTCAAGCCACCGTATAAAATATCAGTACTGTTAATTTGCACAGGCGCATTCGGACGATAACTAACCTCGCCCGACCATGCAGTCCCTGTGGGAAGGGTAGTAGAGAAACTCACACCATAAAGCTTAATATCTTCCGGGTATTCCATAAAATACTGGCTATTACCGGCGACTACCAAAGGCAGCAGATTTTTTGTCAATGCAGCAGATGTAGGTCCAAGCCCAGGCCACGCGCCATTCACTCCAGCACCAACAAGAGCTCCGGCAATTTGCCCACCCAATGCGGCGCCATTATAAACTGAGGCATCACCAGCAGTTGCGCTAAACACCGGCGCACGACTGTGATAATTCATGAAATAAGCGCCAAACTCTGTATCAAGCTGATCGGCAAAGTAGCGGAAGTTCATGCCCCACTGACCATCATCACGCGCATCACGATCGCCGGCGCGACGCACAATTACACCCTCATCGGGATTGCCCCATGTAACGCCATTAGCAGCCAAAACGTCGTTCAATCCCTCAAGAGCAGCCGCAGGAACACCTGCGCCAAAAGCACCAAGCCCCGCCAAACTTGGAGCTAATGCGCTATTGAGCGCAGAGTTCGTACGTAAAACTGCCAAATTGTTATTGCAACCATCGGCGACAATATCAGCCTGCGAGAAAAAAGTTCCGCAGTTATCAACAACAGTTTGGTCCCATTCTAACTGATAGAACCCTTCAACAGAGAGATTCTCAGTCAAACTTTGTTGCACAGTAAACATATTGACTGGGATCAACCCTTCCTTAATCTCAGCACCAGGACGACGGAAAGCGGACACATCAACCGGGTTAATAGCATTAATACCATTCTGAATAAAGGTACTCTCTCCCCAACTAACAACCTGCTTACCCAAACGAACCGAACCTGGCTGATCAGCAATATCGTAGTTGTGGTAAACGAAAGCATCTAGAATCTGCGCACCTGACGACTGCGCACCTTCTTTTCGGCCGTGGTCATCAATATCCTTGAACGGACGACTTTCGTCTTTAAGTTCGAAGTCATACCAGTACTTGCCGCGAACAAATACGCCAGTGTCGCCATATTTCAACTCAAGATCATGAATACCCTTGAATATCTTCGAGAAGGTTTCGCCCTTCTTGAAGTTAAGGTGACCGTCGTCGGAAGTCTGCGATAACCCCTTGCCTCCGTTGTTCTTGCCGATCAGATTTTTATCCGCATCACGCATCGACCAGCTCGCGCCTACCGACAGCGATGAATCCAACTGACCTTCAATCTCGCCAATATTGAAATTAACCGCGAATGCCGGAGCGGCAATTGCAGACGCTAGGCTGACAGCCAGTGGCAGCTTTGCCAGACGCCAGAAAGTTCTTGTTGTTGTCATCGACCCTACTCCATGTGTTTTTTGTTATGGATGCTGCCGACTATAGCCAGCAGTCGGTACTGCTTGATCCCTCGAAAGGGTGATTTGCACTGTGCAAACACTCTGGCCTGCAGGTTTCGCCAAGCCAGTCGCTACGCCAACCTCGCGCAGCGCGACTGCAGAACAGCAATTTACAAGCCAAACGCTTGTTTGACTGAGCAGTCACACCTGTGAGGTGCAACTGCCGCGACTTAGAGCGTGGATAGGAAGGTACTGCCAGCCGCCTGCCACTGGGCGATATCCAACCGAATGCGTTTCTTATCCAGCTTGCCGACACTGGTCTTGGGAATATCAGTAACAAGCGCTATTTGCGTGGGTATAGCCCACTTGTTGATATGCCCTTGCTCGACAAAAGGTTTGAGGTGCTCCTTCAGCGCACGCGCACCCAACTCAGCGCCCTCACGCAAAACCAGCAAGGCAAACGGCCGCTCGCCCCACTGCGGATCGGCGATACCCACTACGGCGACTTCCCGCACCGCCGGATGACGACTGATTAGGTCTTCCAATTCCAGCGATGAAACCCACTCGCCACCGGTCTTGATCACGTCTTTGATGCGGTCGCGAATGTCGATAAAGCCCATGCCATCGAGCGTGGCGACATCACCAGTGTGTAACCAACCGTGTTCCCAAAGCTCTTCACCCTTCTGTGGTTCGCGGAAATAGCCCTGGCTCAACCAAGGTGCACGCAACACCAACTCGCCCTGCGCCTCACCGTCGTGCGGCAGGAAGCGACCATCGGCCGTCATGATTGCCGTCTCGACCATCGGCACTGGTACGCCGGCCTTGATTCGATAGGTGGTGCGTTCATCTTCGCTGCCGGCCAGCAGCTCTTCGTTGATATGGGCGCAAGAGATCAGCGGGCAGGTTTCCGACATGCCATAGGCGGCGGTCAGTTGAATGCCGCGCGCTTTGGAGGCTTCGTACAGCGAGCGATTCAAGGCACTGCCGCCGATGATCAGCTTCCAGCCAGCAAAGTCGACGCCGGCCGCGCTCTTGGCGTTGAGGATCATCTGCAGAATGGTCGGCACGCAATGGGAGAAGGTCACCTTCTCGCGCTTCCACAAGTCCACCAGTAACTCAGGGTCGTAACGCCCCGGATACACTTGCTTAACCCCAAGCATGGTCGCCACATACGGCAGCCCCCAAGCATGCACATGGAACATCGGGGTGATCGGCATGTAGACATCATCGGTGCCCATCAGGCGAATACTGTCGAGACTGCCGACGGTCGCCGCAGCAGCCAGGGTATGCAGCACCAACTGCCGATGAGTGAAGTACACACCTTTGGGATTGCCCGTGGTACCGGTGGTGTAGAAGGTTGTGGCCACTGAGTTCTCGTCGAAGTCAGCAAACACATAACTGCTGCTGGCGGCGGCCAACAGGCTTTCATACTCACCAATCAATCCCGGCAAATCTGCATTTTTGTCGTCGGCATCGGTCAGTAACAGGCTCTTTTCAACAGTGGTTAGCTGGCCTGCAATGCTGTGATAAAGCGGCAAAAACTCACTATTAACCAGCACAACTTTGTCATCGGCGTGATTCATGGTGTAGAGAATCTGGTCGGCCGACAGGCGCACGTTGATGGTGTGCAATACCGCGCCAATCATCGGGATGGCAAACATACATTCCAAGTAGCGATGACTATCCCAATCCATCACGGCCACGGTGTCACCAGCACGCACGCCAGCTTCGCTCAGCACGTTGGCCAAGCGCGCCACTCGCTCGTTGAACGTCGCATAGCTGTAGCGCAACTGGTCGCGATAGACGATTTCGCGCGTGCGCTCATAACGGCTGCCTGACAGTAATAAGCTCTTGATCAGCAAAGGATATTGATAGGCATTGGGCGCCGACGGAATGATTCGGGTCTGCAACATGGGAAGCACCTGCATGCATTATTTTTATGAATGGCCACAGTCTAGGGCGCGGTGCGCATGGGCAAATCAGCCAAAAGAATGATTTGCCCGTTAACTATTCAGGCACTCACGGTCACGCGATAGAATAAAAATCCTTGGCCGTTCGCGGCCGATCATCCTCAGAGGTAGTTTGTGATGTCCGATATCGTCATCGTCAGCGGTGCGCGCACCCCAATGGGCGGCTTCCAGGGCAACCTGTCCAGTGTTCCGGCGGTTGAGCTGGGCGCCATTGCCATCCGCGAAGCAGTTGCCCGTGCAGGCATACAACCAAGCGATGTCGAAGAAGTGATCATGGGTTGTGTCTTGCCAGCTGGCCTCAAGCAAGGCCCAGCCCGTCAGGCCGCCCTAGGCGCAGGGCTACCGAGTGCGGCAGGCTGCACCACGATCAACAAACTCTGCGGCTCGGGGATGAAGGCCGTGATGCTCGCCCACGACGCACTCAAGGCTGGCAGTAACAGTGTGATGGTTGCCGGCGGCATGGAAAGCATGTCCAACGCACCGTACATCATCGAAAAAGCCCGCACCGGCCTCCGCATGGGGCATGGCGAAATCAAGGACCACATGTTTCTTGATGGCCTAGAAGATGCACGCACCGGCCGCCTGATGGGTTCGTTTGCCCAGGAGACCGCAGATCAATACGGCATCAGCCGCGAAGAAATGGACGCGTACGCGATCGAGTCACTCAAGCGTGCGCAGAACGCCATCAACAGCGGCGTACTGGCCAGTGAAATCGTCCCGGTGACTGTCAGCAGCCGCAAAGGCGAAGTGTTGGTTAAAGACGACGAACAGCCACTGAATGCCAACCTAGACAAAATTCCAACCCTAAAACCAGCCTTCCGCAAAGACGGCACCATTACTGCCGCCAACGCCAGCTCAATCTCCGACGGCGCCAGCGCCTTGGTGCTGATGACCGCCGCAGAAGCCACCAAGCGCGGCCTCAAGCCATTGGCCAAAATTGTCGCCCACGCCACTCAGAGCCAAGACCCAAGCGAATTCACCATCGCGCCGATTGGCGCCATGACTAACCTGCTGAAAAAAGCCGGCTGGGATAAGAATGACGTCGATCTGTTCGAAATAAACGAAGCCTTCGCCATGGTCACTATGCTGGCGATGCGCGAGCATAGTCTCGACCACGCCAAGGTCAATATCTATGGCGGCGCCTGCGCCCAAGGCCATCCGGTTGGCTCTACCGGCTCGCGCATCATCATCACGCTGATCAACGCTCTGCAGCACACCGGTGGCAAGCGTGGTGTTGCCTCTTTGTGCATCGGCGGCGGCGAAGCCACTGCGGTGGCCATTGAGTTAATTTAAATCGCCCATAAAAAAGCCCCGATTCATTCGGGGCTTTTTTATAAGCAAAATTCATCGCTCACCACAGCTCAGGACTTCATGCCCTGCGACAAACCAAACATCAGTAACAACAAATCTTCATCAGGACGCGCCTGTTGCTCGACACGCGCATTGCCCGGCAATCGGCAATAGTCTTGGCTGCTCAAACCGCTGAGCACCAGAGGTTCAGGCTCACTCCACGCCAGCGCGGCAAAGGCGCAAACGCCCAGCGCACTGACGAGAAAAAAACCTCGTGCGATTTCTAGCTTCATCATCTCAACCCCTTGAAAGTGCCGCCAAACACCGTCTCATAACCATCGGCGAATGCTTGCCACTGCGAGTCAGTCCACGATGAATGGCGCTTTAACTGCTGGATGTCATGCTGCCCAGCTTGGCGCACGGTAAAACGCTGTCGACTCTTCTCCAGATCCAGCAACCCGACCTCTACCTCTTCACCCTGCACGCGAACAAAAATATGCTTCATACGCAAACATCCGTGCTGCAAACGGCCTAGGTTCAGACGCGCTATGCACGCACCAAGCTCCAGCAAAACCCGCTGATGCAGGGCCTCGCCCCACACCTGCTCATCCCCACGCGCGTAACAATCTTCTAGGCTGCTGAAGCCCTCAAGCTCTTTAGTGACCAACAACGCCTGCCACACACCTGCAACTTTGCGGCAATAGGCATACACAATAACGGGAGCCGCCACCTTGAGCGTCACACAGGCTTGCAAAACGTCACGCTCACGCATGGCTGTGGGATAACCAAAGGGATGACGTAGTGATTTATACGTATGTTCTACCTGCTGCTTGCAATACAGCACACCGCTTGTTGAGGTAAACACTCGCTTAACGCCGCTCTCACCACCGCGACGGATATTCGGCGGTTCGACCCACTCCCCAGGCAACGCTAGCCACTGATCGAAAGCATCCTGCGGATCAAGTTTCAGCAATACATTGACATCGGCGAGCATAAAAACGTTCCTAGCAAAGGGTAATAAGATGAAAAAGAGGCAAGCATAACAACATCATTACCGCTGGGGGCGACCAAGGCGATAACGAGTTATCGCCTCAAGGATTAATCTGCGGCACAGCCAAAACCACCTGAAAGCGACAGCCATTGGGCTCCATCGCTGTCAGCTCAACGCTCCAGCCCTGACTGACACAAATGCGCCGTACCAGTGACAAGCCGAGCCCAAGACCGTCACCACGCTGCTCGCCGCCACGGACAAACGGTTGAAACATAGCCTCACGCTCACTCTCGGGAATGCCTACACCGGTGTCTTCAACCGTGAACCCATGGTCATCGACCCGCAGGGTGATCTGCCCGCTATTGGTGTAATGCCAAGCGTTGCGTAACAGGTTGCCCAGCACCGTACGCAGAAATACCGCGTGGTAACGCTCAACCCCGATAGTGTTCTGTAGATAAATAAACTGCAGCCCTTTGCTCTCCATGGGCTGACGCCACTGCTGGACCAGCTCATCGGCGACAACCGCCAAGGTGCTTTGTACCGCTACAACGGCGGCATCGTCCTGATCACGCGCCAGCAACAAGAATGTTTGCACCAACTCGCGCATTTCTTCACTGGCACGGGCGATACGCTGCACCTGTGCGCGTCCGCGAGCGTCCAGCGAGGGGTTTTCCTGCAGCAACTCGCAGGAACTCGCCAGCACCATGAGGGGTGTACGCAGTTCGTGACTAACATCGCTGGTAAACAACTGCTCACGCTTAAGCGCATGCCGCAGCAGGCCTAAGGCCTCATCAAATGCCGCGGCTAACTGCCCGACTTCATCATTGGCATAATCCGGCGCCAAGGCAGGTGCTAAGGCGAGCAATTGATCCGGTTGACGCACCTGCCGCGCCAAGCGCACCACTGGCTCAATCACTTTGCGCGCCAACAACCGCCCTAGCAGCATTGCCAGACCAAGGCTGGCAATGAAACCCACCAGTACTACCGAGTAGAGCGCCTGCTCACGGTCTTCAAAGTCGCTCTGATCCTGCAGTAACACATATTTGCGCCCAGCTACCTTACGAACGAACGCATGGTAAGAATGCTCGCCATGGAAAACTTCCTGAAAGCCAGGGCGCAAGTCCTGTAAGTAAGGCGGTAAGGCAAAACGCCCCGGGCCATCGCTGAAATAAAACAACTCGTCCGGCTGCGGCTTGTGCCGCCAGTCATCCACGGTATCCATCAACAGCAGTCGATCTAGATCGCCACGCAATACTCCGGAGAGCAAACGCTCTTCCATGACATGCACAGCCTTGACGATCCCTAAGCCAAACACGCCGCCCACCAGCAGCGTCATCAGCACAAAAGCAATCACAATCCGTTGCGAGAGGCTCTGCTTAAACTCCATCGGCGACCTCTGCCAGACGGTAGCCAACCCCGTGTATGGTTTGCAGCAATGGCCGCGGGAATGGCTTATCAATCACCTGACGCAGCTGATGGATGTGACTGCGCAAGCTGTCACTGTCTGGGCAGTCATCGCCCCAAAGCGCCTCCTCCAGCACTTCGCGGCGCAATACATGAGGGCTTTTCTGCATCAGTACGGCCAGCAACTTCAGCCCTACCGGGTTGAGTTTGAGCAAACGACCCGCTCGCGTCACCTCAAGCGTATCGAGGTCATAGGCCAGATCAGCCACCTGCAAGCAGCGCTTACCTCCACCCTGAGCGCGGCGCAATACCGCCTCGATACGCGCGGTTAGCTCCGACAAGGCGAAAGGCTTGACCAAGTAATCGTCGGCGCCGGCCTTGAAGCCTTGCAGACGATCATCCAGCTGATCACGGGCAGTCAGCATGATCACTGGGGTTTCCCGGCGAGCGTCCTCACGCAAGCGCCGGCACAGGGTGTAACCGTCAATCCCGGGCAACATCACATCCAATACGATCAGGTCGTAATGCTCGGTTGCGGCCAGATGCAGGCCGGACAACCCGTCTTGCGCGCAATCGACGCTGTAACCCTTCATTTCTAAGTAGTCGGCCAAATTGGCCAGAATGTCGCGATTATCTTCCACTAACAAAATGCGCATAGGCTTCCCTTTGTCTTCGCCCACCTTCGGTGGACCCACTTAAGTGCAGCGTAAAGACCCTGACAAAATTTTCACATTGCGCAAACACCACCGCGACAAGCTTGATGCCAGAGTGCCGCACCCCTGAACCAAGGGCACGCAGCATGGCACTGCGCGGGTGAAAAACTCGTCGTGCGGCTAATCGCAGCAATCTGCCTGCAACTTATAACCCACAACCTAGCGGAATTCGGCAACCACCGCCTATTCGCGCCCTCTGAACATCTGGCTATGCCTTGGCTTGCCGCTGTTAATGATGGCGCTGTTACTTGTCCTACCAACCGCAGGTATCGATTTCGCCATCACTGAGTATTTCTACACGCCTGGAGTCGGCTTTGCCGGCAAGCACAGTTACCTGCTAGAAACGATCTTGCACGATCGCGCCAAACAAGCGGTCATCTTGCTAGGTGTACTCGCTTTAGTTGGGCTAATTGCCAGTTTTGTCTATCGCCCTTGGCGTTGGCTACGTATGCCGCTGGGCTACTTGGTGTTGTCTGTCAGCCTGTCATCCAGTGTTGTCACGCCGCTCAAGGTAGTAACGGGCGTGCACTGCCCTTGGGACCTCACCGAGTTTGGCGGCAGCGAAACCTACACCCCATTACTGAGCGCCCGCGCGCCGACCAAACATCCTGGCAAATGCTGGCCTGGCGGACACGCTAGCAGCGGCTTTATCTTCTTCGCACTATTTTTTGTTCTGCGTGATCGGCGTCCGCGCCTAGCCAAAGCCGCCCTGGTGTTTGCCCTAGCGTTAGGTAGCCTGTTTTCGATCGGCCGCATCATGCAGGGCGCGCACTTTCTCTCGCACAACATTTGGACCGCCTTGTTCGACTGGGTGATTGCTTTCGGTTTCTATCACCTATTCCTCTATCAACCGCAGCCAGAAAAAACCGATCAATTAGCGCCACTCGCGGCACCAGACAACGTAACAAATCCTTAAACCGCTACATTGCAGACATAAAAAAGCCCCGGCCTTGGCCGGGGCTTTTTTTCAGGTCAACTGGCCTGGATGGATGTCGGGGGGTAAGAAGCGGCCATTGCTGGCCGCCCCTCCCCTAAGAACTGTACGTGCGAGTTTCCCCGCATACAGCTCAAGCCTTTGTAAGCCCTTTCTCAATTAAAAGAGCCGGTACCGCACTGTGTAACTGTCGATGACAATTGGGATGCAACAGAAGCAGGTTGTCCAGCTTGTCTCCTCCACCCTTGTGCCGCTCGATAATGTGGTGGATGTTCCACCCGGTCTCGAACGTTATCAACTGCTTGCACATTGGGCAGCGCTTGCTCTGTCCTAACCATAACGTCAGCGTCTTCCGCTTCCCTTGCTCCGAACTTCGCCACGCATATTCCAGCCGTTGCTCAAAGTACATCTCGTCGTGTGGGGTATACGGATTTGCTTCCGCTCTGATCTTCCTGTGCCGCTGTATGGTCGTGTCATTGGCGTACAACAATCTGGCCAGTTTCCCGCCGGACAATAAACCGGAAAATACCCAACTACGTGTTCCCACGCGCTTGAAGTACTTTGCCTTGACCCAACGCTTGCAGCGATTTGCATGTCGCCGCCTGCTCCACCGCCATAACAACTTCCAGATACGGTAATCCACATAATTGAAGGTTTGCTTGGCGACAATCGGCCGATGATAGTTAGCCCAACCCCGAATAACTGGGTTAAGGCGTTCGATCAGAAGACCAGCCTGTGCCGTCTTGTTTGCTTCAATCAACGCCTTTACCTTGGCCAAAAATGCCTTCACGTTCTTGTGGGCTGGCTTTATCAGCAGCTTGTCACCGTACTTGCGAACATTCTGACCAAGGAAATCAAACCCACCTGAGACGTGTGTAAACAGCGTTTTCTCCACCGCAAGGCTCAACCCACGCTCAGCCATAAAGGCCTCGACGACAGGTTTCACCTCATTCTCCAGAAGCTCTTTCGAGATACCGGTGATGACGAAATCATCTGCATAGCGCACGTAGTTGACCTTGGTCTTGTAGCTGGCTTTGCTGTTGCGTTGCCCGAATCTAGATTCGAGCAGCTTTTCCAGCCCATCAAGTGCCATGTTGGCCAACACGGGCGAGATAATGCCTCCTTGCGGAGTTCCCGCCCCGGTTGCGTTCAATCGACCAGATTCCATATATCCCGCTTTCAACCACTTCCTCAAAACCACCTTATCCAAGGGGACATTGGCGATCAGCCAGTCGTGGCTAATATTATCGAAGCACCCTTTGATATCGCCCTCCATGACCCACTGCGCAGAATGTTTGCGACCGAGATTGACGAACAACTGCTCGATTGCATCTGCTGTGGAACGCTGAGGACGAAAGCCATAGGAATTTCGGTCGGCTGTAATCTCAGACACCGGTTCAAGTGCCAGCAGGTATAACGCCTGCATCGCTCGATCCAGCATCCTCGGAATCCCCAGCGGTCTACGCTGACCATTTGCTTTGGGAATGTAAATCCGCCGCAGTGGCCGGGGCTTGTAGCCCCTGCGCTCCAACCGAAAGACTGCCTTCCATTTGCTTTCAGGTGTGCTCCAGGTTTCCCCATCGACACCCGGAGTCCTGCGACCCCGGTTTTCAGTGACTCGTTTCACCGCCAATGCTTTAGCGGCAAACGAGCGGACCAACATGCGTTGCAGAGTTTTCACCCGCCGCCACTGCTGATCCTTGGCTGCCTTCGCGATTCGTACCTGTAGCCCTCTCACCTGACGATGACTGGTTTCCCAATCAATCGAGTGCCAACTGGCAGTCAGATGGGAGGATGCAGGTACTTCTATTTCAGTCGTACTCATCTTGCTTTCCTCCAGAAAATGATTTCCCCAGAAGGCAGCAGACGCACGTGTCCCTTACGGGAAGTGAGTTCACTACCCCGCAAGGGATTACTATTAAATAAATGCTGCCAGTCTTACCAGCAGACACCCTTTCTTGATGACTTTACACGCCGTTACGCGATCAAAGACCCGTCGAAAGTCAGCACCGTTTCCAGTCAGGGCAAAGCCCCTATCCTGCTCATTACAAGCAGGCGTTCGCTTTTTCCGACATCCTTTGCCCACACTTCCAACAGCTGCCCTTGCGGTTAGCCTGCCTCTGCAATTAAAGCCAGTGGCGGAAATACGGGTTTACCGAGTTCCATACCTGTCACAAGGATGAGTTAGGCCCTGCCTATTCACCGATGACCCAATGTCAGCGTGCCTCCAGATGTAAAAGAGACAACCAGTCATGCACCATTTTGGTCAAAGCCTATCAGCAACTTTGGCTCCATGCGGTTGACGGTGTTTATCAGCAGTTCACTTACGT
>RCMZ01000039.1_pt1 | contig 79215 bp, 88 predicted proteins | sample 2041141 | NCBI WGS metagenome assembly RCMZ01 (sample SAMN09708263, study PRJNA481090) | Wastewater metagenome, whole genome shotgun sequencing project. | biome: sewage; isolation source: Davis station wastewater (DW) | place: Antarctica: Davis Station | collected 2010-03-01 | reverse complement strand
TTGATAGCGAAATGAGCGGTCACGCGTTAGCGAAATGTCCGGTCACGATCTACCGAAACAGCCGGTCACGGTGGGCCGAAATACGCAAATGGCTCCCGAATTCGACGTGCTTGCCTCTATCACGGGCTTCAGGTTCTCAGCATTGCGCTGATCAATGGCCGTAGCCCCATCTTCCTTCGTAGCCTGATAACCGCTGACGTTCATGTCGTTCGTGCTCGCGTAAGCACCTGCATTGGAGCCCCACTTCGCATCGAACCTGCCGCCAATGGCATCTGTGCCAGCCGTAGCCCTCGCAGCGTCACCGGTGAGACCGGCGTTCGCGTTGGCATCGCCTTGGTTGACGTTGAAGTCGAAGGGGTTGTACGGGCTCATCAACAGCTCACCAAGGCGTCCATCCTGGTTGATCGCACGAATAGCTGCCATAGCACGACGCTCACTCGTGTCTTTCGACATGTCTTGGATGCTTTGGCTACCAAAGGCTTGTTTGTACAGATCTTTGCCTGACTCTGTTTGTCCTGCCATTTTCTCAAGCGCCAGCGCAGTTTCATTGCGGCCGAGCCCGCGGGTGAGCGCTTTGACGCCGGCGTCTCTAAGGTTGAGTGATTGGCCTGCCTTGATCGAATCTTGTTGAGCAGATGCCTGGCTATAGGTCTGTTGCGCCTGAAGGGCACTCGAACGGGTTTTCCCGATCTCGTCTGTGTTCGACGCGCTCTGCTGTGCCAACGCGCTACTGGAGAAGGCATCGCCCGTCGCAAAGGTCAACGTGCTCGAATCGGTTGCCTGGACAGACTGCGTAAGTTGCGAGAGTGCTTTCTCCGCCTTGGCTCTGCTTTCCTGAGTCATGGTGTCGGCCGAGGTGTTGTCCGACCGCTTCATGCCGCCAAGTGGCGTAGAAATGCCCATCGCGGCGTTGGACGTGGCCTGATTGAGCGACGACTCGGAGAAGCCGAGGCTGCGCAGGGACTCTTTTGCCTCGTTGTAAGATGCATTCGAGCTGAGGACCGAACCTGCCGAAAGGTTTTCCCCGATCTGCGCAAGTGCTTGCCGTCCTGTGGCAGACGAGTTGAGTTGTTGCCCGGCTGCCTTGAGACTTTCCTGGTACTGCGAGGTTGCAGTTTGGGAGGCCATATTTGCGCTCTGCACGACCGCACTAGCGGCCTGCTCGCTGCTGATGGTTTCTGCAAGTTGCGGAGTGCCTGTTTTAGCAACGCCTGCGCTTACCTGGTCAGATGTGAACGAAGCATTGGTGCTTAGGACAGGTGCGCTCTCCTGAGATCGAGGAGTAACGTCTTCGGACTTGAATTTGTCGCCTGCCGTCATTTGGCTCATGACGCTGTTGGCAACCATGGCAGAGCCGGAAACGATGAACAGTGCCAATGGAGGCACGGACGCCGCAAGCAGACCGCCAATACCCAGTGCCTTGCCGATGGCTTTGTCTATGTCCATGAGTTGGAGCATTGCGAAACCAGAACCTGTGGGGTCGTAGCCGTTGAATACGGCTTCCATCTGGGAGCCTGCATACCAGAGGGTAAAAGCATTCACGATACTCAACAGCGGCATCCACAAACCCACCGCCAGCGGCAACACGAGATACTTGCCGAGGATAGAAAGGCCGGGCCCACCCAGGAGCAAAGCAAAGGCCATGAACGGCGTCATCGCATAGAGCATGCCCTCGAAGAAGGCGATCATCGGTCTCATGTAGTGTTTGAAGCTGTCGCCCTTCCCCGCCCATTGAATTTCTTGCTGGTTGAGCGATTCGCGAAGAGCCATTGCGGCTCTTTGCTCTTGCCAATGGTTCATGGCATCGACACGGGAATCGTTGAAAATCGGCGCGATTAGCGAAGTCAAAACGTAGTCCTGAGCCGACTTGCTACTCAGTGCGAGGCTCTGAATAGCTTGGTCAGTAGCGGCTTGAACCTGGATACCGCTGGTCATGCGGTTGGTCTTGGCCTCTTCGCTGAACCCTTTCTGGAGAATGTCCTCTAGCACGTCTGTATAGACGTTCTGCAAATGGGCGTTGAGAAACGACCGCGCCTCTGCACAGCTTTTCATGGTGCCGGCGGTACCGTCATAGACGTAGATGAACATCGATGAGTTCTGGTTTGACAGCACCTCCGCCCAGCCAGGCGATCGGTACAAGTCGGTCAAGGTCTTATCCGTTCTCAGCGCCACGGGGTTCAGTGAACAGAATGTCATGTACTCGTTCACCGATCGGGGCAGATCCCACCCGTCCGCTTTTCGGTAGTTTTGGAAGCCGTCCAGTGCCATCGGGTTCCGAAGAGCGTCGCGCACTTTCGACAATGTGCTCAGGCTCGAGAACAGCCCGTAGTCGGTCATGCTTGGAGTAGAAAATGCCTGCTCCGCGGTTTTTGTAATGCCGTAGGCCACCGTTGAGATGACTGAGCCGACAAAGGCAGGGCCAAGAGGCACGTTGTCCACCACCCGCACCTGCGACGACACCGTATCCTCGATAACAGTGGTGGCTGTAGGACCGTAGAACATCATGTAAAGGACGAGCACAAGGCCCGCCTTACCGAAGGTAATGGCCTGGTTGTTAAAAACTGCTTGGAACGCCAACAGAAAGAGGCCTATCAGCGCGCCAATACGGGCAAGATCTTCTGCGTCACCGCTGCCTGTGATCATTGCGCAGGCATTGAGCATGATCTCAAGGAACTCGGCGCTGCCTGTCGTGTAGATAGTGAAGTCCATGGATATCTCCGTTACGCGCCTGCGTTATCGTTGATGGTTCCCTGTGGCAGGGTTCCGCTATCAAACACAGGGGCCATCTGGAGCATTTTTTCTGCTTGGCCATCGGCATCTTTGCCCTGCATTGCGTCCTCGATGTACGAGCGGTATTCGTCCATGAGCTCACCCTTTGTAGCCCGCAGATCCTCGATCACCTTCCCAGCATCCGCCATGTTTAGGCTGGTCAGGCCCTTCTCTGTGTGCCCAAGCAGCTGGTAGATCAGGCTCATCGATGCATCAGCAGCAATTTTCTTGGCGAACTGATTCAGATAGTCATAACCGGATTGAGCCCCTGCCTTCTGGGTGATTTTCATCAGATTCACCCCTACGCGGCTTGATGCGAGGTATGCAATCCGGTTTCCGTCAGCAGCGGTTGCAGTGCCGTTGGCAAAACGCTCAAGGATTCCATTGTTTTGAAGATCCTCAAGGATTCGGGTTTCGAGGCCCTTGAAGCTGGTGAGAGTACGGATGTTCGGGTCTGAGCAGTCAGGGTCATCCTGGTCGCACTGGTAGACCTTGACATCGAGATTGGTTGAGCCTTCAACCAGAATCTTCAGACCTTCGCCGGTGATGAGCTTCGGCATGGGATGCGCAGCGAAGTTTTTTCCCCCGCTGGCGTCGTTGGTGAGCGACACGTTGTAGCTGCCGACCATCGACATGATGAATTCCGCGTTTTCATCGCTGCCGAATAGGATCTGCGACTGGAGGCCAGACTTCATCATGGCGCACCACAGAACGTTCCCTGTGTTCTCGCATTGAACGGCCTTACCAGAGGCAGCAATCCGGTTCGCTGGCGAGTCTTCTTTGGTGGATTTCGCGGTAAAGAAGTCAGATGAGACGTTCGACCCGAAGGCCGTCATCGCGGATTTGAAGTCGGTGCTTTCTTCGTATGCCTTTTTGGCATTCGTAACCAACCCACTCGCCAGCTGGCAGCTGTTGGAAAACATTTGATTGAGCGCCTGGATCTTGTTGGCCAGGTTGCGGATCACGCCACCTGTCTGAGCGTCCATCGCATCGAGGGCCAACTCAAAGGCAAAGCCCGAAACAATGCCAGCAGCGTTCGACGCCACATTCCTCATGAGCGCTACGAACTCTTCGCCGTTGATAAAGGAGAACGAGCCACTGTAAAGGTTGATCCCCCCGCATCCACCCTTAGCGCTTGGCGGGGTAATGCTGATGAGGTTGGCAGTGGATATCCGATTCCGAAGGACAACGGAGCCGCCGGTAATAACGCCGCGTGTGGCTGTTTTATATGCCCCTGGACTGGTGACGTTGATCATGCCGCTGAACATTTCATTGACCTGCTGTTGAATGTTCGCGTGAGCCCCGAAGGGCACCATCAGCGCTACAGCAAGGGCGATCGGTTTGATTTTCACTGGGCACCTCCGTTGTCTTTTTGAAAGGCGCGACGAGCTTCATCGCGGATCCGATTCACGAATTCGTTAGGGTTTTTTGTTGCGTCGGGCGGTGCGTCAGCCAGTTTCGTGGCGTCGATCAAACCCATGGTGTTAAGGCGGGATGTGGCGTTGTATTCCTGATCGGAAATCAGCCCCGCTTCATTCGCCGCCATTAAAATCCGAGTGGTTGCCGTCTCCATTGAAACGGTGCTGAAGCTGACGATCTTCACGTCATTCGGAGGGATGACTAGGGCCAGCGCCGGCGAGGTGATGATGCCCAGCTGCTCTGCGAGCCCAGTGTCGTACTGTGTGTTTGGGTATTTGCCGCCAGGAAGGGGGGCCCCATCCATCGAGACGGGCATGACAGTAAACCCGTACCTGAACTCGAGAGCAGAGACCGCTGCCAGGGCCTGTTCGCACAAAATGCAGTCGTTACCGTTGTAGAAGAACATCAGCGCAGAGCTGCCAGCGATGAGCTTCAACAGGGTTTCTTTCTGCTTGCCGGCCGCAGTTGCTAGAGCGTCAGAAGCGGCGTTGGAGGCGGGATAACGCATATCCTCGTCGAGGAATGGGTCATTACGGATTACGTCGACGGAGTGACGTGAGAATCGCTCGGCCTTGTCGAGCATGATTCGCTGAGCCCAGAAGTACGCACTCACATTCTCCTTGGTGGGGTTATCCATGGCTGCATCACGCAGTTTCGGAAGCATTTCGCGAATCCACGCCACGCTGCCGGTCGGTGGCAGCTCGGGCGCGGCTGGCTCGGAGGCTTCCGTTTCGGCTTGAGGTGGGGGCGCTGGAACCGGCGCGGGCTCGAGTTTTTCGGGTTCCTGTTCAGGAGGCGGATCTTCGTACCAGAACCAGCCGCGCTCTTTGTCCTGGTAGAACGAAGAACCAGCAACCTGGGGCGTTTTTGACTCGGCGGGCTTGGTCTCTCCCGCAAGGGAAGTGCTGCTTATGGCGGCAGCAAGCAACAAGATAGGAAATTTTAGGGGCGTCATGAGTCCGTCTGGCCAAGATGGGGATGCTCGAATTGTGAGCGTTGGCCAACAGGAGGGGGCGCGTTTTCAGGCGCTTTTACGGTCGGAAAAAGAGGGGGAAGTTGAGAAGGCCAGAGGCCTATCGCTGTGCGCGATAGACCTCGTGGCCGAGGAAGCCGAGAGAACCACGTTCACGAAGAACGTCATTCCAGTCGACACCTTTGGAGCCGTCAGGGATGGGCATGTCTGGCAACATTATCTGTGCCTTGATCCCCATTTCCCACAGACGTTTTTTCAAGGTCAATGCCGCTTTCTGGCCACCTTCCTTGCGGTCCTTGTCAGCCCAGATTCGGACTGCTTTGGTGCAGGCTGGTGGTACGAAGCTCTCCAACAGGTAGGAATTCACCAAGGGCCATACTGGTATACCCATGGCTGTTTCCACCGACAGAGCTGTTTCCAATCCTTCACATACATCCAAGACTTCTCCTGGATGCGATGTTGGCACCGCACAACCGGGAAGCTTGCGGTTGCTGGGAATTGGGAACATTTTTTTCGGCTCCGCGAGATCGGCTTTCTCACCCTTCATCGTCAGGTAGTGACGGTTGATGGTCACAGCCCGGCCTTCAGGATCGATGAGCGTACACACTATCCCTGGATGCTTAGAACGCTTGCCGGCTTTGTCCTTGTAGGTCAATTCCGGGTGAAAGCGAACGTAGCGGCTCAGCTCTGGTCGATCCCAAGCAAGAATGCCTCGGGAGCGAAGATAGAGCCTTGCTGGTTCCGCTGATGGGTCTGTGAGAGGAACGGTTCCCTTCCACAGGTTGCGCATAGCTTCACGTAGCCAATCGTCTGAAGCCTCTGGTTTTGCTGGGGCTCGCTCCTTTCGGATTACAACGCTTGGGATAAATCCATCAGCGGTGCGTCCATACGGGTCTTTGACCCGGAGCAGTGCCCCAACCTCCTGTAAAGCATGGTGAAAGCTCCAGCGGTTTACCCACATCAGCAAGGCTATGCCATCAGCCTTGACTCCGCAGGTACGGCAGATACCACCGCTCGACGATCCAGCCGTCTTGCGGAAAATCTTAAACCCGTCTTCCCCACCATGCACCGGACATGGAACCCCACGTCCTGCTTTTTTGTGTGCCGGCACCAACGAAGATGCGAGGCTTGCGTAAATGTCATGCCAGCGGCCATCAGCGGCTACCAGCACATCTTGCTTCTCTGGGGCGTAATTGCCTTCTGAGTCTTTGGACATGGGTACCTCCGTTTGGTTGAGATGCGCCCCGAAGGGCGCATTGCTGGCTATTTCACGATCTTGATTTCCCAGGAGTTGCGGTATGTATCAACCCACTCCTGTTCTTTCTTACCGTCGACAACGACCTCTTTGAGCACACTCACGGCGGTTTTGCCAAGGAATGTCAGCGAGATCTTGTCACCTTGTTGCGCTCCAGATTTGCGTAGCTGAGCGTTGAGCTCGATCCCCCAAACCAGGTGTTCACCGATACGCAAGAAGAACGACTTTCCGTTCTTCTTGAGAAACCGATAATGGGCAAAACCTGAACCGCGGTATTCGCCGGTAACAGACCTGCCAGCAACCCCTTGGAAATTGAGTTCAGGTGCGCGCTCATCTTGATCTTCATCGCTTTGGGCGACTTGGATCTCTTGAGCTGTTTCTTGATGCGCGGGCTGGGATTCCCGAGGGATGAACTCCCCTTTGATCTCGCCCTGCTCTTGGTTCTCGATCGATGCAACCTGGTTGCGGCCTTCCGGCCGGTACAGTTTGTTGATCACCACCGGTTCAAGCGCCTGGTGCATCGTTTCATTGGTTTCTGGCTCGGGAAGCTTATGGGCCAGGCGCTCTGAAACAATGCATAGCCCTTGTGGCAGTCGGAGATAGCTTGGAACATCGAAGTCAACACGGATCATTTCTCTTCTCCCTGGCGACGCAGGTAGGAGGGAATGTAGTAGTTGTCATAATCGACGCTGCTACACCAACGGGCGTTGGGTAAGGTCTTGGTTGCTTGAGGAGCCGAAGCCTTCAGACAACCGCGTAGGTAGCTCAGAACACCACGCAGGATCTGCTCAGCATTCAGGATCACCACAGCGAGGAACACGCAGAGTGTCAAAGGCAAAACATGCTTTGCAAACTGCGGTGCGTATACAGCTCCCAACATAGCAACGAGGAAGCCAAACGCGGTCAGCACTTTAACTTTGAGGGTTGTAGATGCCATTTTCAGTTCTCCATTTTTTTGGAACGGAGAACGCCCTAACGGGAGTTCCCCGTCAGGGTTTTTTGACACAAAAAAAGGAAGCCAAATGGCTTCCTTTTTTGATCGGCGCTACGCGAACGTAGGCTTGGTTTTTAAGCTGATAAGCTCAGCTTGGCTTGCTCCCAGACGCATACACGTCTTGGGTACCAGTGGCAGCAGCATGCTGTCACTTAGGGTCAATGGCCTCCAGGAGGCAAATTCTTAATCGACCTTGGCCGATGAGTGCCGCAATTCTCGCCGCCATTTCACTCTGTCGTCAACCAGAAAAACGCACCTCAAATTCCGACGCTATTCGTGCGTGAAATCGAAATCCAGAGGCTCCGCAAGCTGGTGCAATAGGCTGGCCACCAACATCCGGAGAAACCGCTAATGGCGACCGCTCAACCACAACCTACGAAATACCAATACTCCAAGCCATCCCTCAAAGGAAAAATGGTACTGAACACGGAGCAGGCCAAGTTCTTCGCCGGCAACCGTTTCGATAGCCTCATGACGGCCCTTTTTATCATCGACGTTACGTCCCGCAAGCTGGCGAAAAACCTCAAGACCTTTGATCACAAAGCGGTGGTTGATGCGGTCTCGAAGAAAATCGAGCGCATGGAAGTAGCCGTGCGTGACGAGTCTGAGCGGATGGACACGCTTTTGAAGAGCTTGGGAATCAAAGAGCTTGCAGGGTACAGCTCCCCACTGACTCGTGAATTCGAAATCACCAGCCCAGAAATCAAGAGGATGAGCAGCCTGCTTCAGGCATTTGACCATCTGATTATCCAGGTCGATACCGCCTGGCTGCATGAGAAAATCGATAGCTCGGAAGCTGAGGAATTTCGTGCAAACAAGAGCAACCAAATGGCCCGGCTGATCCGCTCACTCGTTGGCCTCGGTCAGAGCGCGCGAGCAAAGGCATACGCCAGCAAGGTTGCAGAGCTCAAAGAAGATATCGAAAAGGCAGAAGCCAAAGTGAGCGCCGAGAAGGAGGAGCGCGAGGCTGCGGGTCACATTGAGCCTGATGGCAATGCAGACCCTCTCGATTCGCTTCCCGAAGAAGCGGTTGCTTGATAGCGCCAGTAATGAAAACGCCCCGCATTGCGGGGCGTTTTGCTTAGGAGAGTCATTATGCTTGATGATCTTACGTCAACACCGGCAAGAACCAGTAGAAGACGCAGACAAGCGACGGATCAGCCTCCTCCACGCGAAGCCACCCCACTGTGGACAGAAGAGCTGGCCACCGACGAATCACTTGAAGCGCCGCCAGAGGCAGTATTTTGGGATACGGTCGCGATCATCTCTGTCACTGCTGCTGTTCTTGTTGGGGTGGCGATAGGTGTTCCTCTCGGGGTCTATCTTCATGGCACGTTGTAGATCCATCATCGCCTCGGCGCTTCAGCTTTTCGACATGCCGCCTTGCAGCCCAATACCCCCCCTTGATTCTGCGCTCGCTCAGCGCCCGGCAAATTGACACCACATGGCCCCGAGTAAAAACCGGGGCTTTGTAGGACTGGATTTTACGAATCACGCCCCAAATGCTGTAGACCCGCTCAGGCATTCCATAGGTGAAGCTGGCCTGCCCTGCCATCACTGCGTAGCTGTGGATTTTCTGAGAGTGGACTCCGGTGACCTTCTGAACTGCCTTCACGTGCGCGTAGTTCTGCATCAGCGGGTTTTGCACGCGATATTTCCTTCGGCCGACGATCTGCAACCAGCTCTCGGGGGCTTCTGGGTAGGTAATGATCTTCCCCTTGAAACACTTCGTTTCCAGGACAAAGATCCCGTAGCGCGACACGATGATGTGGTCAACCTGTGTTGACTCTCCCCTTGTCTTGCCACGATAGATCGCGTTGGCGAACACCTTGTATTCGCCACTGAGGCATAGGCGGAGCATGAAGTTCACCTTGTACTCCCCCCACCACCCTCGGTAGGCAGGGAATTCAAGTAAACGAACGTGGGCGATGCCCGCGAGAACCCCCAGAATCAAAACCGGGGGCAGGTACAGCATTAGAAAGTCATTCATACCATCGCAAATCCGCCCTTACGGGCGGATTCTCCATTAGAGCTTCGAGCAGCAATCTGTCCATCGCCAGAACATGTACATGGCATCGTTCCCAGTACCTGGAACATGCCGACTAGGCCCACCCTCCCAAGTCTGCGGCGGTTCTCCGAGCCACATTGCTCTGCTGTTCTGCGACTTTGGCCAGAACTGGGTCACTTTGTACTGGCTTTTCGGAATCGTCGGGTAGATACCCGCCTTGCACACGTTTTCATCACCCATAGTGCGTCGAGCGAGGCCCCTGCGGTGTTGCTGAGCGATCACTCGCGCAGCCAGCAATGCTGTCGTCCGGTTTGCATCTTGCGCCACGGTTACGCCGGCAAATGGGTAGATGCTCCCCCATGTACCGGTACACCACCAAAGCGACTCAAGAGGTTCCTTTCGAGCGGTAACCAGCGCGGATTCGGCAGCACAGGCCGCAATAGCGATTGGGTTTGCCACGGCCGCGGACTCAGGGTGCTGGAAGAAAGCCAACGTACCGTTGTTCCAGGTCGGGTCGATCTCAGTGAAAGAGATGATATCGAGGTCGAGATAACCGTCCGGGTTGCATTTGGTAGGCGTGTAGAGATCGAGGATCTGAAGTAGCGGAAATGCATACAGATGCGCGTGGTAGAACGACCCGGCAGCCTGACCTGTCTGGGTGCTGTTGTCCTGCCGAAGTCGGCCATAGCTGCGCTTGTTGCCAAGCGGCAGCGTGACACCACCTAGGGTTGGCGAGCAGCCTGGCTTACGGACAGTTTCAACCATCCGTGCCGGCTCCCACATTGCAGTGATGATTCCGGGCTTGTAGATCGAGGATGAGCCTTGCTGGCAGATGCAGAAGACCATTTTTGTAGCCTTCGCGGGGGCTGTGCCGGGGGTTATTTGCACACCAGAAACACGAATTGGGAAGAGGCACGCCCAGCAGATGTCGGTGAACAACTTCGGACCAAAAAGGCCAGAGTCCTCACACATCACCTCTCCGGAAGAGGACGCCTCAGCCGCTATCCCTGGCAGGGAAAACATGCCTGCAATCACCAGAATTGCGGCGGTTATTACCTTATTGATGCTCATGATTGGCCTCCTCGAAGGCTGTTTGAGCAACCTCGCGGACGATAAAGTTTTTGGTGTCGGCTGTTACGACAGATGGGGCTCGACGGATTTGGAAGCGCTCCGCCATGTCAGGCGGCAGCAGGTACAAGGGCGCATCCAGGCTGTCCTGAACGCTGTTGAACAGATCCCAACCAGAGGCAGTGGGTATCTGAGTCGCCATCACAGTGACGGTCAGATTTGCCCCATGGTCTGCATATTCACGCTTCGCCAGGGCAACCTGCCAAGGTTGCGTCGGATCAATCACGACCAGTTTCTGGTCAAAAGGCATCATGTCGAGTGGATTAATCCTCCCTGCCTTCTGAACAACCCTGCCTTGGCTATCGAGAATGTCATCGGGAACAATGACCGATGCATCGACGAGGCGGGTGGCACTCTCCGTTACCGGCGGCAATGGATGCCCTTTGTGGTTATCCCAAAACCGGGCGATTGCTCGCTTTTTCATGGCGTCGGTGTCCAGCTCTGCGATGCGCTGTTTCGCAACCTCCATGAGGTCTGGCTCGATGATTTCCTGTGTGGAGCCAATAGTGCCTAAATCCCCCCGCTTGCCCTCCTTAACCGCTCCCTCGATATAGCTGACAGAAGACGACCCAGCAGCTTTAGCGATCAAAGCATCATTCGGTGCTTCGAGAGCGACGGTGGGGACGGCTGAAACGCTATGACGCTGGAATGCGAGAGGATCGAGCAGAACACTCACAGTGCTTTGCGTCTCTTGCGTGAGGAGGTGCATTTTGGTCACAGCATCGCCCATCGACATACCATCAGGAATGCCTCGAAAAACGATGCCAACACCAGGCAGTCCGTCAAAGGACAGCAGTATGTCTTTGAGGGCAGCAGCCCCCATCGACCACGACACGAAAATTAGAGTGCGGTTTCCATCGCCCAGGGGATGTTTTTTCTCGCGATCTGAGCCATCTGCGCTGGCGAGCCCTGAATCGTTCTGCTGGGCTTCTTCATCACTGCCTTGAACGATGGCCTTTTCGGCCATCTCACTCACCCATCTCATGTCATCTCGGCCGCTTACTTCTTCGCGCGCGGCTTTCGCATTTCGGCTGATTTCCCTGACCTGATCGAGGAGCGCAGGATCGAATTCATTGATGTCGTACTTGCGAATGCCAAGGTCATCGCCGGCGATGGCCATCGTGCAGCTGAAGGCCAGCCCAATGCACATGGCTAGTTGCTTTTTCACCATATTGGATACGCCTTCCCGATGATTTGGTCTGTCGACGCTGAGCCCCAGTAGCGGGAGTCGAAAGAGTCTGGCGTGCGGCCGAAGAACCAGTAACGGCCCTCGCCTATTTCCCCTTCCCGAACGTATTTCTGGGGATCAATCCCGTGCTGGCTGGCTACCTGAAGCCCTTTGCCTACGGGCACGCCATTGATGGTTGTTTCATCAAGCGTGACCTTGGCGCGATCGCCAGGCATTCCCTCAAGCACCTTCACGATGATCGTGCCGTCAGCAAAGATCGGACTCAGACCTTTGGAGTGAAAGGCATAGATTTCCCCTCGCACCAGGTCATCCTGCTTTTTATCGATGATCCATAGCCTGTAAGGGGGCAGGCATAGGGAGTCCTGGCTAGCGATAGCGATCGAATAACGGGATGCCAGCAGCACAACGCTGCCGGCAACCACTGCGGAAAAGAGTAGGCCTTTGCCGAGAAAGGCTGCCGAGAGTCGCTTTGGAGCTCGATCTCGCTCAACCTTCGCCATTGCCCTTCGCACCTTGGCCTCAATGCTGAAGGGGTTCGACAACGCCATTACGCGACTTCCGCCGGATTAGAGCTGTACTCGACACCTCGGTCACGGAGCACGCGCAGAATTGCCTCATCCTGCGGAACGCCGGTGAGCGTGTAGTTTCGGATCGCCTGCACATCTTCAGGTGCGGTCGAGTAGAGGAGGATCGAATATGGGTCCACCGTGAGGCGCACGATACCGGCCCCGCGGGGGGTGAGCATGAAGATCTCGGAGTAATGCCCCTTGTACGACTTAACAGTCTTCAGGATTCGATAGCCACCCTCTCCCAGCGGCAGACGCTTGTTTTCCTGGATAGCATCAATAGCTTCGGCCTTTTGACCGAGTAGGAGGGTGAACGCGGAGTTTTCAGCAATGGCCTGTCCGACTTTGTTCTGATAGAGGTCGTTGACCCCCTGGGTAATGACAATGGCGCTACCGCCATATTTCCGGAATCGCCGGTAACCGTGCTCAATGAATTCACCAACGTTGCCCTGGGAGAGCAGCGACCAGGCTTCATCAATGATCACAATTTTCGGGCGGTCACGCTCACCAAGGTACATGTCCTGCTGGATTTGGTAGATCAGCTGAAGGAGCACAACTTGCTGAAGGTGTTGGCGACCCTTCAGCTCCTCAAGCTCGAGTACGGTGAAGGGATTCTTGAAGTTGAGATTGTTCTTACCGTTAAAGAAACGGCCGTACTGCCCCTTCGAGGTGAATGCGAAGAGCTGATGGCCAATGTCTTGAATACGCGGGTCTGGGTCGCCAAGCAGAGAATCAGCGATGTTGTCGACGATCATCGTCTTGCCCAACTCTTCCCAGCATTGCGTGAGGTGCCTTTTTAGCCCGGCGGTTTGGAAGTCGATCAGGGGCACGGTTGGGGCAGCCATAGCAGAGAGCAGCCCAACCAGGACATCCTCTTCCTCGCTGTAGTCTTCAATCAGCTCGAAGGGGTTGAGACAGAGATTCGACTCTTGGTCAAAGCGTGCAAAGTCGCCCTTGTACGCCTCAGACAGCTTTAGGTAGGACAGGCCCACGTCGATGACCCACACCTTCGCTCCAATGCTCAGATACGACGTGATGAGATAGTTGGTCGCAAACGACTTACCGGAGCCCGACTGGGCCGCGATCATCGCGTTGTAATTGGTGTCGGAGTCAAAAAGGTTGAAGCTAACCGGCTGACCGTTTCGGGAAATGAACGGGGCCACCTGGGTTCCAGTGCCCTTCCAATCGCCATAGATCGGCAGCAAAGGTAATGCCTGGGTGAGGCTCAATGTCTTGAACCGGAACAGCTCCCTCATCGCATCCGGGTCGGCACACATAGGTAGGGAGTTCACGAACACGGGCAGCACACAAAACTTGTCCTCCATGAGGCTGAAGCCCTGCGTGGCAAAATGGCTCTTCGCATTCGACGCTGCCTGAATGAGGTCTTCCCGGTTCCGGCCGAATACCACGAGGGTCATTGTCGCCTGTACGTTGGGAAGCCCTTTGTCGAGATCTTCAAACAGCGTGTCATAGGCTTCCTTCGTCTTCCGTAGAACGGGTACGAAATGCACCATCGGGCCGAAGCTCTGGTTGATGGCCCATTGGCGGCGCTTCGACAGCTTGTCCTTTGTTTCCAGCTGGGGAGGGAAATACAGGGTCATGTTGATGATGCAGTTACCCCGGATTCCGCCGCGCTGGGACAGAATGTCAGCGAGGTACTGAGAGGCATCGCCCTGCCACATGACATCAGGGAAGCGCTTGGCCGACAGCGTTTTTACAAAGCAGTCATCTCCGATCTGAAGGTGGTCTTTCTTCACGTCGAGGCTGCGGTTGTAGTCGAGGATCTGCTCATTCAGGGGCTTGTCTGTGTCCGCCTTCATGTCCGGATCTTCGCGCCACGACGCCGATGGCCCTTGGTTCAGGATGGAGGAGAAAATTTCACGGTAGGAATCGTTGGTGAGCGGCACGGCTGCCAGGTTGCAGCTGTCCAGCGAGGTTCGCAGTCCGTCGAAAAGCTCCTTCGCCGCGTTCGCTTCTGTCTGGGTAGGCAACGCATTGGCGATCGGAATTGTTACGGATACGACCAGGCTCTGTTCACGAATGCGTACACCTGAGATTGAATCAACTGGGCGCATGGTTCGGTCACTGAAATACTCGGCCCGCGCGTTCGTCACTTTCTCCAGCAAGGCTTGGGTTTCCACGGGAAGGTCAGTGCGGCCAGATTCACGGAAGGCCCGACGCAGGCGAAGGAATCCCGTCTTCATCTCATTGATATTTTCAGTGCAAATCAGGCTGAACTGGATTGTTGTCTTCTCAGGCCAGTCGACCGTCAAACCAGCCTTCAGGCGGTCGCCTTCATCCCCGTTTGAGCCTGAGAGCGGGGAACACAGGAATGCGAATCCTAGGCGGTTCCCTTCCAGCTGGAACAGGTAAAGATTCGGCTCGTAGGCGAGGCCGTTGATCAGCTTCGAGAGCCGCGGTGTTGAGCGGATAAGCGCTTTGAGCATTTCTGAATTCCTTAGAGGGTGCGATTCGATTCAATCCAGGCGCGCAGGCCTTCTTCAGGCTTGCCTTCTCGGGTCAAACCGTCATCACGAATGAGGAAAGGGACATTTCGAGCGCCAAGAAACTGAGCTGTCATCCGGCGCTTCGAGATCACATCCAGATCACACTGCGCGGTTGGGAGCTGTTCGAGAGGAGTTTTCATGTCGCCGGAAGCGCCGGCTTTCCACGCAGCAACCTTGTCTTTCGCGCAGAGGAGTTCTTTGGTGCGCACCGCGCTCTCTTGGCTGAGCAGCGGCAACATCAGCACGTCGAGTCGATACCCCTCGGGAAGGGATGAGCGGGCTTGTTGAATGATCTCTTTGCAGAAACCACAAGCAGGGTCGGAGAACATGGTGATTGCTTTCTCACCGTTGCCGACTGTGAGGGGGGCGAGATCCTTGAAACCGAGGTTGGTCTTATCCACTGGGATGTAGTGGGCGGCGATCCGAGCATCCTCGATGGTTTTTAACTCTTTCTTCGCCCACACGTCATAAACCGTCCCCTGGATGATGAATCGGCCGGTATCGCTGATGATGGCGAATTTGCCGTTCTTCTCGATCGCCAGCATTGCAGACGCAGGAAGCATCACTACCTTGTCTGCGTTCTTGTCCGCAGGGCTCGCTGCTACTGCGGTGCCAGCCAATGCAAGCAGCGTCATCGCAAGAATGGTTCGGGTTGGTTTGAACATGGGCTTACCTCCTGAGTCGATTCACCCAGAGTATTTGGCCCGGAAAAGAAAAGGCCCCTTTTTCAGGACGTTTTAGCGTCGGAAAAAGAGGCCTTTCAGAGAGGCGTTCTGACTGAGATCAGAAGCCTACAGGCAGGGCTTGGAGAGCGTTGGTGACTACAGCTGCTGCTGGGATAGTGGCCGACATTACCGACTCGATAACATCCGGCGCAGCATAGAGGCCAACACCGCCGCCAACGCCAGTAACGAATGGCATAAGCGATTGGCGGAGAACGCCCGCGCCGATGCCGGTGAGGATCATCAGACCGATCAGAATGCGGCCGAGGGTACCTTGCATCCACTCAGTCAAGGTAATCCACACGCTATCGAACGTATCGCCGCCGGTACCCGCGAGCGCGGTACCGGCGACCACCATTGCCGCTGCGATGGCCATCGTTTGGAGGGTTGCTTTGTTGACGTGCATTGGTCTTGCTCCTAGAGGTTGACATGCGCAGGGGCTGCGCTCAGGAGACATTTTTCGTGCTTTCCGTAAGCCTGTGTTTCGCTTTCAGGCGCATTTGTCGACGGAAATTAAAAAGGGCCGCTTTATGCGGCCCTTCTCTTTTACTTGTTGGAGACTGGAGGCGATTCCGCGCCGGAGTTATCGATACCTACCAGCGTAATTACCGGCTCGCCATCTGGATAACGCCACATTGGCACAGAGATGCTGTTTGAGCTGAGAGCCTGCTGCTCACCATTGATGAACCAAAGGTTTTTGGCCATGCGGCCATCTTCATCAGTACAAACGGCTTTTGCCAGCCAGGAGGTTCGACCGACCACAAGCTCCAGCTTGCAGACCGGGGGCTTATTCCTTGCCACCGAGATGTCAACCTGGCCTGTTGCTGTGTGCCCCATTGCGCTGGCGACATCCAGTTTCACCGTATACACGCCCTCCTCTTCAAGGGTCGCTCGCCCATAGTCCCCTGAGCTTGATAGCGTCTCCCCGTTGAGACTGAACGTTTTGCTGAGTATCTGATCCTTGGGATGCCCGCCGGTGATTGATGGTCGGATCAGAACGCCCAGCGGGGCACGATTCGCGTCGTTATCCCCACTCCAGGACAATTTCACATCCCACGGAATTGGCTCCAAAAACTCCATCTCTGCTTCGGCATAGCTGTAGTTGCCCCGCGAGTCGGTGATATGAGCACCGAATGTGTAGATCCCCGGCTCAGTCAGTCGAACGATGCGACTGGTCTGGCTGGAGTCCTTGATCATTTCGAGGCCGGCGTAGGGTGGGATATCCCACTCGATGGTCAAGCCCTCGAACTCTCGGAACAAGCCAAGAGAGCGAGCCGTCATGGTCAAGTCTGCCGGCGCATACTTGGCTGAGTATTTGGTGTTGATCTTCCACTCAGGCCAGTCGTACGACCAGAAAATAAGACGGTGCTGAGTTAGGCCCAAACCGCCTCGATCCTCATACCCATTGATCCAAGATCGGACGCTGATGTAGCTCTCTTCTTTCTCCATGTCCTCCCGAGTTGGGGTGTACTTCACCTCAGTGGAGTCGACGACTGTGCCGTCAGGCAGGATGAACTCACCATCCATTGTCATATCCATTTTCGGGTACGGCATCATCAAGTTGGCGACCCAGGTAGCTTCCTTTCCTACCTCAGGACGGCGCGGCCCGATGATCTGGACACGAGGCGGCCGGACGGGTCTAAACGCAACGCCTGCGCGGAGGGTTTTGTAGACGCGCTTATCCTCTGGTGAGTCTGAGTATTTCAGCCTGGCCGTGAGGTACACACGATCAGCAGAGTTGCGGCTCAGCCGGTAGGAGCCCTCCCCAGCGGCCCAGGTTTTACCGCGATCCTCCGACCATTCCACAACCATTCCGGTCGTATCGAGCGCATTACCTTTGAGGTCAGTGAGCGTGAACGTACCGCTATCACCAATAAACACGTTTGCTGGGCCTTTAAGGCGGGCAACGGGCACGACATAGGCAATAACTTCAACGGTAGGGGTCATGGATTTCGCGCCGCTATGGCGGTTCGTCAACTCTGCCCTCAGCAGATATGTACCCCGCTGAAAGACCATGCTGAGCCGTTGCGGCAGCTTCGCATTGGCTTCAACGTCCTCCCACGTCACGCCGCCGTCCTTGCTCATTTCCCAGCGCACGTCACCAAGGTCTCCTGACTGGTAGCGATCGTTGGTGACGGCGTAGAAGCTGCTGCGAAGAGGAGCTGGGCCGATAACCCGCAATGCCTGGATTGAACCATCGAGAGATTCGCCGTTGAGAACGGAGAGCACCATTGGCGAACCCGACTCCCGAGTCAGCTCGTATTCCGGCACAGGGGAGCGAACACGCGCTTCAGCAATGATGCGAACCGCTTTGTTCGTCAACGATTGTAGATCGATCTCAAACTCAACCTCCCCGTTCTCGTCGATGGGCTCCCAGTTTGTCATCGGCTCATAATTCACTCCGGCAGTTGTCGAAAGCAGGCGAATATCCCAGTCGCCCATGCTGCTCAGCCGATATGCATCCTCCATGTAGCGGGTGTCTTTGATGGCCACGCGGATTGGAAGGCTGACCGTATCCAGGACAGTTCTCTCGTCGTTGAGAATGACAGGGAGAATTTTGTCGTGAGGGACCGCCAGGAGTGACGCGGTTTTGGTCGACCTCATCTCTGGCAACGCGGTGTATCCAACGTCAACGGAGTATGGCGTTACGCTCCACAGGGGAGCCTCGACCCCCTCGATGTAGCGCGTAAACCGCTGGGCACGACCGTAACTCGGAATCGTAGACCGTTCGATCACTGCATCCGCCCGATTGATCGCCACGTCCAAGGAAGCTGCGATTGCAGTCACTGATGCGCTACCAACATAGCCGCCGAGTTGTGAGACCGAATACAGCCCTTCTTTCACCAGGTTGCTTGCCGGCATATCGATTTCGATTGCCGGCGGCTCGATCACGTTTACGGTGTGCTCTCCGTAGCCAATATCGATTTCCTGACCACTCGGCGTAAACATGGATGCCTTCCAGGAGATGTTGTTCGCGCCAAGCAGGGTCATTGTTCCTTCCGCGAGTGGCGTGACGGTGTTGCGTTGCTGGGCCATGCCTTCTGGCATCTGCATCCAACGGATAAGGCACGATGGGCGGCTCGACCATTGCTGAGCCGTCTTTTTCGCAATGCCTTCGTTCGCCGTTGCATCACACACAGGGCCATCCGTGTGACGGAGCAACAAGGAAAGTTGCTGCACCTTCTGATAGGCCTCTGCCGGTGCTGGCTTCAGGCCAAAGCGGATCTGATCTGCAACCGGAAGGATCTTCAAGTCACGAGTGAAGCTCGCAATCTTGTGCTTCACGCCGCTAGGGTCAAACACATAGGCGGTAGCCTCGATAGTCTGGTTTCCCAAAGAACTCCCGCCGGCATCCATCATCAGATTGGCCAAGGTACTAGCGTTGCGCCATTCATCGGGGGTTTTCGTCCAAGTGACGTAGCAAGCACGATCTTGAAGTGCATTTTTCGGCTTCGCGACAGCTTCGCTGGTCAAGATGCTGCATGCCCCATTGCTCGGGCTGAAGCTGATTTGAGCACGGCCGGACGCTTGCAGAATCTCCCATGCATCAGCCGTCAGTACGCCCTCCGGAGCCCATACGGTTACCGGCACGGAATAGACAGGGCCGGTCATATCGGCGCGACTGAGATAGACCAGCGCCTGGCCATCGACCCCAACATCCAGGCCACCTAAACGGGCCTCCAGCAGATCGGCAGTCATTTTCGTAGGTACCAGACGCATACCAGTGCCTTGAGAAAGCTCACGATGCTCCAGTGTCACCCCAACTTTCGAGTCAGGCGTGACGATGGCGATGATCTCGCCGCCGAGAGCCTGAATCACTTCCTGGTCGGGAATTCGGAGCGCATAGGCACCCAAACGAGTCGTCATTTGGTGCTTCACGGCCGGGATGCTCGGGGCCACCGAGGTAGGCTGAACTTCGCGGTCTTTGAACATCTCCCAGGCCGGCAAAAGCTTCAGGACAACATCTTGATCGACATAGAGGCCATCCTGGTCAATGGCACGAATCTGTACTGAGGTTTCAGCCTGGCCATCGGTCTTATAGGTGATGCTCATTCCCTCCACCGTCACGTGGCCATGTGCTGGCTGTTTGACGACTTGCAAGGTGTGCGAGCCCCAGTTGTTCGGATCGATCACTTTCAGATCGGCCGTTCCACCGATTCCTGCATACATCTTCACTGTCGAAGGGGTGATACCCGTTGGTGCAAAATTGAACTGAGTAACAGTGACCTTCCCCTCTCCTTCTACACTGAGCCCTTCCTGATCCGTGGCGCTGAAAGTGAACGAATCTTCCCCATAGAAACCCGGATTAGGGGTGTACTCCATACGGCCATAGAACACACGGACAGTCCCGTGCGTCGGGTTCGTGAGGATCTTGAACGTATGGCTGTCCCAGAGATTGATGTCATGCACCTCAGGATCAACCTGGTCACTCACTTGCCCTTCACGGGCCTGAATGGTTACTCCCGTCCAGGTAGGGGCGTAATTGAACTTCGCGACATTCACAACCGCGGTGGCTTCAGCCTTCATCCCAGACACGTCTTGCACGCGGTACCTGAACTCATCGGGGCCAACGTATCCAGTGTTCGGGGTGTAGGTGAACCCGGTAGGGGTCGCGACTACAGAGCCCTGGGACGGGCTCGACAGAACTGAATAGGTTTTCTTCTCCCACGCTACCGGGAAGTCCTCTATGGGAGTTGCGTCCACCGATGAGCTTTCGTTGACGCTGACCGTCAGTTTCGTTGTTACAGGCGGCTCTATTACCTGAATGACCGATTGCCCCTCTTCGAGGGTGATCTTTTTCCCGGTGGTGTCGTAGACGCTAGCCGTCCAGCGGATCGGGTGCTTCCCGGAACGGGTGAAAACGCCGGTCAACTCAAGAGGATCGAGCGCTTTGATGCTCAGGTCTTTCGGGATGACCGAGAACTCAATCAAGCACTTCAAGGCACCGCCGCTCATGCCAGCACTCTTTGCCGCTGCGTCATCACCAGTGATCGAACACGTTGGGCCCGAGCGCTGCGTCATGGTGACGGATGCAGTCTCAATCGCACGAGTAACACTTTTCTCATGCAGCGATTGGATGAAGGTTGTTGAGCCGGTCGCAGCTTTGACGCTCAGTATTTCCTCACCGCTGCTCAGCAGTACCTTTTCCGTACCCTTGTTGAATACATAGAGGGAATAAGCAACCTTCTGCTGGCCTGCGTCGAGGACTCGCCCTGTCAGCTGAGTGACCGGGTGCGGTGCACCGGAAACCTCTACTTGCTGAAGGCCTCGGGGAATGCTCGTCCACTCAAGCAAGCAGATGGGCGACTTGATGGGATCGGCAGACCTTGCCACCGCGGAAGATGTCGTTAGAGGGCAAATGCTGCTAGCTGAAGCGGACAGCTTTACCGTGGTGTCAGTCATTGCCTGTACAGGATTCTTATTGTTGATGCCAAGCGTGACCTTGGGCATCCAGGTATTGATATCGGCATACACCACAGGAGCATTCGGCGCGGAGGTAGAAATGATCACACCATTACTTCCGGTAGCTCCCTGAGTTACCGGAACAACAGGTAGCGATATCTTACCGCCGGTACTGGTGAAGTTGAGTTGGCTAATCGTTACCGTTGCTCCCGGATTGACGAGAACACCGCCAATCTTTAGAGGTGTTGCTGCGTCAGACCTGAGCGTTGCCAGCAGATCATAAACACCAGAAACTGGCGTACCGTCTGCAAGCTTTAGCTGTTCGCTGTTTATCACCACAGAGCCATCGTTACGATTGAACTCTTTTGGCACCGCAGGGATATTAACGAGACCGTTTACATGACCAACGATCCCAGCCATCTTAGGGCTGTAGAGGAACGTGGTTGAGCCAACACCCTTGTTCTGTTGTGAGTCCTGCGCATTGACTCTGAGCGTATAACTTTCTCCAGCCGTTAAGGATGGGAATAGGATCGGGTACTCAAGACCGTAGGTAGTCGCATTGAGCTTGCGAAACGAAAGTGCAATCGATTCGTTAGCCGGCCCCCCAGTCAAGCTAATCGATGTAATCTTTGGTGCAGGGTCTTTATTGTCAGTTACCGTGAAGGTGATTTTGTCGAGTGTATCGATAGAATCACTCGCACCCTTGCTTACCGTAACAACTGGTTTTGTCCGATCGCTCTGGAACTTGAAAAGAGGTAGCTTCGTTATTGCGCCTAGATTTTCGCTAGCAACACCAACAAGATCATGGGAGCCTTCCGGTAGGGTTTTCAAATCAAATTCGTACTCAAAAAATTCACCAGATGACGATGTAAGTTTCTTGGTTACGCTAAGTGTTGTACCGCTTGAGTTTTCGAGCCATGACGCACTGTGACTAAGAGCATTTTGGTATGCGCCCTGCTGCGGCTGTCTGACGTTTAGAGTCAGAATCATACTCGACGAGTCGTATGTGTAACTAAGGATTGGCAGGTATAGGTCGTTCCACCACACATTCGCCCATTGACCAGTTGCGCTCAACGAGCCGTCTGCACTCTTCAGAACAGCTTGGTCATGAAGGTATCCAGACGTGCCTTTGTTCAATGGGCGAGTGACAGCGATTTCGCACTGGGTCTGCCCGGCAGGTATAGTACATGTGCCCATATGAGTAGCCACTTGATCGAAAGGGCGCGCCTCGACGGTATACCGAACTTTCGTGACCGTGACAGGCAATTCCTGAGGCGAAACTACTCTTCCCGAATAGCTGAGCCAGCCTTTGTCGCTAAAATAATACTCAACACTACTGATTACCGGCGTTTTAGGTGCAGAGGAATGCAATACCAAATCGTATCGAATAGTCCCTTGAGAACCCCACTCGCCAAAGTTAGAGAACTTGATGTAGTTATTATCCTCTGCTCGATATGGAAGCGACCCGACAAGGTAAACATAGGCCGAATCCTCACCAACAATCTGGTTCTCTCCAAAACTGTTTGTGAAGCGTATACCTCCTTGCCGGTAGGTGTGCCAGTTGCTCTTTGGGATTTTCCATGCAAGCCGTATCGGGTTAGTTTTGACATAAGATCCGGCGACATAGGGAACAAACCCCTTTAGGCCGGGCGCGAGAGTAGTAGAAACACTTGGGTCATACACACCAAACGGTTCAGTGGGCGCGTTGGCAATGTTGTCAAACATTACCTTCTGACGTTTGGTGGCCGTAGAGTTACCTGCTTTATCAGTGACAACAAACTCCAGTCCAAATACCTCATCCAAATCTGAATCAGGAAAGAAATTTGTTCTGTACTGAATTGAAGCCGTTTTGCTCTCTTCCGAAAACAGAACATTATGCGCTTTATAAAGAGCACCAGACTCCCGATATACGTTAGCGGTGACCTTGCTAATTCCCGATGTGTCAGATAACCCATCCAGGACGAAGCTCGAATATGTCAAAGCATCGATTGCTGCAAGGCCGAGTTTCCAAACTTCGCCAGTGAGAACGGGCTCACCCCATGTATATGGGCGCGGAGCAAATGTACCTGCTACAGGGCCAGCAGTATCAATAACGAGGGGAACATTTTCAGTTTGAACAACAGCTCCAGCGCTGGACAGAATTTCTGTTTTTACGGTGTAGCGTCCATCAGGTAGCTTCGGACTAACAAACTCTTCGGCGTAGTAGTTTTCGCCGTTGTATGAAATAACGTCGCTCGCACCAAGAACCTTTGAACTTTCCTTAGTGAAGACAGGTGTGGCGGCACCGTTAGCAGTCACCGCTATGCGCAGTTTTCGGTCAATACCACCGCTAACCATGAACGATATGCCAGTGGAGGGGTTGATAAACCCTGTGCCTGGCTCCGTATTGGTTTGAACCCCAGCATTGTTCGTATAGCCGTATTTAACAAGGTCGGCATACGCACCATTGATTGGCACAATGGCCAAAGCGATAGCGCCCAGAAGCGCACCACTCACTTTATTGAGGAACGATGGCCCTCGGGTCTTTGTCGTACCCATCGTGGAACTCCTTTAACTCGCGTTGGCAAGCGAAACCTTAGAGTGTGTTTTGTTAGGTCTTGAAACGACCAAATGCGCCTGCTTTCGCAAGGCGCATTTCTGCTCAACCGCCGGCACTTCGTTTAATGTTCTACTTGGCAGAATTAGCCTGCGGCGGCTGAACGATCGTGAGGGGACGCAAGGTTGGTGTTGCCTGAGGGGTTCGAGCACCGATCTCCCAGCGACGCGCTTCCACTTCGGTATAAATGAAGCCAGGAACATACAGATCGCCTTTCTCGTCCTCCCATGGATCAATTGCGATACGCATGACTACAGCCTGCGAGCGGATCGGAAGAGGATTTCTCGCTCTCATCGGCATTGGGGCGTTGTCCGATCCTTCTGCGATAAGCACGCGCGTTGCGCCGGTACCTGTTGATTTATCACTGCCGGCCTCAACGCCTTCTTGTTCTTGCTTCAACTGGGTTTTGTAGTCATCACCCTCAGTTGCCGAATAAACATCTTTTGCGGACATGCAAGTAACGCCGCTCGGCATACCTTTACATGCATACTCACTTGAGCCTACGTTGAGAAGATTCGTGCAGCCAGTAGTCAATGCAGCAATTGCGCTTACAAGGATAATTTTCTTAATCATCACGATTTCCTTAATTGTTTACGTCATTGACTTTGAGAGTTGCTGCATTGAACTTAACGGTCATGCCTTTATTGACGATAAAATCAACATCACGCATTGCGTCGATTTCAATAACAGGGAAGATGCTTTCAGCCATCTCGAGATAGAAGTCGGCGACTCGCTCAAGAGCCGTCCCCGCCCCACTGAAGCCGGCCGACTGAAGTGCATTGCTATCGAATGCCTGCTCGTAAACAGGAGCAACGGTGTCGCCGTTATCTCCAGCGCGGGTGACGTTGATGGTCGGTACCTTTTGAACGTTGAAAGCACTCGCGACCCCCTGCATGAAGCCAGCCATAAGGCTTCTTGCAAGGATTTGGCCCTGCTTGCTAACCAAACGGCCACGGATGCCTGCCTTCCCATCCTCGCCCGTTGCGTATGCCTCCAGGCTGGACTCCAGCACCGAACCATCATTGCGTACGCACGACAGGCGCTCCGCTCGCAGATAGGCTCTTTCCGAGCTGAGGTCACCCCAGCCGCCGGCGATCAGGAAGCATTCGCGAAAATCAGCCCTGAAGCGGTTAGGAAGGATTGCTTCATTCTTGATGCGGATCAGGCTCGGGAAAGGGTCGCGTTGTGCCTGCTTTCCAGTTGGCGCGTCCATACCTGTGACCAAGACGCCAGACAAGATCGATCCAGCGGGCAGCGTCACAGATAGCTCCTCAGGCTTGTCGCTCTTTCCCTCGTCTTCCTTGCCCTTGATCACCCGGATCTTGGGCGTTTCCTTTTTCTCGCTTGATCGCGACTTAGGGTCTTCCGGTTGCTCAGGTGGCAGGTTCGAGTAAACGTCAGTCAGATCTGCCGGCGAGCTTGTTACTTTGTTGATGAATGCCGATTCGCGAGGGGGGATAGGGGAACGCGCCTGGTTGGCGGTGGAGCTGTCGGACGAGTTATCACCACTCTCACCAGTGCCTTTCTTTTCCCGTCCAACCCGCGCCAGCTCCTGCTGAAGCAACTGGAGTTCTTGCTCCAGGCCGCTTACTTTTTCTTGCGTATTTTTGAGCTGAACGTCCTTTTCTTTCTGCCCCATCACGCGCTCAAGGCGGTTTTGCTGCGCCTGAAGCTGTCGCAGTTGGCTGGCGATCGAGTCCAAGCCCAACGCGCGGGGGTCTTCATCGGTGAGGATGGCCTCTACCTGAGGCTTTGCCGCTGCGCGTGCCTTGCGCTCGGGGCTCGCCGCGTTCATGGCGACGCCAACGATAGTACCCACGACCAGAACCGTCCCACCGATGGCAAGCATCAGCTTGCCTCTGGGCGTGAGTTTTTCGAGGAATTGCTGAATCGCTTTCACTGATGGTTCCCCTTACTGCAACAGGCTTGGACGAGTGGAGCTTTGCGGTACTTCGGTCGGAACCCGAGTGACGACAAACACTTCTGTTTTCTGGCCAGGTTCAAGCACCTCATCTGGCCATGCGCTTACAGCTGCTCGGTGAGGGTGCGTGCACGAGCCGTGATCGAACTCAACGGTTCTGGCCGACACGTTTTCGGCGGTGGCCACGAAGACTCTGAAGTCATGGCCCTCGATCAACTGCGACTTGCTGAAATCGAAGCTGAGGCTTGGCTGCGCACAGGCGGGGATCTTGTTGCCGCTGGTAAGCGCACCGAAGCTGTATCCACGCGGCAACTTGCCTAGCGCCATTTCGCGCATGAGGGAGCGAAGAGTGTCCATATACGGCTGAGAGCGTTCCCACTTCCGCGCCTGGCCGCTGTAGTTCGTCGACGAGGTTACGGGCATGCCGCTCGCCAGCCCTTGTACGTTTTTCGCCAGGATCAGGTTCGCCTGGATGGGAGGTACGCCCTGCGGCAGCAAAGTCAGGGATATTGCAACAGACTCATCGTCCTCAGGTGTGACGAACATGGTCACCGGCTTCTCATCCTGAGTCGTGACGTAGATGACGTTTCCGCTTGTCGAAATGTCAGCCTCACTGACGGTCTGGATATGAGGGTTATCGAACGGCGTAACCAGACGGTTGATTTGGCCTCTGCTGATCGGAATCAGAGTGTTTGTGCCGCTTGCAACGACCACATCCTGGCGAGACTCGATGGGCTGAACAGGAGTGGGCTTCTTCACAACGCTGGCCGGCACGCTGGGGTTTTCAACAGAGCCCGGAGTAATGGCAACCAGACGTGGTTTCTTTTCCCCCTGCGGCTCTTCCTGTCGCTCAGGACCGCTCTCTGGAGAAGGCGCAGGCTTGGCAACCACTTGAGGCTGCGTACTGGCAGCAACTGGCATGTTCATACCCGGTATCTGGATCTGCTCCTGGGCAATAGCAGGCATTACGGCAGCCATAGCCATTACGAGCGCAGCTGGCTTGAAGAAATGGAGGGAAACTGGAAGTGACATCGAGACGACCTCTGCTCTGAGTTGTCGTCAATTCTGGAGGGCATTCAGACGCTTGAGTCGCGTTTTCAAGCAGCTTTTGCGTCTGAAAACGGAGGGGAATTTTGCGTAGGCGTTGACTGGCGATACCAACGAAAAAGCCCATGCCAAAGACATTGGCATGGGCTTCTTTCGTCGCAGCTTAGCGCTCCTGATTCTTTCTCTTCTCGCGCTCCGCTTGTTTCTCCGCCTTGCTGTTCTCGCGATCAACCACATCCTGGGTTCGAGCATCGCCAGAGTTCGTACTAACCCAACTCAGGACAGGCTTGTAGTCTTTGATCATAAGCTCGAACTCATAGGTTCGATTGCTACGCTTTTTGTCGCCCGCCGGCCCTTCGCTCACGGAGCGGCCGGTAACGTAGAACTTGTTCTCGTTGAGGTTATCGCGGAGCACTTTCTGCGGCTCGAAGCTTAAGGTCACACGATCCTGGCGGATCTGATGAATCTGAGTATCGAGAACCTTCATCGTATCTTGATAGATCGACTTATCGAGGATGGGCCCCAGGGCATCTTTTACGACAGAGGCATTATGCGGGGTGACGTTGCCTAGCATCATCGCGATGTAAAGAGCCCATGCGTCGGCGTACTCCCCGGAACTTTGCGTTTTACTGACCCAGGCGGTCTCAGTCAGGGTAGGTGGTATCACGGTGACCACTTCATCCTTGTTGAGAGCAGAGCAAGACACCAGCAGATTGCTCAATACAAGGCCAGCAACGGCAATGCGCAAAAACTGATTTTCTCCGCGCATGCCATCGAACGAATTGCTAAGCGACTTAAAAAGCATCAGACGAACTCTCTCTCGTAGGAATTGGGCATGGATCGCACACTCTTCCGGCCAATGGCTCCCCAGTGCCAGTAAATGGCGTGAAGCAGATAGCCGTCAGGGCGGTTGTCGCAGAAGCGACGATAGAAGCGAGCGAGCAGGAGACCCACCACTGTGCAAAGAATCAGCTGTGCCAGAAGAACGCCTGCAACCAAACCGATCCCTATCGGCATGACCTCATCCAAACGCCAAAACATCACGTGTGGCGGCTGGTCGATGTATGCCGGAATTTTGATTGGCTCGCTCACTTGGCACCCCCTGCTTTGCTGAGACTGGCAATCGCTTTGAGGATGCCTTCATGACTAGCGTTAGCACCTTGGAGAACCATCGACATGCCTGTCTGGTTGTCCAGGAGCAGGGTTGAAGGGGTCTGTTGGATGCCCAGCTTTATGGCTTGATCAAGATCGCCAGTAACTCGCTCGATGGCCTGCTTCGAGTCTGTGCAGGCTGCAAAACGCTTCCCATCCAGGCCAAGCTCTGTCGCAAGAGAAACGAGTGATTCTGAAACCCCCTTGCCGTTGCCACCGGTTTTATCGAAAACCGTCTGGGTGTACTTCCAGGCAGCATCTGAGCCGCCTTGCTCACCAGCACACTCGATCGCCAGGGCTTGCCGGCGTGATGCCTCGCCAAGGGCGGGGACATGGAGAATCGCGGCATTGATTTGCCCCGCTGACGACTCGATAAGCGCTTTCAGCAGGGGGAAGTGATCGCGGCAGTAAGGACATTCCGTATCCGTCATCTCGACGAGCGTGTACCGAGCAGATGAAGAGCCATAGATCCAGTTGTCCGGAGCTGCGGGGATATCATCTTCTGGAAGCTGTTTGAGGTTACCGATGATCTCTTGGATAGAGGCGGGGTCGACTGCTTGTGCTCTCGCAATAGTCAGCTCACCTTCGAGAGTATTGATCTGGCCTTCCAGCACGCTCACGGTGGAGAAATAGTGATAGGAACCAACAACCAAAGCGGTGGCAAGGGCTGTGATGGTGATAGCAAAGGGGATGGTTTTCGTTGCCATAAGGGTCAGCCTGTCGTGGTGTTAGGGGCATTCTGCGGACAAACGCCGCCTGAAAGTTCCGTTTTCAGGCGGTTTTATGGTCAGAATTCAAATGCGCTTTGGCAGGTTACTGATCAGCACGGACAGCACGACAGGCAGCATGATGACGATGAAGGTTGAGATAACGAGTGGCGGTAAAGGTAGAGGCATCAGCACGCTGAGCACGATGAGCATTCCGCCCCATGACAGGACGATCGCGGCGTTGTTATTCAAGAACGGTGATGAGTAGTCGAATCCATGCCGCTTGGCATTCCAGCGCATCCAGCCGGCGTAAATAGCAGGCACCAGAACCGCGATCAGCAGTGGCAACCAGTAAAGCGTTAAAACGATCCGGTAAACCATCTGGTAGATGATTTTCTGGACGGCCTCACCTCGGGACTCAAGATACCGAAACCACCAATCCACGTTTTTTTCGAAGGCATCCACGGTGCCGCCACGAGGCATCAGCATGTCGGAGACAATCTTTTTTGCCCCGGAGTCGATGACAAGTGCCGAGTAGTAGCGATTGGTTTTTTCCAGCACCTTCTCCATGTCCGAATCGCCAAGCAACTCAATGCCCCATTTCCGCTCTTTCAGCATCACCGTATCCACAAGCTTGTTCGGCGCAACAGTCGCCAGCATCAGGATCAGGACAAAGAAGAACGCTATAGAGGCCATAACGCCCTTTGGCCACTTCTCTTCAAGCATCTCAGCCATTGATCAGGAACTCCCGGATAGGTTGCGGGACATTTGTTGTTTCGCACCACAGGACAACATCATCCGGTGCAGGGGCATTGCCGTAGCTCGTGAGGATCTGGAGGATGTGGCCGAGCACCACCCTGAGCCGAATAAAGTCGCTGATGCCCTCACGACACATACGCTGGTAAGCCACCAGCACATCAATCAGGGCAGCACCAATTACCTCGGGTTTATGGCCCGCCTCAAGCATCTTGAAGATGAATTGCGTGCCACAACGCCATTCCAGGTCAAACGTGCGCAGCCGAGTTGTTGAGGCCTCATCCAGGCCAGTGAGCCGCTGAATTTCTAGTGGAATCGAGACAGTCATTTTTTGCTCCGGAATCAGTTGGCAGTCGGGCCGGTAAGAATGGGTAGTCGCCCCTTGCGGATATCACCGCCCGCAAACACCGCGAGATATTCGAGGTCTGGTAGCTCGCCGAGGAGCGCTGTTGGGAAGCGCTCACCCTCCTCTTGCATAAGGCGCTCACCAACATTCCCGCCCTGCACCACCCCGCCTTCACCTGCCGAGTTGCCCTGAGTACGCATCACGTATTTGTAGCGAGTTGGCGTCATCTTTTTCGCCACGAACTCCTGCGTATCGGTATCAAGGATGCGGAGGCAGATGATGTTGTTCGCGTTCCCCAAAACCTGCATGGCCTTGGCTTCGTCACCCATGCGGGCCTTGAAGTCGGCGATGGTCTGGGTTGCGATGTAGAGGTTTATCCCTGCGCCGCGGCCCTTGTTCAGCAGCTGGATGAGCTGGTCATTGATCACCTCGGCGGCCTCGTCGACAAAGATGTTCACCGGCTTAGGCAACCTGTGGTTGTAGATCTCGCCCGCTGTCGACGCCAGATCGGCCAGGGCCAGCGACCCGATGGTTGAGCCCACCATCGGGTCGGCAAGCGAGTCGAGGCCCAGGTAAAGAACCTGGTCGGCATTGATGACCGAGTTGAGGTCACTGATTCGGCGCGGATCTTCGTCGTCGATGTGCGGGGAAAGCAGCGGCCCCATTTCACCGGAGGTGAGCATCACCAGGATTGGAAGAAGGCCAGCGATCATCTTGCTGAAGTGCGATCGCTCGTGCTCGAGCATGGTGAGCAGGCCTTCCAGATCGGTATTGGCCTCAACCTTCGCGATATCGTTGTAATAGACCTTCCGTAATACCTTCGCCTTCTCTTCGATGTTCCGAACCTTGGCCGAAAGAATTGCTGATTCGGCCATCCTCGCGAATTCATCTTCACCGAAGACCTTTGAACCGAAGGCCATAACCACCTTGATGGTTAGCCCTGGAACATCTCCCTCAAGGGTTCTCCTGAGACCAACAAGCGTGGGCAGGATGTTGCAGATCAACATGGCCTGAATCACGCTATTCAAGGACATTTGAGCAAAGGCTTGGAATGGATCGCCAGCTTCGCTTTTCATCAACACTGCCACACGGGATGCAACTTCCGTTGCCCGGCCGTAGTTCTTTGTCAGCGACAAACGAACCGACTTATCCGGATGTGCAGGGTGGAAGTATTTGAACAGGCTGGCCTTCCCCATCGCCTTGCATGTGCGCTCGCATGTTTCGGCTAGGCCTTTATCGCCTTTCGGATCGATTACGATCACGGGCTCACCACGAGCGATGCACTGAGATATGGCCAGGTCGAACCAGCGGGTCTTACCGGCCCCTGTTGTGCCCAGCACGAGGTGGTGGATCGAACGCTGGTCTGCTGGCCGGAAACATGGCTCCTCTTCATCCATGCCGATCCCGTGTATCCATTTCGTACCCTTAACCTCAGCGTTGCGGCGGCCACGCTTACCGATAATGGCCTCAATATCCATCGCCTGGAGCTCGAATGCGTACTGCCCGTGCCGCTGTCGCCAAGGGAAAGCCTCGCCGAAATAGAACTCGTGTGGGTGTCTCTTCACCAGCTCCATCACCTCCTCCAAGGTGATGAAGGAGAGATCTGCTCCAACGAGACAGGCTTTTGCCCGATGAACGCGGAGGGCCCTTGGTATGGCCGCTAACGCAAATCCAGCCTGCACGCCAAGCGTTATCAGGTATGGGGTTACCGGCATCTCCGTCATCAATTGAACGGCGGTGCCGGCGAGCATGGACGAACCCCACGCAACTGCTTCCCGCGCCTCGTAGTTTTTCCGCCAGTAACTGGTGTAGTCCCATTCACTCATTTTTTGGGAAGCTCCTCGTAAAGGGGGCGAACGAAGATTTTTCTGCGCTTGGCGACCTTGACGGCATCGCGGAAGCAGAACACCGCGTTCTCTAGAGATGTTGGCGTGATGCCGAACTGCTCAGCGACATTCGTGAGCATGTAGGTTGTGAGGCTGAGCACAGGTGATCCGCCTATTTCCTCAAGTACGGCCTTCTCGATCAGCGACTTCACAGCCTGCTCGAGGCTTGGGATGTCGGCCTCGCGAAGCCGGGATATGTGAGGAATAACCCAGTCCAGCTCCGCTAACTTGCAGTAAATAACGCTGTAGTCGGACGTGAGCATGAAGCCTTCACGGGACTGTAGGGTTCGGGTCAGGGCTGGCCCCTCGACGGTAATGTCCTGCCACAGCCAGCCCGCATGGACGAGCGGGTGGATGTCCTCAGCAAGGAAGGAGGATTTCCCCAGTCGAACGAATACCTTGTTTCTCGCTAATGCCGCGTTCTCGGGGTCTTGAGTAGCGGTGATGAGCTTTTGGGCAAGATCAGGTTGTTGTTCCAGCAGGTAGCATTCGTGCGCTGTAAGCTTCGAGACGACACCGGCTGGCAAGATGCTGGAAACGCCTGGCACCTCCTCCGCCACGCGGCCGACCTCTCCGTCTTTCTGCTTCTTCGATTCCACCGGAGGCGTAGTTTTAGGCGTGCGTTTGCCTTGCCCCATGATGGAGTTGAGGGAGATCTTTTCCTGACGAGGTAACAGCTCCTGCGCCCCCTGCCCTGATCCAGCCTGCGTATCAGCATCAGAGGGATCGGAGCTAATTTCAGCCTCAGCGGGCGGGAGTGGTTCTTCTTGCTGGGGCTCAGCCGCCGGCGAGTGAGGACTCAAGAAAAGCAGCATTTCCTCAAGGCTGGCAGGAGGCTCCTGAGGTGCTTCTTCTTCCTCCTCAGCATCCAAAGCTTCCTCTGGTTGAGAGGAAGCAATTACAGCCGTATCGTCACCTGCCGGCTCTGACTCCACACCCATAGGAGCGTCTTCGGCGGGGTTCTGCGCTTGTTTGAGGCTAATCCCTGAAGAGGCGGTTGTTGGTACCGGAGCTGCTTGCCTTGGAGCCGCTTTTTTCTTTCTTGCTGGTTTCGACGATGCGGATTCTTTTGGAGGTGTAGGCCCCGAATCAGCGTCAGTATCCCCGCTCGAGTCCCCAGTCAGATCAGCCCCAAACAGGTCTTCCTGATGCTCACTCAGCGCGTTCGCTGCTGCGCCAGCCGTATCGTTAGGAGCAATGACATCCTTCTGCTTTCCCTCCTTCCCAAGGCTGATGGAAACTGGCGGCGGAATCGGTGTGGTTGGAAAAAGGATGTCCGGATTCACAAGCTTCATGCAGCGCAGCGCCGGGCCTTTGCCGTTCTTGCGCAGAAGGTGAGGCGTAACCAGCCAGTACAGGTCGCCGTTTGGGGCTCTCTCTGCTATCCCGTGCTCTACCAAGGTACCAATTAGCGTGTCAGGTGATCGCGGGATGGCCACAACCCCATCACCGACCAGCATGCTCACAATCTCCTCGGCACCCTGGTTCCAAGCGATGTAGACGCCATCAGTTGCAACCCATACGCGGCCGGCAGGCGTGTTGATCTTCCAGGTTCCGTCACTCAGCAACCGCAGCATTGCATCCGACACCAACCGCGGTACCGGGACACCTGTTGCATTGCCCCCGCCATTATTCGAGCCTCGATTGAGGTCACGCTTGGTGGATGCAGAGTCGGCCCACTTGACCAACTCGGTCAGAGGCGAGCTTCCGCTCCCGGAAATTGCATCGAGGAGCGCTTCATAGATGTCGTGGCCACCTTCAATCAACCACGCCTGTACGGCTGGCGGAATGATCCGTGTTGCTTGCGCTACAGAGACCTGAACGTGATTCCCATGCCTATTGGAATTCCAATGCAGGAAATAGCGGGTCAGCTTGTTGCGCACAGACCAGTCATGAAGCGTTTCCTGCGCGTAGATCCACTGGTTGTTGCCTTCAAAATCGGTGGCGCGAATATCCGTGAGAGGCTTCCCTGCGTCGTGTAGCAGCCCTGACGCGATGCCCGCGACGTACCACCGACGCAGGCGCATGCTTCGCCGTGCCGGGGTCTCGTTTGTATCAAAGGCTGTCGTAAGGCACCCATCCAGGGTGAGCGAGGCGACCTCAAGGCTATGTCGGAGCAACCCCCCTGGGCCGGAGTGATGGTGGTTCTCCGACGCCGGCAGCATGTGCGCCAATTCGGCGAAATTCACCAGGATCGGCTCAACGTAGAGCTTGAGGTCACTGGCAGGCATTCCGACTGAATGAATAATCCGATCGAACAGCTCGTGCTGATAATTGCGCATGAACCACTGCCCGCTAACCAGCCCTGGATAACCCTCTTGGTAAGGTGGGTACCGAAGGTTTCGCCAGTTATGGTTCTCCAGGTACCGCTTGATTTCAGGAGTAATCATCTGCTCGGCCGGGTGCGCGAAGCTGTCCGTAAGGGCACGCTCGCTTCGAGGCCACAGGCGTTTCAGGAATGAAAATGGAGGCATACGCTTCTCGGCCATGTTGTGTGCTGAGAATGATGCGTGAGGGATACCGCCTTGAGTTTCGTTTTCAGGCAGTTTTATGGTCGAAAAAAAGCCCGGCAAGTGCCGGGCTGAGGGGTTAGAACCAGAAGGTTCCGAAAAACTGTGACGGCTCTTCGACCGTCTCATTTATTGCGTCCACCTTTTGCCGTATGCGGGGCAACGGCTCAGGTTTGGCCTTACTTTCATCGTAGGAGGCATCCACAGAGACCCGCGTAGCCATTGACGAACCGGTCTGGTGTCTCGCGATCACATCGGGCGGAATAACCGCCTCCAGCTCGTGCGCAACACCTTTCCAATCCACAGTGCCAGCCACTTCGTAGCTCGTGACTTTCACACCCAGAGCATCGGCCCGGCGGAACTCCCCCAGCAACGGCAGGATCTCGGCCTCAAGGTCTTTTGCTTCCTTGGTGAGCACTTTCAACTGGGCCTTCAGCTCAGCAATCTTGCTCTCCTTCGCCCTCCTGGCATTTGCTAGCGGACGCCATGCAGCCAGGTCCAGCCTATCCAGCGGAATAACGTCCCGCTTTGGATCGGCCTCAGGCGGCACACCGCGCATCACCAGCCCCCAGAAGATTTCTTCTGCCTGAATGATTCGTCTCACCAGAAGGTCATCCCAGTCAACGATCAAACAGCAGGGTTCATGCTTCGGCGACCAAAACCACAGGTAACCGCGCCGTGCTCCACTGACGATCATCTGGTGCATCACTTGCCAGCGGTACAGCTTAAATGCCTTGCTATGCTCCCTGAGTTGCAGCACCTCCAGATGGTTGGTTTCGGAGAGATTCTTGATCTCTACCGGAGACTTGTCATCCAGAACCCCATCGAACGATGCCCGAATAAAAGGGTATGCGGTCGACTCTGCACAAAACGGCAAAGCCATCTTGCCGTACTTATCCTCAAAGGCTTGTAGCGCTAGCGGTTCGAATTTGACTCCCCTCCTAACCTGCGGGATTACCGACAAGTCAGCTGGCTCGACAATTCCGACCAGTTCTTTCCAAAGTTCCAGGGGCGTTTTATCAGGGTTCTCACCCATGACGACCGCGCAACTGGTTGCACTCATGCCTTCCCTTCGCCACGCATGCCACTCGGGAGTCCGCTGTGCGATGTCAACGATCTTCATTGCTGACACCCTCATAGAACTCCAGCAAGCAGCTGGATTCAAAGGTCTTCATCTGATTTCTCCTTTTCTCAAGTTCACCACCCTGGCTCGAAAACCCAAGTGGCACCCCCGAAAAGGCGAAACCCCAGAGGGCTTTCGCCCCCTGGGGGATATTCTTTCTCTGGTGTTCCAGTGATGCTCACGATTACGCAACCTTCGCGTAGCGGGAGTAGATTTCTTCTCGCTTGCGCATGGCATCCTCGAAGCTCAACTGACCTGCATTGCAAGCCTGAATCACTGCGACGATCTCCATGCCGCGCTGCCATTCAGCGGTACCCGACAATCGATCAAGCGCCCCCATATCTAGAAGTGCGTATCCATCGTCAAGCATGTCGCCAATGCACAGCTCCGGCGTGTCATGCGTGCAATGGCCGGTGAAGCCATCACGTTGAAACGCCTGCCACCGAAAGCGCCCTTGCTGAGATGCGTCTGGGATAAGAACACCCCAGGCATCCCGGCTCCGATGCTTCAGCGTCAAGCCAAGTCCGTGGATAGTGAACTGACAAAGCAGGTACTCCAGGAGAATGAGCTTCACCTGAAATTGCTCGATCATTTCGTCAGCGTATTCCGCGAACGCACCACCCTCTTCTTTCATCTCCCCCCAGCTAGCAAGGGAGTCCTTCAGCCCCTCAACGGTTGACGGTCGCATTGTTCTGCTCTCCTGGAAGGGAGTGGGTCAGAACGGCAAAAAAACCCGGATGGGCCTTCTCTGCTTTGTCGATCGCGTCGCCGAAGGTGGTTGCTTCACAACGGAAGGTAGCCTTCTGCTGTGTATGCAGGATGGTCATCGATAGGATGTAAGTCCGCATGGTGTATCTCCTTCTCAGATTTTTAGCCCTGAAAAAGAGGCACCTTCCCTGTGGGGGCGATGCCCCCTCAGGGTGATGTGTATTGCGGCTAAGTCTCAGTAAACAACGTCGACCGAGCGGCACAGCTCGTTGTAGTGATCAACCAGCTGATCGAGGAAATAGAGAAGCTGAGGCCCTGTGAGGGGCGTGTTTGGGCCGATCATTCCGGCCTTCACCAAAGCGTCTCCGATTGCGGAGGCCAGTAGATCCCTCTGTTGTTCAACAGGGGGATCTAGGCTTTCTGCATCTTGGGTATGAGTTGCCATATCGTTTTCCTTTCAGAGAGCGACAAGGGCAATCACCTGGCGGGATATGCCCCGTCAGGGAGTTTGTTTGCAGATGCCTTACGGCAGCAGCAGGGTCAGGATGAAGACGATCAAGTCAGCCATCTGATTGGTTCCTTTTCAACTGACGGAGCCCCCTTACGGGAAAGCCCCGTAGGGTTGTGGTCAGTTCGAAGCGCCCTATGCAACAAGGCCCCCCAAAGCGTTTTTTTTGCGTCACTCGCCTTGCGACTGAGCAACGTACTGCGCAGCTTTCAACTGGGTTACAGCGTAATCCCGAGCGTTTACAGGCCACGTCGAAACGTACTCGAACGCCGGCTCCCAACTATTGGCATCACGAGCACGCCGAACAACTTCCGCAATCTTCTTGATCACCTTTGCAGGTAAATCAGCAGGTGGCGGGACTTGGCTTCCATCACGGACAACTTCACCTTCAATCACATCGTCTGCCGGGGCAGGATCTGCAACCTCTGGTTTAGCGGCCTGTTCGGGGTCTACGGTGGGTTCTGGCTGCTGATTAACCTGGTTAGAGGTCGGCAACGGCTCAGTTTCCACCACATCAGCAGCGCCCATATATCGCTCAACAACTTCAACTGGTACATCGTTGGAAGAGAACCCTTCCCCAGCGTCTGTATTGAGGTACTGAATCACTCCGTCCAGCTTTGAGCCGGTCTGAGGCCAGTATTTCCTTGCAATCTTGATGGCCGACTTCTTGCGCATGGAATCTTCGAAGTCGACCCAAGGGCCTTTCTTCTTACGTTTCCACAGCTCCGAAGCATCGCGAGCAGCATTGATTTCATCAGCGGTAACCGCCTCAACGTGAACGCGGCCATCAGGCAGAAGAGCTTCGACGTAGCAACCTACAAACTCCCCACGATCAGCCTTCTTGTCGAAAGGGTTGAACGTGTGGGTCGGGCTTTGTCGCTTCCCTCTGTACTCGAATTTGTCTTTCGAGTAGACCAATTCAACGATGCAATCACGGATCGCACCGTCGTTCACAGCGACCTTGACCATGCCCCTCCAGGACACGTCCAAAACCACCTGCCCGTCTCGGGGCACCAAGTACGCGAGCTGTCGGGATTGATTAAGAGTCAATCCGTAAGCCGCAACCTGGCTAAAGGCATTTCTAAGGCTTAGCGGGTTAGTCGTAGCGCACTTGCACAGATAGTCGTTGTTCATCATGGCCTGCGATGCAAACAGCAGCTCATTTTTGAACATCACGTCAGTCTTCGACGACTCCACTAGCTTGATGAACTTTTCTTCTTGCTTCGCAATAATTGCAACTGCGTTTTGGAAGTTATCGCTCATTTCATTTTCCTTTCTAAAAAGAAAACGCACCCGAAGGTGCGTTAATTCTTGACTGACTTCTGCCTGATTAGATGATGTTTAGAAGCAAACGGCTAATTGGGGCAAAAGGGATGTCGTCGTCGAAGCTGTCATAATGCGGATCATGCTGTGGAGCAGGATCGCGTGGTGACTGACTAGGACGTTGTTGTTGCTGTTGCGGACGCTGCTCACGGGGTTGCCCTTGAGAGTTGTCGCGCTCTGGCCTACCACCCAGGAGCTGCATTCTGCCCTGCATGTCGACGATAATTTCGGTGGTGTACCGTTTGATACCGTCTTTTTCCCACTCTCGTGTTTGAAGCTTACCTTCGATGTATACCTGCGATCCTTTCCGCAGATACTCACCAGCGATTTCAGCGACTTTCCCAAACAATGAAACACGGTGCCATTCGGTCTTTTCGACTTTCTGTCCCGTTTGCTTGTCAGTCCACTGTTCACTTGTTGCAAGGCTGAGATTGGTTACTGCATTACCGTTCGGTAAGTAGCGAGTTTCTGGATCTTGACCACAGGTGCCAACCAAGATCACTTTATTTACGCCGCGAGCCATAGTATTTCTCCATTTAGATAGAACTACGGGGCGGCATTACCCCAATACGGGGGCAATAGCAGCCCCGTTGGGGTTTGGTTTTTCATGGGTTTTTGGTTGTACTTTTGAGACGGCCAACAAGCCGACCATGCGACGAAGCGCATGACTAAATCAGTCCACACATGTGGGCTGACTTAATCTGGGAATTCATGATGGTTGAGATTCAACCATGAGGCGCTGGGCCTGCTAGATGGACTGCAAGGCATGCAATCCGGATTTATAACGCCGAGCTACTCGACGTGATAGGAAGTCTGCAACAAGCAGAATCCAATGGCAAGCGGGTTTTTTGTCGGCGTTTTTTCAGTCGCTTTTTCGTCCTGAAAACGGGCCATCCCCTTTTCTGTACAGAGGAAAATGATCCTTACCAGCCTCAGAGGATCAACCATGCACCACCTTAAATCTCTACTGCCGCTAGGCCTGGCCATTGGCTTGGCGCTCACAGCGGGTTGTGCCAACAAGCCAGAACCCCCTGCCCCAGGCACGCCATTCGAGGTCGCAAGCTACGAGCCCGACATGCGCGAATACCACACCAGCTGGGGGCATACGGGCCGAGGCGGTGCAGCATTGCGAAAACCCACCTATCAACCCGTTCTTGGCAGCCTCGATGTTCTCGAGACCCCGGCCGGGAAGCTTCACCCAGAGCTGCAAGCACGCCTTACAACGAACGATAGCATTGCAGTCCCCTCATCCATGTTCCAGGCCAACTGTGCTGACTCTGCAAATGTGGCGCAGGCCTTTGCTCTTGGCCAACCCGCTGCAAGCGAGCGCATCGTCACCTTGGCCAACGCGGCCGGTTCGGTCGATGACTACATTGCCGTCCGGAACAAGCTCTGCAAAGGGGCTCAACGGTTGAGCTACGAGGAGTGGGTCATTCTCGTCGAAGGCACCCCGAAGGATGTACCTCTTCACCTGAAACCGTCTTTTTCCCCCTCCTATAAGTGATCAGTCATGCCTAAATTCAATCCCACTCTCGCTACAGCCATTGGCGTTTCCATCGTGGCCTCTGCCGTTGCTATCGGTGTCTCTGTCCACATGGGTCAGAGTTACACCGACATCGCCGTAAAAAATGCCCTTGTGGAGCAGTTGCCAGGCGCGGTCGACAAAACCCTGAAGGATCGTGAAGTTGAGAAGATCAACGCAGCGAAAGCGAAAATTCTCTCGAAGTGGAGCGGCGCAGCTGACACCACCATTGAAGGTCGGCACATCTACGGCAGCAAGGACGCCCAGTTCACCTTGGTCGAGTTCAGTGACCTGGAATGCCCCTATTGCAAGCGCTTCCATGACACGCCAAAGCAGATGGCTGACAAGTCCGAAGGGCGCATTAACTGGGAATGGCAGCATTACCCCCTGGCCTTCCACAACCCCGCAGCGGAAGTGGCAGCTCACGCCTCTGAGTGCGTGGGCGAGGTTGCCGGCAACAAAGCCTTCTGGGCCTTTACTGGCGAATGGTTCGCTCGCACTCAACTCAATGGCCAAGGTGTCGAGGACGTAGAGCGTCTTGCGCAGGAGGTTGGTGCTCCCCTTGATGCCTATCGTCAGTGCATGGAAAGCGGCAAGTACCGGGCCTTGATCGAAGGCCAGGTGAAGAAAGGCACGAACATGGGTGTCACCGGCACGCCAGCAACGGTCGTAGTCGACAACCTGACAGGCAACAAACTGCTGGTGAAGGGTGCCCAAAGCACGCAGGTGCTACTCCAAACCATGCAGCAGCTGGTCAAAATGCGCGACGAGGCTCCCAACCAGGACAAGCTGGATACCCCTGCTGAGGGCGCGGCCAATGAGATCGGTGCTCAATAGGCTGGATGAATGGGCCGACCGGCTAGACGCCGGCGGCACTCGTGCGCTTTGGGGCGCTCGTGACGCCATGACCCAGCAGCTTGAAGGTCGGGTGGGCCTTTTCCATGCGCTACGCAGGGCCAGTAGCTGGGATGAGGTTTTCGATCTCATCTCTGCCAACGGATACACCCTCATTCCAAACGGAGAGGATTTTATCGCCGCTGACATGAGCACAGGGCTGATGTTCTCTCTCTGGGATTGTGGTCATAGCCGGCTCGTATTTGAGGAGCGGCTTGGTCACTTCCCGGATTCACCACCTACGAGTCGATGACTGCAACCCCGCTCCGGCGGGGTTTTTCTTGTGCTTGGGATATTCAAGAGCAGTGATGTACTGAGCACGACCTCAACAACCGTATCAGGGAGATACGCCATGACCGATCTACCCCGCATTGCATCATTTCGCCAGTTGGACGAACACCTGAAGAAAACTGGTGTTCCTCGCGACGAACAGATGATTCGCAACAACATCTACATTGCACCGCTTGACTGGTTTGCTATTGAAGAAGGCTTCAATCTGAGGCCCATTGATCCTGACCATGCTGAAGGCTTCGCCAAGTCTTATGAGCAGGGCCTTTATGTGCCCCCTGTAGTTGCAGAACTGAAGATCATCGACGGCAACCCTCGCCTCGTTATTCGCGAAGGTCACCATCGCCTTACTGGCGCTCGCATCGCAGATGGGCGTGGTGCAAATCTTCCAGGCCTGATGGTCAACGAGTTCAAAGGAAATCAGTCCGACGCCGTTGTGATGATGATCAAGACCAGCGAAGGCAAAGAGCTGCTGCCGCTGGAGCGAGGAGAAGGCTACAAGCGCCTGGCCGGGCAAAACTGGAGTCCAGCCCAGATTGCCGATCGCATGAACAGGAGCATCACTCATGTTGAGCGACTGCTGCTGCTCGCCAACGCCGAGGAGAACGTCAAACAACTCGTTCGCGAGGGTGCGATTAAAGCGTCGCCTGTCATCGATGTTCTGGTGGAGCTGCGAGGAACTGGGCAAGACCCATATCCAAAGCTGCTGGGGATGATCGAAGGGGCAAAGGCCTCGGGCCGCACCCGCGCAACGGGTTCAGACGCCAACAAGGCGCTTGGCAAGTTCAAGGTGACACCTAAGGAGGCCATGAGTGCGTTCAGCGCACTGAGCGGCCTTACAGGAAGCCTGCGTGATCAACTCAAGTCCGGGGGCGATGCGCAGCATGAGTTGCGGCTTGACTCGAAGGCGGCGGAATCGCTGCTGAAGATCCTGGAGAAGTATGAGGCCAGCCAGAACACGGCTGAAGCCTGAGGAGGCAGTAATGCTGCACATTGAGCGCAAGGTAGGGGAGTCAATTCGGCTCGGCGACGACATACAGGTGATCGTCACAAAGGCTGCGAACGGTACGGTCAGATTGGCGTTTGAAGCGCCGAAAGAGGTGAAGATCTACCGCGAAGAGATCTACCAGCGCATCCAGAACGAAAAAACACCCTGATCACACAGTCAGTCGTTCGACTTCGCTTGGGATCACCGCCGAAGACGGTAACCTATGGCTATCGAAAAAAGGAGTTTCACCATGAAGAACCGCAGTATAACGATCCGCACCGGGCTTCTCGCCGCAGCTATTGCCCTCCTGGTCGGGTGCTCTTCCTCGCCGAAGGCTACCTCCGTGCAGCTGCCTGATCCGCAGAATGTACCGAAGGAAAAATGGTCTGATGCAATGCACGTTCTGACTGCAATGAACATTTCTGGCCAGCGTGATGTTCCTCTCGAGCTGGCTACATCCGGCCCGACAACAGCGACTCCAGGTACGGGCGGTTCGTCTGTGGGCGATGTCGCTATTGCCGCAGGCGGTTATGCGTCCCCGCCCTCAGGCGTAAGCAGCAATGCCGCTCTTGGGCTAGGCATTGGTCTCTTTCTCCTGGGTGGTTCGAGCGATCCAGCCCGCACTTACCAGACAGCCGCATGGGTGCCATCCACGCTTGCAAGCTCGCCCGAGGAGGCCTCAGCCCTAGTGCTTAAATTGGTTGAAGAGGCTCGGGTAAAGGCATTTCCAAGTGAGCGCTCGAAGCTCTCTCCTAGGGTTGGCCAGTACCCGTCTAATCACGGTAAGGCATATGGCAGCCCCGCAGCGCTCTTGAAAGAAACTCCCACTCCATTTACAGAAGCTGCGATACCCGCTCCGAGTTTTATCACCGCCGCCAATCAGGTTTACGGCCCAATCTTTGTACTTAATGGGCAGTATACAATTGACGGCATGAAGAACGACATGACGACAGTGGAAGCGATGACTCAGATGTCCAAGTTTTTACCTGACTGGTTCTATATGTATCATCCTGGGCAGAAGCTCAGGAAGAACTCTGTTCCGGCACGAATTATTAACAAAGGACAGTCGCTATATTTTGTTGGAAAATAAAAGCCAACAACTAAAAAGCCCCGCGATTGCGGGGCTTTTCATTTTAACGCATATCTTCCTCTGCCTTTTTCTTCACTGCATCAACATCGAACCCCTCAAGTCTTTTCAGGTTTCGGTCTAAGGTATTCAACCGTGTTTCACCTTGAGATATTTCAAGACGACTTCCACTACCTGTTACATCCTCAAGCGACACAGTATTTGCTGTTGGCAACCGACCGGCCAAGTTTAACATGCCGATCCACTCCGACAGATCCACACGCGACCAATCCATCTGACCCAGCTGATCGGGGGTAATCCCTTCGCACGTAGGCGACTTCACGTCACCCCATCCCAACCCCAGCTGCTCACGAGCGGATTCCTGAATGATTCGTGCTACAACAGAGCCGAAACAGCAATGGGCCTCTCTTTTTTCTACGCAAGATCCAAGCACTTCGGATGCACAGTAGCTGCCAACAAAATGGCACTGCCGGGTTTCCTTTTTAGCACCAAGCTCAAACTCCTTCTGCTCACACTCCCAAATAATATTGATAAGAAGGTCAGCGATTACATAAACCATATAAACCCAGCCAATGATATTTACTACCATTGCCGCGTTTGCCCCTAGCCCCGTAACAGTACCTTGTGCAGCAGTTCCCTCAGCGCCAGTTGCAAATACTGCGTTCGCGGCAGCTGTTGCCCCCATATCCACCATCGCGTCATAGGCTTGTTGCATGAGCCATTTTTGCAGCTCACTCATGAGAGTTTCTTGCGCTACACCTGCGAAGGCATCATTGAAAGCCGCGGTTGCAGAGTCAACAATCGTGCCCCATTGTCCCTTGATAACAGATGAGCCCACGGACATTGCGGCTTCAGTACCAGCAGCCCAGTAGCCGGGTGCGAAAAGGCTGCCAGTTCGGTTCAAAGCCTCGAGCGAGCTGGTCATCTTCAGCGTATTCATCGTCAGGTTCACGTAGTCGAAGATGGACACGCTTTCTGGGGCTTCGCAGCAGTCAACATAGCCCCCGAGCGCCTTCTTGCACTCCATCGCCTCGCCTTTGAACACCTTGCAGTCATTCGCCTGGTTGATATCGGTACCATCACCCCCACAGTCCAAGTCGTGCTCTGCGAACTGAGCGACTTGGAGCATGGCCACGGCATAGGCGAAATCGCCGCTTTTCGTGTTCGACGAGTCGAAACACTCACTGCCCATGCAGCGCGCCCCACCAGGGCATTCGATTTGGGCCCCAGTGTTCACGATAGTTTCGTAGCTGGTGTCATAACCGCAGTCCCAGACCTCCTCGAAGGCGTAGCAAGAGCCTGTCTCGCCTTTTGCGCCATCAATACAGCCTTGAGAGATAAAACCGCAGCTGGGATTCTGCTCGTACTGGGTGCAGGTATTCAGGTTGCCGCCATCATTTGAGGGGCACCGCTGCACACCCTGGGCGTCCGTGTAGCAATCCATATTCCCCTTGTAGTAGGAGCACTCGGCGCTTACCTGGGCCTTCTTGCAAAGCGGATCGATGCTCGGGTGCGGGGATGGTGGCATGTCAGAGCGGCAGATCCGAACGCCATTGGTTTCAGTACAGCCATTGGCGTCCACCGCCGGCATAGACGTGCACGACATCTGAGCGTTGGTGCAGAACCCATCCTCGATCATGTCGAACATGGGCAGGCGCTCTTCCGGCCCCCAACCATTATCGACAAACGCCTTTGCCGGGTCATAAATGATCTTGATGCGGGCGTAACCCTCACCACCACCGGTAACCGAGGTGCGGGTTTTGAACGTGATCACGTCATCATCACTACCGAACTTGTCAGTGATCACCTTGTTCGGAGCTACGTTCCAGCTTGTTCCGCGTTCACAGCTTCCAGCCGTTTCCGGCGGGAAGACACCAGGTGTGTGCGTCCAAAGCATTTCGTCATTGAAAAGGATTTGGAAATAGTCGTCGAAAACAGCCCTGTCGATGGTTGCTGAAATGATGGCGTCCTTGGCTATCACGCGGAATCGGGTGTACTCCTCATAGATTTTGCAGTTCCCGCTCCAGTAGTTGTCCCCTACCGTGCCGACCCAGATATACAAGCAGCCGCGGCCGCATGACTGAAAGTTTGGCTGCCCAGAAACGTATTCGATTACACCTACCTTGTAGTCATGCAGGAACTCGACATTTCCGCCTTGATCCACGACGCGCTCACATGTTTTGTAATTGGCAACATGGGCGTTTTTCGTCACGTTCTCAAAAACTTCGGTAGAGGTGCAGTCCGCAAAGTTCTGCTTAAACCCATCCATGAAGTCAGGGGAGCGAACCTTATCAGCCTGATTGAGCATAGGGTCGTTGGAGAGGTCTACGGACATGCGGTTGCCGCTGTCGATCAGGGTTCGGTATGCCTCTCCCTCCGAGGACGATTCCGCCTGAAGACGGGTGTTTGCTCGCAACCCGAGATCGATCGTCTTCACATCGTCGCCGTAGACGTTCTCGAGCGAGGCAGTGTCTCCAGTTTCAGGGAACAGGTCCTGAAGCGTGACCGAGGCGTCCCCGCCATCGAACACCTGAAGTACCTGCTGGCCTACAGATTGCCCGGCCGAAGACCCAGCGGTCACAGCGTCGGCCCAGGCGTTGAAGGTCATGCTGTTGAGATACAGGCCGATCACGGTCACGTTGACCAGCCGTCTCAGCGTTATTTTGAGTGGTTGTCGCATCGATCGCATGTCCAAAAATGGGGATGCTTCGATGCTATGGGAAGGGTGAGAAATGATGGCGCGGTTTCAGGCAACAAAATCGCCTGAAAAAGCAAAGCCCCGGCTGGTGGGGTCACCGGCCGGGGCTCGCTGTGTTTTTGATCATGCCTCAGGCACTACTAAGACCTGGCCATCACTCGGGATCAAGCGATGAATCACCGCCCATGATTTAACGAACCGGGTATCCGGATCGGAGGACGAAACAGTTCTGGCGATCTGCTCGGGGACTTTGAACACCCGTCCAGACTCGACCATCAGTTCTTTGAGTTCTTGGCAGAATAGTGCGTTTGCTGCGGTCATGTTCAACTCTCCAGGTGTGGGTGATCCCCAGAGCCCTTCACACGGAAGGGCTCTGGTGGATCACCCACGGAGGGTGACCACGCAGCGGTCTAGCCGAAGCTAGACTTGAATCCGTTCACTGGGCCAACCCCTGAGGGAAGGCTCAGTGGGCCTTGATGTTCGTGCCGTGCTTCTTGTCGAGACGGTCAGCGACCACATAACCGATCACGCCGGTTAGGGCCAAAGCACCGACAACGCCTACGATTGCGTAAACAAGCATCTGCATCGAGTCCATTTCATTCTCCTTTCGGATTGCTCATCGCTGTAATCAAGGATACCACCAAATCGGCGATCATCATTACCACGCCAAGCACCAGACAGAACGATACGACAAGCGGATGCGTCCCTGGTGTAACGATGGAAACAAAAGCGGCTGCCAACAAGCTACAGCCAACGCCCATAAGTGAAGCCTTAATCCAGTCGAATAGTATTTTCTTGTACATCTTTTTTACTCCTCAAAAAGACGAGGAGTCCCAACGGGATTCCCCGTCAGGGTTTAATTATTTCCAACTCCGAGCCGTTCGGCTGGGTTAGAAGAACAACAATAAAGCCATTTGCCTGCGAATAAATCGCATAGGCAAAGTTCGATTTTTCTGCCAACGATGATGCGCTGCGAACAGCGTCAATTGCGTTTACATGAAACATCGGGACGACCTCTTACGAAGCAAAGACTTCCAGTAAAACCGAAAGCTTTTTGCCAAGAGCCTTATTGAATCAAAGCGCGTGACGTGCCTTGATCATTTCTGCGGTGTGAGACTGCTGAGCAGTTTCAACGCCTGCATCGAACGCCTTGAAGCCAAGTTGAATGCCACCAACAACAAGAGCGGTAAGGACGATGAGAGTTTTCATGGTGTTCTCCGTTAGCAAAAGATGCAGACGGAGAACCACCCTGGCGGGAAGTAATCTCCCCGCTGCGGGTTTTTTATGCACGCAGAAAAACCAATATCCAGTTGCCTGGATGTCGATAATTTGAGTGCTATTTTTAAGCCGGTTTGAAAGCGTGGCTCTGCTTTTTGTGACTCATCACATACATGATGAGAACACTGCCTGAACGCATACACGTTTCAGGCCTTGGCGGACATGCTCATGCATGGCGCTAAGTTCTAAGCACAGAGGGCTCTGTGCTGGAGGGGTTCTTGAGAGCTCGACCTGAGGTCCGCTCTATGCCTGCGATGATACCAAACCGATGCCCTTTAACAAGATGGCGAACCAAAAAAAAGGGTGACCCGAAGGCCACCCTTTCACACTCATAGCCCACTAGGTGAGAACACCTTGTGGCCGCATTTATTCCGGAAACGGTCAACAACCATCTCCATTGGCTCCTCCAGCTTTATCGGCTGGAAAAAACCTTCTCCCCGCGAGTGCTTCAGGAGGATGACTCCCCCTGATGACAGCTCCCATAGGTGAACCTTTGTGCCCCCTTTGGTTACCCAAGCCTTACGGCTTATCGAGGCCTGGCCTTGCAAACGAGCAGCTTCGAGGATCGCGTTCATCAACTTCTCCATACATCCGTGCAGGGAGAAGTCCCGTGGGGGATTTCTCCCCCTAGGGTGGTTTGATTAGACCGTTAGGTCTCGGCTTTCGAGCTTCAATTTATCCGGTGATACCGGGAACCAGTAGCAATCCCAGTCCAGAAAAATGAACGCTTCGGGACGAAACTCAGGATCGATCTCCCGGACGAATCCAAGGATTTTCTTTCCCTGGATTTCGACTCCGTATCCATTTGTCACCGTCACGGTATCGCCAAGGATGAAGTCGCATGGAACAGGCGCGACTTTTGCCATCTTTTCTTCAACAAACCGGTGCATTTTCATCTCCATTTTCATGGAGAACCCCGCCGGGGTTCCCCGGTAGGGTTATTTGCAGATTGCGTTGGCCAGCTCTTCAGCGTGCAGCAGAGCGTACGCTCTTCGCTCCTGGCTCATGTATGGCCAGCAAGAGCCAACTGCGTCCGAATAGCTCCCGAAGGCATCAATCCAGTCCCAGTAAATGTTCTTGCTGTCCACACGTCGCATTTGGTCAGCAGCCGGACGAACAAGGCTGAAAACCTTGTACAGCTCGCCACGCTCAACCGCCTGCTTTACAACCTGAAGCTCGCCTTCCGTCATAGCCTTGCGGCAAACCTTCTCGACGAGAACGCCGGCAGCGCGTTTCAGCAGCCTTTCAACTAGCTTGACCACCTGATCGTTACGAGTAACGAACGTCCTGGCTTCGCCGGCCTGGGCATCCTTATAAGCATTCATCTGATTCTCCATTTCTACGAAACGCAGAAAGGGAGAAAGCCCGTAGGGGGCTTTCCCCCTATCGGGCTTCTATTTACTTAAACAGTTCTTTGGCTGCGATTTTCAATGTGGTAGCGCGAACATCTTCGAAGTCGCACATCATTGCTTCACAACAGACTCGGAAGCTAAACGGATGAACTTCGTCCGAAAGTACCCAATCCATTGCTTCGCGCCAATTCTGCTCACTGACCTGAGGATGAATAATCTGCCTCAGAGTGATTTTCAGCAGGTATTCCCGCATCCACTCAACGTAATCATCGGTGATTTCGTCTCGTGTCCGCAGGGCTTCCAACTCAGCGTCTGACATTTCCAGAATGTCGAGAAATCCAAGTTGAAAGACTCGCGCATGGCTTGCCTTTCTCCGTGGTCTCCGCTCAAACGAGCGGCGCTGAATAATTACTTGTTCCCCAAACAGATCCAGCAAGGGCAACGCAGTCGCAGTATTTTCCATTTCAGACCTCCTCAAACCGACAGAGGCCTCCCACTAGGGAAAGCCCCTAGTGGGTTGAATGGTTATTTGTCAGGCGGCTAATGCTTCGCGAACAAGCTCAAAGAGCGAGTTCTTGAGATTCGCAACCTCCCCAACAGCACGGTATTGGCTGAACAATGCTTTCAGGATGTGCTCATTGGCACTTCCGAAACCAAGTCCAATCACTTCGATGCCGCTGACCTCACACCGCTGAATAAACTCTTTCGCTGCATGAGTAGTACCTGCGTTCGGTTCCCCATCCGTTATGACGAAAAGAATCTTCTTCTCGCCCTTCGCACGAAGAACTTCAACAGCAGCCGGCCACAGTGCTTGCGCAAGAGGCGTACCGCCCTCCGACATCGCACCAAAGCCACCTTCGCTTACCGCCCTGATCAATCGCTCTTTCGGGCTCTTGATCAGTGCGCAGCGCTCAACGCCATCGTTCGCCTTGTTGGGAAACGACATCGCGCCGGTTGTCACCAGCGGAAGTCCCTCCAGCGCGCTTAGCACCGCATAGACTGCGGCTTCGGCCTGATCCATCGCAGATTTCATACTCCCCGACTTGTCGAGAAGAATCTGGATTGATGCAGACTGACGCTCTGCTCGAGACTTACTTCTAAACACCCGCGTTTCGCCGCCTTTCATCATGGCGATACGGCCAGTGTCGATCCGCTTGCCCTGCCGCTTCAGCCGAACACGGCAATCAACCTGCGCCTGTAACAGCCCATTAAGACACTGTCGTAGACCGGCCGATTGCTCGATGCCCAATTGCACACGGCGGACACTCGCTTGATCGGATCGGTTCCTCCCCCTCCCATCCAGAGAGAATGGTCGGAGCGGATTACCGTCGCGCACTGCCTTACGGCCTAGCAACTCACCCGCCTTGTCGCCAACTTCCGAGATCAACCCTTTCAGGTCGGCTTCGGTTGCATCCTTGGCCTGCTCGCGCAGGTTGCTGGCTTCTGGGGAAGGTTTGCCGCTGCCATTGCTGGACTGCGAGGTTTCTTGGCCATCGTCGCCGGCATTGCTGCCGCTACTTGGTTGGGATTGGTCTTGCGGCTCGGAGCCGGACTGGCCTCCACCAGATGTTTCCTGCTTGGATTCGGGTTGCCCCTCCTCTTTGCCTTCATCACCTGCACCCGCACCACCGTCTTGCTTCTGCTCCTGCTGCTGATCGCCTCCACCCGACTCTTGCGAGTCCTGAGGAGCACCATCCGAGCCTTGCTCGGGCTGCGGTTGCTCATCTTCCTGCTCATCCTCTTGCGAAGGCAGCAGGTCGATAATCGCGTCCACCAGAGCGAGAACATCTGTTGTGCTCTCGCACGTCAGGGTGTTCTTCACCAGGGTCAGGATCTGATCCGTAAGGTCAGCCCCAAGAAGGGTCTCCATACGGGCCAGGTAGGCTTTTGCTGGAACCTCAAGCTGCGGTTCCTGGAGTAGCCAGTAACCGCCGTAGAGAATTCCGTTGTGAATCACATGAAGCGCCGGGCAGTCATCCACCTGCTCAGGCCGGAACGGCTCAAGCAGAACCTTGCGGTTCAGGTAGCGGATGTCCGACTCAGTACCTGGGTACTGATCCATGCTCAATCGTTCAATGCGGATGTCCTCAAGAATGTTCAGCAGATTCTTGCGGAAGGGTGTCGGGCATGAGTCGCGAAAGCAGCCCATGTCTGTGTTGCGGACATGGGAGCATTCATGTGCGATGTACCCGAAGGACAGCGGCAGATCGTCCTCGGTGAAGGGGACAAATACGTTTTTTCCATCTGTCTTAGCCTGGATACCCTCAACGTGCACTTTGACGCCAGTTAGCTCGGCAAGGTGCTGTGCATAGATCGGCAGAGTGCCGACCAGGGATTGATTGCTCATCGTTTATCTCCTTTCTCGCCACCGCGAAAAGGAGTAACCCCGCGAGGAGGGTTACTCCCACGCGGGGTTTGTTTGTGATGTCAGAACCAGAAGGTGCCGAAGGGCATATCGGGTTCGGACGGATTGATTACGAGGGGTTCTTCAGACTGCTCCACTGGAACGGATTCAGCTGGTTCAACAACCTCGGGTGTTGCTGGTACTTCGTTGATGCTGTCGTGACAACTCGGAGTAGCTACGCTTGCGCTCAGCTCTTCCTCGACCATCGTTACGGCATCCGCGGGTACTTCAGCATCAGGTACAGCAACAACAGCGACAGTCTCGGCCGGGGCCTCGATCTCAACTGCTGTAGGAGCCTCTGTTTCAACACCGGCCGGGGCCTCGGTTTCAACTGAAGGCAATGCTGGAACGAAGGCCATCGATGCATCTTCATGACCGTTGGCAATGTTCAGGTTTTTGATCAGCCGCTTGATCGAGTCCTCATCAGAGAGGGCCGACACAAGGGCTACAACGCTGTTGTACTGAGAGCCATTAACCACCCCGGACTTGGGGAGAGCCGCAAGGACTTCCTCAATGTGTTCGGTTAGGGCTTTGACCTCACTGGACAGGAACATCAGGCCGCGAAGCTTGGCGTTGATCTTCCGAACAGTGTTCAGCGTCGTTTGTGTGACATGGCCACGAGTGGCCAAGCCTGTTTCAAGCAAGCGCTCGGCTGTATCTGCCGTCTCAGCGTACAGCTGATCTGACAAACCACGAACCTGCGTACCCAGCGTGTTAGAGAGGTGCTTGTCGCCATCAGGGGAAACACGGCATGCCGCGTACCCAAAATGCATCCCTGCATCTACCTGCGCCTTCGGTGTCACCGAGGTGCGGATAGCATCACGCCATTCTTGCTTCTCCCAGCCCTTGTCGATCCACTCAGTGATCCAGCGTTCGTAGTTAGGGAGAAAGTTGTTTTTCAAGTCGTAGAATTGCGATTTGAGCGCTTCCAGTCGGTCAACAACCTCCTGGATCTTGTCCTGGGAAACTGCATAGCCACCGAGGAACCGCACACCACACTCTTCCACCACCTTTGTAGCCTGCCGCTTGATCTTCTCAAACGGTTTCAGCTTCTCCGGGTCGATTACACGCATCGAGCCGAGTGAAGCCAAAATAGCAGGAGGAATCTTCCCCTCCAGCATTTCAGGTTTAAGCTTTTTCCGAGCAGTCCACAGATGGATACCGGAAAGATCGACCAGCAGTAGTTGGTCTAGGATTTTGATCTCATTCTGTTGAATGGACATTTCACGATTCTCCTTTCTCACATGCATGAAAAAGGGGGAATCGCGCCCGGTGGGGGAGATTCCCCCTTAGGGTTTTTACACAGCAACTTTCCAATCGCCACCAAAGACACTCTGGGCGATCTTACGAATTGCTGTCTTCTGAACTAAATCGCAGCGATTGAGCAGCGATTCATCCAGCGAAAGTTGAAGCGGGTTAGCTGCGCCCTGGTGAGTGTATCCACAAGAGATACGCCCCCAGCGAAGCAATGTCCGAGTGGACATCGTGACGCTTAGGTAATTACCACCTAACCCTTGATGTTGATTACGAATGGAGTTCGCAACCTTCACCATGTTTTTCGCCATCTCTTCCGGAAGCATTGGCAAAGCAGATATCAAAGTTGCTACTTCGTTATCAGCCTCAAGGTACGGAACCTCAAACACTCGGAAGCGATCCAGCGATGCCAGGTTCTGCTGCATGGTGCCAGCATGTACTCCCGATGCATCACCCTGTCCCGCCGTATTGCCGCAAGCGACAAACCGGAAGTTGGCATGAGGCTTCACAACCTCACCATTGTTTTCCGCAATCACCAAGGGTCTCCCCTCCATGACAGCGTGCAGACCTACAGTTACTGCCGGATCAAGCGTGTCGTACTCATCGAGCACGAACACAAACCCATTACGCATTGCTTGGGTCAGCGGCCCATCCACAAACTTCGTGTTCAGGTCGCCGCTCACCGGATCAGTGACAGGCAGGTTGTAACCAGTAAGCTCCGGCATTTCCATCCGACTATGTGCCGAAACGGTGATGCAGGGCCAATTAAGATGGGCAGTGACTTGCTCTACGAGCGAAGACTTACCCGATCCAGTTGGGCCGAGGAGCATGCAGCTATCCCCAAACGGAGCGTAGAGCCAACTCATGAACGGCTTGACCAGCATCTCGCGGAAGAAATACTTCTTCTTCGGCGCGACGTGATGCATCCACTGGTGTCCTTCTGCAAAACCTGGCGCTTGCGCGTTGGTATTGAAGCCGAACTCTTTCATCTCAACTTTTGCATTGAATTGCATTTTATATTCTCCGTTCTCGAAAGCAGTTGCCCAAGAAAAGGAGAATCCCCATAGGGGAAGACTCCCCCAGTGGGCGGTTTATTTTGTGCAGGTTTTACGCAGCAACTACCAGATCAATCACAGACAGGCTGTCTTCACTGGTTTTTTTGGTGAAGCTTACGACTGGTGTGAGCCCGTGATAAACCAGCTCGGCACACAGCGAATGCATCATCCATGGCGGGCAACTGACTAGAACGGTAGTTGTGCCAGATTTTTTTGCTTCAGCAAGGGCAATTTCGGCAAGACGCTCAACGCGCTTTGCAACACTTTCCTTGGTCGGCAACACCGGGAAGAAAAGGAGACTACGAATCTCCTGAAATTCCTTCCAACTCGTAAGATCACGAACCCCGAAGGCTTCGAGTTCACGGGTAGTTTTAAACTTGGTCAGATTAACGACTTCGTTGGTATTGCTCATATTCTCAACTCCAGTTTTCAGAGCGGAGAAATCCCATACGGGTTTCCCCGCATGGGTAGTTTTTTAAGCTGATTAGAGTCGCAGCTAACGACCCGTGCCAGGCACGGACAAACATCTACGCTCATGCGTGGATGGTTGATTCTGGGGGGTAGCATAGGTCAGACGGACTTATGCTTACTTGAACAGCCCCGATCGGGACTGTGAAGGTTCTTGAGCTGCAATAGCGCGCAGCTTACGCACCTTTCGGTAGGGCCATGATGCCTATTTACAGGGATGCCTGCAACCCTCTGGGATCACGCAAATTTGCGGTCAAGCAGGCCCGGAGGAGAAAGAAAAGCCGCCCTTGGTCAGCCTTGGGCGGCTCGCTTATCGTGCTTCTGGGCCGGCTCACATCAGGTGAGGGATTCCAATAGCGTCCCAATCGTTGGCTGTAGGCTTAAAGCCCACCTGCCATGGCCATGGAACCTCAAATTCATGCTCTTCTGACGCGAATACAGCCGTTTCCGTGTCCAGGTAATCGAGAACCCACATGTAGGCCTGCTCGCCTTCAATCTTTACCGGGCCGAGTATCGCAACCAGGTGCTTGTACCCTTCTGGCGGAGTCTCAGGGGGCAACCACCCAGCAATCAGCTTCTCGTGCTGCGGTGGATTCGTCCGATCCACGCCCTTGTAAAGCTCAGCTTCAGCCTTCGTCATTTCACTCATGCTCATTTCGTCCATCCTCTTGCGGTTGACCTCATCCGATGGTGCTGTCATTCGTCTAAAACCCAAATCAGCTAACCAAGTGCGCGGCCTACCGTGCGCAGCAGATCATCGATCACGCCTGCCCCGTATCGATCCCAGTAAAAGGCAACCGTGTGCGGCTGGATGTATCCCGTGAAGAACACCAGCCAATAACCGACTGCGCAGAGAGTTATGACCTTGGCGAATAGTCTTCGAGCTATCTGCCCATTGAACAGAACGGATGCGATTACCCCGCCGGCTATCCCTCCTCCTACAGCAAACACCAAAAACCAGGCTATATGCTCGATGTAATCACCAAGATAAACGGAGATCATGGGCGTCCCTCTGCTTTCTCAAACATGGCCACGGGCTCCATCCCAGAAGGATTTGAGATGGAAAAAAAACGCTGGGAGCAGGATCAGCACTAAGCTCGCTACTACAGATAGGGTCACCACCGTCACCGCGCCGTTGAGTGCATGCCACATGCCGATCTCGAGATAGCGCGTCCCCAGATCCGCTGCCTTGATGATGAACGCCATTGCTACGCCTTCTCCTTGGAATGGGATCATCTGGAGCAAGAAAATTAATCCGCCGAAAGCGACCGCGATGATCGCGAATCCCTTGAGACCCAGGGCGGTATCGGCTGTGCTTGGGATGGCGTGCATCGAGATAACCAGGACGAGTAACGCCAGAGCAAACCCCTGCAATGAGCCAGTACCCAAGTCGACGATCGCGGTAACAGAACCGGTGGCCACAGCGCCGATCCAGACAACCAACGGCACCAATCCCTGGTCGGGAAGGCTCTGATCGTATGATGTGCCAAGGGAGATAACGGCGATTGCGCCCCCGGCCAACAAGGGCGCTATGCCCTGAACAAGGAGACCAATCGAGTTGCGCAGAGAAAACGGGCTGTAGGAAAACTCGACGTAGCCCAGCTGCCCAGTGATTGCATCCGGTGCGAATAGAGCAAGCTTCCTGATTCGCAGGCCGAAGAGCAGGCATGCAATCGCGTGCGCCATTTCATGTACAGGCCCGCCGATGATTCCAGTGTTCCGATAGACGATCCACGTCTTTACCGAAAACTGTGACACCAGCTTACCCCAGACAAAAATCGCGCCGGCCGGCACCAGTAAAAGCGCGAGATAGAGGTAGATCATGCGCGCTGCCCCGCTGCTGCTTCCATCTCCCGCTTGGCCTCAGCGTGACTTTTTTGGATCACGACCTGGGTGATGCTGTTGATCACCAACACCTTCTTTGCTCTTGTGGCTGCGACATAGAGCAAATTCAACTCATCAACCCGCTGATCAGGGGTGATCTTCTCTTCGTCGAAGATGTCTGGGAAATCTTCTTCCAAGACAACCACATCCCACTCCAGCCCCTTCGAGCGGTGGCAGGTGCTCACAATCACATCTGCATCAAGAGGATCATCCGTTGAGTTGCGGCGTAGCGCCGAGATCAACTTCGGAATGTCGTTGTGCTCCTTGAGTATCCTGAGCATCCGATTCATCTCGGCATCCTTCGACTCCTCTGCCGCTTCGGCAAACCCTCCAAAGTCGCTGAACTGCCCGAAAAGGCGCTTGTTGCGGATCTCATCCTTGCGGCCGACCTTCAGATGGTAAACATCCTCGAGGTCGGAGATTTGGTATGCCTCAATCCCCCCGTTCCAGTAGACAACTTGGCCGTCAGATACAGCATCAATGGCCGTCATGATCACGCCGATCACCGTGCGGTTGAGCACGGTGTAGTGGTTACATCCAGAGGGCAGCGATGTCGTCACTTTGTCGCGGGCACCAAACCCAACCAGGGGACGTGTTTCCCCTTGCTGTTTGAGGATCGCATTGGCTACGCCGGCAATCATCGGCCCGAACCGGAACGAGTTGGTCAAGAACATCGACGCCGCGCCCTGCACAATCTGCGTATCAAGTGCGTTCTCAGCCCCTCGCCAACGGTAGATTTGCTGCCATTTGTCGCCGACAAATATCTTCCTCGCCTTCTGACCAGCGACCAGGGAGGCAGTTACGGGGTTACTGTCCTGCGCCTCATCGAAAAGGATCACGTCATACGGCAGCTGGGGATTACTGAGCTGGAAGAGCTTCAGGTATGCGTCATGCTGGCAGGGGAATTTGCTCTCGGTATCGATCATCTCGTCCCAGAGTTTCTGGGCAGAATTTATCGTCCGGTCGAGGTGATCGGCTCCGTGCTCCGCTGCCTCTTCCTCGCTGAGCGCAGCAAAATAATGCGCCTCACTGATTTCTTCGTCAGCGCTCGAAAGGTAGGCATTGAGCACAGCGATAGCGTCTCGAACATCTCCCCAGTTCCGTGTTTTGAGGAGCCCGGCAGCATCCGTCAGACGGATGTTCCCGAGCTTGTGCTGATAGTGTCGGCCAAACTGCGGCCAGGCCAACTGGTGGGATGTCTTGCACACTACGTTTTTCGGAAACTTCTCCGCGCCTTCATCCCGGATAGCGCGGTTGTACGCCAGATAGAGCATGCGCAAGTGGCTGTGATGGTTGGCGTAGGCAACAAGCGTTGTCGTCTTGCCGCACCCGGCATAGGCCTTCACCACCAGATGGTCACCTTGGTATTCGATGATGGGGAGCTGTTCTGCGGTCGACTTCATTGAGGCGACTCCATTCTGTTTTTTGCACATTTGCCGCCGTAGACAGACAGCGCTGCTAAGCACCAGAACGAAAACACGGCATCAATCAGGTCGCCCATTGGGAGATGGCGAACAACCAGGGCTACCGGCTCTGTCACCACCAGGAACGTCGCATACCCTGCAACGGCATGCATTCCGAAGGTGCGTAAGGCTGCTGCTGCTATGAGGAGGGGAAATAGTGTGTAAAGCGCCAAGCTATGCGTGGAGCTGGAGCTCGGGGCGAGGTGGGTACAGGCGACGACCATGCCAACCGCTACTGCCATCAAGCCGGCAGCGTGACGACTGGACATCGAGCGCAGCTCTTCGCCGCTGTGCCTGAACGTCAGAATCATGACCGCGTGCGAGCCGATGCCTGCCAGGTAGTCAATGAGTGGTGATCGGCATATCGCCGGAAGATATTTTTCGCTGGGCATGTGAGTCTCCTTAGGTGAGGAGATCGTTTCATGCAGGTCGCGGGGAAAGGTCTGGTTTCGGGCGGTTTTTTGGTCTGAATTACGCAGACGCCGCCCTAGATCGGGGCGGCCGGAGAATAGCGATGGCTCACCTTGGGTTATTCCAGAGCTATGGCACGCTGCCGACATGAAGCACACCAAGACCCTCCAGGTTCGCGTTCGAGACAAACACACTCAGCTGCTGCGCCAGATGGCCCGGCAGGTGAATTTCGTCTGGAACTACCTGAACGAACTCAGCCATCGCTCGATCCGTGAGCGCGGGGTCTTTCTGTCGGCCTACGACTTAGATCGCTATACCCAGGGCGCAAGCAAGGAACTGGGCCTGCACTCGCAGACATTGCAGGAAGTGTCGCGGGAATACGCCACGCGCCGCCGGCAGTTCAAGAAGGCCCGGCTGAGCTGGCGTAAATCGATCGGTGTTCGCCGCTCGCTCGGCTGGATTCCGTTCAAATCCGGCGCAGCGAGCTGGAAGAACGGCCAGGTGTTCCACAATGGCAGATGCTTCAAGGTCTGGGACAGCTACGGGCTGGGCCAGTACCGCCTCCGCTCCGGCAGCTTCAGCGAAGACGCCCGAGGCCGCTGGTATTTCAATGTGGTCGTCGAGCTGGAGACCCAGCTATCGACGGGGCAAGGGGTAGTAGGCATCGACCTGGGCCTGAAGGACGTGGCCACCTGTAGCGACGGGCAGCGGCTGGAGAATGGCCGTTTCTACCGCGACCTGGAGCCCAAGCTGGCCAGCGCCCAGCGTGCTGGCAAGAAAGCTCGGGTGCGGGCAATCCACGCCAAGATAGCCAACCGGCGCAAGGATGCCTTACACAAATTCAGCCGCTCGCTGGTCGAGCGCTGCAACACGATCATCGTGGGCGATGTCAGCTCGCAGAAACTCGTCAAAACCAAGATGGCCAAGTCGGTGCTCGATGCCGGCTGGGGTCAACTGAAAACAATGCTGGCCTACAAATGCGCGCACGCAGGCATCGTCTTCAGGGTCGTGAACGAGGCGTACACCACCCAAACCTGTAGCTGTTGCGGTGCATTGCCCGCCAGCAGGCCGAGAGGTATCGCAGGGCTTGGAATAAGGGAATGGATCTGTGAGTGCGGTGTCACTCACGACCGCGACGTGAACGCGGCCAGGAACATTCTCGCGCTCGGGCATGAGCGTCCTGGAGAGGGAATCCCCGGCGTTTAAGCCGGGGGAGGATGTCAATCCTTGGTTGTTGAAAAATCGCATGGGTGTTAAGTCCCAGCTGAAAGCAGTGAAACATGGCTCTAGATAATCCCAAGCCACCGGCTCACCCGAATCGGCGTTTGCTTTTGGCGCGACGGACGTTATAGCCCTTCACCCAGCTTTTCATGTCTTCGCTCGGTGGTTTGGGTTGCACGGTACCGATCCATGCGCGATCTGGCAGCTCTTTCATGTATGCCTGGTATGCGTACTGAGCCCACCCGTCTTTCTTGCCGGTCTCACGGGCGTACCCAAGCAGCTCGCAGAAAGTGTGCTGTTTACTGGTCGGCCCGAGCACTTTGCGTCGATCGTCTAGCTTCACCAGTTTGCCGGTGGCCACCGCCACCCCATCCGGTATTACGATTTCGTTGCCACACTTCGGACAGAGCAATCCGCTGAAAACAAAGCTGCACTTCGGACATGGCTTGGTTTTTTTCTCCTGATCGCCTTTGTCCTGCGGGCGGCGGTCAAGACGCTCCCCTTCCCCATTGTCCATGGCGTCGGGCACCTCGTCCGTTGGCTTCCCGTTAAGCAAGAGGTTCCCGGAGTGGTCAATGATAATGCAGTCGATTTTTCCAGTTTCAGGCGAGAGTCGCAGCCCGCGGCCAATCATCTGGTAGTGAAGCATCAGGGACTTGGTAGGCCGCGCTATCACGAGGCAACTGGTCGAGGGGTCATCAAACCCCTTGATCAGCATAGCCACTGAGACCAAGACCCTTATCTTGCCCGCCTTGTACTGGCGCAAGATCTCCTCGGTCTCATGCGGCGGCATATAGCCATCGATATGAGCTGCGGCAACCCCAGCTTTTAAAAACTCAGCAGCGAGCTTCTTGGAATGCTGGACGTTGCAGGCGAAAACCATTGTTTTGCGGTTTTCACCCAGTTCTTTCCAGTGCGTTACCACGTCACCAAGCAGCTTGGCGTCACCCATGACCGTGGCAAGCTCGTCCTCGATCCAGTCACCATTCGGCTTCGTGCTCACCCCCTTCAGCGAAGGCACGGAGGGCGCGTAGCACTGTGTAGGGACAAGGAAACCTTGGTCTGTCAGCTCGGAAAGGGAGATGCAGTTGACCAGTCTGTCAAAGATGCGGCCCAGGCCTCGCCGCCATGGGGTAGCACTGAGCCCAATAACTGGCACCTTGTTCCGCCGGCACCACGTGATCAGCTCAATGTGGGCTTCGTGGATGACATGCGCCTCGTCAATGAGAACAAGGTGTGGTTTGTGGTGGTTGAGCATGTAATCCAGTCGCGGACGCAAGCTCTGGATCGTTGCGACCTGGATGGGCTTTCGGTAGTCAGTGCAGGGATGGTCTGACTGAATTGCACCGGCGACCAAACCATCTTTGTGGAACCGCTCAAGCGTCTGATCGAGCAGCTTCACGCTGTCGACGATGAACCAGGCCCTCCGGTTCTTCGCCTGCGCACCGGCAATGATGTGCTTGGCCACCTCTGTCTTACCGGAGCCCGTAGGACTCATCAGCATCTGAATGATCGCGCCAAGGCTTATGCCCTTGCGGAGTTCAAAATCCTGCTGTTGTTGGTAGGGTCGGAGCTGCATCGAGGTTTCCCGCTGTAAGAACTACAGGTAGGAAACCATCGCTTCGAAATAACCCAAGCCAGGTGCTCGATCCGTGGAATGGAGACGGCAACAGAGCGCAGCCTGATTGAGACGGATATTTTTTCCTGCCAATGCGCCGATACAGGCTCTTCCTGATGCTCGCATCTCGACTTGGGTTTTCCGGCCGGCGTGCGACTGTGTTCGACATTGCCTGAGCTTTCGCACAGGCGTCGACGCAGGCCAAGAGATAGGAGTCGTAGATGGATGACGTAGGAAAGGCGCGCGCTCGCAAGTTTGCTGAGTCGCTGCGGCATGCAAGCTGGGTTATCGATGATGAAGCAGCCGGCGCACGAAATGCCGTTGGATTCTGGCTGTACTCATACAACCTGGTTGCTGGCCCCCGACTCGTTGGCCAGCTGACGCTGGACGGCTATCGAGCAATGCAGAGCGGCGAGGATCTGAAGAATCTTGACGGACTTCAGCCCGCTGATGTTCTCGGCGCAACCCTCAGCGCCTATGACGCTCTGCCCGAGCGGAGCCGCAATGCAGGGGAGTCGCAAACCGTCATATCAGCACTGTCGCTATACGCCAGTTCAACTATGACCTGGCAGGCGCTGCCGCCTCTCAAAACTGGAGCGCACCAACACTTCATGGTGTTCGATTGGCTCACGGCTTCCGGCAAGAGGATTTTTCGCCCCGCCGCTGCAATCACCGGTTCCGTTCTTGCTCCTGAAATCCTGACCGACTTCAGTAAGCAAGTGCTCACCGCCCATTTGTCGAAACACCCCCACGAAACGCCTTACTAACCCCAAACTACAGGGACTTTGCTCATGCCAATCCGTCACATCATCGTTCATCAGATCGACAAAAAACCTGATGGTACTCCAGCCGTCCTGCACGCCCGCGACAGCGAGCTGGGTGTGTCGCCACCCATCGACAACATGCTCGCCGATCTAAACGAGAGCTACAACGCAAAGCAGGGCAAGGCCTGGGGGCTCTTCCATGCGGAGTCCGGCGCTTATCCCTTCAGCCGATGGCTGAAGGAGTACATCGAGGGCGGCCAGGACTTCACATCTTTCACTCACGCTGCCGTAGAGCACCTGCAAAAGCTGATGGAAGAATCGAACCTCTCCACCGGCGGCCACGTCCTGTTCGCCCACTATCAGCAAGGCATGACCGACTACATGGCCATCGCCCTGCTGCACCACAGCGACGGCGTGGCGGTGACCGACGCCCTGGACGTGACCCCAGCCAAGCACCTGGATCTCGGCCAACTGCACCTGGCAGCGCGCATCAACATCAGCGAGTGGCAGAACAACAAGCAGTCCAAACAGTACATTTCGTTCATCAAGGGCAAGAACGGTCGAAAGGTCTCCGACTACTTCCGTGATTTCATCGGTTGCCAGGAGGGTGTAGACGCCCCCGGTGAAACCCGCACCTTGCTCAAGGCATTCAGCGATTTCGTCGAGAGCGAGGATCTGCCCGAGGAGCAGGCGCGGGAGAAGACCAATACTCTGGTTGGCTACGCGACCAGCCAGGCGAAGTTGGGCGAGCCGATGACGCTGGAGGAGCTGTCCGGGCTGATCGATGAAGATCGACCAAAGGCGTTCTACGATCACATCCGCAACCGCGACTACGGACTGTCACCTGAGATCCCAGCGGATAAACGCACCCTGAACCAATTCCGCCGCTTCACCGGCCGCGCCGAAGGTCTGTCGATCAGCTTCGAGGCCCACCTGCTGGGCTCCAAGATCGACTACGACGAGAATGCCGGCACGCTGACTATTCGCAATCTACCCACTCAGTTGCGTGATCAACTCAAGCGCGGCTAAAAAAATGCCCCGTCCATCTCTGGACGGGGCAGATACTGCTTAGCCTGGCCGGGTTCCTGCTGGGCTTTAGCGCAAGCTCAGGCCGTCGAACCCAAGCCGCAATGAGAGGTGTTCGGCAACCGAAGCGCCGATCTTGCTGGCAAAGCGATCCAGGGGATTCTGTTTGCGGGTGAAGTCAACGATCTTGCTCACACCTACGACTTCACGAGCCACGTAGTCAGAATCACCCAGGCGATCAACCAGCCCCAGTCCTACCGCTTGCTCACCAGTCCATATCAGCCCCGAGTATAGGTCGGGATTCTCCTTCGCTTTCAAACGCTCTCCCCGCCCAGCCTCAACCGAGCGAATGAATTGGTTGTGGGTTGTTTTGAGCACCCCTTCCCAGAACTTCGTCTCCTCTTGATTTTGAGGCTGGAATTGATCGAGGAAGGCCTTGTGTTCGCCGGACGTATAGGAGCGGCGTTCGACCCCAAGCTTTTGCATGAGCTCGACGTAACCAAAGCTCGCCGCGGTTACACCGATCGATCCGACCAAACTGGCCTTGTCCGCAAATATCTCATCGGCTGCGCTGGCAATGTAATAGCCACCGGAGGCCCCCAGATCTGTGATGACGGCATAAACCTTCGTGTCTGGATGCAGTGCACGCAAGCGGCGAACTTCGTCGTAAACATGGCCTGCTTGGACGGGACTACCGCCTGGGCTGTTGATTTCCAAAATCACAGCTTTCGTATTCTCACTTTCAAAGGCCTTGCCGAGGCTACGCTTCAGGTTCTCAGCGCTCGCTTCCTCCCCATCCGCAATCACTCCCCTCACCTTGATTTTTGCTGTTACCGGCACATCGGCCCCAACGCCATCAAGGTCTGCCCTTCCGCCGACCACAAAGGCAGTCACGACGATCCCAAGAGTCGCGAGACGGAAAAAATTCTTCCAGCGACGTGCTGAGCGCTGCTCTTTGATGCTTGCTTGCAGCGTTCGCTCCAAGACTTCAAGGCTTTGATCCATGGGATTTCCGTCAGAAAATTTATACACGGCTATTAAACACTGAGGAGAAGCAATCCTGAACAGGCAACGGGAACTTGGGATTCTCGACGATCGTGAGAGAAGGAGGCAGATCAACCTATACGGAGAACCATTTATGCAGGTCGTCACGCCCCAAGCCCGGCATCAGGCTGGACTTAACCTCAGCCTGGCCATTGGAGTTACTGGCTCACCACAAGCACTTTCTCGACTGAAGGCCAAGCTCGAATTAGCTGTTGAGGATGCTTTGCAAGATCTCTCCCAACAGGCCAGCAATGAGCTTGGAATTGAGATCGGTCGCTGCAACATCGAAACGTCCATCTCCCAACCAGAGCGCGACGGTTCGGCGTCGAGCTTGCCCCCCAAGAGTGATTCGGCGGAGCAGCTGGGAGTCCCCTCGGGGTCTGCATCCTCAGCTCCCCTGAAAGCAGGATCGTGCCTGTGAGCGCCGCATCCGCCGTGACACATCACCTCGAGCACGAGCGCTTTGTAGTGCGGGATATCTCTGACCAGTATGAGGCTCCGACCTTTGACCTGATTTTCCGAGACCAGGAGCACGGAGTTGAGCGTTGCTCCGACAGCGTGTGGAGTTCGCACGAGCAAGCCTCGGTAGCAGCGGAGGCACTGGAAAAGGCGGATCGCCGTCCAGTTCACTGGGGTGTGTTGAAGAGCCTCTAAACGGAGGCCCATAGAACTCAGGCGACCATTTGTGTCGCCTTTTTTTTCGCGCTGTCAGCCCCTACGACTCAATCAGCCAGCTAGACGGCCGTATCGAGGTGACTTGGGTTTTTCAGGCATGCCTATAGCGTGGCCAATGCAACTCGACCGAAACCGAGGAGAAAAACACCGCACAACCGCAAACAGCATAGCCCGCTTTCAGGCGATAAAACCGCCTGAAATCGGGACATCCTTCAGCCATTACCTAACAAACTATCCGCTGACCAACCACCAAGGATCATCAGTATGCAATTCAACAATTTCTCATCCTCTTCCAGATCTCCCCTGGCTCTCGGCTCGATTGCCGTTGTGGCCGTTATTGGTGTGGGTTTGCTGCTGGGTTCGTTTTATACCGTCGACGAGAAAGAGCGCGCAGTAGTCCTGCGCAACGGTGCCTTTATGGAGGTGGCAGATCCTGGGCTGCATTGGAAAATCCCCTTCATCGACAGCGCCAAAGCGATCTCGATACAGAACAACGCCACCAAGTGGGACGGCTTGCAGGCGTACAGCCGTGACCAGCAGGCTGCAACGCTGTCGGTCTCGGTCAGCTGGCACGTGCCGGCAGGCGAGGTCGCGGATGTCTACAAGGGCTACGCCGATCTGGAAGGCCTGCTGACAAGGGCGATCAGCCGCCATGTCCCGACACAGGTAGAAAACGTCTTCGGTCAGTACACCGCCGTCAACGCGGTACAGCAACGCGGCAAGCTAGTTGCCGATATCGCCGCCGCAATCAAGGGCGCAATCAGTGGGCCGGTGGTGATCGACAGTGTGCAAGTCGAGAACATCGACTTCAGTGACGCTTACGAGAAGTCGATCGAAGAACGCATGCGCGCTGAGGTTGCCGTGAAGACTCGTGAGCAGCAACTGGCCACTGAGCAGATCCAGGCGCGGATTGTCGTCACCCAGGCCCAGGCTACCGCGGATTCGGCACTGGCCGCCGCACGTGCCGAAGCGGAAAGCATCCAGCTGCGCGGCGAAGCGGAAGCAAAAGCCATCGACGCCCGCGCCCGCGCCCTGGGCAGCAACCCCGGCCTGGTCGAGCTTACCAAAGCCGAGCGCTGGAACGGCGTGCTGCCTACCACGGTACTTCCAGGCGGAACCCTGCCGTTCATCGACGCCAAGAAGTAATCCTTCCTCCCACACAAGAAGCCCGCAAGCCCGACCAGCTCGCGGGCTTTGTCATTGAAAAAGGAATCTACCCATGTCCACAGAAATTCCCTCTTCCGATATGCCCAAGCAGGCCCTGCTAACTCAGGCTGAAAAGCTCATGAGCATTGTCATCGCGACGGCTGGCTTGCTGATCTTCGCGTGGCTGGCTATCTGCGTCCTCGCATCCGCCTGGTTGACCTTCCAGGTGCCAATCACCAACGAAGATATGCGGAACGCATCGTTCCTCAGCCCTCGAGTTGGTCTTTACTGGCATGGCTCCGTAATGGGGGGGCTACTTGCGCTGTATGGGCTAGGGCAACTGCTAAGCCTGCGCGTGGCCGGCTTCTTCCTGGTCGTGCTGGGCATGTCCTTCATCTTCGCAACGTCCGAGGTAAGTGCTCTGCGTCAAGGCATCTTGGACGGTGATATGAAAATCGGCTGTTTCAGCCACGAGTCACTGGAGTGTCGGAAAATGCTCAAGCTGCCAGAGGGCGACGGCCAGTCCATCTACCGCAATCCGAGCCAAAAGAGAGAGGGTGGTTACGCGCCATGGTATGAGCCGATTCGGGCACATTTGCATACCAAGGTTACGGCGTTGCTGCCAAACACCATTCCCGGTGTTGCTTTTCTTCAGAGCCCGGTCATTGCCGCGTTTCATGTCGGCAAACTACAGAGCCTAGTGGAAGCCCAGCGCATCGATGTATCGAAATTCAGGGCCTCGGTAACCCAGTAGACATGTCGGTAGCAACGGAGAGAAAAATGCACCAAACCATACCCAGCTGCACCTTCTTATCGCGCAGCGAGGCTGAAGCATACTCGCCAGGCCCTGACTGCCATCTGATATCGATATCTGATGGCCTTGAAGATCAGGCCTGCATCGACGAAGCACGCTGGAAGAGTGTGAGCTACCACCACTTCATTGATGCTGGCTTTGACGAAGAAGTCATTGAGATATACGGGCCAGATTTTGAGCGGAATTACGTCGATTACCTGCTCAGCAGCAAGGCTGATGTGCTGCGGGAGCGCATACGAGAAATTGCAGATCAGGGGGAATATATCGCTGTCAATTGCCACGCCGGCCGATCCCGCAGTGCAGCAGTTGCTTTGTTTATCAGCAAACATCATGGGTACCAGCTGCATAAGCCGACCCCAGACGCAAACCAGTGCGTCTACCGGATGTTGGCCAACGATGTTCGCCTGATGGCAGCCTACCGTGCAGCATGCACCCCAGTGGAACCAGAAGCGCCGAGGCGAAGCCTTCTCTCGGCAATCAAATCGCTGTTCTCCTGAGAGAGCAGAAGACCGCAGCGAGTCATGGTAAATTAGGCCCTGGGCAGCTTCATGGTAGAAGCTACGCTCCCAAGGCACTCCTCCCCCCTCCTGTCTCGTCTGTGGTGTCGCTGAAGCTGCTCGTTTTATTACCGGAGCCCGCCAGGCTTGCCCTCGGCGGGCTTTTCTTTGAGCAACGCACTGTCGCTCCACCAGCCATTGGGTTTTCGGCTAGCCGCAGTACGCTCATAGCTGAATCTTTTGTCACCCACATGCAGTCAAGGAACGGATCATGAATGTTGAAACAACGCGAGCGGCTTACATCGAAGATCGCCGGCAGACAGAGGCCGAGCGCAAGGCCCGTGCCGCCGAAAAGCTCAAAAATCACCAGTACACCTGCCTGGTGAAGCAGGCCGACGTTGAGGTCTGGCGTTGCAAGGCCGAGAGCACCACCGCCTATGCCTTCGACATAATGATGACCCGGTTCGGAATCGCCGTTGTCGGCGATATCGGCGACCTGACGTTCAGTGTCGGCCTGGGCTATGGCATATCGTTCCTGGCGGGCGATGACGTCACTTACTACCTGCACACCAAGCTCAACGAGTCCCACAAAAAGCAGGTATTCAGCACAACCCTATTCCGTCAGGTGCTGGTGTCGAGCATCTGCAGGGCGTTGCATGACGAGTGCTCTGAGGAAATTTGGGACACCCTGCCGGCGTGGGCTCAGGATGCTGATCTGGTTCGTGGTTCGCACTGGCAGGAGTTTCGGGCGCTGACCCTGATTCATCGCCGCGACCTCGATAATGGCGATGATCGCTGGATGCACTGGGACGACCTCTTTGATACTGCCGAACAGATCGGCTGCACCGAGGAAGCGCACCAGTTCATGCGCGACAATGCCGAGGTGCTTTGCCTGGGTGAAGAATGGTACGAGCACCGCATAACGAAGACCTGCGACAGCCTTTATGCTCAGCTCTACATGATCAACCACGCGGCCAAGGCGATCATGTCTCAGGCCGATCAAGCGGCCGCTTGACGGAAAACGCCCAGCCCCCCAAGCCCCGACTTCGCCGGGGCTGAGCCAGTAGAAGAGCCTAATCCAGAGGATGAGTCATGGTTACAGCAGCACACTATGTCGCAAATGCGAAGGAACTGTTGACCGATTTTGGCGTGCACCAAGTCGCTGAAGGCGTGTGGTCATTGACTGACGTGCAAACGGCCAGTGAAGCCTACATTCACCATTCCCAGCAGCCGGCAGCTCTGGCCGCATACGCAGCTGTGAACCCTACGTTTGCTGCTGGTCGGTTTCCAAGCTACGCCCTGGTTGATCTGGTCGACAAGATCCCGAGCATGGATTACGCAGAGTATGCGGCACTAGCCATCGTATGCGGTGCGCAACTGCCATCCTTCGATGGTTCCGATGCTCGAGCACGCATCTTCGGTCATGCTGTTTGGGGCATCGTCGACAAGTATCAGCTCCAAGGGTGTTTTGAGCGGCACGATCAAAAATACCCAAGCAATGGGGATCACTACAGCATGCGTCCCCGTGGCTATGACTGGGCCGGTGACTGGAGTGCGATCCCGGATGCACTCAAGGCCATGCGCAAGTCCTATCGCTCCATGACTCCTCTCCAGCAAGTGATGACGCTGACAATCATGCACCTGTACCGCCAAGGGAAGGACAAGATGTTCCTGACTGGCGGCTGCCCCACAAAGATCCACGCGGCCGAGGCACTGAAAATTCTTCGCGAGCATTCGGCTCTGTCCGACTGGGGTCACCTGGTCACGAACTACGCCGGCTGGTAAGGAAAACCGCACCAGGTACCCCCCAAGCCCAGCCCTAATCGAACTGGGCCGAGGCAGCTGAGAGAGGCGCGATTTTCGCGCCCGCGAAAGTGAAGGAAAGGAATATGGCCGCCAAAGCATCTGATACCCACCATCCACTGATCGACGGCCCTTGGCAGGGCGGAACGATGAGTTTTCGCCGAAATACCTTTTGCGTCGATATCTGCGAAGGTGTGGAAAATCTCAATGATATGGCACTCCCAGGCACAGTGATTCAGCAGGGCTGCACTCGCCATCGGTATTACCTTCAGCAACAAGAAGGACGTTCGGTCTGGAGTGTCATTGAGCCGCCCAATGCTGAGGCTATGGCAGCGAAGGAACTGGCAGATTTTCAGGCGTTTCTTGATGCACCCGAGCACGCAAAGGCGTATTGGTGACGCAACCCTTCAAGTGAACGCAAAACCCTACCAAGGCATGCTTGGCCAACTGCTCGTTGCTGGCCGGGCCGTTTCTCCCCACTACTGGATCGAGCTTGGGATTTACCGGGTCGACTACCGCGCCCGGATGTGGCTCGGCACCGATCCTGAAATTCCCCACGGCGTTTTTCCTCTGGATGGGAGGCCTTCAGCCCAATACACCGGCATCAGGGTGCAAATTGATCCCCTGCCCCCTTCTGTCTACGAAATCCTGATCATGCCGCCGCTTGGCATCGCCCCTCCCGTGGCTCGTTGAGTCTGGTTGGGATTCCCAGCTCATGCCGTAGCCTGATGGCATCTCCTGGATAACTCGGATCGCCATATGTCTTACACCACCGCCACCATCACCGAACTGTTTGGTCTACGCGACAAGGTAGGCCTTACAACCGCTTCGGGCTTCAAAGCTCGTGTGCGCTTTGTTCAGCTGGCCTACCGCCACAATCTCGTGCATGAGATCACCAGCTACCAGTTGTGGGATCGTGGGTTTGAAGGGCTGGGCGAGCGTACTTTTGATACCTGCTTCGAGATGGGAGATAGTCCCGAAGTTATCGCAGAGCTGATCCGTGACGCGCGCACCCACGGCTATGCCGGAAACATAGAGATGGAGGTAGGAAATCCCGACTGCTTCGCCCGTTGGTGCGGCTACGTAGACCGCCAGCAAGAGCTTGCATTTTGAGGACTAGCACCTAGAGCAATCTCAGCCCGGTTCGCCGGGCTTTTTGTTGGCTTGGGATATTCCGGAATGGAAATAGCCTGAAGGCATCTCCCCCTCTGACAACAAGGAGTTGCCTCATGCAGTCCCCTTCATTCAAGTCGAGCTATTTGCCGGAATACCTTGCATGGCTCATGTTCCTAGCCGGGGTGGCCAATGCCACGCTGATCTGGTCTGGGGTGTTCGCAGCCGCGCCTCAGGCCTTCCTGCTGCTTTTTGGCGGGCTTTTCGGCACCGCTGGCATCGCACTCCTCGGCTTACTCATGTTGGCCACCTGGTGCGCCCTGGGGTTGCTGCTGGCCGCTCTTACCCGCCGGGCGCTGGAGTGTCGGTCATGAGATTCAAGAAGTACCTGCTACGTCAGGAAAAACGCACTGTCACAGAGCGAGTCAACTACCCCGGCCTGAAGGTCGGAGCTTGTGAAAGCAGGCTGGGTTGACCAGGGAAAGCGGTATTAACCCGCTCCGTTTGCACCAGGTCGAACCGACCCACCCCGGAATGCTTCCTCAGTTCCGGGCACTGGAAGGTCGGGATCATGCTGGCGAAAGGTAAAACGCCGAAGATTCCGACCGCCGCGACAGCGGGAGCCGGGTGCAGACATTCCCGAGGGGAGCGAGCCGCAAGGCTCCGTCACCAGGCCCGTAAGGGCATAGTTCAAAGGAGGATCGCCGTGGCGGTCTATGTGTTGGATAAGACAGGCACGCCGTTGATGCCATGCAGCGAGAAGCGAGCGCGATTGTTGCTGGAGCGCGGTCGCGCCCGCATACACCGGCAGGTGCCGTTCGTGATCCGTCTAGTGGATCGGCGGCAGGCCGATAGCGCGCTGCAATCGCTGACGCTCAAGTTCGATCCGGGCAGCAAATTCACTGGCATTGCCTTGGTACGCCAGAAGGGCCAGCGGGTGTCTGTTCTCTCACTGATGGAATTGGCCCATCGGGGCGCAGCGATTCGCCAGGCCATGCAGCAGCGGGCGGCGTTTCGCCGTCGCCGCCGTGGTCAGAACCTGCGCCACCGCACACCGCGCTTCGACAACCGCACCCGGCCGGAAGGCTGGCTGCCGCCAAGCTTGCGCCACCGGCTGGACACCACGCTGGGCTGGGTCGGGCGGATGCGTAACTGGGCTCCGATCAGCGATCTGGCAGTCGAGCGGGTCAAGTTCGACATGCAGGCCATACAGAACCCGGAGATCAGCGGCGTCCAATACCAGCAGGGCGAGTTGGCCGGCTACGAGGTGCGTGAATACCTGCTGGAGAAGTGGGGCCGCTGCTGCGCCTACTGCGACGCTGAAAATACGCCGCTGGAGATCGAGCACATCGTTCCGCGCAGTGCCGGCGGCAGCGACCGGGTGCCCAACCTGACCCTGGCCTGCCGGCCCTGTAATCAGCGCAAGGGCAACCAGCCAGTCGAGGTGTTCCTGAAGGCCAGGCCAGAGCTGCTGGCCCGAATCAAGGCGAAAGCCAAAGTCCCACTTCGGGATGCCGCCGCCGTCAACGCCACCCGCAATGCCCTGTTCCGTGCCCTGCTGGATACCGGCCTGTCGGTCACCACGGGCACCGGGGCGCAAACCAAATTTAACCGACGATGCCTCGGCCTTCCGAAGACCCACGCGCTCGATGCAGCCAGTGTCGGTGAGATCAGGGCCATCGAGCACTGGCAACGCCCCACGCTGGCGATCAAGGCCACCGGACGCGGCGAGTACCAGCGCACCCGCCTTACCGCCCACGGTTTTCCACGCGGCTATTTGACCCGACAGAAACGCCATTTCGGTTTCCAGACCGGCGATCAGGTGCGCGCCGAGGTGCCGACCGGCAAAAAGGCTGGCACCCACCAGGGTCGCGTCGCCGTGCGCAAGACCGGCAGCTTCAACATCCAGACGCCTGATGGCGTAGTGCAGGGCATCCACCACCGCCACTGCACCCTGATCCAGCGAGCCGATGGCTACGCCTATTCCGACACCCCGACCGATAGCGCCCAACCCCAGAAGGAGGCAGCGAGAGCAGGGGCGCGCTGAGCGCGCCGCGCTATCCTCGCCGTTCAGGCAAGGTTTCTCGCCGCAAAATGATGAAGAAGGCCTTTGAGCGCAAACAGGCGCGGGAAGCTGAATCACTGCCACTCTTCGGCGATCAGATTCGCGAGATCCAGCACAGCTGGGAAGAAGAAAAGCGTCTGCGTGACCTTCACGAGGGCAAGGTCACCGACCGTATGCGTCAGAACCATGCCGCCGTGTGGCGTAAAGCACGAGCTGCGTATTTCGCCTTGAATGCAGAGACCCGAGCCAAATGCCGTGCAGCCTGGAACGCCTGGGTAGGCCCGAGCGACCCGCTGTACCTGATCTATGTCGTAAACCAGTTCAACGGCGTAGGTGCTGCCAGAGAGGCCAGAATGGCCGCAGACCGGCGGGCCTTGAACAGCCGAATCATGGCCCGCCTTCAGGCTCAGCCTGAATTGCTGTGAGAAGGTTTGCTGTGGCTACCTGCCGGCCGGCTTCTTCTTGACCGGCAATCTCTCTACGTTGGCCGAGTGCTCAATCGCTATTTGACGATGGACAAACTCCAGGAATTCTTGCGCCGTCCGGTGTTTTGGCTTCCAGCTTTCACACAAGCTAAGTGCGGCCGCGATGTCCGCCTTTGGACTCCCACTCTGCCGATAGTCGAGGGTTTCAGATAATCCGCGCACGATGTCTGTATGAGCGTAATCGACGTAGCCACCCAGTGCCTTTTCCTTGAGCGCTCGCTGTAGTCGCTCCTGATACTGACTTGTCATGGTTGGGACATCATAGAAATCCAGGATGAATTTCTCCTGGTGAAGCGCCATCGCCAGCGTTGTAATCCGTATTGCGTCCTCCGCCGTTGCCTGGGGCCTCCGGAATGCAGCTCTAACCTCGGCGTCAATCAGGGCCTTGCGAGCTTTAAGCCGAGCCTCCCTCTGCTTCTCCTCCCGGCGTTTGATCTCTTTGGCGTGCTCAACTCGAATATTGAGCGAGCGGACGATCTCTCCGGCCTTTCGGATCGCGTCAGCCTCTTCCGGCTCGAGGAGTTTATGCAGTGGGCCTCCCAACAATTTCTCAAGCTGGGTCGCCGTGCCAGAAAGCGCCGTTTGTTGGGCTTTCAGGCTAGCGGCGTTGTAATACTCCAGAACGGCCAGGACATCCTCCGCGCTGATTCTCCAGTGAATTTTATCTTTTCCCATTTTCACTCTTCGCTTGTCCGGGCAGCCAGTGCGTTCAATCCTGCTTCAGGCCAGGTGCTTGGGTTGTGCCTGGCAAGTGGGATAATCCATACATCTTAGTAGCTCTCCAACAGGAAAACCTATGCGCAGCGGGCTAGATTCGGCTGAGGATGACTTCAAAAAATGGCTCAGCCCTTCCGTGGTGGTTGACTCCTCGGGTTCTCCTTTGCTGCTGGAACATCGAACCAATGAGGAGTTCGACACCCTTGATCCGTGCAAAACGGTCGACGGTGGGCTTCATTTTGGTACCTCAGCACAGGCCTCTATGCGTGCAGGCAAGGGTTCCCGTGTCATCCGAGCCTATCTGAAGGCGAAGAATATTCGCCGAAGCAAAGATCGCGGCGGTAACTGGAAATCCATTATCGCGAGCGCCAAACGTGCGGGGATGGATGCAATCGTCTATCTCAATCGCTACGAAGGGCTCACCACTGAGGTGATTGAGCGGCTAAGCGCTAGTGGCGACCTCAGTCGGCTCGACGACATGACAGATGCGCAGTTTAGAAAGGTAGTGCCCGAGGCTCGGGACAGTTACATCGTGTTCAGTCAGGATCAGCTTTGGATTGAACGCGAACGCTCTGAATAGACACCCCAAACCCAACCGATAGCGACACCCAACCACAGAAGGAGAATGACCAAATGGCCGATCAACTGGATTACCTCGACGCATTGGCGCTGCGCGTGGCCAAGGGCGACCTTGACTGTGTTGGTGCCCTGAGTCGTGGCGAATACCTCTATGTCGCACTGGCCGCGAACAGCGCCGAGCTGCTGAACCAGAGCAATGACACTATCGCCGAAGCACTGGCCCGCCTGGGGCCTGAATGGACTGCGGCGCTGATCGAGCGCTGGCAGTACAAAGGCAATCCAGCCCGCTACTGAGGGAACTCGCCCCATGCGTGCCGACCTGCTAGACCGCTACATTGCCCGCCTGTGCGCTGAGTCGGCGGGCCTCGATTCGCTGCATATTGACGTGCCCTATATGGCCGGCCGCAAGCGCTACGAAGCCGGCAGGCCCTGGCCCAACCCGCTCGGCCTGGTCTACCGCGCGCAGCGTATCGCCCGCCTGGGTTATGCCGACGCCGCGCACGGCCGCCCGGTGCGGAAGCTGCGCGACAGCGCTGCGCCGGTTACTAACGTGACCTACCCAGCGCCTGACCCCGTGACCGTAACGAACTGAAAGGAACCCGCTCCATGCGAACCCTGACGCTGCCACTCAAAGGCGAGTATTTCGACGCGATCAAGGCTGGCGTCAAGCCGGAAGAATTTCGGGCTGCCACACCCTATTGGCGTCGGCGTTTGGAGGGGCAGAGCTTCGACCAGATAGAGCTGACACGTGGCTATCCGAAGCGCGGAGATGACGCACGAAGACTTGTGTTGCCCTGGAAGGGCTATCGCTTGACGACGATCGTTCATCCGCACTTTGGGGCAGATCCAGTCGAGGTTTTCGCCATTGATGTTTCGCGCTAAGGAAACGGTTCAGTGAATCCGATCAAGCAGCACTACCGACTGAAAAAACCATGTGCGAATTGCCCGTTCCTGAAGGAGGGAGCCATTCCGCTAAGCCGCGGGCGCTTGGAGGGGATTATTTCTACCCTGATCGAGGATGATCACTCGACTTTCCAGTGTCACAAGACCGTGCATTCAAAACGGGGTGGCAACTGGGACGATGAGGGGAACTATGAACCCTCGGGGCACGAGTCGATGTGCGCAGGCGCTGCGGCATACCTCATGAAGAAAGGCAGGCCGACCGTGGGTATGAGATTTGCCTTTGCCACTGGAGATGCTGCCCCCAGCGACTGGGATTCAGCGAGAGAAGTCGTGATCGACTGACAGCTTGGGATTCTTCGGGACAATGAGAAGTTGGTGGAAACCAAGGAGGTTTTCACTTATGCAGCTTTTCGAGAACGACCGTCATTCCAGTGCAGTCATTCATGGCGATGTCATCGACCAATTTTTTGCCCCCGTTCAGTTTGACGCGCTGACGTTGCTAGCCGGCGATTACGAGCGCGAGAAAGCCCGTGTCATTGAGGTACATGGGATCATCACCCAGGAAAAGGTTTCTGGTGTGCTGGGTTATTTCTTCGATGGTAATGGCAATGACCAGTACGGTCGTAGCGCAAGCATTCGCCATACCAGCGCCTTCGGCGAAATATTCCAGCTTGAGGGCGCGCTGAACGAGTTGACCGCAGCCTATTGGCAGCGTGCGCTCAATCAAACCGACCTTATGGAGCACATGCCGCAGGCCCGCCGTAGCCAATGGCACAAAACCCTGAACGCCTGGCGCGACCACAAATACAAACGTGGCGAGAACCCTGAGCTGGATATGCCAGAGTTCAATCTCGACAACCTGCGTGCAACGATTCAAAGCCTCCTCTCCCGCCGTGTTGAATTCTTGGCCGAGCGTGTTGATGGCATCTTCCGAGCCCTGTCGCGCACCCATGTGACCAATCAGCCAGAAGGCTTTTACAAGCGCGCAATCATGAGCCACGTCTATAACGACTGGGGATCGACCGATCATGACCGTGAGGGCTATATCCACGATCTACGCATGGTGGTAGCCAAGTTCATGGGCCGCGATGATCCGTGCCGTGCTTCTACCACTCGCATCCTGCACCTGGCACGGGCAAGCCGGGGCGAGTGGGTAGAGATAGATGGCGGCAGCGTTCGCGTTAGGGCATACAAGGTGGGTACCGCTCACCTCGAAGTCCATCCGGACATGGCATACAGGCTCAATAGCGTGTTGGCGTTCCTGCACCCGATGGCCATCCCGGAGAGCTTCCGCAAGCGCCCAGCAAAGCCGAAGGCATCTGGCTTCAACAGCAAGACGCTTTACGAGCGCCCCCTATCGAACGCAGTGACATCGCTGCTCAGCAGCGCTGAGACATACTACTACCTGGAGAAGACGACCAACTTCCGCCGCGAATACGACCGTATTAACGTACCCAATACGCTGTGTATCTCCGTGCGAGAGCGTGCGGACAGCAAACACCTGCTCGATGAGGTGGGCAGCGTCATGGCGGCTCTGGGCGGGGTTCTGACCACCTGCCCCAAGCATGGCCGCCTAACCTACTGGCAGTTCGACTATGACCCGCGTGACGCTGTTGCAGAGGTTGCTGCACGTGGCAGCATTCCCGACCAGAAGAGCTATCAGTTCTACCCGACCCCTCCGAATCTCGCACAGCGCCTAGTGGACTGGCTGGATATCAGCCTGCTCGACACTGTATGCGAACCTCAGGCTGGCCAGGGCGGCATTGCTGATCTGCTGCCCAAGGATCGCACCCGTTGCGTCGAGGTCAGTCCGCTGCATTGCCAAATACTGAGAGAGAAAGGACACAACGTCATCGAGGGGGATTTCCTCGCCTGGAAACCTGGTACCTCCTTCAGCGTGATCGCCATGAATCCGCCATACAGCGAAGGCCGCTGGCAGGAACACCTCCGTCACGCCGGCACACTTATTGAAACCGGCGGACGACTTGGGGCAGTGCTGCCGACAAGCGCCCGGAGGCTCGCTGCCGATCTGCTACCGGGCTTCAAGCTCGAATTCTCCGAGGCGATTGATAACGCATTCGACGGTACATCTATCAGCGTTCTGCTGCTCAAGGCCACTAGAAAGCCCCTGTAATCACCACACCCGCTTTACCCAGACGGGCGACGGCTATAGCGCGGTGCAGTAAATGCACCTACTTGAGTTGGCATTTTCTCCCGCGCTGGCATGCTTATGCGACAAATCACTGGAGCTTCATCTATGCGCAAATTGTTCATCTACGCCCTTGTTGGCCTCTCGCTGGGAGGCTGCGATTCGTCGCGAGAATCGGAGGCCGCAGCCGGTACTGGTGCTGTCGAGCACGAGCGCACCCTGCGCTACAGCAAAGCAGATGACGGATCGACGGTGATTCAAGCTATTCGCATCACGAACGGTCAGCGAGCGATCGACACGGCAGCAGGGAAGGACGCGGTGCAAAGCAGGGGGGGATTCATGAATCAGATCGCCTTCAAGGACTGTGGCCGGGTGAACTTTGCCAGCACAGGGCCTGGCGTGGGTGTTGTTCAAGGCATCCATACAGGGCATGGGATGACTGCTAGATGTAAAATTCGCAACTGGGATGGCCAGTGGCATATTTTGCGAATCTAATTCGAGGGGGGCACATGGCCGGTTACATGAATGCGGAACTAGAGGCGATCCGCCTGAACCTAATCTGTACACACTGTCAGGTGAGCTTTCAGGGAACGGATTCACAAGCTCGAAAAGTCAAATATGAAAAGGCTAAGGTCTACTGCTCAAGTATATGTAGAAGTACTGCTACATCTATACGGTTAACCAAGCCACAACTGACTCAAGGCCCATGTAAGACGTGCGGGAAGGCGTTTTCCTCAAAACGCCCAAAGACTTACTGCTCCATTAAATGCTACACATCTTCGAAGCAATTTAAAGATATGCAGGCTGAAAATTTAGCTGGGATTCGTGAGCGACCAACAGTTCGTAGCCATTCAAAATCATCATCAGGTAGACCACCTATTCCCAAAGAAACTATTCATTGTCGCGAATGCAACAAAGAGACTCCGAAAACCTCGAAAACTAGGGCGTACTGCTCACAGGTTTGCTATCGCGCCTACATGGCGAAACGTTTCGATCGCCATATCGCTAATCCACAAGAAATTTCACTTATCCAGGGCTACGATGAATTCCTAGATCAGGATGAACTTGAGTGCATTATCGAAGGCTGCACATGGGTTGGAAAGCATCTATCTCTACATATAAATCTAGCCCATGGAATACAGGCTTCAGAAGTCAAACGTGCGGCTGGGTTTAGTTTATCAAGTGGCATAGTAGCTAAACCATTAGCCGAGTCTCTTCGCCAAAGAGAATTGGTTGGCGTAGCTAAAAACCCGAATACTATTGGTCTTGAACTCGCTAGACTGGCCATCAAAAACAAGCCGAAAAAATATCGATCCAAAGAGACAAATGAGCACTTACTAAAAACGAGAAGCCTCATGATTGAGGGCCCAGTAAGAACGTGCTTGCACTGCGGAATTGATTTTAGGCAGAGCACTAGATTTGGCAAAACCCTATACTGTACAAAAGAATGCCGAGCAGCCAAATACGCAGCCATCGACCAGAAAAAACCCAAGAAGAAGAGAGAGCGCCAACTCAACGGGACATTTAAATGGGTTTAGCCCATTTCACAATTAGCGAATTGCAGAACTGCATGTTTAATCGAGCTAATCATATGAAGAAAAAGTGGAATAGCGAATTTGATGCTTTTCTAAAAGAGAACATCAATAAATTGAGCAAAGATAAAATAGCCATAACCCTCGGTGTTAAGCCAGATGCTATAGATAGAGCGAGGGTTCGCCTAGGTTTGCCCGCCTTCCCCAAATGGGCGAGCGAGGATGACCGCATCCTTGCCGAAAACGCAGAGATCAAAACTATCAGCGAACTCGCCAGCATGCTCCAACGTAGCAAGTCGCAAATAGACATAAGATTGGATTGGCTGGGCAAGACTGCCAAGGCAGTCTCCAGCGAGAAACAATCTTACTTATCTGAAAACCAGAAGGAAATCATTAAAAAAAATCGACTCCGCCTTAGTTTTAAGCAAATAAAAAAATTACTTGGAATATCAACTTCGCATTTGAAAGGAGCTTTAAATACCCTAAATATCGAGCTGAAGCATAAGTCACCTTTTTCAGTTGATGAAGTTAGTTACATAGCTCAAAATTATGCAAATCGTGGCGCACGGCACTGTGCTGAACACATAGGCCGGACAAAAAAGAGCGTCGAAGCTAAAGCACTATCGCTTAAAATCAAGATGGGAAATAAAAAAATCTGGACTATAGAGGACGATCGTTTTCTCGTCGAGAACATTCAGATGCTTGGCTGTGAACAGGTAGCTTTAGAACTCGGAAGAACGCTAGCAGCTGTTAAATTTCGCCGAGCTTTTTTGAAACCAACAAGAGAAAGGCGAGTATTTAGTAAGGCAGAAATAGATTTTATCATCGACAACTACTCTAGTTTTGGATGTGTCTGGATATCAAATGAGCTGAATACCTCCGTTGATAAAGTCGTTGGAAAGGCTAACCGCTTGGGGCTTAAGCCAGTCTCTCGAATCCTCCTAAGTATGGATATCGAGTTTATAAGGGATAACTATCAAAAGTACGGAGCCACATGGGTGGCAGAGCGAATCTCCTGCACTATCCAAAATGTCCTTGAGATAGCCAATGAATTTGAATTGACTTTCAAAAGAACTAGATGGACCAAGGATGAAGATAAATTCCTTCTTGACAATTACCAAAATCTTACGCTCAGAGAGATCTCAGAGAAACTTAATAGGCCTTACAAATCGACCGTGACAAGACGCACCAGGTTATTTAAAAAAACAACTTATAATCCTTAAAAAGCAACTTCATTTGTTAATGTCTACTGCTCCTCTGGTGACGGCCAGTTTCACTAACTGGATAACTTGCTTCGATTCAGACCCCAGCCTTTACTATTTACCGATTGCTCAGACCAGTCCGAACAGAGTAATCAGACCTTTGGGGGGCATACACGCCCCTCCCCTTCACTAGGCCCAGACACTCAAGCTCTCACAGCCTGCCTCCTCTCCTTCCTGAAGGGTTCATTCTGCTCGATAGCAACTGTGGGCTATGATGTGGGACGTAATATTTGGGTTCCCTGTAATCCCTTATATCCTGTGGCCTGTAGCCATTTTGTATGGGGATACCTTATCCTCCTACATTCCGGCGAGATCTGGCGCGATTGCAGTATCAGCGCCTGCGAACAAACGAGCCGCGAGGAATCCGTAGTGAAAAACCATGCTTCGAATGAGCACGCTCAAAGCGAGCCGATTTCTGGTGAGATTTACCACGTCACGCCAACCCGTAATCTTGAGTCCATCTTCCGTGACGGTTTACGGCCGCAGATTGGACCTCGCTCCGAACTACTCGGTGAAGCCAAGGAAATGGTCTATTTCTTTGGGTCGATGCTGGCAGTAGAAGACGCACTCAGTAACTGGCTTGGTGAAGCGCTTGATGACGAGCCTGGAGCGATTTCCGTTCTCGCCGTTGATCGCTCCGGTTTACACCTCGTTTCAGATGCGGGGTACGAGCTTGCTTGCCTTCACCTTGTCCCAACGGAGAACATTTCTCTCGCTTTTCAGGATGACGTGCCGGTGGATGAAAAGAATGGCCCGGTGACCGAGGGCACCTCATGAGCAAACTGACCCCTAAGTTCGTCAAGGATGTCGACCAGCCCGGCTCCTACCAGGACGGCCGAGGGTTGATTCTTCGTGTGTCAGCTACCCTGCGAAAAAGTTGGGTCTTTCGCTATATGCTGGCGAAGCAGCGGCACGATCTGGCCCTGGGGACATTCCCTGCCTTGAGCCTCAGAGACGCACGGCTGGAGGCTGACAAGTACCGGCTCGATATCGCCCGTGGCGTCGATCCAGCCGCTGAGCGTGCGAAGGCCAAAGCCGCCAAAGCCTCACGAACTACAACGAGCCACACGTTTCGGTCTTCGGCGGAAAGGTACATACGCACGCATTCGTCGAGTTGGTCTAAGAAGCATCACCAGCAATGGCAGAATTCACTCACGAAGCATGTCTACCCTGTCATAGGCGGATTTCGGATAGCCGAGGTCGACACGGACGATATCCTGGATGTGCTGACGCCGATCTG